>Ga0302253_1000747_pt1 | contig 23845 bp, 27 predicted proteins | sample AAG_RA_Trp_MG_FD_193537 | JGI IMG/M metagenome (GOLD analysis project Ga0302253, IMG submission 193537) | Enriched activated sludge microbial communities from anaerobic digester in WTTP, New Holstein, Wisconsin, United States - AAG_RA_Trp | ecosystem: Engineered > Bioreactor > Anaerobic >...
TTAAGAATGGTGTCAAGCTGGTGCAGGGCAGATGGCCCTCCTGATCCGCCCATGGTCTCGACCGCGAATAGATACCTGACTCCCGTGAGGTCGAGACGACCGGCGAACTCTGCTACAAGCGAGGGAATGCCTGTAAAATACACGGGATTGACGATCCCGACCCGTTCCACTCCGGGAACAATCGGCCCCGGATTGGTTGTAGCAGTTGCAACGGGAATGATGTCGCATTCGCCTATCGCAGTGCAGAGGCTCTTGGCGATGGCGAGGGAGTTCCCGGTCCCGGAGAAGTAATAGAGTATGGTCTTCATTGAGTATCTTCCATGTTGTTTCGGATTGTGGATGTAAAATAGGTGGTGCCAGTGAAGCATACATTTATGTATAGGTATACCCATCCCGCTCATCATGCCACTCTTTATTATACTCGGAAAATTGAGCGACAAAGCCATCGAGAAGATGAAGGAAGCGAAGAAGAGGGATATCAAGGCAGCGAAAATTATTGAGAAGGCAGGGGGCACCCTCATTGCCCACTACTACACCATCGGCCGTTACGATATCGTCGCGCTCATTGAATTGCCATCTGCCGAGGTACTCGCAAAGGTCGTGATCGAGATCAGCAAGTGCGGGATGGTGAGCACGGAGACCATGACTGCGTTGCTGCCTGAACAGATGTACAGCATGGCAACAGGGACGTGAGAAAGTCTGCCCGGTGATTCCTGTTCCTGACCGTGAAACGGATCATTGGATAAGAGAAGCATGTCCGGGAATGATCATGAAAGAGTGGATGCTATGGTTATACCCATAGAATGCCCGTTTGACAATTCCTACAAGAACAGAATGAGGAAGAGGGTCCTCACTTTGTGAAACCGACCAGAGTGCGAAAGAGTTATTCTCTACGATAAAAAAAGAGAGACATGAAATGGCATTAATTCTCATCGTCGAGGATAACGAAACGATTGCCGACAGCCTTTCTTTTTTTGTGAAGAACTTCGCCCGTTATAATACTCTTGTTGCAAATTCGGCGGAGGTAGCCTATGATACCCTCAGGAAGGGGGTCATACCTGACCTGATCATCCTTGATATCAGGCTGCCCGGGATGGACGGGATCGATTTTCTCTCAAAAATCCACCGTGATACCCGGTTGAAAAAGATAAAGGTGATCATTCATTCGAGTCTCCCTGTTGACAAGGTCAGGGAAGATCTTGAAAAAAGGAATATTTTCATCCATCATATCCTCGAAAAACCATCAAGCCCCGGTGATCTTATTGCGACGATACAAGAAGCCCTGAAAGAAAACAGGAAAGAATAAGGCCTGGATGAACCGGATTGCGGGGACCCGCATGGATCATTGAACGTTCTGCTGGGAGGGAGATACAATGGACAATATCATCCTGATCGGATTGCCCGGTGCGGGGAAGAGTACCGTGGGCGTGATCCTTGCAAAAACTCTTGGTTTGAATTTTATTGATACGGATATCGCAATCCAGGAAAAAACCGGGAGACTCCTCCAGGAGATCCTTGATGAGGACGGGCCCGAAGTGTTCAAGGAGATCGAGGAAGAGACGATCCTCTCCCTCCATCCAGATAACACAGTAATTGCAACCGGAGGCAGCGTGGTGTGTAGCAGAGATGCAATGGTGTACCTGGGATCAACAGGGGTTGTCGTATACCTGAAAATCTCGTACGATGAGATGGAAGATCGGCTCAACAATATCACGACCCGTGGAATCGTCCTCCTCCCAGGGCAGACCCTCCGAGGGATGTACGATCAACGGATCCCTCTCTACAAGAGGTATGCCGATCTGACGATCGACTGTTCTGACGCAGACTTCGAGACCGTCGTCGGAAAAGTAATTGACAAATTACACAGTGGCCTGGATTATGGGGATATACACGCCATTCCGGGGTGAGGAGTACTCTTTTACCCCTATCCCAGGTCTGCAACCAGATAGCGGCCGTCCTGGTGCTCCGCGAAACGAACCGTAATCATATCACCCTCGTGCACGCCAAAATCTGCATCAGGCTCGTTCAGAAGGACTCCCTGGAATGTGGTGCCATCCTCTGCCATCTCTTCGAGGCGGACCCATACAATCTCAGGGACGTGGTTCTCATCCTTAAGGAAGAGCACAACGGAGACGTCATCAAAATACCCGGGAGCCCTGAATTGATCGAGATCCACCCTGTTTCGTATCTCGTGCAATTTTTCAGGATCGTAATAGATGAACCATCTCTGGTCCTCGAATAGGTTCCACCGCTGATCATCGGATAGCAGGAGATTGTTCGCCTCTTCATTCGAGAAAAGCCGGAACTCCCCGAATTCATCGTAGCGGAGGATGCAATCCTCACCGTGATCCTCGAAATTCGTGACTATTTGCGGGGGTATCCCGGGGTCTATTCGGCACAGGGCGTGAATGCGAACGCTGAGTCCCTCCTCGTGATCGACGTAGAAATACCCGATCATTCCGTGTCCATCAGACGGGGAGAGCCCCCTGCCGGCCAGGATGCGGCCAATGGCGGGATTACTCTCGAAAATCGCCCACCTGCTGATGATCTGCCTGTCGGAATAGTGTGTCTCTCCGTGTATCATATGATTCGACATCCTCTTTTTGGTTGAAGTAGGAAGATCATTACCATGGTTACTAAAAATACATGATTATCTGTGCCTTGTAACCACATATCTTGTGCATGGGTTCTCACACTATACTTTGTGATCTCTCCTCATTTGTGGAATTGTCAAGATGGTTTTCCTGGTGTCATGCAGCAACGAGGGGGGTATACTTACACCCTGCATGTCTCATACCTTTAAATAAGCCGATGTCTGAGTGTTGCACGATGCATATGGAAGAGATAACTATTGTAGATGTCCCGACCCAGCAGGTGGTAGGCATCAAAAAGACGGGAAATTATACGCTGATTCCTCAGCTCCTCATGCAGCTTGCAGGGTATATCATGGAGAATAAGATCGCCTTTGCGGGGATGCCGACCTTTGTATGCCACGAGACAAGCCCTGAATGCGTGAAGGAAGCACAAGAGAAAGGAACTGCCCTCGTTGAAGTTGTGTGGCCGGTTGCGGGAAAGGTCTCCGGCAGCGGAGATATCAAGGTCTATACCCTCCCTGGCGGAAAGATGGTTCGGACCGTCCACAAGGGACCATACGAGACCTGCGAAACCACCTATCTTGCTCTCTTCTCCTGGATTGAAAAACAGCATTTCCAGATCGCAGGCCCCATCCGGGAGATCTACCCGAACGATCCGCGGGAAGTGAAACCCGAGGATATCATAACCGAGATCCTGGTGCCGGTGCAGTGACCATGTGCCACTCTTTATGATCTTTCCACGCGGAGGATTTCCTAAAAGCCACGCAGGACTGGCCCCTGGGATACAGGTCAGAATGAGGCACGAAGGAATACCATGAAGACGATTGTCTATTATTTTTCTGGCACCGGGAATTCGCTCGCGGTCGCAAAAAAGATCTCCCAGCAGCTGGGAGAGACAGAGATTGTGCCGATTGCATCATTGAGGAACACCCCGGGGGAGATCCTGCCGGAAGCAGAACGTGTCGGGATCGTCTGCCCTGTCTACGATTCCGGGCTCCCCCGTATCGTGGCAGAGTTTGCAGCACGGCTCAACCTGTCACAGGCGGGGTATACCTTTGCTATCGTGACGATGGGGGCGCTCGGGGTTGCGGCCCTTCACCAGCTGAACGGGATCTTCAAAGAGAGGAAGAAGAAGACGCTCGATGCCGCATTCGCCGTAAAAATGCCGGGCAATTTCCCGCCGATAGGCATACCGCCCACGGGTTCGAAGAAGGATGCGATCCTTGATGCAGCAGATGCACGCATTGCGGAGATGGCCGGCAAGATCCAGGACGCCAAGCACGTTCCACCGGGATTTGCACCTATCTCGGGAGTGGTCAAACGTATCACCTACGGTTCGTTTTTCAGGAACGTCCATGATGCGGACAGGTCATTCTCCCTCTCCGAAAACTGTACCGGCTGCGGCACCTGTGCAAAGGCATGCCCTGTCGGCAACATCACGATCGTGGATAACCGCCCGGTCTGGCAGCACCGTTGCGAGCTCTGCTGTGCCTGCCTGCACTTCTGCCCGGTCGAGGCGATTAATCTCAACATGGTACAGGGAACGAAAGGCCGGGGGCGGTACCGCCACCCGGATCTCCGGATGGCGGACATGGAACTCCAGCGGGGAAGCATATAGCGTGATTGGGGAAGTCCACAGGGGGAAGAACATGAAGGTGAACGAGGGAGAGCTCGGGGGGTCGCTCCCAGAAAAATCACTCGTGGTCGTATATTCCTACCATCATATGAATACAGAGAAGATCGCCCACGCGATTGCGGGTGTCCTTGGGGCACCGGTAAAAACGCCACAGCAGGTGAATCCTGAAGAATTCCGGGAGTATGGCCTGGTGGGCTTCGGTTCATGGATATATTCAGCAAAAAACCACGAATCTCTCATTGACCTTGCCGGGGAGCTGCCGCGGGCGAACGGGAATGCGGCCTTCATCTTCTCGACGTTCGGGGCCCCGGAGAGACTGTTTCCCGGAGACCGGCTCGCGGGATTTATCAGGGACAACCACTCGGCCCTTCGGGAAACACTGGAGTCCAGGGGTTACACGATCATCGATGAATTCGGGTGTGCAGGGTTCAACACGAACAGTTTTCTCAAATATCTCGGGGGAATCAACAAGGGGAGACCGGATGCTGATGATATCAGGCGTGCGGAGGAGTTTGCCCGGAACCTGAAGAGGCTTTCCGTTCGGGAGAACCAGGGCACAGGAAAGGATCTCTCGTGATCACAATGGGACATGGAAGGAACACTGGTCCATGGAGGGATCTGGAATGACAGAACCGTTGGACGGTACCTATACACCACTCCGCCGGCTGTCCCGTGCCATCTGCTGTATCTCTTCCGGCAGGGTGCTTCTTGGATCCCTCATACTCTGGCTGGTGTTCCTGGCCTTGATCCAGGGAAGGCCGTTTGGCATCGCAGCGCTGCAGGACATCACGGGTGGAGCAACCATCCTTGATATGACCTTCACGCAGGGTCCTGATGACGTGTATGCCGTTCTCGTTGCCCTCGGGGATGCCGGGCGTGCGTTCGACCTTTCGCACATCGTGCCGCTCGACATGGTCTTCCCGGCCACCTACATGCTTTTCCTGTCGGTCGGAATCTCATGGACTTTTGCACGCTGGCTGCACAGGGACAGCCAGTGGTTCCTGCTGAATCTCACTCCCATTATTGCTGGTATCGCGGATTACTGCGAAAATGCCGGGGTGATCACGCTGCTCCTATCCTATCCCTCCCGCCTGCACCCTGTTGCCTGGTATACAAGCATCATGTATATCGTCAAGTTTGGATTCTCGACGGTAAGTTTCCTTACCCTCTTCGCTGCGCTGGCCATCTGGGGAATATATATCCTGAAACATCACCTGCAGAGGAATCACGCCTCATGATGAGGTTTGCAGCCAGCCTTTTTGAAAGAAGACAGGAACACAGCGTTGAGAGAGAAAGGACATTCCCGTCCTTTCCGTCACTGCCACGTTCCCGCTCTACCCCCTGCCTTCCCCACCATATCCCCGGATCACGAGATGCCTGCTACTGCAAGTACCATGTACCCGCACCAAGCAATGATGAATGCAAGCGGTATCGTGATCACCCAGGCCTCCATCATCTGGCGTGGTACCTCCCACTTCACTGCTCTTACACCCCTGGTTGCACCTACCCCGACGATTGAGCCGCTCATAACCTGAGTTGAGGAGACGGGGATTCCGAATGAGGTGACCATGGCAAGGACGGCTCCACCAGATGTGGCAGCACAAAAGCCCTGGTATGGACGGATCTTCGTAACCTCCTTTGCCAGCTTGTTGATCACCTTCCATCCGCCGAAACTCGTACCGAGGGCGATTGCTGCTGCCGAGAGCACCAGTACCCAAAGGGGGACGACGAATGAGGAGAGCAGGCCACCGGCTACGAGCAGCGCGGTAATGACTCCTACTGCGTGCTGCCCGTCATTTGCCCCGTGTCCCGCCGCCTGGAAGAGACTTGTTGCGACCTGGAGCGGCTGGAAGATCCTTTTCATCCGGCTCTGGCGGGAGTAGCGAAACAGGTGCGATACGAGGAGGTCGACGAGGAACGCCGTCGTAAAACCGATGACCGGCGAGATGAAGATGAATACTACGATCGAGAGAATGCCGGAGAGCACGAGGAATCCTGCGATCATCAGGAGCGGGATTGTGATCGAGATACCGAAGATTGCCCCAAGAAGGATACCGGTTTTGATGTCCTCCTGAAGTGTGTGTGCCAGCCAGCCGACAAGGATCGCACCGGCAAGTGATCCTGCCATGACAGAGATGGCAAGATTCTCCACCATCACGACCTTGGGGAGGATCAGTGCCCCGGGGCCGAATGCGGCAACCCCTGCTCCCAGGATTCCCCCCACGAGGGCATGGCTGCTCGAGACCGGAAGCCCGATACGGGTCGCAAAGACCACAAGGAGGATCGCAGTGAGCATCGCGATGATGATCGAATGTGGTGTCAGCGCCTCCGGGACCACGAGGGCAGTGCCAATGGTTGCTGCCACTGCGGTCGTAAAGATAAAAGGTCCGATGAAATTTGCAAGCGCCGATAGGATGCTTGCCTTCCAGGGGGAGAGTGCCCTCGTCTCAACGACTGTTGCGATGGAATGCGAGGCGTCGTTGATGCCGTTGACCACATTGAGCAGGAGGGCCAGCAGAATCCCGGAAACGATCACCACATCCATGGTGATCAGACATGGTTCCGGGAGATATCCGCAAGAGCATGCCCGACATCGTTATAGTGAACCATGACTCTCGCCATCCCCTCGTAAATGTCCTTGAGCTTGATGATCATGAGGACATCCCTCGTCTGGAAGAGATCGATAACCGCCCGGGAGAGGAGCTCGGTGGAGATATTGTAGAGCCTGTTCAGCTCCCGCGAATGGCGTTCAATCTCGTCGGCTTTCTTCAGAGTCGCAAGATCATCGAGTGCGTGGCTGATCTCGGCACTCGAAAGCACCATGAGATACGAAAACTCCTTGAGGTGGTCGGTGGACTGGGGAATACCATAATTGCAGAGCTGATGCGTCACCCAGTCGATGCGATCCATAACGTCATCGAGTGCGGGGGCAAGACGTGCGATCTCTTCTGGTTCAAGGGGGGTTATCAGGGAATCATTCAGCCTCTCATAGGTTTGCCTGGTGGTCTCATCCGCCAGGTGCTCGAGCTGGCGGACCTTCTGCCCCTTCTCAACACCGTTCGGCAGCTCGTGAGTGATCTCGTTGAGGACATAAGAGGCTTCACGGATCTTTTCGGCCATGTCTTTGAAGAGGGTGAAAAAGACCTTGTCTTCTGGGAGGATCAGGTCGCGGACTCGCATAGTCAGTTACCCTTGGGAAGAGGGAGTACTAATAGATGGCGCCCTGACGGTCTATTCCGCCGGTTCTCATCGAAGAGAGTGACAGGTGGTGCAGTCAAGAGGGCAGCGATGCGATGGCATGGTACATGTTCCGGTCTCTCCCCAAACCCCTGACTTTCCACGGGGTTGATCCCGGGCCGTTTCATGAGGGGAACCTCTGGATCCGTTTCGCCGCCTTTTTTCTCCGGGTCTTCTTCTTGGAATCCCATATCCCTTTGGTTGAGACTCCCCACTCCTTGCAGAGATCCCGGATCTCCTCTGACATGGCATCCGGGTCAGCACCGGATCTCCCCAGGATATGGAACATGACAAGTCGCGGTGAGTCTGTGGTATTCAGGACTCGGACCATGATCGAGTCGGGATCCAGGTTCCGAGCAGCAAGGTCGATGATTCCAAGCGACATGAATCCCTGCTCCGTCGGCTCAGCGATGAACTGGATGTAGAAGCACCCGTCCGGTGCAGGGTTCTCCCGGTTTTCTCCGTCGGGGTGTCCCCCGCAGGAACTGCACGTGTACACGTCAGGGAGATCATTGATGATCTCGACAAGGTGTTTCACACGGCTGTCACACTCGACAGGAAGCGACAGCACAGAATAGATCAACTCCTCCCGGGTCCTCTCCTTTGTCACCTTTTCCCGGTTCCGGGTTTCGCGGGATGTCATCACGTACCTCCCCGGACCAGGCTTTTCCGGAGATCAGTCCGCGAATACACCTGTGTGCACGGCATCTCAGAAATTCGTGTGATCTCCCTCATATTGAATGCACTGGCCCTCTCCAAGCCAAGGTCATAGGTCAGTGAATTATGAGTTCATGGACTGCCATGTGACCACAACCCTTCACCAAGGCCCCTGCCCCGTGCTCATTTTTCCCAATCAGGGGCCCTCTTGGGCAGGTGGGGAAAGATATCGCAAGAGCTTTTTTCGACCCACTTCACGTCGTTATCATCCATCCCTTGAAAGCACATACCCCACACAGTGTTCCCCTCAGTTTTTTATCGTAATCCTTCGAACAGCATAGGGACAGATGAACGATGGCGGCAGGTATGATCATGAGTGAGGGAGAGAAGGGCGGATGGTTCGAAAAAATCAGGGTGTCCTTTCGCGAGTCATTTGGCGAGATTGTCTTCGGGATGTCGGATGGGACGGTCTCGATCTTCGGCCTGGTCGCAGGAATGGTTGCAGGTGCCCAGTCGGGGGATGTGATCCTCCTCGCAGGGGCAACCGCAGCCATCGCGGCCACGGTCTCAATGATGGCTGGTGTCTTTCTCGATCTCGAGTCAGAGAAGGATGCTGCCCGGGTGGAGGCTGAGAAACGGAACGACGAGATCTCCCGGAACCCCGATGCTGCTGTTGAGAGAGTGATGGGAATCCTTGGGGGCACCGGACTCTCTGGCGCATGCCTTGATTCGATCCGTACCGACCTCCAGAATGATCCCGGGACTATTCTGAAATTCGAGGACGCAGTTGCCGGCGAGGAGGCATCTGAAGCTCAGAAAGCCCCCGCGTACGTGCATGCATGCTGGATGGGAATCGCGGACTTCATCGCGGCAATGACTCCTGTCATCCCGTTTGCGTTCCTGCCGCTTGGCATGGCAAAGATAGCCTGCATCGCAGGGACTGCCACACTCCTCTTCCTGCTCGGGATTGCCAGGGCGAGGCTTGGAAAGCGCCCTGTGGTCCGGACGGTGTTCGAGACCATGGCGATCGCTACAGCCGCGGGGATCGCAGGGGTGATCTTCGGACTCCTGATCACCTGAAGAGAGAACATGCCGGGGTTCCTGTGGTCCGTACCTGGGTATATCCCGGATTTCATCATTTTCTGAATATCCTTCTCCTGCGGGTGCAGGATCCCGTGGGCTATCCATGGTGATATTCATCTCGTAAATTTTATATTTCCTTCCCACTATTGAATTTCTGATGCCAACGTATATTGTTCTTGGAAAATTGACCAACAAAGCGATTGAAACGAATAAGAGTACCAAGGAGAGAGATGCGATGGTGGGAAAGACGATTCGCGATGCAGGAGGGACGCTTCTTAATTACTATTACACTATCGGACGGTACGATTTCATTGCCACTCTTGAGATGCCATCGGCGGAGATCCTGACCCGGGTGCTCCTTGAAATGAGCCGGTGGGGGACCATGATCACCGAAACGATGACTGCGATCAATCCGGTGGACATGTATTGATCGTGGAATAAAGGCGTCGCGGAAGATCAGTGATACCGTGGCCTTATCTCCCCTTCCCTGATGCACGGGGATCGCGTCCGGTCTTTCAGGATCTCCCGGGACTCACCCGCGTATTTCGCGGGTATTCCACCAGCTCTCCTGCGTCATACACTCTTACGGTCACCGGACTGCCACGGGAAATTCGTAACAGTCCTTTCAGGTACTTGCTGTGGTCATGCACGAGAGAGTGCCTTGTGAAATATTCCTGGATTGTCTCGAGAAATGATATCTGCTGCGTGAGGAATGCATTCTCATACTCTTTCACCTCGCGGGCAAGGGTTCGGCATTCCTCATCTGGTATATCGCAATGGCAATGCCCGTGCTTTCCGGGCCGCGACACTCTCCGCCACCTGAATTTACCTCCCGGATCACGCATGCGGCGGAGCATGTACGGGTAAATCCTGCATATGGAACACCTTCGATCGTAAATCCGACATCTGTTTTTGTCAAGAAACCAGCAGGTCCCGGGATTCTTCCCCTTCATCCTTATGGAATATCCGGAGGTGTACAGTGTTCCATGCTGATCGCAGAATTCCGGGTGCGGTGCAGGTTCGAGGGAGTCGGGATCGATCTGTTCCAATTCCGTCACATCGCGATCCAGAAGGAAGATATCACGGGTGACATGCTGTGTGCAGCACTCCCCGCATTGTTCACAGGAGAATCCGGCTGCCTTGATGTCTCTGGCAAGCCGTTCGATGGGGTATTGGAAGAGATAATTCCTCTCCTGAACGAGAGCGAGGACCCGATAGGGTATCGGAACCGGGAGAATGCCTCCCGGAATTTGTATTCTCTTGCCGGAATTATAATTTCCAGGCATGATGTCCCTTTATTCTCAGAACATCCACTTCATTTTTGGGATCTGGACTGGCAGGAGGTCCACGAGGGGAGTTCCATGGTGCCGGTAATCATCGAACCAGTGTGCCATGGGATTTCTGCTGAAGATCATCGTTTTTCCAATATTCACCGGATCCGCTGCCTGGTGATATCGCATGACCACATGGTGTGCTGTCTTTCCCACGACTTCAATCTTGCCTGTTGCATGAGACATGACGAAGCGTGCCCGTTTTGCAAGCCCCGAACATGCCTGCCAGGCCTGCTGGATGATATCATAGGAGTATTCTACAGGGGTCTGGAAGAGAAGGTTCCCAAGAGAAGGCCTGCATTGGAACACATAATAGGGAGATACTCCTGCAAATGAGAGTTTCCGGAAGAGCTGTGTAAGGGTGTCCGGGTCGCTGTTCACCTCGTTGAGGACCGGCGTCTGGTTGACGACAACGATTCCGGCCCTGTGGAGCTGTTCGACCACCTGCATCGTGATATCCGTCATCTCCCGCGGGTGGTTGAAATGGGCCATGATGTATATCCGCTTTTCCGGTGTGCTGTACCTTGAAAGGATATCGATCAGGCCTGGGTCGTTGAGGAAGCGATAGGGATTATACGCGAGCATCTTGCTCCCGATCCGGATGATATTGACATGATCGATCTCCCTCAATTCTTTAAGAATCGTTCCCAGTCTTTGCGTCTCCAGGGTGAATGGATCTCCCCCGGTGAGGAGGACATTGGTGATCTCGGGATGGGACCGGATGTACTCGAGTCCGGCAGAGACATCCTTGGTCGTCTCGCGTTCGCACCCAAGAAAGAGCCGTTTCCTGAAGCAGAACCGGCATATTCCACCGCACACGTCCGTGAGCAGCAGGAGGCCTGTCTGATCATACTTGTGCTGGAGACCGGGAAGCCTTGTATAGTCCTTCTCGCTCGAGGGATCCATGCATCCCCCGCCTTTCAGTTCGCGGGGATCAGGAACCACAATCCTGCGGAGAGGATCCTGCCGGTCTTTCCAGTCGATCAGGGAGAGGTAATACTCATTTGCCCTGAACGGAAATGTATGAGTGACATTCTCCATTTCTTTTCGTTCTTTCGGTGTGAGCCCGACCATGGTGTCGAGTTCTTCAATGGAATGGATGAATTTCGGTTTCATGGATATACCTCGTGGTGACTGTCCGGACTTCGCAAGTGGACAGAACAGGGTGCCGCGGGAATGCTCATGGAAAGGTGGCGTATATTTGTGCTGCGGAGCACCCGATACCCTATATTTTGCATCATGTTTTAAACCCTTTGTGCACATGGTCAGCATTGGAGAATCCCTAGGAAACACCGTGATCATGAAGACTTCAGGGTTGGCTGAGCATGTAAAGGGAAAGAAGGAATTTGACCAAAAATCACAAGCCAGATACCACCACATGCTTTTCCTATCATGGAAGAGACATTTTTTTCACCATATTCGAAGGACTGCCAAGGCAGGGGCCGGGTCTTGATGAATATACGGCCCGTGCATTCCATACGATCCCCGATCTTCCGGAACAACCCCGGATACTCGATATCGGGTGCGGGTCAGGGATGCAGACTCTTATGCTTGCCCGGCTCTGCCCGGATGCAGTAATCACCGCATCTGATATTCACCAGCCATTCCTGGATGATGTGAACGAGCGGGCAAAGAAGGCGGGGCTGGACGGCCGGATAACGACAGTGCGTGCTTCGATGGACGATCTCCCCTTCCCTGATGACTCCTTTGATCTCATCTGGGCCGAGGGGTCGGTGTTTATCATGGGATTCAGACAGGCACTCTCACAATGGATGCGGCTCCTTACACCAGAAGGATACGTAGCCCTGTCCGACCTGGTATGGTTTACCCATACACCCACGCAGGAGTGCAGGGACTTCTTTGCAAAGGAATACCCTGCCATGGTGCATGAAGACGAAGCACAGGGGATGATTTTGGAAGCCGGGTACAGAATCCTGGATACTCTGCGACTTCCTGATGCAGCCTGGTGGGATCACTATTATACCCCGCTGTCCCGGCGGCTGGCTGTACTGAAGAAGGAGCATCCCGGCGACCAGGAGGCGCAGGCCCTCCTTGCCTCCGTCGAAGAGGAGATAGAGGTGTTCCGCACGCATTCCCGCGAATACGGCTATTCGTTCTTCATCGCCAGGAAGGAGCAGGATCCACATCAATCGTGATGGAGTGCATTCATCGCACTATGAAATCTACAAAGGATGAAATTTCGCATGAAAAAAACAAAAATCGTAAAAACAGGGATGGACCCGGCAATTGAAGAGCGTGCGGGCAACGCTGACCATAAAACCCTGGCAACCTGGGCGGCTGACTGCGCCGAGCGTGTACTGCCCAATTTTGAAGCGAAGTATCCCGGCGATACCCGTCCCCGGGACGCGATATCAGCATTACGTGCATGGATACGCACAGGTGAATTTCACATGTCCGAGGTCAGGAAGGCTTCCCTCGCGGCCCATGCCGCTGCCCGTTCGGTAGAGGAGGATGATGCAGCCCGTTCCGCTGCCCGTGCTGCAAGGCCAGGCGATGGCATCCGCCCATGTGCCCCGGCATGCACTCGCCGCAGCACTCTATGCAGCCACTGCGGTTCGTGACGCTTCGTCACCGTCTGACGCCGAAGGTGCGGCACTCCGGGAACGGGAATGGCAGTTGCAGCACCTGGAGGAACTCATAACAAGAAAAGAATTTTGATGTAATGTCCTATATTCGCAATTCTCACTATAAAAAAAATTAGATTTTTGCTTTCCCGGACAGGATCTCCTTCACCTGGTCTGGCGTCAGGGTATACCCGAAGAATTGCGTGTAAAACTCGGTGGTCTCCTGTTCCAGATCCAGGTCGGTGAATCTGTCAGGGTAGAACAGTTTCGCAGCCCAAAGCACGGTCAGAGGGGTTTCAATGCCACGGTGGCTCCATATGTGGGCTCCCATGGGGGTGATATAGATACGCTTGTTCTTGATAGCATTGACGGTCGACAGCCGCGTATCGTTGTAGACCGCCCCAATCTCTGAAGGAGTTGAGATGATGATGATATCCGGATTCCATCCCACGATCTGCTCGGGTTCAATTTTCAGGGACTCAGTCTGGCGGGGAGCATCGGTGACGCTCCTTCCGCCTCCTTTCATGATCCACCAGTCCCCGATCTTGTGAGGCACCGTCATTCCGGTGTACTGGAAGTACAGCACTTTCGGGCGTTCATTTTCCGGTATCTGCCCTACCTTTGAATTAACCCGTTGGATCGTGTCATCGAAATACTGGACGTAATCTCGGGCAGCGTCCTGCCGGTCATAGATCTCGCCCATCAATGCCATCAATCCCTTGACGTCTTCTGCATCGACCCATGAGAGGTATACCACGGACAGACCACTCTGGTCAAGCGTATCGACCGTTGCCTGGTCCATGGTGAATACGACATCGGGGGCAGCCTTCATGATCTCCTCGATGTTAGGCTCATAAGATGCAGACTGCATCTCCGGTTGTCCTTCGAGGTGTGGGGCAAAGACATACTGGTATTTCCATCGACCCTGTTGGACGAACTTTGCCGGGATCCCATTTACAATTGTGTCGGCCTTTCCCAATGCGAAAATGAAACTATTCTGAACCGGTACTGACCCTATTGTCACGACTTTCTGAACCGGGTGAGGGATGACCACTGTTCTCCCCTCCATATCTATGATTGTCTTTGTCTTCTGTCCTGATACCGGCTGGTGAGCAGATGCATACAGAGAATATCCAGCAGCACACACGACCAGTATAAGCGCAATTGCAGTGATAATTACAACATTTTTCTTATCCATAATCCACCTCGTTTTTTCAGTCAGCTGTCAATCATTTCGTAAAGACCGGGTTTCTTCTGATGGTAATCCGCTCCGCGGATTTTCCGAAGAAATGGTATCCTGAACCCCCTTCACTGAGGATATCCAGAAGCTTTTCTGGGCGGGTGACAAAGTCACCTCGTCCGAGTCCTTCATCTTCTTCGCGATTCTTTCGATCTGCATTTCCTGGCAACACGTGACCGTCACCTGGAAAAATGATTCCTGATTACCTCATCACAGCGGAATCTATCCTTCTGTCACCGATTCCAGCCTGGGATGGTCCGGCATGGGCGAATGATCTATTGGTGGCAACCGAATGATACCGAACACCGTAGAACTTCCGATAAAATTGATCCGCCTCTTTGTCGATTGAGAAATCAAAAAGTCCGGGATGGATGGTTTTTGCAATGGTCATCAGGCCAAGGATCCATCTCGGGCTTCCGAAGTCCCACGAAGGATGCATGGTGTAGACCTGGCCTTTCCTGACAGCCGGGACATCGAGCGAGTGTTCTTTACAGTAGCGGAGCGTATCTTCGACTGTTGACGTAAGAAACCCTGACGTGAACAGAAAGTCCGGGCTGAGGGTGATAAACTCCTCGCGTGGAATCGTCACACCAGGTTTACCCTCCCTGCCGATTGCACGGTTCACGTAGATCCCTCCTGCAGCCTCGACAAGTTTCCCTTCGAACCGCCCGGGGTTGAGGGCAAAGAGCGGGTGTCCCATTGCATAATATACACGGGGTCTTGGTTTTCCCTCCACTGAGTCCCTGATCATGTCGAGCCGGGTCGTGATGAACCCGCAGAGATCCCTCCCGGCCTCTTCCTGCCCGGTTTTGGCCGCAAGATCCCTGACGAATCCAAGGTAGGCATCGATATTGTTCATCCGGTCGTGCAACTCTTTTTTCAGCATCCCGGTCTCGAGTACCTCGCCCCAGATCCGGGAGAGCGTTTTCTGGTCATCGACCCCGAGACACGCGAGTATCGCCCAGATCATCTCGAGTCCCCGGGTGATCCGGTACCCTCCCATCATCCCCGGTTCGATGAAGACATCGGTCTCGATGTTTCCCTTGACAGGCAGGACGAACCCGCATTCGCAAATTTTCGTTTCACGCCCCGTAAGATGGGCTCCCATCGGCCCGAAAAATTCTCTCCCGATGCATTCTTTTCCGCATTCGGGGCATATGGTGGTGAGATGTGCGGTTCCCGGGGAATTGAAGAGGTAGACCCATGAGAGGAGTTCCCTGAGCCGGTCGCAAAGGTGCTCGCTCTCGAAGATGGTCGGCTCTGACCCAGGAGTCGTATCACCGAACGGGACAAACCGCATCAACTGGAGAGGAATCTCTCTTGATATGCCTGCAATACGCTCGGCAGCACAAAGCACCTCATCCTCCTGTCCCTTCCGGTAGACCAGCGAGACTTCGACGTGAACCGCTGCGTGAAACATCTGTGCGATAGTGTAAAAGACAGGGTAAGCCGATTGTGCACCGCATGAGCGGTAACAGCGGTCGCTTGCCCCTTTTAATCCGATATTAACATAATCGAGGAGCGGAATGAGGGTTTGCAACGAGTGGACAGTCAGGTAACCGTTGGTCGAGCACCCTACAAGAAGCCCCTGTTCGCGGGCAATCCGGGCCAGCCTGCCGAACGTCGGGAACGACGCGATGGGATCGTTCAACGCAAAGGAAATCCCGATACATCCGTGTTCGCGTGCACTTCGAATGACATCCTCCTTACTAAGTGCCGACTTTGACAGGGCTAGGGACTCCGCATGATCGACGAGGATCTCCGAGACACAACCATCACAACGGAAATTGCACCCCGCTGTACAGACCTGGAGGAACTTACCACCCGGGTAAAAATGCAGCATCGGCTGGGTCTCTATGGCGATCGGGAAGGCCGCGAGGAACGAATCGGGAAAACGCTCGACTATCCCGGAACCATCATAGGTATACATCCCGCACCGACCGGTCTTTCCATGTGGAATGGAACATCCCACTGCACAGATATCACAACGCATACCACTCACTTCTTCATCACGATCCAGAATCCCGACCCATCCCTGACCATTTCGTAATCCGGGATCTTTGCAGCGTTAAGAGCTGCTTTTAGTTCTGCATCCTTTGCTGGGCCCATATTTCCTTTCACCTTCTCTTCCCATGATGGGTCGATCTCTCGCATCTTAGCAGTAATCTCCTCCCGGATTGCCTGTGTGCCGAATCCCCCTCCAAGAAAGGTCCTGCCTCCAGGCCTGATAACCCTGTAGATTTCAGAAAAAGCCCTGTCAGGGGAATCCCAGAAGAAGAGGGACCCCCGGCTTACGACGAGGTCGACCGAAGAGTCCTCGTAGGGAAGGGTATGGACATTGGCATGGACTGTCCGAATACGATCGCTCATTCCCGCATTCCGGATGTTCTTCTCCGCACACACAAGCATGTCCAGTGACATGTCCAGCGCATCTATGGAAAATTCCGAGATCCCGGCGAGTGCAATCGCCAGGTGGCCCGGACCGCACCCTGCATCGATGCACAGTCCACGATCAAAACCGCAACAACCGATCGTCTGCCGTGCGATTGCCGGGTATGCAGGGGCAAAGATAGTCCGGGCCATTTCATTGAATTCAGACGCAGATCTCTCTTTTCCGGTCCATTTTTGTACTCCTGTGCTTTTCATTCTCCACACCTGTTCAGGGTCACCTGAGTGTGGGGTCCAGCAGGCTGTCCACCTCGCTGTCCGAGAGATCGTAGTGGTAGAACTTGTGGTAGAATTCCCGTGTGAGTGCCGGGAGATCCAGGTCGCTGAATTTTTCGGGATGCAGGATTTTGGCCGTCCATGGAATCCCGATGATACGGTTGATGCCTGGTGGCCGGTCGAACCACGGGTACGGCGACTGTGGGACAAGATAAACACGATGGTTCCTCACAGCTTCGATGGGTTGCCAGAGGGTGTCGTCATAGATTCCTGTGTAAAATACCGGGTCGCTGACGATGATGACCTCAGGATTCCATTTCGTCACCTGCTCCATCGAGACCGGGGTCATCCCCATGCCGGGAGTAATCTGGCATTCAGCAACGTTGATCCCACCAGCAAGATCGATCAGTTCAGAATGAACTGATCCCGTGGGATCGGTCTGGAGCCCAGTAGCGCCTTCGGCATAATATACTCTGACCTTCTCATCTGCAGGTATGCCGGAGACCCGGTTCTTTATAGTCGATGACACCCGTGCATAAAATTCGTTCAGTTCTGCTGCCTTTTCTTCGGCACCGACAAGCCGGCCGATAAAGAAGATCGATTCATCATACGCAGATGCATTTCGCGCATCCAGAACCCCCACCACAGGAATAGCACCGAACTTCTTCTGGTGTTCTTCAATCACACTCCTGAATTCTCCTATGCCCTCTCCTTCGATGATGATGTCGGGATGCATGGACATGAACACTTCATAGTTCCCGGTTTGTTTGCCGAACCATCCCCCTACATTGGGCAGGACACGGTATTGTTCCGGCATTAACACATTCCCGTTCACCTTGTTCGGATCGAGATTGACCCCGATCAGCTTTTCAGGAGCAAGGGCGTACATGGCGATGGTGGTCATCGGGACCGTCGTGAGGACCCTGTTGATCGTTGTGGGGACCTGAAGTGTTCTCCCAACCATGTCCGTGACCGTTTTTGTCGTTTTTTCTGTCGCTAAAGGCTGTGATGAGGTGCTGGTGCAGCCGGACCAGAGGACGGTTATGCAGAGGAGAACCAGAATCGCGCCTGTCATAATGTGAACATTCTTCTTTTCCATGACTCAACCTCTGTGTTGAATCTGTACGAACCCGGCATCATGGGATGCAGAGTCTCTTCGCTGAATGGTAATCCGCTCGGCAGATTTTCCGAAGAAATGGTATCCTGAGCCCCCTTCAATGAGGATATCCAGGAGATCGTCGGGGCTGGTGACAAGATCACCGCCCATGACGTGTACTCCCCGCTGGAAAAACGCATCAGGAAGCATACTCGCAGTAGGTCCAACTAGAACAACGTGTGCCCCTGGTTTTACATGTGCAAGAATGGGCTCCAGCGAATGGAAGAGGAGAGTCGTCCCTGTGATCACCAGGATATCTGCCTGGGAGACAACCTCACCCGTCCTCTCCACAGGAACCCAGAACGGCATCTCATCTTCCTTCAGGGTCCGTGGATCCATCTCGATGATGGAGAATGGTGATCCCCGTTTCTTGAGCCGCATGAGAATTGGAACAAGCGCACCGATGACAACCACATTCGCTCCATCGGGAATCTCTATCATCTCGAGAGCATCTGATCCCTTTTCGATTGTATACTCCAGCTCCCGACTCTGTTCGAGAAATGAAGCGGAGAGTGCATTCAAAATTGCAATCCCGATAGCCCGTTTCATCGGGCTCCTGTCAAAGAGCGCACCAAAGAAGTCTGTGACAGGGCGTCCCCTGAATTTACCAGTCCAGGGCAGGGCTTTCAGCGAGCTTGGGCAGCAGACCGCTTCAGGAATTTCCTTGACAGGAGTAAAACAGAGCCCACCTGATCCGTTACTGAGTTTCACGCCGATAAAAAATATGCCGATTACCACACGTTCGACCGTGATGTCCGATAGCTGGTCACCGAGACGCGATTGGAGATTGGCTATCGTATCCCGAAGAATTGCACCGGATTCAGACGAAAATTCTGTGCTTCCCGGGGCCATCCCAACAGACTGAGGACCGTTCACTGACACGATTCGCACCCACACGATTCATGATGGATAGGCAGGCGCCTTTCGCCCACCGGTACTTTGTCTGCAAGATGAACCAAGGCGTCTCCGAAATTTGTCGTAATGACGGCCTTTTTCATGACCACGAGGCCGTTTTTGAACATCTCACTGGCGAACTCTTCCGGGTGACAGAGCGGGTGTCCGTAACTGTGAATGGACCGGTCAAGTTCTTTCACACCGGACGATCCGGTCCCGCAGACAGGCCCGCAGAACCAATGATTGGAGACAAAGAGGCCGTGGGGCTTCAGGCTCGCTTCAACCTTCTTGAAGATCGACGGTAGTTCTGCCCTGAACTTGTAGAGGAGATGGGATATAATCACGATATCGTACCCGCTGCCGGGATCATCCGTGACTATATCTCCGGCCATGACTGAAATGCGGTCTTCCATACCATAATGCCGGATAAATTCCCTGGTCAGGTCGATCACGTGGGGTTTGTCAAAGATTACTGCATGGAGACCGGGATTCTTCTGGCAGGCTGCGATTGCATACAATCCATGCCCCCCGCCCAGATCCAGGAGTGTTTTCGCCGAAGAGAAACCATCCCATCCGGTGAGGATTTTTGTGACCTCCTGCACTTCACCCCTTAGTGATCGTTCTGCGAGCGCCCGGAGGAACTTCGGGCTCGGGCCGTCGGAAAATCCGGTATTTTTCGGTGCTGCTGAAGTCAGGGTGTCCTTCAGGCAGTCCCATTGCCCGTGTTCCTGGGACGCATTGAGAATCCAGTCTCCCTGGTATGACGGACTTTTCCGGACAAGGAAGCGGGTAGCGTTCACCGTATTCCCAAAGCGGTCATTCTTCCCTGAGAGATACCCGAGCTCAGCAAGGGTCTGGAGAAAACTCCTGGTAAACATGCCATTGATGGACAATGCATTTCCGATCTCCTCCCGGGACGATGGTCCATGCTCATCCAGCCATTCGAACAGGCCAAGTTCAAGTCCAGCCCGGAGAACCTGGTAGGTCTTATATCCATCAACAATTCCATCGATGGAGGAGATCTCCTCCCCCACCTTGACATTTGCTAGATCTGTTTTCACTGGTGTCATGTTCGTTCACGCCATTATTTTGTGGTAGGTTGGGGATTGAGGAACTTCTCGTATTCCTGGTCGCTGAGCTCATACCTGTAATAGGTCCGGTAAAAGTCCTGTGTCTCGGCTTTAAGGTCAATATCGGCGAATTTTTCCGGATAGATTGTTTTCGCGAGCCACAGTATCCCAAGCGGTGCCTCGGGTGACGGGCGATCCCACCAGAACGAGCCGATAGGACATTCGTAGATCCGGTTGTTCCTGACTGCTTCAATGCTGGCCAGCTGGTCGTTGTTCTTCACATCACCAACCGGCATGAATGTGCCTTCGTTGCTGCTCAGGATGATGACGTCAGGGTTCCACTTGACCAGCTGCTCAACCGAGGTGTCCCGGATCGTCCCGAGTTCCTCGGCAACATTGATGCCACCGGCTGCAGTGATGAACTCCTGCCCCCACCAGCCGCCCCCGTTGGTGTGGGTCGTTTTCCCGAGCATGTAATAGACCCGTTTTTTCTGTTCTGTTGGGATCCCTGCAACCCGTTCCTTCACCAGGGCGAGCTTTGTATCCCAGTACGTGTTGAGGGACACTGCCTGTTGCTCATCCCCGAGCAGGTTACCCATCATGGTGAATTCTCGCTTCAGCTGGCTGATGTTTCCGCGACCGACCATGACGGTAATAACCGGAATCCCGGCCTCGCGGATCTTCGTGTTTCCTTTTTCGGATGTAACTGCGGCAATCACAACATCGGGGTGAAGGTCAACGATCTGTTCGATGTTAACTTCATCAAAGGACCCGGCATCTGTGACTGTGGAGAATCCCGGCTTCATCACCTTGAGCTGGGGCATGATGCATTTGGCCGGCTGGGCGACTATCCTGTCAGATACTCCCATGACCATCACTTCATGGGTTGCTCCTCCACAGCAGGTTATCACAATCCTGTTGATATCGGTCGGTATCTCAACCGTGTTTCCTGCCATGTCGGTGACAGTGCGATGCTTGCCGACGTCCGGTGTGCTTGAAACAAGCGGCATGATGAAGATGGCGGTAAGGACTATGACGAGACCGGCAGCGATAATCGCTGCAGTAATCTTCATCGAAGTGCGGTTCACTTTGGATTGTCCCGGTTTTTTTTCCATATTCGTTCATTCCTGAAGTTCCTGATTTTCGTCGATACGGTAGCGGTAATGTCCGGTAATACATGCACCAAAAACCTTACATCGTACAGCTACCTCCCGGAAGATGCGATCACAGAAGGATGACCAATACATTGCAGGTGCTCCATTCCCCCGCACCGGCAGGATCCGGCCTTGTGCGGTACGCACACATGACGTGCAACGTCGTGGCTGTAGGTAATCGAGACATCCACTCCGTAAGTCCGCTTCAGGTTCTCTGCGGTGACCACCTCTTCTGCAAGCCCATAGGCCATAAACGAGCCATACTGCATGATAGCGACATTATTAGAAGTCAGAAAAGCGTGATCCGGGAAATGTGAACTCATGACCACCGAGATGCCGCTGTCTGCAAGCTGGTCGATGATCTCGAGAACCCGTATCTGGTTCCCGAAGTCAAGGTGCGAGGTCGGTTCATCGAGCAGCAGGATCGCAGGTTCCTGGGTTAAGGCACGTGCGATCATGGCGAGCTGGTACTCCCCGCCGCTGATCTCATTCACAGGCTTGTCTGCAATCTTCCCGATTCCGACGAGATCGATCATCTGATCGGCTTTTTTATAGTCCTCTCTCCCAGGAGAAGAGAATGCGGGAAGATGCGGAGCTCTCCCCATCAGGACAAATTCCATGACAGAAAATGGGAAGATGATCTCGTGTGCCTGGGGTACGTACCCGATCTTCTTCGCAATCTCTACCTGCGGGAGCACGGCCATCTCCGTCCCCAAGAGCCGGATCGATCCCGAACGGAGGCGGTACAGGTTTGCCAGACACCGGATAAGGGTCGATTTCCCGATCCCATTCGGTCCCAGGATACAGAGCACCTCATGCTCTGCAAGTGAGAATGAGATATTTGAAAAGATCTCCGGGCCCCTGGGATACGTGTAGCCCGCATTTGCCACTTCAAGGATCATGTCCACCCCACCGATCGCTTACTGAGCAGGTATGCAAAGAACGGTGCCCCGATAATAGCAGTGAGAATTCCTAAGGGTATCTCGGCACTGGTAAGATTTCGCGCGATATCATCAATAATCAGCATATAGGATGCTCCCAACAGGAACGCAACAGGCATGAGTTTTTTATAATCCGGGCCGACGAGCATCCGGCCAAGATGCGGCACGACCAGGCCGACCCACCCGATGATTCCTGCAATACAGACAGCTCCGGCGGTGATCAGGGTCGAACAGAGGATGATCACCTGCGACATTCGCTTTGTATCTATTCCAAGCGCCCGTGCTTCATCGTCGCCTACGGCGAGAAGGTTGATCCGCCACCGGATCAGGATGAGGACCACCGCCGCACCGAGGAGGGGGGGAGCGATCAGGAGTATATCAGTATACCGTACTGATGCAAGGCTTCCCATCAACCAGAAGGTAATCGCCGGGAGTTTCTCGTAAGGGTCTGCGACATACTTGGTGAGGGAGATCAGTGCGGTAAAAAAAGCCCCCACGATAATTCCAGAAAGGACGAGGATAAGTGAGGGTGTGGTGCGATAAAAACGACTGAGCAGATATGTAATTGTGACAGCAAGGATACCAAAGCAGAATGCTGATACCTGGATGATGAACGAACCTTGAGAGAGGAGGATAGCAAGTGCCGCACCAAAACCTGCCCCCGATGATACACCGAGAATGTCGGGTGAAACAAGGGGATTTTTAAAGAGACCCTGGTATGCCGCACCTGCTATCGCGAGTCCCGCTCCCACGAGTACCGCAGCGATCACCCTGGGCAGGCGAATCAGGTAGATGACGTTCTGTTCCGCTGCGGTCCAACCGGGCTCGATATGCATCACCTGATCAGGCAACAGGTTGATCAGTGGTGCAGCGAGAATCTGGACAACATGGCTAGGAGGGACCTCATAACGACCAACAAAGAGAGATAGGAAGAACAGGATCGGGAGAATCCCATAAATCAACAGAGTGCTGACGATCTTTCCGGTTAAAAGAGGTCGGATCAACAGGTATATTTCCGATATCTGCTTTGTGATCGCTGTCATACTCTCCTCAACGGGGGTCCTTCCAGGCATCCTCCTTCCAGGAAAATGAGCAGGGAGGAGGTGGCTTCGGGAACCGGACGACGGGCAGTTCAAAATGTTTGTCGCATCAAGTATGTTGAACCCCGAATTATTTCAAGTTATGGTAATATGTTTAACTTTATTAAAAAATTAAATGATATAAATTAATATAGTTAACAATATTGACCATAATCAATTCTCTAGATTAGCAGATCTCTTTTATCCTGACCCTCCAGAGACATAGCATTGCGGGAAGACCTGCCGGATTGAATTGTTTAATGTATATTAAAAGTGAAATAATAGAGGTGAATTTCATGAAGATAAGCGCACGAAACCAGCTCAAGGGAACTGTCAAGATGATGAAGAAGGGCCCGGTCAATACCGAGGTCGTCATAACCCTCCAGGGAGGAGCCGAGGTAGTCTCGGTCATCACCACCCACTCGGCAGAGAACCTGAAGCTTGCCGAAGGTAAGCCTGTCTATGCGGTCATGAAGGCCACAGAAGTCCTGATAGGAATCGATTAATCCTCTTTTATATGAAAA
>Ga0302253_1000748_pt1 | contig 23836 bp, 18 predicted proteins | sample AAG_RA_Trp_MG_FD_193537 | JGI IMG/M metagenome (GOLD analysis project Ga0302253, IMG submission 193537) | Enriched activated sludge microbial communities from anaerobic digester in WTTP, New Holstein, Wisconsin, United States - AAG_RA_Trp | ecosystem: Engineered > Bioreactor > Anaerobic >...
AAGAATACCTTTTGAATCTAATCCTGTCAAAGGCAGCGGCTCCCAAGTTTCTCCTTCATCCCCACTCCGGAATCCTCCAAGCGATGTTGCCAGATAGATCGTGGACGGCGCCCCCTTCTCCCCCCTGACCGCATAAATACGATTTGGCACATCTTCCTCGGCGTTTTCTTCCTCATCTTCAGCCGCTTCTTCACGACTCGAACCCGTACTCAAAGAAAAAACTTTTTCCCATGTTTTTGCTTTGTCTCTCGATCGATAGAGCCCGTCGGATGCCGCGACATAAAGAACCGTTCCTGCGGCATACACATAATCAATCGTCTTATTTCCCAAGACAGCAATGCTTTTTGTCCATCTTTTTCCCTTCCTGGGTCTCATGAAGAGACCTCCTTTTGTGGCGATATAAATGTTCTGGCCGGCGTCAACTGCTACACCATAACATTCATTTTCAGCATCCTGGTCGCTGGAATATATCTTGCGGGTTAAGAGAGAAGAAGGATCTATTCCATATACCCCTTTCGAAGTAGCGGCATATCCAAAAGGTACATATGAAGAAAATTCTATGCGGTTGACACGAACATCGGCAACATCCTCCAATACAATCTTTTGCCATGCTCCGTTTTTCGAAAGTTCCTTCCTAAAAATACCTCCATCGGTCCCGACCCAAATAACCTGACCTCCCGTTTCATCCGAGCTAATCGACAAAGGTTTGCGTCCCTCAAAACCCCCTGAATCAAGACGCTCAAAATCGCCGGCGTAGACATAACAATACCCCCAAAATCCCATCATGATTAAAAATACGCCGGCAAAGCCCAGCTCTTTTATCAAAACCCTACCCTTTGTCATCGACATTCTCTCTTTTTAAAAAACGAATCTTCATTCTCAACTCATCAAGCTCGTCAACTATCTTTTCGAACTCCTTATAATCCCTCTCAGAAACAGCCAAACTAAAATGTTTTTTAAGCTTCTCCCTGAGTACGTTTCGTCTGTTTTGAAGCCTTCGCAATATCATTGCCTTATCTGTTTGCATCGCCGCATCCTCCTCAATCGCGTACCAGACGGAATAAGACTCTCCGTCTCATAACATTACAGAAATCCATCTGCTGCAGGTTAATTCCAGACACTTAAAGAGACCCCACCAATCTCTCTTAGTCATCCACTCGTCTTTACTCCATACGCCTCCAAAACCACAGACATCACTTTGTCTTTTGCTTCCGGCGTCATCGTCCTGACTGTTTCATACCATTTATTATCTTTACCCTTTTGCCGTGGCATAGAAACAAACAGACCATTTCTGCCATCCAATACCTGCAGCCCCTTAACAAGAATTGCGCCGCCGATTTCGATATCCGCAAATGCCTTGATATTCCTGATTTGCGGATCCAAGCGATGGATCCTATTGACTTTGATTTCAAGAGACATACTCCTCCCTCCCTGTTAATACAACTATTTTAAAGCGTTTATCTCTCTATTATTCCAGTGCCCACATAATGATCCTTACGTAACCAGACGTCGGATTCCAGGCATTACCATTTTTGTCTCTGACGCTGCCTAAATGATCGGGATCGGTCCGTATGGTTACAGTCGTTGGCGTCATCTCGGCGATAAAAACGCCGCCGCCATACTGCTGGTTCTGTCCCAGCCCCCAAGCAAACCTGCCGGAGCCATCGCTATTTTCAGCAAGATAACCGACGACGATACATTTCGTTGTCCCCAGGTTATGCGTCTTCAGATAAGCTGCGCTACGTACGACCGCGAACCAACCGCTATCAAATGTCTTCAAAGCCGTGGCAGGCAGTTTCGCATTGCCGTCGAGCTTTACCGCTTTATTGGCCGTCGGTACTGTCGTAATATCGCCGGAAAGCACAAAATCACCCAAGCCTTTGCCCAAGAACCTAACAGAATCATCGGCGATCTCCGACCGTATGGCATAACCAGAGCTTGTAACTTGTTGTCTGGGAACCATAACCTCATTACCAACTTTGATCTCAAGGTAATACGGTCTATCAAAGGCAATATTCAAGCCAGAAACAGATCCCAGAACCACATTGAACAGTCCCTTGTCCACGACAACTCCGGCATGCGTCTCCTGCCACAATAGGTTTCCAGCTGTTTGCGCATCATAAATCTTGAAAGTAACATCGTAGGCGCCCGTTAAAGGGATCCCGCTTGAATCCGTCAAGCGCCCTTGGTAGTTAATCGCTCGTGGAATCGCCGCCGACACTTCCGATATCCACAGAAAACTCAAAATAAAAAATATGCCCCATCGTTTTGCACTTTGCCAACTTTTCATAATCCCTCCTTTTGTTTCACTTTATAAATTTTATATTCCAATTATGAAACATCTGAACCAAAAAAATTATTTACACTGCGCGATAACAACAATCTGTCTTCCCCACCATTTTTTTGTGATAAGGCTGATGGGCGCCCACGACGGATCTTCGCACCAGATATCCACGTTAAAATCTTTAAGCATCGCCCTAATCTTGCGCGGCGTGGAAACATTCACATGCAAGGCTTTACCGGCCTCTCCTCTTCCAACCACCCTGACTTTTAATGCATTCTTTAGGAATTCTCCGACACTTTTGGGCCGATACTTACCCCTCATGACCCGGAATGTCCATTTTAAAAATCGGAATGGAAGATCCAGCGCCATTTTAAGCGGCTGAAGGTATTTTTCATAATACAGATTCGGAGTCGTAATGATGATCTTCCCGTTCTCTTTGAGGATCTTCTTAAATTTATCACACGTCCGCTCCAGCTGATCGTCGTTCATATGTTCGAAAACATCGAGCATAAAAATCAGATCATAGCGGTGGGAAAAATTATGGTCGGCGGCATCACCTATCTCGGCCTTGGCAAAAGACCTCATCTCAACGGGCAGCATCTGGATCGTTTGCCTGGCGATATCAATAGCCGCCCTGCTATAATCCAACCCCAAGACATGAGCGCCTCTTTTCGCGCAATAATATAACAATTCTCCTCTCCCGCAACCGACATCCAGGATTTCATCGCCTTCTCGAGGACAAGCAATCTCCAAAACATGTTTATATTTCGGATGAATAGCAGCATCCAACCCGCGTGCGTATTCATGGCATCCTTCGTTATCATGATAATAATAAGCCGCATCGTAGAGATTTGGGTCGACGATTTTCCGATCGCTCATATGGCCTTCTTTTGCGTTGCCTTAAGCACGCCGCGGCGCCTTCACGCCGGATTTCTTCTTTTCGTGAAACCAGTAATAGATACCGAAGATGCGAACGATGAACCACTCTTCATATCTAGACCTGTAAAACCAAAAAGGCGAGAACAGGCTAAACTTCGATTCCATCCCAACGGATATGCGATACAAGCTAAAAACCCTCCGACAATGCTATGCCTATGGTCTTAAATAGTGTCTTGAGGCGGTCTTGATAGGTATGCCGGCCATTAACGAGATCAAAGCCACTCTTTGCAATCTCCATCCGCTGTTGCGGGCGTGCCAGATAAAAGTCAATCTTTTGCCTCATTTCACCGAGAATATCGTCAAACATAACCAGATGTTTGTCTTCTTCAAAGATCTCGCCGATGCCGTTTTCTTTCACTCGATGCGTCAAAAGCATGGCCCCCGCCCCCATGGCCTCGAAGAACCGGGCGTTGATATCATTATGGATAGGATAATTGACGACAATTTTGGCTTTGGAGTAAAAATCGTACAATTGCTCGCGTTCGGCGCGACCGATGTAAGAATTGGAATAATAATGCCTGAGCGTCTCGATAACAACTTTTCGCAGACTGTATTTTCCTTCCGTGCCGATGAAACAGATATCATAGAGACGTTGCTCATCTCCCAGAAAAACCTGCCCAGGTTTCAGCGCATCGGCAGCCCACGGCAGCCAATAGGCTGTAACTCCGGCATCTCTTTTCAACCGCTGGATATCGTCTTTTTGCGCCAGGAAAAGCGCATCGTAATCTCTGGCCTGTCTTCTGATTTTCTTATAAGGTTTTCTGAGGTGGGTGTCGGAGATCCACCAAGCGGCCGGACGCAAGTGCCGAGGCATCACAACCGTATAATCTCCGTCGTCAAAGCGGATGTAAAAATCAAAACCCCCTTTGACCGACTGGATCTCCTGCATATCAAATTGACACAGCTCAAAAAGCGGATCGCGCCGCAGGGCCTCCATGCAGCGCTCCCCCATTGCAACCCGGGAATTCCGCTGGAAAACCAAAGCCAAGCGTTTCTTACTTTTTAATGGAATCCGATTATCCAAGATCGTTATGCCTTAGCCTGCTGTTGTTTCTTCTTGCGTTTGCGGCTTTTCTTGCCCTGCGTAACCCAAAATCCATGCCACCATCCGTAAAGATCATACAAGGTCTTGCGGCCCTCTTCGCCGGTATAAACCCACGGCTTCCAATTCTTGCTCCATTCGAGGATTTGTTCTTTCGTATATTTTGTATCGACGAGTCGAACCTTCGACTCCCGGAATTTGCGGCTGCAGCTCTTTTGTAATTTGGCGTAATTTGATACGGAAACCAATTCATCCCCTTTCTGGTTATTGAAAGACGGCAGAGGCAGGGCGGCGCTGCACCGAAAGCAATACCTGTTGATCTGATCCTCAAAATCCTTCACCGACCTCTTCCACCAGCCTTTTTCCAGAGGGTACCCGCCCGGTCCGTCGAAAAGCATATCCATGGCCGCGGCAACTTCACAAAAAAACCCGCCTTTCGGGTTGATCGAAGGCGACCATTTTTCCTGTATCCAGCATTTATCAATCAAGGAACGCATGAAAATCCGATCATCCAATACATCCTCCATCGCAATCAAAAGAGGCTGGTGTTTCTGGGTATCATCTTCATGATCATTATAATAAATATTCTCAGAAAACGTCTTGCGGATGATATCCCGATACTCTTTCCATTTGTAGCCGGAAGTCCACAAGAAACGCTTCTCCAGAGGCATCTTCTTGCGCAGAATTTTGCAAATCTCTTTGAACTTTGGATGGATCGTAGGCTCGCCTCCCATCACGCCCACGCCACCCGGGTAGCCTTCTAATGAATCAACAGCCTTCTCGAACATCGCCAAATCCATATAATAGGGCTTAACATGATGACCGACAAAACGCGTGCAATGCAAACATTGGTGTATACAGGCATTCGTGATCTCGATCTGGATCAGCCACGTATCTTGGATCGCTTTCATCGTTACCCCCGACTCAGCATAAATCTGTGTTTTCCTTTGCAGCCGGGATTCTTCCGGCGGCATTTGGCACCTCAAGAATAAACCATATTATACGATTTTCGACGTCATATTCCAGGGTTTTGTTTCTAACGAAGACTAAAAAAACAACCTTCAAAAACCGAAGAATTATTCCAGCTAGTCTATTAATTTCCTGGTTAAAAAGATATTTCCTTCTGCTCTTACAAATATGATTGTCCTGTCCAGGATTTTCTCATCAACGGCCTTTTTAACACCGGCTTCATCCCGATAATCATGAAAACACACAAAACAGTTTTTCTTAACCAACGGGAGCCAATCTTCTATGTCTTTCTTGATACCTGCGTAAGAATGATCGCCATCAATCCATAAAAAATCAATCTTTTTCTCAGACAACCAGGATCTTCTAATCTCGGAAGAAAACCCTCTTAAAGGAATAATCTTGTCCCTCCAGGACGCTGTATTTTTTAAAAATTCCGGAAATGTATCCGCGCGTGTTTGGTGCATGCCGCCATCGTTAAACCAGGTATCTATAGAATATATTTTTGAGTTCTTTCCGTTGAGTCCTTCGGCGATAAAAGAGGTCGATTTGCCTTTATAGGCCCCAATCTCAACAACTACAGCATGATCTTTGAGAGATCTGGCTATTTTATAAACCAACCTGCCTTCGTTCAGTCCAAACAATCCTTCTTGCCTGTCTATTTCCCTAAGGCGTCTGTTCTGATCAAGAAAATTCTTAAATGGATAAAGCATATCTCCCTTCCTCTTCTTTGTTCCATTTTATATACTTGATTATTCCAATTCTGGAATTAATCAGACAAAAAAATAATACCCCCTCAATTAATCACTTTTTTTCTGATACCCCACAAAACTCATTCCACCCACAGCACCACCAATTACCGCATCGATGATGACAATATGCAGCGTCGCATCTTGAAGGAATCAATCTCCTTGTATAAGGCATAAGCAATCATTCTATTTGAAAAACAGAACCCCCTCCCCATTATTTTCCATGGTCAGTCAGATAAAGTGTCTTCGTTTGTCAATGTTAGAAAAACGACTTTTGCTCCAACCGGATATAAAATGTGGAGAAAGTGGAGATTTTCTAGGGTCGAATATCAAAGAACGACTTACCTAAACCTATCTCTTATTTTAGGGAATTCGAGAAAAATGGATATCAGGATAAGAAAAACTGAAACTTCGATTATATTCTTATGTAAAATATTAGAATCATAATCCAACAGAAGACAAGAAAAAATAGCCGATAGTCCTATAATCCAACAATACCATAAACAGATTCTTCTAGCCAAATCTCTTCGCATAAAAATCCCTACTGCTAAAACAATCGGGATCAAAAAAATTGCCAAAATACGTAAATCAAAATTATTTTCCTTAATCAACAAAAGAACAATCCAAATTCCAAAAAATAATAATAAAGAACTAAATACATTAATGGCCGCTTCCCATATACTATTTTTAACATTGATCATTTAACAAAATTATCATTTAACAAATAACGCCGATTATTCACCCAATTCTGACATGTATAAGTATCCAGCTTATAAAAATGCCTTCCTGTATTTTCTTGTATATTTCCATATACTTTACTGATATAAGTTGTATCTACGGAAACTACATTCGCATCGGTCCAATTTTTTACTAAAGATAAACCTGCTCTGCCTGTCAGTTTTGATCCAAAAATAGTAGTTGCTCTAACAATAGGATTTCGACTTTCGATATCAAAGTCCCAAACTCCATTCCACTCGTTATAATTATCCTGGATCTTAAGCCCCCAATGCATTCCACTTTCTCCGCTAACCACGGCTTCTGCCGCAAGCGGTAAAGGTGTCTTAACAACTTCAAGAGTTGCGACTCGTTGCACATGAGCGGCTTTTCCGACGGATTCTCTATTCATCCCATGGGCAAAATTTTGCATTCCAGAAAGATATGAACCCTCGATTAAACCACCGATTGCTGCGCCAATGCCTAACCCCATAGCTCCTGACTTCATGGCATCACTAAAGCTGACTCCGTCGCCTAGCGCACCACCGAAACTGCCACCAAAACCAGCCACTCCCATTTCGGAAGCACCAATCAAGAAGCCCCCGCCGAAGGTAAAGCTTTGTTCGCCAAGCATTCCTGAAATGCTATTAGCTACCCCACCTCCTAGATATCCCCCTATCAATCCACCTGCCAAACCACCAGCAAATCCACCCCAGTTACCAGTATTTGCAGCAGTAGTAAATGAATTGACGAAATTGAATATCTGAAAACCAACCATCATATTGCCAGTAAATATAGTTCCAACTACGCCAGCAATAAAACCAAAGATTTTACCAAAGAATTTACTAAACCAAGAGTGGCCGCTTGGATCCACATATTTAACAGGATTGTTGCGGCAATAGGAATAACGATTCAGGGATTGCGGATCGTATGTCGCCTGGACAATACTATCCGGCGTGACAAACCTGGCGACCTCAGGATCATAGTATCGCGCGCTATAAAAGTATAAACCGGTCGAGTCTAATTCCTTTCCTGTGAACTTATAGGCAACGACGTCCGTGCCTTCGTTGCGAGCAACCGTACCGTAAGGCGCATATTCCAAATACTGCATCTGCTGACCATTCTGATCAGTAACAATACTTGAAGATCCCAGATGATCCCCATGATAATAATCTGTAGTAGATGGCCCGCCGCCCACAGACTTAATGCTGCAAACCCGCGTTGCTCCTGCAAAAATGTGTTTAATCTGTGTAATCTGGCTTCCGGAATCTGTGCAATCATTCTCCTCAAAGAGCGACCCGATGTAGGTTGTGGTCCTAGTTTCGTTGTTGGCGGTTCGAGAAACCCTCACCCGCCCGCCGTCGCCGTCGTACGTAAACGACGTCACAGCATCGGGTTGAATTATCCTAATTATACGATTTTCAGCGTCGTATTCCAGGATTTTATTTTTCCCTGACGTCATATTTCCATTGGCATCATATTGATAGCTATAACTGCCCGCGGACGTCACGGCATGCGGCCCGGCATTTACACCATAGAGCATGAAACCAATATCGGATTTATACGTCATATTACCGACGCAATCATACTGAAAATTATGGTCACGCACACCCGGCCCATCGGGGATGTTCTGTGCAGAAATCAAGCGATCCATTTCATCATACCCAAAAGAACGGATATTATTACGTAGATTATCTGTCAAAGTTGTCACGTTGCCGTTTTTGTCAAAAACATAGTTCAAGTCTTGCAGATGGACACTACCGCTTACTGTGCATATACGAGCCAATCTCAAATCTTGACCATAAGCATAATCTGTATTTACGCCGTTGCCATATTGAATACGGCGTACACGCCCTTGGCTGTCATAGTCTATCGAATTCACATAATCTATAGAAACCGAAGCACTAAATACTTTTTCCAAAAATCCGGAATTTGTGTCGTAAGAATATTCGACTGCTTCGCCATCCGGATAAATCAATCTTGTCAAACGGTCCCACGCGTCATATTCTCTTTTGACCTCATACGCATGAGCATCGACAGTCTTGATGGATTTTGTTTCCCGGCCGAATTTATCATAGTAGAACGCCGTCGATCCTGAAGTATCCACGACTTTGGAAAGACGACCTACGCAATTTTCTTTAGCAGCTTCATCGTAAATGTAGGTGGCCAGAATTTGCCCACCGGCCTGCTTGCAGGTCAATCGGTTTAGCTCATCATAGCTGAATTCCAAAATTTGATTCTTTGCATCAATCTGCTTTATCAAATTCCCCGCAAGATCGTATTCATACGTCCAAACCCCCATATCGGGGTCATCCATTTTTATCTTGCGCCCCAAAGAGTCATACCATATTTGCGAGATATTGCCCTTCGCATCCGTTACTTTGGTCAAATTATTCTGGATATCATATTCATAGCCTGTCGCATAAACCCCTCCCTGGACATATTCCGTAACCTTGATGATATTGCCGTAAACGTCCTTGAGGATCCCCTTCTTATGACCCATAGGATCAACAACTTCAGTGTAAAGCGGAGTAATATAAAAAATCAGGCTTTCGGCATCTTTGGCTGTCCCCGGGAAGTCCGATATTGTCTTCTTGATCCTGCCTCGAATATCGTATTCGTATCGCATGTATGAAATTTGGGCTTCCGCTTCATCGACATAATGCGCTATCGATTCTTTTTCAACCCGGCCTTTGCTGTCATAATAGATTTCAGTCGAAGTCTGACGGCTGTTTTCTCCATCTTCGCCGCTTGAAACTGCCTTATATTTTCGTGCCAAGCCATCGATATATTCTGTTTTCTCAAGAGTACCTTGCCGGGATATTTTTGTATTAAAATCAGGGTAATCAAATTCTTCTATAATTACCCCATCCGCATTCACGATCTGGGTAAGACGCCCGAGAGAATCATAGGAAGTTAAAGTCGAATTGGCATTGGGATCTATCAATTGACTAACCACGCCAAATTTCGGATCATAAACATAGGAAACCATATGACCTAATGCATTGGTGATAGTCGAGGGAAAAGAATTGAATATCATCTCATATTCCGTCACCACCGCGCGGCCTAACGCATCTGTTGTCGTCAGCAAATTACCAAAAATATCGTATGAATAACTATTAACCGCCAATTGCTGGCTACCTGTTAAAGAATTGAAGACAACCGCGGACTCTTTGCTCACATTACCACGTGAATCGTATTCAAGGCTTTTTTTCGTCACAACAACGCCGTCTTTATCTTTCAGATAAACTTCCAAAGGTCTATTCAAGCCGTCTTGATAAGCTTGGGCATATGTTGTTTGCGTTGTTTTTTCATCGCCTTCTTTTGAAACGTCTCCAAGGCTCTTCGTCTCAAGAAGATTGCCTATCGCATCGTAATTAAACTCAGCGGCCGTGCTTAAAACAGAACCGTCCTCTTCATAAATAGTTGTATCTTGACGAATAAGAGCAGGAAACCCAAGAACATGATCTGCAGGACCGGCTTTCCTGACATCGTAAGTATTGGTCACCTGACTGATTTGGCGGACATTCCCATCGAATGTGACGATCTTTTCAATTTGCCCCTTTAGAGCGCCATCTTGACCAGGTTTACCCTGGTAGAAGAATGTCTCCGTGTAATTTCCCGTAATAGGATCAATTGCTTTGGCTTTTCCAAATCCGCGGAATTCACGCTCCGCGGCATCATAATAGCCATCCAAAAAGACAAACTGTTGGTCGTAAGACTCTTCCGGTGATCCAAGAGGCAAGGTATCAATGATCTTGATCTCAGACGTTACCTGCACCGGAAATGGCAAACCCGGGTTATCTGCGGCAGAGGCGTAAGAATACGTAATCTCCGTCTTTCCACCAATACCGTTAGCAATCCGCTGAAGCAGATCCGGCGGCCTTCGATCGATAATCTGTATTTTCCACCGCAAAATTCCGATCAACTCATGGTCATAACTGACCCTGTCTGATATACCGTCACCATTGAAATCTCCTGCGGCAACAAACTCATCGGCACTGCTGCCGTAATTTCCCAGAAGCCCTTTCGTCAAAAAATTTTCTCCGGTTGAAACCGCATAATACCAATCCTGACTGGCCTTATCCCAATAGCCGATATCCGAAATCCCATCGTTGTTATAGTCTGAAATAACCGATTCCTTATCAGCCCCAAATCCTGAGATCCAAACACCTCCGTCCACAAAAGCCCTGCCGTTGGAAAGCGCGACTTTATATTCACCGCTCGATTTGTTGACAAGGCAAAAATCAGCTAAAGAATCCCCATTAAAATCACCCATTAATACCGAACAATTCGTTCCAAAACCAGCCAGCCAGGTCGCCATGGCATCAAAACCGCTACCTTGACTTAAAGCAACCCGCACCTCTCCCGTTTCTTTATTATAGAGACCGAAGTCACAATATTTGTCGCCATTAAAATTTCCTGAAAAAACAAGCCACGACGAGGGATCCTCCGTGAAATCCAACCATAAGACGGGCGGAGACAACTCGCTCCCCGTAGACAGAGCAATCCGAAGTTCACCGTTTGTTTTGTTATATAGCCCAGCATCCGTTTTTCCGTCACCATTAAAATCTCCTCCTATCGGCGATATCTCACCAGTCGTTGCCCCCGACCGGAGCCAATCAGCTGCACTCGTAAAAACACCGCCCTCTGAAAGCGCTACCTCCCAAACCCCTGTTGCGCCGTTATATAGCCCCAAATCACACAACGCATCGCCATTAAAATCGCCCATGATCGGAAATATAAGATTGGTTGAGACGCTCGGATCTACGACATCAACACCCGCCGAACTCTCGACGCTCAAGCCACCCGCATCCGCCACTATAACAGAAACGGTATGATCTCCGGCATCAGCAAAAGAAATTGTTTTCTCATAAACGTTGTTCAGATCGCCGGAAGCAATTTCCTGGCCGTCCTTTTTTAAAACAAAGGTTAACCTATCTCCATCCGGATCGCTGCTCGAAATTCGAATGACTGCATCTTCACCTTTATTGATAGTATATGCACTCAGGGTTAAAGCGGCTTCTGGGGACCTATTGACATTATTGACAACGATAGATCCATTTTTAGTAACAGTATCGATACCGTCTGAAGCCGTCACACTATAGGAATACGAACCGGCATCATCATATCCTGTCAGCCATTTTCCTGCCATGTCCAGGGGGGATGAGTAATAATAAGTGACGGCATCGCCGTCCGCATCAGTCGCCTGAGGAGTCACAACCGCTAATTGACCTTCCTGAACTGTAATATCAGGCAAGATTACTAGAACGGGCGGACGGTTGACGTTTCTGACATTGACCTTAACATTTTGACTGGCGACAAGGCCGGTGGCATCCGTGGCCGTGACAGTGATGACATACATCCCCGCATCATCAAAGTCTGTCTGCCACCGGCCCTGCGCATCGAACGGCGCGCTAAATGCATAAACGATCTCATCATTATCCAAGTCAGTCGCATGCGGTGTAATCACAATTTCCTGGTTCTCATCCACATAAATGTCCGGGATGAAGTCAAGAACAGGCGCATTAGCCACGCCCTCTACCTGCAAAGTTACCTCATTTGAAGAAACAGAATTTCCTCCCGTGTCCTCTGCTTTAAATATGACCTCCTCTGTCCCATTCCATCCCGGAGATTGTGAAAAACTCACCTCGTGTGTCACAGGATCTATCTGCACCACAACATTCTGATTGCCGCTGACCGAATAATCCAAGGCATGGCCGTCAAAACCCAAAAAGTAATCATCCAGGTCAAACGCATTCGTTTTAAGTTCATTCTCCTGCCAATTCTGGTTAGAGATGGTCTGCGCTAATACAGGCGGATTTGATTTAGTTGTTGCAATATAACCGCTTTCCAGAATAAAAGTTGCACCACGGCCTCCGCCAACGCACGCTTCGCCTAAGCCATCCTGAATAACACTAAAGCTCGACGCCGCACGACTGCCTGCGCCCTGAACGATGGCACCGCTTTGCATCATCAACGTTGAACCACTCATGCTGAACGCCAATGCCTCTTCGGTGCCGCCGAATACCAATATGTGAGCACAAATCAAAACAACCGAGACTATTTTTCTCATAAATACCTCTATCCTGCCCTCAGCCCTGGCCCGCCGCTCACGGCAGACAGGGAATTCTGGCAAACTGGATTAATTATTGCCCTGATACTCAAAGATTTGACCGGGAAAACAAACACCGTCTCCTGCGCACTGCTGGAATGATGTTACTAACGAACGACCCGTATCGTCACTTTTGCCGTATCCGATGATATAACGCCAAACCAAATCGCCATTGCACTTCACCTGGATTTCTTTAAGACGCTTGGATGTTTCTATCTTGGCCCCGCCAATATAACTAAATATATGGTCCGTCCGATCACCCAAAACAAAATCAACCGTATCCCTACCAACAACGCCTGAATTTTCATTACCTGTATAAGTGATACGCGCTAAATAGGCCCTCCCGCCATCTTTAGCGTAATCGTATTTCACATAATTACCATTCGTGTCCAAGGTCTTCGTCAAATACCAGCTGAACGTTCCTCCCCAACCCCCTTCCTTGCTTTCCTCTGTCTCGCCGAACTTTAAGATGTTGCCGTCTTTCCCCAGGGCTCGCCAGCTGTCATTGCTTTCCTTGTAGAATCTTGTAAACGAAGATTCGATTTTTGCCTGATACAAGTTATCGACCAGATGCACCAATTCGGTTGTTCCGGCATCCGTGACTAAACAAAACATATCTTGGGTGTCATCATAGGTCGGCACGCCAAGTCGTGTAGAACGAACGATATATCCAGCCCTCAAATCAAACCCCATGCCGAGCCAAGAATTTGAGCTTGAAGAACGATAGACAAGTGCAAGCGACGGCTGTATGCCTTTTCGTCCCGGGGCCACCGTTATCGGAAAACTTCGACTGAATGCTCCTGTCAAAAGGTCCGGCAACGGAATCTTTACGCCGCCACCGATCGGCTCACCCTGAGAAACCAAACTCATCAAAACCGCATATGTAGAAAAATGATCAACCGAAAAAGTCACGCTATAGCCATCTGAAGAAATTACCGATGTCTTCCCCGTAGAATTGATCTTTTGCCGTACGCTATCGTAGAGCCCCAATTCAACCGGCGTCCCTGGAATACCGGCTTGATCGAGTCGATAAATAAGTTGAACGGGGACATTAAAAACCAAACCATAAGGCTTGCACTCAACAACATTCAAAAGCATTGTCTGAGTTGGGACGGCGCCTTCCACGGTTTGAGGGTCCACAGGAAAGATCTCAAATCCCCGCGCTGCAGATAAAGCCCCAGCAGGAATAACTAACCTTGTCTTTCCATCAGACGAAAAAACCTCTCCTCCGCCGGGTCCAATAATTGTCCCTGGTTCTGTGATAGTGCATACTCCTTTTTTTATCCAGCCGGCTTTTAATCCCCGCGAATCTTGCACATAGAGATATATATTCTTCGAACCTAAAAACGTCTCCTTAAACGAAACTACCCATCGGATCATCATCTTCTTGCCACTGCCGGAAATGCTTGTGTGCGAACAATCCACTCTCACATATGAATTCTCAAGCACTCGGGCGGTCCCCGGGGCATATCCCATCCCCCAGGAAGTATTTGCATCATTTCTCAGATAAAGCTTATTGGCGGCTCGGTTATAACAAGCCTCAAATGATCTTTTTTTGTTAGTCGACACATTCACGTGGATATAAGCCATTTTGATATCTTTCCAGCCATCGGAATCGATGTATACAACGCTAAATGTGACATAATTGTCTGCTGAAAGCACAGCGTTGGCCGGAGAAACAATGCCCAACGTTGGCGATACCGCAAAAACAGAAACCGGAAAAAGCAAAAACAAGCTCAGGCCGATAACAAAAAGTAATCTTCTCATGGATCTTCTCCTGCGTTTCAACCATAAACAATAGGATTCAGGATTGCGGCGCTTGCAAGCCGCATTCTCTTTACATAACCCACAATGACGAGGCATGCCTTTTCTGAGGAATTGTTCGGCGAGTTTTTCTTGGAACTCAAATACGATCATGTTTGCTGATTTAAGGGTAGACTAATTTTGTTGCAATAACGAGTATACATGTTGTTCCATTTATGTCAACTAATATTTTTCCATAAATGGAACAAAACGCTTAAATTGTTGCTTTACAAAATGATACGTTCAAGTTATTTTTCAAATTTTGTACTAAAATATTTCCGTTGTTGTTTGACTTTCTGTTCCAGTTGTGGTATTTTGTTTCTACACAAGGAATCAAGGATAAGATTTATCTGCATAACAAACATTTTAATCGAGACGCAGAAATCCCCAGCTTAAAAGCCGGGGATGCCCGCCACTAAAGATCGGCGGGTCCGCCTAAGTTGTGATGGCGGAAATGCGGCGAAGATTAGACCCTTCTTTTATTTTATGTGGAAGGAGGAAGGTCTGCCCTTTTTGGGTAACCCCGCGAGTAGAGGAAAAATTTCGTGCCCAGAGCTACCGGGCAAGAAATCTTTCCGATATCTTACGATGCGCAGGTCTCCAGGGAAGAAACCCCGTGCTTTAGCACGGGGAAAATTCATTCTGTGCAATCAATTTCACGGAGCAAAATATGAAATTAGGTGAAAAACTTAAAGCACTGAGGAAACAAAAAGATCTCACGCTGGATAAACTCGCTGAACTTTCCGGAGTTGCCAAGGCCACATTGAGCCGCATTGAGAACGGCGTGACAACCGGCAATCTCAATACGCACCTTAAAATCTGCAACGCATTAAGTGTAAACTTGGGAGAACTTTATAAGGGGCTGGAGAATGCCGAAGAAAAAGTCGTCGCCTTTGATGAAAAGACGATTAAGGATGCGGAAGTTTTTAATTATGACGAAAAGGTATCGGCCTTCATTCTAGCCAAACAGACAGGGAAGAAGAAAATGCTTCCCCAGCTTTTGATCATCGAACCACAAAAAGGCACGCCGACAGAAGAAAACCTTCCCGGAACGGATATATTCATCTTTTGCATCGAAGGGGAAACGGATTTAAAGATCGGGGACAAAACCTATCAGCTTAGAAAAAATGGCAGCACTTACTTCGATGCATCCCTCCCTCACTCTGTCAAAAACACCGGCTCAAAACCTGCAAAGCTGATCACTGTCGTTAGCCCGGTCGCATTATAATCAGATAATCTATAAACTTCCAGCAGAGGAGGAAACATGACAGCTAAAAAAAGAATTTTAATATGTGATGATGAGGAAGGCATCAGAGAATCCTTAAAACTTATTCTGGAAAATGATTATGACCTCATCTTTAGCTGCAACGGTAAGGAATGTCTTGAAAAACTTGAATGCGAGCAAGATGTCAAACTAGTCCTTCTGGATATTAAAATGCCAAAACAAAATGGTCTCGAGATTACTCAAGAGATTAAACGCGCCTGTCCAGATATCAAAATCATTATAGTCACCGGCTACGCCAGTCCTGAAATTGCTCAAGAAGCTATATGTATCGGAGTCAATGACTACATCCCAAAACCCTTTGCTTCAAAAGAAATTCTCAGAAAAGTAAACAATCTCTGCTAATGTCATGTTTTCAATAAACTGGTTTTTCATTTCAAGTCTTGTTCTAACTTTAGCAGAATTATTCTTAATTCTCATTCTATTAAAATATAATAATGTCAATTTTCACAAAATGTGGTTATTTTTCAATTTTTCCGTATTTATATGGGCTGTCGGATCAACAATAAGTTCTTTTCTTAATTTTTTTTCATATGAGAAAATTGCCCTATTAAGTTGGAAAATTGGGGATTGCGGAGTAAGTTTCATTTCGGTTTTTCTCTTGCATGCAATTTTATTATTAATCGGTAGACGAAATTATTTGATTCTAATATTATCTTATACTCAGGCCATTATATGCAGTATCGTATTATTAACTACTAATCTAATATTAGGTGACTATTTTGAAAACCATCTGGGTGTTTTAATTCCTTTTTCGGGAAAATACTATTTTCTATGGTATGCTTTGTGGACAATAATCGTAACCTATGCCCATTTTTGTCTTATCACTTTTTATTGGCAAGATCAAAACAAAAGAAAAGATATTAGATTGCTTATCATATTAACTATCTTAGGTTGCTCAAGTGGAGCAATCAACTTTTTCTATATGTACAATCCTCCCTTTTTTCAATTTGCAAACTTAGGAATAGTTGCCTACTGTTTGATTTTCACATATGCAGTATTCCGACATAAAATGTTCGGCATTGAAATCATATATAAAAAGGGATTGCTCTATTCAATTCTGATTGCTATTTTAAGCGCAATATATTTATTATTAATAATTATCATTGAGTCGCTATTTAGAGGAATCATCGGATACCAATCTTTCTTGCTAAGTCTTTTCTCAGCTTTCTTAATGGCACTTTTATTTAACCCACTCCGGCAAAAAATCCAAACTTTTGTCGATAAAATTTTCCTAGGAAAAAGCCCAGAAGAAATCGCAAAAGAAAATGAACTACTTAAACAAGAGCTTGAACGCTCAGAACGACTCAAGGCTGCCAGTGCATTAGCGCTAGGTTTAGCTCATGAAATAAAAAATCCTCTTACAACTTTAAAGACATTTTCTGAATTTTTACCTAAAAAATTTAAAGAAGAAGACTTCGTAACTAAATTTTCAAAAATTATTCCAGCCGAGGTCGATCGAATAAACAACATTGTCCACAAGTTACTCGACTTTTCAAAACCGACGCCTCCTATTTTAAAATCTGTAAATATTTGCGGCATAGTTAGAGAAACACTTGAATTAATGAGTAATGATTTTTTAAAACGGAAGATAACACTGATTGAAGAATGTACGGACCATAATTTGATGGTAGCTGTTGACGCCGCACAGATTAAACAAGTTTTTTTTAATGTTATTCTGAATGCCTTAGATTCAATGCCCCGTGGCGGAAAAATACACATCGCAACAAAAGTAAAAAATACTAAGCAAATCGAGATTATCCTAAAAGATGAGGGCTGCGGAATTCCAAAAAAAGACATGAAAAACATATTTAATCCTTTTTTCACCACAAAAGACGAAGGCACTGGATTAGGTCTTGCCATCAGTCATCAAATCATAAAAAATAATAAGGGAGAAATTGAAGTTGAAAGTGAATTAAATACAGGAACAACAGTGGTAATCAGGCTGCTGCGAGCCTAGGCTTAATAGGAAGGCTGATCGTAAAACAAGTCCCGGACCGATAAACAGAATTCATTCTAATCTGTCCGTCATGAGCAGAGATGATTTTTTGAATAACATAGAGACCTAACCCTGTCCCCTTTTTTGCTGTTGCTTTTGTGGTGAAGAAAGGCGTAAACACTTTCTGTTTGTCTTCAGGCTTAATTCCTATCCCATTGTCCTGCACATTAATATGAAAAAAAGTTTGATCAGTCATGACCGATATTTCGATTCTTCCCCGATAATGATGCTCGTTTAAAATCATTTGACGTTCTTTAATGGCATCGTAGGCATTATCTATCAAATTGAAGAAAACTTCCTGTAATTGAACAATATTAGCATTGAGACAAGGAAGATGTGATGGCATGTCTTTAACGAAATCGATTTCTCTGAGCTTGATCTTATAGCTCACCATCTCCACTGCGCCATCCAGAACTTCCTTGAAGGAAATCCTTTCGAAACCACATTCTCCTGGCCGAGAATATTTAAGCAAACCTCTTACTACTTCTCCTCCCTGCAAAACATTAGCCTGAATACGCTCCAGCGAATTCTTGAGATCATTGAATATCTGCCTTGTCTCTTCGTTGTGCTGAGAACAATCATAAGTTTTTAGAACGTCCATGGCATCGCCGGCAATCAAAGAAAGAGCGTGGAACCTGTTGTTGATCTGATGAGATAAGCCATCGGCCATAGTACCGATCGTTGCCATTTTTTCTGCCTGAAAGAGTGATTCCTGAGTCTTTCTAATTTCTTCATAAAATTGGGCGTTCTCAATGGCCAAAGCTGCCTGGTTGGCCAAAACAGAAAAAACAGCGAAATCATCTTGCGAGTAAAGCTCCCTGGAACGTTTTTCTCCTAAAACCAGAATACCTATGAGTCGATCTTCTACAAAGCTAGGAATAACCAAGGCAGCACTTAAAGAAAATAGTTCTTCCATTAATTTAATTAAATAATAATTATTTGGATCATCTCTTAACCGCAGAGCAATTTCTTCCGTAACGAGAGGCTCTTTTTCAGACATTAGCTTTTTTATTAAAACAGACTGTAAATCAATATTAAAGAATTTTATATTAGATTCTTTTGATGATCGGGAAGCCCTTACTGAAAATTGTTGATTCTCGAGATCAAAAAGATATACAGAAGCGTGCTGTATCTTAACAATCTTTGTGACAACGTAGACTATAAGTTTTAAAAGCACATCTAAATTTCTAATCCGGATCATACCGGCAGAAGCACCTTTCAAAATGCTTTGATATTTTTTTTGTTCTTTTAATAATCTTTCCTCTGCCTTTCTATCAAAATAAATGTATAAGAAAGGCCCCAAAGTAGCAAGAGCGGTAGAACATAAAAAAGGAACAATCCACCAAGAAACGCCTAACAAACCTACCAACTGATTCTGTAAATAATAAATAACGAGTAAAGGCAGACCAAGAATCAAAGAATAAACAGCTACAAAAATACTAGTTCGAGTTACGGCAATGCTAATATCTAACAAACGGTATCTCAAAATGGCATACGTTACAATAAGACAATAAATAGGAATGGTAAAATTACCAAAAGGATAAAAATTAATTCTAAAATGAGGGAAAAAATTTGTTAAGCCACCCGAAAATCCTAAGATTGTTCCAATGGCAAAATAAAGAATTTGATTTCTTAGCTTCCCCCTACTCTGGATTACAGAAATAAACAAACAGTACTGACTATATCCGACCAAAGCCATCCATATAAAGAAAAAAACATAAAACAATACTCCTGGTAAGGCATAATAAAACTGTCCAAAAATTAAATAAGTCCCAGAAAAAAATGTATTAGAAGTTATCGAAAGCAGTGAAAAAATGAACCCCTGGAAATAGGCAAAATATAATAAAGACCTATTTTTTAAATTACAAATTAGATATGTTGTATGAAGAAAAAAAACAGCAATGAATGCTACGCTTATTTCAGTGAATCTCCATGTTAACAATGCTACATCTGGATTTTTAATACGTCCTATAAAAAATGATCCTGCCCCCCAACTTCCAACGGCAATATTGAATAAAGACCAAACTCGATGCAATAAAGATTTACCCTTAATTTCAGAAATTATAACTAGAAACAAACAAGTTAAACCTAATATCAAACCTGACAAAGAAAAAGTATTCATTTAAAAAACCTTATTAAGCTTTTTAGAGTTAATATACCCACTTTTAATGCAAAAATTAAAGATACGTTCAAGGAAACCCTTGGATGTATCTGGATAGAAAAAATGATGTCTTGCCAAAATTTTCTGGGTTTTCTCAGAAAAAAATAATGCCCCATAGGTGAAATAAGGTAAATAAATTTTTAATATCTTCTTTTGAATAGCGGTCAGGTGGTTTGAATCAAATTCTCCCAGAGAAATAAATTTTGGATTTTTGTAGCCAAAAAAATCAGCAGCAAAATCCATAAGATAAGGCAAAGAGAAATGTCTTGGATTTACTATGTGATAGACTTCTGCTGAATCTTCGTTTTCAGCCAAGGTAAAAATGGCCCTGGCGGCATAATCTACAGGTATTAAATTTAAATAGCCGTCCTTATTTAAAGGAAGCTCGGCAAATAAACCTAACGAAAGAGATCTAAATGGCTTATAAAACATTCTGAAATTGGTTGTCTCTCCACTTAAATAATCACCAACAACAATGCTTGGTCTATAAATTGCTATTTTTAGCCCCTTTTTTATAAAATCTTTTGCTAGTAACTCTGCCTCATATTTACTTTTTTCATATGTGTTATTAAAATTTTGATTCGTGCTCAAATCAACTTCAGTGAAGTGTATCCTAGAATTACCAACGACAAAAGCAGTACTGATATAATTTAATTTTGTAAATTTATTACATGAATAAGCAAATTTAAAAATATTTTCTGTTCCACAAACGTTGACTTTATAAACTTTCTCCCAAGGCTCATTAAATTCAGTCAAGGCAGCACAATGATATATTTCATTAATTTTTTTAAAAAGGCTAAAATATTTTTTTCTACTCAAGCCAAGACAAGATTGAGTCTGATCGCCGCAGAAAACTTCAAGCCGCTTATTATAACGCGTAAACCGATCTTCTTTATAAATGCGAAATATTAATTTTTTTAGCCGTATCAAAGCCTCATCCTGATTTTTTGCTCGAATTAACAAAAAAACATTATGACAAGTCTCATCCAAGATATTTTTTAAAATGAAGGATCCCAAAAAACCAGTCGAACCAGTCATTAAGATATTTTTTGTATACATAGTCTATATTCTTCTCAGAAAGATATAAATCTTTTAAAAATTACACAACAATTATTTCCGCCGAACGCATAAGAATTATTCAAAGCAATATTAATCTTTCTTCCTTCTGATTTATTAGGCACACAATTAATATCACAATCTTCATCCGGTGTTTCATAATTAATTGTCGGGGGGAAAATACCATCCTTAATCACTAGACAACAAACAACCGCCTCCATGGCAGAAGCCGCACCCATCGTATGACCAAGCATGGACTTAATAGAACTACACGGAATACTTTTTAATCTCTTACCAAAAACTTTTTTAAGGGCAGCACATTCGACTTTATCATTTTGCAATGTGCCTGTCCCATGCGTACTAATATAATCGACCTCTCCTGCTGAAATGTTTGATTCTTTAAGAGCTTTTTTCATACAACTAACGATACCTTCTTCTGCCGGTTGAGTCATATGATGCGCATCGCAACTTAAACCATAACCTAAAATTTCTGCATAAATTTTAGCGCCTCTTTTTTCTGCATACTCTAATGATTCTAAAATTAATATACTTGCCCCCTCTCCTAACATCATGCCTTTACGATTTTTGTCAAATGGCTGACACTTCTCAGGAGCCATAGCCATAAGTCGATTAAATCCTGTAAAAGCAATTCGTGAAAATGAATCCGACCCTCCTGCCAAAGCAACATTCAGCTCGCCCTTTTTCACTAAATCAAAAGCAAAACCTATCGAATAATTTCCGGACGCACATGCAGTCGGCATCATAAAATTATATTTTTGACATTTTAATTCTAACGCTGCGTTGACGGCGATAACATTTGTGGGAAATAAAAAAATTGAAGATTTATCGATAGACAAATGTCCAGTTTTTAGCCACCCTAAATTCATCTCCTCAAGCTCTTGAATTTCCCCCATTGTTGTTCCTACGAAAATGCCACTTTGAATAATATTATTTTTTTTAAGCAAGGCATCTTTCGTGGCTAATTTTGCCGCGGCGATGGCCATCTGGGAGGCACGCCCCAAATGTCTGATTTTTCGCTTGTCGATAAAATCTTCGGGGTGGAAATTTTTAACTTCTCCGCCTTTATGGACAGGATAATCCGAGGTATCGAAAGACTCGATATCAGAGATGCCCGACTTACCAGCGATGAGATTCTTCCAAAACTCCGGAACTCCGATGCCTAAAGAAGATACAACACCGAGCCCTGTCACGACAACACGACGCTTTTCACCCTTAGATCTAACCGACGGTTTCATATAGATTTGGCGTCCTGAGAACCAAAGGCAATCTCTGCCTCGGCGATCTTGCGATCTTCAATCGTGATGATGGCGTTAAAAATTCCCATTCTAGACATCATCTTTATGGGTTCAACCGTAATCATCATTTGGTCACCAGGGATAACGGGCTTTAAAAAGCGGCTTTTGACGGAAACGAGAAAGAGCACCTTGTCATTAGCAAATTTTTGTTTGTAGAGAATAATGCCTGTTTGCGCCATGGCTTCGATGACAAGAGCACCCGGCATAATAGGCTGTCCGGGAAAGTGGCCTTTAAAAAATTGCTCGCTGGCTGTGACGTTCTTGATGGCAACAACCTTTTCAGGCGAAGCCTCCAGGACCCTGTCAATCATTAAAAACGGGAACCGTTGGGGAATAAGTTTTTTAATATCTTCTATTTCCAAAACCATATTCTATCCTTTCTCATAGAGATCGATTAGCCATCACCCTCTTTTCCTGGCCGTCTCAACCATCTGAATAATTTTGTTAACAGTTGTCATCTCTTTGAGTCTTTCTTCGGGGACAACAATATGATACTTTTTTTCCAAGGCCGCCAGGATCTCAAGCGCCATCATGGAATCTGCCCCCACTTCCTGCACAAGATGAGCGTCAAGAGAAATGTCTCCAGCTTCTTTTTCGATAACCGTGGCAACGATCTCAAGGATTTCATCCTTTATGCTAGGCGCCATTTGTCAGTCCCTCCTATTCACCGTGTTGTCAATTGCTCGTATGCAGGCCGCCATCAACCTTGATGACTTGGCCCGTGATGTAATTGGACTGCTCGCTTAAGAGAAATAAAACGGTCTTGGCTATATCCTGTGGATTGCCGAACCGGCCCAAAGGGACGGCCCGGCGGAATTTATCCTTGAGTTCCTCCTTGAGGATGCCTAACATGTCAGTTTCAATAAAGCCCGGTGCTATGCAATTGACGCGGATATTGTAGGGCGCGACTTCCTGGGCCAGGGCACGCGTCAGGCCGATGATACCCGCTTTGGATGCCGAATAGTTCACCTGCCGCGCAATGCCTGAAATCCCGCTGATGGACGAAATGTTGACGATATTGCCTTCCTTCTGCTTGAGAAAAGTCACAATGCACGAACGCGCCATATTGAAACAGCCGGTGAGGTTGACATCGATGACGTCCTTCCAATCTTCTTTTTCCATCGTCATAAAAGCCTTGTCGCGCGTGATACCGGCATTGTTGACAAGAAAATCCAAACCGCCGAAATAGGCCTTGACCTGCTCCACGAAATCCCGGCACGTGTCGTAATCGCGCACATCACCCTTGAAACTCAGGGCCTCGGAACCTGCAGCCGCGATTTCCTGGAGAAGTTTTTTTGCTTCGGCATCGCTTTTGACGTAGGTAAAAGCGATTTTTGCGCCTGCGGCGACAAGCTCCTTGACGATCGCGCGGCCGATCCCCCTCGTGCCGCCCGAAACAATGCCGATCCG
>Ga0302253_1000749_pt1 | contig 23827 bp, 21 predicted proteins | sample AAG_RA_Trp_MG_FD_193537 | JGI IMG/M metagenome (GOLD analysis project Ga0302253, IMG submission 193537) | Enriched activated sludge microbial communities from anaerobic digester in WTTP, New Holstein, Wisconsin, United States - AAG_RA_Trp | ecosystem: Engineered > Bioreactor > Anaerobic >...
TATGAGGGACCGACGAATATGGGAGAAAGCGGATGCAATGCGGACATCCATAGAACAATCCGCATAGCCGGCGTTGCTGGCTGATGTATTTCAGCGTCAGCGCCCCGGTTGACTTTTTATAGGAGTCAATAGATGAATGTTTTTTTCAGGAAACGAAATCCAAAATTTGTAAAAGCCGCCTCTCTGGCTGTGATGATGCTGGCCGGGTTGCTGGCAGTGGTGCCGACAGTGTTTGCCCAGGCAAAGCCAGATCCAGTCGCACTGCTCAAGGAATTGGATCAGCTCAGCGATTTTTCAGGAAAAGATTTTTCTGCGGTATTTACTATCGTCACCCAGAAGCCTGGCGAGAAAGACAGCGTGACGCAGGCGCGCATTTTCCGCCGCGACACAAAAAAGCAGTTCCTTATTCTCATTCTCCTGCCCGAAGTGAACAAAGGCCAGGGCTACCTCCGCGAGGAGGACAATGTCTGGTTCTATGATCCGACGAGCCGCAAGTTCTCGCACTCTTCGGTAAAAGAAAATCTCCAGAATACAAAAGCGAAAAACAGCGACTTCACGCTGAGTTCCTTTGCTGATGATTATGCGGTCACCAGCATGACGGAAGGAACGCTGGGCAAATTCCCCGTCTGGATCCTCGACTTGAAAGCGAAAACAAACGAGGTCTCCTATGAGCGCGTGGTTCTGTACATTCGTAAGGATCGAACGATGCTCCTCAAGCGCGAGGATTATTCGGTGAACGGCAGGCTTATGCGCACCACCGCCTATCCGAAATATGTCGAGCTCGATGGCAAGCTTCTGTCGACGCAGATACTCATTCTCGATGAAATCAACAAGGGCGAGAAGAGCCAGATCACAATGGCTGAGCAGTCGGTTGCCCCCTTGCCGGACAAGGTCTTCACCAAGGCCTTCCTCGAGCAGGTGAGCAGATAGGGAGGCGGATATGACAAAGCGCTTTATCGCAATAGTAGGCATAGTCCTTTTTTTGAGCATGGCGGTTCAATTTGTTTCAGCGCAGGAAGGCGGCACGGATCTCGATTCGCTGTTTGGCGAGGAAGTTGTAGTACCAGAGAATCCCGCTGGTCAGACAGCTCAGCCAGATCAGACCGGCCAGGGAGGCTCGGCGATCGCAGCCAACCCCTTACAAGGGCTCTTAAAAACTGAAGCTGTCAGGATTGGCGGCTCGATCACCGGCACCGTCGGCATTTCGGGTACCTGGAATGATCCGTGGACAAAGGGCTTTGATATCACCGCTCCTGATGCGCAGCAGCTATCGCCAGCCTTGAGCAGCCTCGTCTATTTCGATGCGCGGCCCGACGAGGAATTCAGGGTGTATGGATCTGTCAAGACTGCATGGCCATTTTCGAGCAAATACAGTGTTTTGAGCTCGGCCACCCTTGTGAACAGCACAACATTGTCGACAACAAGCACTTCGATCATTGTCCCCGATGTGCGCATCTTCGAACTTTTCTCGGATTTTCAGCTTGGGGACAAAGCCTATTTCCGGTTTGGCAAGGCGACAGTCAAATGGGGTGTGGGCTACTTTTTCAGCCCAGCGGATATCATCAACCTCGAGCAGATTAACCTTTTCGACCCGACAGCCCAACGCGAAGGACCGCTTCAGTTCCGTGTGCTCATGCCCTTTGGCCCGAGCCAGAACACCGTAAGCTTCTATACAATCTTCGATACATCAAACCCGGATTTTTCGACGACAGCGCTGGCCGGCAAAGCCGAATTTGTGCTCGGCCGCTATGAGCTCGGCGTGAGCGGTTACTATCGCGACGATACCACGGAGCGCGCGGCACTCACACTGACAGGCCCCTTGGGGAAATTTGATGTCTTTGCAGAGGGCGTCATTTCAAGAGGAAGCCCAAAGACATTCTATTCTTTCTCGACGAGTGCGCCGTATTACAGCACATCTGCATCCAAAGACCATCGCACAACTCTTTATCCTTCCGCAACCGCGGGCTTTCTCTACAATGACCAGAACAACAACATCACCGCTATCGCACAATATTACTATAATGGAGAAGGTTACGCCGACAGCGAAAGAAGCAGCTCAATTTCAGCGCTCAATACCTTGCTCTCCATGCCCCTTCCTGATGCAACAAAAACTGCGCTGACGGGCCTCAGCAAGCTCTTTGCGTATGGTTCAGGCAGGCATTATGGCGCAGCCAGCATCTCATTCTCGGAAATCGGTGGCAGCGATTTTTCAGCCTCTTTGCTGGGGCTTGCGAATTTTTCTGATTTGTCCGGCCTTGTCCAGCCAAGCGTAAGCTGGCAGATTGCCGACAGACTTAAGCTGACCGGCTCTGCTCTTTTCTTCTTTGGCGCAAGCAATACAGAGTATAGCATTCTCAGGCCGAATAACCCGATGACGCTCAGCTTGTCGCTTTCAGCAGGTACGGGCAATTTTTGATGCCTAGTGGAATGCCGAGGGCGCTTTTGATATAGTAGTTTCAAAGCAAATGGTTAAATTCTGTGCCGGCACGGCCGCTGCTGGACTTTGCCCTGCAGCCCGTACTTTGCACAAAAGAGAGGATATGCCATGAAAGTACATTCCATAACGCCTCGCATCTATGCAATCCATGCGGATATCAGAAGCGATGATCTTTTCGAAGGCATCTGGCCCATACCATATGGAGTATCGCTCAATTCATATCTTGTGAAAGGCGAAAAAATCGCGCTCATCGACCTCGTGCGCGACTGGGTTGGCGCCCCTGGAGAGCTCGCCGGCCAGCTTGCGGCTGCCGGAACCAGCCTCAGCGACATCGATTATCTCATTCTCAACCACCTCGAGCCTGACCACACCGGCTGGCTCGGTGAATTCCTCGAGATCAACAAAAAAGCTATCATCCTCGCCACAGCCAAAGGCATCGAACTTGTGAACAACTTTTATTTCGAACATGAGCGAGTGCGGGCTGTCAAAAATGGAGAAACCCTGGATTTGGGTGCTGGCCAAGTTCTTCAATTCTTCGAAACGCCCAATGTGCACTGGCCCGAAACCATGATGACATGGGCACTAGATGGCGGCGTGCTATTTTCCTGCGATGGATTTGGAAGCTTCGGCGCCCTTGGAGACCGCGTCTTCGACGATGAGTTCTCTGCAGAAGAGCACGAGTTTTTCGAAGCTGAATCGCTTCGGTATTATGCCAATATCGTCGCAAGTTTCGGCCTTTTCGTGAAGCGCGCTGTCGACAAGCTTTCGAATCTTCAGATAAAGGTGGTTGCACCCAGCCATGGCATTATCTGGAGAGAACATCCCGAGATGATCATTGAGCGATATCTCCGCTACGCCGATTACCTCGAGGGCTCAAGAGAAAAAGAAATCGCCATTGTGTGGGGATCCATGTACGGCAACACGGAAAACGGCCTCCAGCACGTCATCGAAGGTATTGAAGAAGAACAGGTTCCCTATACGATCCATCGCGTGCCGAATGATAATGTCTCATGGGTTCTGGCAGATGCATACAAAAGCGAAGGCATCGTAATCGCCATGCCTACTTACGAGTACAAAATGTTCCCGCCGATGGCCTATGTGCTCGATATTTTCGAACGAAAGCATGTATGGTACCGCAAAGCCCTGCGCATCGGAAGTTTCGGCTGGGTTGGCGGCGCAAAAAAAGAATACGAAGCGAAAATTGCACCGCTCAAATGGGATTCCCTCGAGCCTGTTGAATGGGCCGGCGCCCCCGATGAAGAAACTGCTGAGCTCTTGCGCGAACGGGGCCGAGAGCTTGCCCGACTTGTCAAAGGGGCATAAAAAGGCGCTCACGCAGGTCGCGCAGGATCCGCGCCCCTCGTTGCTCAGCGCTTCCCAAAACGATCGGCGGCCACTATCAGCACAAAGAAGAATGCAATTGTCGCAAAAACCCCTATAAGGCCGCCCGCTGACACACCAATTGCCTGAACAGCGGGGCTTGCATTCTTGAGTGTCTCTATAAGATTTTCCATGTTCTCCCCTACTTCACCAGAAGCGGCACAAGCGCCAAAACCAGACCGCCTGCAATAATCGATCCGAGCTGACCTGAAACATTCGCGCCAATGGCCTGCATAAGGATAATGTTGCCACGCTCCTCGTCGTTTGCCATTTTCTGGATGACGCGCGCGGACATCGGGAAAGCGGAAATGCCACAGGCTCCAATCATCGGGTTGATCTTGCGCTCGTGCGGCAGGAACAGATTGACGAACTTCGCGAACAGCACGCCGCCCGCCGTGTCGAATACAAACGCCACAAGCCCCATCGCGAGAATAAGAAGAGTCTGCCAGTTCAGGAACTTTTCAGCTGACATGCTGCCGCCGATGGTGATTCCCAAAAGGAGCGTCACCAAATAGGCAAGCTCATTCTGGGCGAACTGAGAAAGCCGCTCCAGGACTCCAGATTCACGGATAAGATTGCCGAACATGAGCGAGCCGACAAGCGGCACTGAAATCGGCGCGACAATGCCCGCTGTCATCGTTACAACAATCGGAAACAAAATCCTGAGCCAGTGGGGCGCCGGCTTTTCATGCAATGCCATGTGGATGCCCCGTTCCTGCTTTGTCGTAAGAAGCCTGATGACCGGCGGCTGGATGATAGGCACGAGCGACATATAGGAATATGCCGCAACCGAAATCGGTGCAAGATAATCGCGGGCAAACTTGTTCGCCACATAGATGGCTGTTGGCCCGTCCGCCGCCCCGATGATGCCGATGGACGCTGCAGTTTTCAGATCGAAGCCGAGCAATGTCGCGATGATCATTGTCGCAAAGATGCCGAATTGCGCGGCTGCCCCGAAAAAAATCATGAGGGGATTGCGGAACAGCGGCCCGAAGTCGATCATCGCCCCCACCGCAATGAAAATCAGCAAAGGAAAGAGCTCATTTGCAATTCCTGCATCATACAGGATGTGCAGGAATCCTGGCACACCCTCATGTTCCCATGCAATTGCGAGCGGCAGATTGACGAGGATCGAGCCAAAACCAATCGGCAGAAGGAGCATGGGCTCGTACTGCTTTTTTATTGCGAGCCATATGAGCAGTCCGCCGATGCCATACATGACCAGCATTTTCCAGGTAATCGAAGTAAAGCCGATGAATACATCTTGCATGAATTAAATGTACTCTACAGCGGCCATCCAGGACAAGAATGCAACAGGAAGGGACAATAGCTGCAAATCTCAACAAGGGCGGAAAGGGTCGGCCGCGGGGCGGCATATCAGCAGCAGGGCGCGCTGGATTAATTGCTGCCTTTATAGTAAAGTGGCCGCGCTATGGAAGCTATGGAAGCTATGAAAGCTATAAACACCGCGATCGTCGCCGTTGGCCTTTCAGGCGGAGTGGATTCTTCGCTTGCAGCATATCTCCTTAAAGAACAAGGATATGCAGTCATAGGCCTTACGATGAAAATATGGAAAGGCGCATATAAAATTCAGGAAGATCTCAAGCATGCGTGTTTCGGCCCTGGTGAGGAGGAAGACATCGCTGCGTGCGAGCGGCTGTGTGTCCAGCTCGATATTCCCTATCATGTCATCGATTTGTCTGAAGAATATGAGCGCTTTGTCATCGAATACTTCAGGAAAGAATATCTCGTCGGAAGAACGCCGAACCCTTGCATCATCTGCAACCGCGAGATCAAATTTGGCTTTCTCATTGAACGCGCGCACCAGGCGGGCCTCGAATTCGATTATTTTGCGACCGGGCATTATGTTCGCAAAGCGACCATTGATGGCATCACCTACCTCAAGACAGCGCGCGATGCAGGCAAAGACCAGAGCTACTTCCTTTATGGACTCGATTCCGAGCGCCTATCGCACATCATGTTTCCGCTTGGCGAAATGACAAAAGAGCAGACGCGTGCAGCTGCGCGCACCCACGGGCTCGAAGTCGCCGAAAAGCCCGAGAGCCAGGATTTCGTAGGAGGCGGCGATTACGCGCCGCTTTTCGAAAATGACAAGCCCGAAGCCGGCGATATTGTTGATATAAAAGGCAATGTGCTGGGGCGGCACCGCGGACTACCCTTCTACACAATTGGTCAGCGGCGCGGCCTTGGGATTTCCATAGGAACAGAGCCGCTCTATGTCCTCGCCCTCGATGCAAAACTGAACCGCGTCATTGTCGGCCATGGGAAAGGCCTTTTCTCTTCGGGCCTCATTTCGAATTCATTCAGGCTGCAGAATCCCTGTGATTTGGGCAAATCCTTTGCCTGCCGAGTAAAAATTCGCCAGAACCACAAGCCCGCGCCGGCGACCGTCCTCGTGCAATCCAATGGCGAAGCGCGCATCGAATTCGAAATTCCCCAGAGAGCCGTTGCGCCCGGACAATCCGCAGTGCTCTACTCGGATGACGGGCTTGTGCTTGGCGGCGGAATTATCGATGAGGCAATCCCTGACGAGGACATTGAAGAATAACAGCGTGCTGCATTCAGGCTGAGCGCCGGAATATAGAAAAACAACAGCGCGCTGCCTTCGGCATTCAAGATTTCAGCCTTGATTTTTCGAATGAGTTCAAGTATTTTATGGTATTGAGCATCATGGGGGTGCACTGGTTTCGACCTGTGCGGTTCGTGGTGTGCGCTGCAGGTGGAGTGGCTACTCTCCTCAAAGTGGCAAAACCTTTAAGTGCCAACAACAACGGCGCTTTCGCTCTCGCTGCGTAAGTAGCAGGCGACGGACACCATAGCGGGCTGTCTCCGACGCTATGGAGGTCTGTAACACTCGGGGGCTTACCTTGGGGCTGGTCCGGAAGTTCCGAGGGACATCAAACCGGAATACGGAGCCGGACGCGCGCCAATCCGCTCGCCGGATCCCGACAATATACCGATTGGCTAAACCTGTAGATGTGTGCATTGCACGCCCGGGGACGGGGGTTCAATTCCCCCCACCTCCATATTGCCGGCCATATGCATCTACGAGAACAATATCGCGCCCTTCATGTATCCGTCGCGGCGTTCGAGCGCCGTGGTGAAAATCTCTTTCGCCTGCTCAACTGGAGCCCAATGCGTTATCAGCTTCTCGTTCGAAAAAGTGCCTGCGATCATAAGATCGATCGTGCGCTGGAAGAGATCGCCAAAATGCGAATTCACTCCCGGCTGGATATTCAAAATGCGCCATGCATTGATGTGCCATGCATCGAGATCGAACTCATGCATATGATGGTGCCATGCGAAATTCTCGATAATGGCACCGGTCTTTGCGATGGCAAGCGCGAGCTGCATCGATGCAGGCTTCCCAGCGGTTTCTATTATTACGTCGAAATGTTTTCGATAATCTTCAGGGATGGCATCCCCTTCGATTTTAACCGTGTGAGTCACTCCGAATTCGCGAGCTAAGCTAAGTCGTTTTTCATCCACATCGAAGGCGACAACCTCGCGCGCCAGGGTCTTTGCAAGCCCTTGCGCAAAAATGAGCCCCATATAGCCAGCCCCGACAAGTGCGACCGAATCACCTGGCTGGATTCCCGCATACACAAGGCCATTTACAATGCAGACAACTGGCTCAACAACCCAATACTTGAGCGGTATCGGATTTTCGGGGATAACTGTCGCCTTGTCTTCCGTGCGAATCGCATGGCGAGCCATGAGGGCTCCGCCTGGCGTGCCGATAGGTACTTCATGGCAGGCAACGCGCTGGCCGACCTTGATCGATGCGACATTATCGCCAACCTTTATCACTCGCCCCACCCCTTCGTGCCCTGCTGCAAAAGGATATGGATGGAATTTTCCGAATTTGCCCGCAAATGCAAGTACATCCCAGCTGCACATGCCGCAGATTTCCATTTCCACAAGCACTTCATGAGCTTTCGGCTCCGGGATTTCCATTTTCCTCAGCTCGATCGACCGTTCTCCCAGATACCAGAGCGCTTCTGTCTTCATTGCATGCCTCCTCAATCTTCCTTGGCCCGCAATTGATCGAGCCATACTGCGCCGATGATGATGAGCCCTTTCACAACTTGCTGGAAATATGGCGAAATACCCAGCAGATTCATGCCGTTATTGATAACGCCGATAAGCAGCGAGCCGATGAATGTGCCCCACACACTGCCACGCCCGCCATTCAGGCTCGCTCCGCCAATGACCACCGCAGCGATGACATCCAGTTCGTAGCCAGTGCCGGCAACAGGCTCGGCGGAATTCAGCCTCGATGTGAGAATGAGCGCGCTGAAACCCGCTGTAGCTCCCGAAATGACGTACACCAACGTCTTGTAAAAATTCGAATTGATACCCGAAAGCCGCACTGTCTCCTCATTGCCGCCTATCGCATAGGTATACCTGCCCAGTTTTGTCTGCGTGAGTACAATATACGCGATTATTACTATGACTAAAAAAATAATGATCGGAATCGGCAGCCCAAGGACATAGCCGCCGCCAATCATGCGAAATGCGGGAGAAAAACCGGAAATGGGATAGCCCTTTGTATAGATGAGCGTGAGCCCTCGCGCGATGCTCATCATGCCAAGGGTGACAACAAATGGTGTGATTCTGGCCTTGGTGATGAAAATACCGCTCGCAAAGCCGCAGGCAATTCCCACGCCGAGCGTGGCGATAATAACAAGGATTATTGGATTGCCCGCCTTGAGCATTCCAGCGCAAATTGCTCCTGACACGCCAAGAACCGACCCGACTGAAAGATCAATTCCGCCTGTGAGAATGACAAAGGTCATCCCGACTGCCATTATGCCGTAAATCGATGTCTGCCGGATCACATTGATTATGTTGTTTACTGTTAAGAACACAGGAGAAAAAATGGAAAGGACAACCAGAATAATGAAAAAGGCAAGAATGATGCCATAATTTTTCAACGTCTCGACGAATTTTACTTTCATGATTCAGCTCCTGCCTCAAGCGGTGTTTGTTGGCTGGCGTTCTCCCGAAGGCCAAGCGCATATTCCATTACAGTCTCGCTGTCTGCTTCATTCCTGCGAAATTCTTTGACAATTCTGCCGCCGAAGACGACCTCGATCCGGTCGCTCATATTGAGGACTTCCGGCAATTCAGAAGAAACCATGACCACACCTGCCCCGTCTTTTGCAAGGTTCTGCATCAGTTTATAGATTTCGACCTTCGCACCGACATCGATGCCTCGGGTGGGCTCATCGAAGATGTACACTTTGCAATTGTGCAAAAACCATTTCGCGAGAATTACCTTCTGTTGGTTGCCTCCGGACAGATAGCGCACGAGCTGTCTGGCGGAAGGTGTCTTGATATTCATTGTCTCGATCATTTTCCCTACAAGGGCGCTCAATTTTTTCTGTTTCAGAAAACCGAAAACGGATTCCTTGTCGAGAATTGTCATCGTGGCATTGTCCTGAACTGATAAGCCCAGCACGAGCCCCTGGTGTTTTCTTTCCTCTGGAATAAGGCCGATGCCTTTTCTGACTGCATCGCGCACACCGCGAATGTGTTCTTCTTTGCCATCGATATAGATTCTGCCAGCATCCTTTTTCATGCGGCCATAGATTGTCTGCATTATTTCGGTGCGGCCCGCGCCGACCAGGCCGGTAAATCCGACAATTTCGCCTTTGCGCACGCTGAATGAAACATCAGTACAGTAGCCCTTTTTGCTCAAGCCTTCGATGCGCAGCACCTCTTCGCCGATTGGTATGGATATTTTGGGATACTGCTCGGTGAGCGTCCGCCCAACCATATGTTTGATTATCTCGGCGGTAGTGAGTTCGGCCAAGGGTTTTGTCAGTATTTTTTCGCCGTCTCGCAATATTGTAACGCGGTCAGCAACTTTGGGAATTTCTTCCAGCCTGTGAGATATGTAGATGATCGACACTTCGCTTTTCTTGAGATTGTGGATAATTTCGAAGAGCTTGTCCACTTCGTTCCCGGTGAGGGGCGCGGTTGGTTCATCCATGACAAGAATATCGGATTTGAGAGAAAGAGCTTTCGCGATTTCCACAACTTGCTGATAGGCGGGGCTCAGCATGTAAACCTTTGTTCTGGGATTGATATCGACATTGAAGGGCTTAAGAAGCGTATGTACATCGCTGTACATTTTTTTCCAGTCGATAAAACCCCCGGGAAGCATAGGCTCCCTTCCAATAAAAATATTTTCGGCAACGGAAAGCTGGCGAATAAGATTCAGCTCTTGATAAATAACCGACACGCCTGCATTGATCATCGCCTTGATACCGCGCGTCGTAATCTTTTTTCCTTTCAGCCAGATTTCGCCTTCGTCTGCGCGATACAGCCCGGATAATATCTTCATCAGTGTCGATTTTCCGGCTCCGTTTTCGCCTACCAATGCATGGACCTCTCCTTTTTTGAGATCGAAATCCACGGATTTCAAGGCCTGGACTCCCGGAAAAGACTTGCTTATGCCCTTCATGGAAAGCACAATGTCATCCATATGTTCGCCTTTTGCTCGCGATCTTAGAAAAAGGGCCGGCCTGTTCAGCCGGCCCTCCAGAGAGGCTTCGTATGCAATTTCTCAGGCGCCTCTCGATCAGCCGCTCATTCCGAAATTGCCGTCATGTCCTTATTTGGTTACGGGCAGAGGGCTGATAAATACCACTTTCTGCGGCGGATTCACATTATTCTTGATCTTGTTGACAAGCGCTTCCAGTGCCATCGCAGCCTGTTTGCCAGGGAACTGGTCGATCGTCGCATTCAGTTTGCCTTCTTTCATATAGGTGAAGGCATCGGTCGTCGCATCGAATCCAATCGTAACCTTTGTTGCCGGCTTAATGCCTGCTGCAAGCATTGCCTCGATCGCACCGATGATCATCTCGTCGTTCGCACCGAATACGGCGTCGAATTTCGGATACACCTGCATGAGGTTTTCCATTACGGACTGCGCTTTGGAGCGGGTGAAATCCGCGGTCTGGGAGACAAGGATCTTGACATTCGAAGCCTTTATCACCTCGTCGAACCCTTTCTTGCGGTCGATTGCAGCGGATGATCCCGGTGTCCCTTCGAGCTCGATGACAGTTCCCTTGTTGCCGAGTTTTTCGATAATGAACCGGGCTGCTGCGCGGCCGCCTTCCACATTGTCGGCGCCCACATGGATGAGAACTTTGTCTGTGTTCGCCTTGCGGTCTACAGTGGCGACAGGAATACCAGCTTTCACCGCGGCTTCAATCGCCGGAACGAGAGAATCCTCTGTCATTGGCGATATGAGAATTCCATCGACCTTCTGGGAAATGAATGTTTCTATGGCTGCCATTTGCTTGTCCGAAGCATTCTGCGCATCGATAAAGTTTATCTTTACGCCGAGCTTTGCGGCAGCTGCTTCAGCTTCCTGCTTCATGGTGACGAAGAACGGGAACTGAAGGCCAGGGACTGTCATGCCTATGACAATCTGCTTCTGCGCAAAAACAGAAACAGGAACCAAGGCGATGACCACCAGCGCGACAAGAATAACCTTTTTCATTGTAGCCTCCTATTTAGAAAAGGTTTGCATTCTGCAATCATATTATCAGGCGATTCTGTCCTATTGTCAACAAGAAAGCGCAATTTTTTTCATGAAATCATTTGTGCAATCGATTGCAAGAAAAAGACACATAGTTGCCAACTATCCGCATGATAGTGTTATATTTATTTATAGCGTATGAAATTATTTAATCTTCTTTTCAACCTTGACAACTTGCTAAAAGTGCGATATCGTTTGTGCAATCGTTATCATGAATCGGGGCTGACCATATGCCGTCGTTAAAAGATGTCGCAAGGCTGGCAGGTGTATCGACATCCACCGTATCGCGGGCAATCAACGGAACTATTCCTGTGTCCGAAGAGACTCGCATGAGAGTCGAAAAAGCAGTCCGCGACATGGGCTACAAACCCAACCTGGTCGCGCAAAGCCTGCGAATCAAAAGTACAAGGCTCCTCGGGCTTGTTGTGCCGGAAATGCAGCATGAAACCTTTATTTCCTTCATCCGCTTTACTGAAGAAGCCGCTGAGGCAAAAGGCTACAATCTCATAATCGGCTCGACTAATTCCGACCCCGACCGGGAAGAGCGGTTCATCGAGAACCTCATCCGGCGCAATATCGATGGCATCATATTCTCCCGCGTTTCCGACAAGAGCCATGTGCTCAAGATTCTCGACAGGACAAAAATTCCGGTCGTCATTATCGACCGCACACTCGAAAGAGAAGATATTCCATCTGTAGTTATGGACAATTACGAAAGCGGCAAGCTGGTTGCAGAGCATCTGCTCTCGCTCGGCCACCGGGCTTTCGCATGCATTACCGGCCCGCTCGACATTGCGATAAATCGCGACAGGCTTGCCGGTTTTCGGGATACTGTGCTGGCAGGTGGCGGGACTCTGGAAGACAAGTGTATCTACGAGGGCAATTTCAAGTTCGAATCGGGCAAAAAAGGTATTGCGTATCTTCTCGACACGGGAGCACGATTCACTGCGCTGTGGGCTCAGAATGACTATATGGCAGTTGGCGTGCTCAACCTGCTTTCTGAGCGCGACATAGCGGTTCCTGGCGAGATTTCCGTCGCCGGGCTCGACAATATCCAGCAATCGTGGATGATGCGACCATCGCTGACCACTGTAGCTCAACCCTTCCGCGAAATGTGCACGCATGCGGTCGATATCATAATCGATCGAGCTGGCAGGGAAAATGACAATAGAGAAAAAATCCGGGTAATGCTCAAGCCGGAACTCATCGTTCGGGAAACAACGGCCAGACCGCCAGAAGGCAGCTTTGCCGCCGAAAGAAAAGAAGTTGAAAGAAAATAATAAGAACTGCACAGGAGGCTATTCTATGGCACATGAAAAACAGCTCGTCGAAAAAGCCTTGAATGAAGGCAATGGCGTATTCAGGCTCGAGCCCGCATGGGTTCCGCGCTCGTTCTGCATCCCCGGCAGGCGCCTCAAACTGCATCCAAATGATTATTATGCGTATGGCGCAAACCGCGGCGGCATCGATGAACGCTGGTTCGCTTCGACTACCAAAGCGGACAACGGCCCTTTGACAACCCCATTCGAAGGCCTTTCGTTTATCTGGGTGGATGAAAAGCAGCATGTGCTCCTGAAAGATGCGATCGAGCTCGCTGGACGCGAAATCCTGGGCGATGCTGTCATGAAAAAGCATGGCGGATGGCGCGCGTATTCGAAATTTTTCGACAATCAGGAACCTCTGCCCCACCATGTGCACCACACCGACAAAATGGCTGCAAATATAGGCCAAATGGGAAAGCCCGAATCCTACTATTTCCCGAAGCAGCTCAACAATCACGGTGGATGGTTCCCCTATACCTTCTTCGGCCTCAACCCGAGCACGACCAGAGAACAGATCAAGCAATGCCTCGCTGACTGGGAGAAAAAAGACAACAATATCCTCGCGCTCTCGCGGGCTTACCTGCTGCAGCCCGGCACTGGTTGGGATGTGCCGCCCGGAATCCTGCACGCGCCTGGCTCCCTGCTCACCTATGAGCCACAGCGCGCCTCTGATGTATTTGCGATGTTCCAGAATATCGTATGGAATTCCTACACACCCAAAGAGCTTTTGCAGAAGGATATTCCCGAGGACAAAAAAGACGACCTCGACTACTATGTAGAGCTTCTGGACTGGGAACTCAACACCGATCCGCTCTTCTACGAGCATCGCTTCATGCCGCCCAAACCCGCCAAGCCTTTGGAAGACATGCGCGCGGAAGGTTATGAGGAGTACGACATTGTCTACAAGTCCGAATATTTTTCGGCCAAAGAATTGACCATTCTTCCGGGGCGCTCGGCCCTCATCAAGGACAAGGGCCCATACGGTGCCATAGTCATTCAGGGACACGGGAAATTCGGCTCGCTCGAGATCGAGTCGCCGGCCATGATCCGCTTCGGCCAGATGACACATGACGAGCTCTTTGTCACGGAGCGCGCGGCGCGTGAAGGGGTGCTGATTACCAACACAAGCGACACTGACGACCTCGTCATGCTCAAGCACTTCGGGCCCGAGGCTTAAGGCTTGAAGAGGGAGGCGCCATGATGCATACCGCGGCGGATGTCGAACGCATAGCATATTTTGGCCGGAATTCTGTTCTGCTTAGCAATGAAAAGGTGCGCGCGATCGTCGATGATCTTGGCGGCATGATGCCAGAATTCAGTCTTAAAAAAGGCAAAGGCGCAGTGAACGCGCATTGGATACCAGATTTTCGCGGCAATTCTGGGCTGCCCTGGTCCTCGCACCTGCATGGGCAATACTGGAAAGCAAACATTCTCTATATTCTGGCTGGCGACTTCCCCTGCAGCCCGAATTTTGGCCCCGATTGCACAGTGGATGGCGTCGGGCTTCCTGCCCATGGCTGGACAGCGAATGAGCGATGGAAATTGGCGTCTTCGGGCGCCATGCAGGATGGCAATGCCGCGTATGCAAAATTCACGCTCGAAAGCCCGGATGTGCGTATGCCGCTTTCCTACACAAAATACGATGTCGTGCAGGCAGGAAAACCAGCATACTACAGCGCCATGACCATAGAGAACCATGGCGATGCTCCCGTCTCCATAAACCTTGCTCGGCACAACACGCTGGGCTCGCCCTTCCTCCAGGCTGGCTGCCGCATCTATGTGAGTGCTGAGCGTTTTATGACCGCACCAAAGGGCACCGAATTCGACGACACTGGCAGGCTTGCGCAGGGCGCTGAGTTCGACAGCCTGCTCAAGGCGCCAGGCCGCGACGGCAAACCGGTCGACCTGAGCATTGTCCCGGGCATGATCGGGTATACCGATTTCGTGACTGGTGCAATTTCCGCACAAAAGGCGCTGGGCTGGAGCTGTGTCGTCAATCCGGTTCTGAAGCTCGCCTATGTAACATTTTTCCCTGGGCCCCAGGGGCTGCCAAACGATGAAATCGCGCTCGGCTTCAACGACCTCTGGATGCAGTACGGCGGGCGCAATTTTACACCGTGGGCTTTGCACGAAGGCGGAGCAGATCGAACCTTCTGCCTTGGCACCGAGAATGCTGTCGCAGCCTTTGCCAATGGCCTTGCGTATTCCCGCGCGCATCCCGAATTGCTCGGGACGCCAACAATGGTGACCATCCCGGCAAAAAGCGCACGTACGCTCAACTACGGAACCGCGCTTATCGAACTGGAAGATGCATTGGCTGCCGAGGCCATAACCGATATAGAAGCGGAAGGCGACATGCTTGTGCTCAAAACCGCGAGGACCTACCAGCGGGTGTCGCTCGATGCCTCGTTCTCCGGGCTGCGAGAACTCGTATCGCGCCTGCTGAAATGAAACATGAGCGCTCCAGAAACCAATACTCGCTTGGCATATACGAAAAAGCCATGCCTCCATCGCTCATCCTTTCGGAAAAACTGCTGGCTGCGGCGCGGCATGGCTACGATTTTATGGAACTCAGCATCGATGAGAGCGATGAAAAATTAGCTCGCCTCGAAGCGTCAGCTCAGTGGAAGCGCGAGCTAGTAAACGCAGCACAGGACACTGGCATTCGCATTTTGACCATGTGCCTGTCCGGTCACAGAAAATACCCTATTGGCAGTGCAGACCCGAAAACCCGCGCGCGCGGTATGGAAATCATGGAGGGCGCGATACTTCTGGCTGCAGACCTCGGTATACGAATTATTCAGATTGCCGGTTACGACGCCTATTATGAGCCTTCGACAGAAACGACGCAGGCGCTCTTTGCTGAAAACCTGGCAAAAAGTGTGGCATTCGCGGCACGCTATGGGGTCTGCCTCGCTTTCGAAACGATGGAAACGCCTTTTATGAATACTGTAGAAAAAGCGCTCAGGTTTGTGCGGAAAATCGACTCGCCATTTCTGCAGATCTATCCCGATGTCGGCAATGTGACGAATGCGTTTGAAGGCGATATTGCGCGCATTTCTCAAGATATCCTGGGCGGCGCAGGGCATTTGGTGGCAGTCCATCTGAAAGAGACGCAGCCCGGTATTTTCCGCGAAATACCGTACGGGAAGGGGCATGTCAATTTCGATACATGCGTTGAAGCGGCATTTTCTGCCGGCGCGCGGATTTTTACCTCGGAATTCTGGTACCAGAAAGGCGCAGATTGGGAGCTCGACATTGGGCGTGCCCACGCATTCCTCAGAACAAAGCTCGATCGAATCAGTAGCGGAGAATGAATATGCAACACTATTTTCTCGGCATCGACAACGGAGGCACCGTTGCAAAAGCTGCCCTCTTCGATGAAACAGGCGCAGAAATAGCCATCGCATCCGAAACCGTGCCCTTCTCTGCCCCGAAACCTGGCTTTGCTGAGCGCGACATGCTCGAGCTCTGGCAGGCTAATTGCCGAATCATCCGAGAAGTGCTCCAGAAGTCGCGCATTCCTTCAAAGTTGATAGCAGGAGTTGCCTGTACAGGCCATGGCAAAGGGCTCTACCTCTGGGGAAAAAATGAAAGGCCAGCTTACCCCGGCATAGTTTCCACCGACACAAGGGCTTGGGAATACCCCTTGCGCTGGGAGAAAGACGGCACCGCTCAAACCGTCTATGCAAAAACCTTTCAGAAAATACTTGCCTGCCAGCCTGTCTCGCTTATCGCATGGCTCAAGGACCATGCTTCCGAGGTTATTGAACGCACGAAATGGGTATTCGAAGCCAAGGATTATGTGCGTTTTATGCTGACAGGTGAAGCGTATGCCGAAATCACCGACTATTCCGGATCCGGGCTTTTGAACATCCGCGACCGGAGCTTCGACAGCGCGCTTTTGGAAGCCTATGGCCTTGGCGATTTGTGCGACAAACTGCCGCCGCTTGTCCACTCCACAGACCTGTGCGGAAAAATCAGCGCGCCAGCAGCTCAGGCGACGGGGCTTGTCGAAGGAACGCCGGTTGCGGGGGGCATGTTCGATATCGATGCCTGTGCGGTGGCTTCGGGTGTGATCGATGAGCAATATTTCTGTGTCGTCGCCGGCACTTGGAGCATCAATGAATATTTGTCCAGAAGGCCCGTCACCGACGGCAGCATCATGATGAACTCGCTTTTCTGCATGCCCGAATATTACCTGATCGAGGAATCGAGCCCCACCTCTGCCGGCAATTACGAATGGTTCATCAATTTCTTTTTGGATAAAGAAAAAAATGAGGCTGCGGAAGCCGGCCTCAGTATTTTCGAGTTCGCAGAGCGCATGGCCCAGCACGTCGCGGCAGAAGATTGCGACCTTGTATTCCTGCCATTTCTCTTCGGCTCGAACTATAATCCTGAAGCGCGGGCCTGTTTTGCAGGCTTTTCAGCCCGGCACACGAGGGCACACATGATTCGCGCTGTGCTGGAAGGAATTGTCTTCAGCCACAAAACGCATATCGACAAACTGCTTGCGACGCGCACGCCTCCGCTTGCTGTGCGTCTCACCGGAGGAGCAGCCAGGTCGAGAGAATGGGTCCAGATGTTCGCCGATGTCATCGGCCTTCCGGTAGAAACGGTTCTTGCATCGGAACCGGGAGCCCTGGGCTGCGCTATGTCGGCCGCAGTCGCAAGCAGCACCTACAGAGATTTGCGCGAAGCAGCCGCGCACATGGTAAAGCTTGGAAGCCGCTTCGAGCCAGATTCCGGCAAAGCTGGCATATATCTAAAAAAATACAGGCTCTACAAGGATATCGCCGATTCGCTCGATCACTCATGGAAAGGCTTCAGCCTGCAAACTCCTTCGACAGAGCTTCCATCATAACCTCGCGAGGCGCCTCAAGCCCTGTCCACAGCTTGAAGCCTATGACTCCCTGATTGACCAGCATGCCAAGCCCATCGATCGTTTTTGCGCTGCGCGCTTCAGCCTTTTTCAGGAATGCGGTGTGCGGCGGATTGGGGATGACATCGCAGACAACGAGGTCGGGCCGGATTGTCCGATAATCGATGTCCGGCACTGCTTCTATATCCGGGAAAAGGCCGATCGAGGTCGCATTGACCAGGATGTCCGTATCTTCCGGAATTGCAAGCTGCCTGTCCCACAGCAGAAAGTCGGCGTGGCACTGTGTCGCCTCATTCAGTGTCCTAACCAGATCCTCGCCCCTTGTCCTCGTCCGGTTTGCAACCACAATGTGCCCGGCGCCAGCCAGGGCCAGTTCGACCGCAATGGACCGCGCAGCTCCTCCCGCACCAAGGAGAAACACCCTCGAGCCTGCGATGGACATGCCGCCCTGCTCTTTCAGAGAGCGAAGAAAACCCTTGCCATCGGTATTTTCACCGCGAAGCCGGCCATTTTCGGCGACAACCGTATTCACCGCACCAATGAGGCGCGCGTCGCCGGCGATTTCGTCGAGGTACTTCATGACCTCGATTTTATGCGGAATGGTGAGATTGATACCCCGCATGCCGAAGGCCACAAGACCACGTATCGCATCAGCGAGATTGTCCGGCTTCACCTCGATCGTAAGGTACCGCCAGTTGAGTCCCAGCGCCCGAAAGGCGGCCTCCATCATGACAACCGTAGGATTTTCCGCGACAGGATAACCGAAAACGCCTACGAGCTCTGCTTTGTAATTGCGATTTGGCATATTAACCTCTCTATTATCATGCTAATATTGTACTGTAGGCTTCTTACTGGCGGAAGCGGGTTTGCATTTGTCTGCGTGCACACTGCCGAAAGGCGAGCCCGCTGCTATTTGCGCGCCCGCTGTCTCTCGTTGTCGCTTTCCGGCTCGCCATTGCCTGACGGCACTTTTCCGGATACTTTAGTAATGAAAGGAACTCCAATGAGCAAAAACCTGTCGGGAACAGACAGCATGCATACTACGCCGCGGTCCAGGAAAACTCTTAAAATCTGCGTATTCTGCGGCTCTTCCATGGGAAACAGCCCTGTGTACGCGGATACTGCCGCAAGGTTAGGGCGCACAATTGCTGATCAAGGGATTACCCTGGTGTATGGAGGCGGCAATGTCGGCCTTATGGGCATCGTAGCCGAATCGGCGATGAAAGCCGGGGGAAAGGTAATCGGCATTATACCGGAGCGTCTTTTCGCGCTCGTGGAACAGCAGGAACTGACAGAGCTCCTCGTTGTCAAGGATATGCATGAGAGAAAAGCACTTATGCAGAAAAAAGCGGACGCCTTCATTTCCTTGCCGGGTGGCATAGGAACAATGGAAGAGCTCTTTGAAGTCTGGAGCTGGCGATATATCGGGTACCACCAGAAGCCGGTCGCTTTGCTCAATATCGAGCATTATTACGACCAGCTTCTGAGTTTGCTGCGCCATATGGTGAATGAAGGCTTTCTGCACAAGGAAATCTATGACGATCTCATTGTGGACACGGACATGGATCGCTTGATTGAATCCCTCGTCGCTAAAATCGGCAAAGGGGCAGCCATGCCTTTTTTAAAAAAACCCGAACGAAGGAGCTGAAAATTCAGCTGACGCAGTTTTCGGATTGCCCCCAGCGCCAATTTGAAACCCAAAAACGCCAGAAATCCTCAGGATTTGGACAGCTTCTGCTTCAAGAAAGCGTTGATGAGCGAGACTTTGAGATCATAGAGCCTGTCGGTAATCGACACCTTGTAGATATGCGGGTTGAGCAGGCGCAGGTATGTCGAATCGAAACTCTTGATACGCTCTTTCATGAATGCCTGACATTCCTTGATATCGGGCAGGTCGAGCACGCGAACGCCATGGTCCATCACTTTAAAAAGAAGCGGCTCAATTCGCGCAGGGACAATTTTCAGCTGGCGCCAGTCAGCGCTCGGGTGGTGGACAATATATTCCGTGCCTTCTTGAATTTCTTCTTCGTTGCAGGAAATAAGATCGAGCCGTGCCGAACCCTTTTCGTCATACATACGCCAGAGGTTTTTGACTCCCGGATTGGTCGATTTTTCGGGATTGTCAGAAAACTTCATGACTGGCCGCTTTTCGCCCTCAGGATCGATCGCCGAGAGTTTATAGACTCCGGTAAATGCTGCTTCATCCCCGCCGGTTACGAGATTCGTTCCGACGCCCCACACATCGATTGGGGCCTTGTCGTCGACGAGGCTTTCAATGATCTCTTCGTTGAGTTCGTTTGAGACAACAATTTTGACATCCTGAAGGCCGGCTTCATCGAGCCTGGATCGGATCATGCGCGAAAGGTAATCGATGTCGCCGGAATCGAGGCGCACGCCGAAACTGAGCCCTTTTTCTTTGAGTTTCTTGCCTGCTTCGATGGCGTTGACGATGCCTGATTCGAGAGAATTGTAGGTATCGATAAGAAAAACCGTATTCTTCGGATAAATGTCGGCATATGCATTAAATGCCTCAAGCTCGGAAGCATAGGACATGACCCAGGAATGAGCCATAGTGCCAAGGACGGGAATTCCATATTCTTTGCCGGCAAGTGTATTCGAGGTTCCGACCGCACCGCCGATAAATGCAGCCCTGCTTGCTGAAAGCGCCCCATCCGCGCCCTGTGCGCGGCGCAAGCCGAATTCCATAATCGCACCGCGCCGTGAAGCATTCCACACGCGTGCAGCTTTTGTGGCAATGAGGCTCTGGAAATTGAGCACATTGAGCACAAGGCCTTCGACAATCTGCGCGGTGATGAGGTCTGCTTCGACGCGAAGGAGCGGTTCCTGCGGGAATACAATCTCTCCTTCGCGGGCAGCATAAATCGTTCCTTTGAAACGAAATGAAGAGAGATATTCGAGGAACTCCTTTTCGAAAAGCCCGAGCGTTGCAAGATAGTCCAGATCTTCTCGGGAGAATGCAAAGTCCTCGAGGGCTTCGATGAGCGTCGCGAGCCCGGCAAAAACCGAATATCCTCCTCCAAACGGATGTCTGCGAAAGAAATAATCGAACACAACAGGCATGGTCATGCGGCGCTTCCAGTATCCTTGCGCCATAGTCAGCTCATAAAAATCAGTGAATAGCGCGCTTTGATAGAGGCAATTCATAGTGTTCCTTTCCTCATTGCTACTTGAGGCTATCTTCTAGATCTTGGCCAGCAGCTCGTACGTCTGGACAAACATGCAGCCTGCATCGCGCATCTGCTTTTTTGCTTTGTCGATATCCCCGGGATTTGCATCGATTCCTTTGATTGCATCTTCAACGATGACAACTTTGAACCCGACACGCCGGGCATCGAGTGCGGTTGCCTTTACACAGTAATCTGTTGCAAGCCCGCAAACCAGCACGCGCTGTATGCCAAGCGAAGACAGCAAGCCCGAAAGGCCTGTAGGCGTCACACCATCATTTTCAAAAAATGCAGAATAGCTGTCGAGTTCCTTTCTGGTTCCTTTTCGAATGATGAACCGGGCTTTCCAGCTCTGGAGCGCGGGATGAAAATCGGCGCCTTTGGTGCCTGCGACGCAATGGTCGGGCCACAGCACATTCGGAGGCTCAGCACTCGTATCCAGAGAAAAAGGAGGCAGGGACTTTGCAGAGGCAAATGAACAATGATTGAGTGGATGCCAATCTTGAGTCAGCACGCTGATGGGGTAGGCAGCCAGCAGTGAATTTGCTGCTGGAATAATCGCATCACCATCCGGGACGGCAAGCACACCGCCAGGACAAAAATCGTTCTGGATATCAACAACGATTAGTGCACTTTCCACTTCGCATCCTCCTTGTTCATGGTAACGCAATGTCCAGGATTTGAAAACTACCTTTGGATGAATTCGCTTTCCTGAAAGCGCCGAACCAGAAATCGCTTATATGAGGATGACCCTATAGCGCAAAGCTTGCAAAAACGCGTGCATATGGCAGCGATATGATCATTGCTTCCGGATTATATTCAAGCGTCAATGAGCCTTCGAGATGTGAAGGCTCTGTTTTGAGCCCGATCTGGATTTTGCAGGAATAGGTGCGAGACTCTTCTGCATTCATCGGAATCGCAACCGCCAATCGCGAAGAAAATTTTTCAAACAAAAAACTTAGAGAGATCTGCATGCGTCCAAGGAATTTGTCCAAATACGAGATGGCGCGCCCCTGCTGCTCTGGATATTCATAAAAATTTCCGGCCGCTGCATTCTCTTCTGCATTTTCAACTGCATTTTCGGGCTCCGAAGCAGCATTGGCTTTATCCTCCGGCAGTGCAAAAGAGCCTTGAATCGCCAGATTTATGCCATACTGCGGATATGTTTTGCCCGCATGTCTTGTATGCAAATCCATCTGCAGTCTTGCGCGCCAATCCGAAGGTTCAATGGATATCCCTGCTGAAAAAGCTGAATCCAAAACTCCTGGGCTGTTGAATATGTTGAAGCGTCTTTCAGTATTGTTGATTTTGAAATTGATATCGGCTTTGTCCGGCCAATAGCGCAATAGAAGCGGATCGGGATATTGTCCCCATGCAGGCAGGCTGCCTGTTTTTGGCGAGACTGCTCCCTGTTTTGAATATATTCCCGCCCGAAGGCTTACGCTTTTTATTATCGGGGAGCCAGGAAAGACTGCATCGTAATGGGAATAGATCAATGCATCATATGCTGCGACATCGCCGGAAGCGGAAATAAAATCGCCAGCTTCGGCATACGCGAATCCCTCGACGGACGAATTTCCTTTCCGGAACGAAAAATCGAGCCGGGCTGCCGCGCCTTTTGCCCAATCGAGGTCGGCCTGAATTTGCCGGGCGCTCTGAAAATTTGGCAGCATCTGTATTCTTGCTAGAATGCTCGAACTATGGTGGAAATATCCTGCGCTGATTGCTATCCATGGAGACGCATGACGCAATGCAGTTCCTATTTCCTGTTGCGCATCCATCAGGAAGCCTGCTGCAACCGCCAGCCTTCCAGGCCGATCGGCAAGTACATATTGAAATGCAGCATCACTGTACAGAGGTCCTTTTGCGGCAAAAAGCGCCCATCGCTTGGCTCCAACCGAAAGCCCCCATGGGTCATTCACGCTGCCAGGGCTGCTCACAGAAAGCGTCGACGAACCGCGATTTGAAATCGCATCGGCTTTTGCTAGGAAACCAGCAGCATCATTGATTGCAAGCTTTCCTGCGGCAAACTCGGCTCCGGCAATCTTGCCTTTTGCGGCAAAAGCTGATTCCGCAAATACGGATTGTGTTAAGACTTCATTCCCTATAGCGAGCGGAATGGCAGCCTGAATCTGGAACGCTGGCGACAGTTCATACTGGAAATATGTGCGTGTACTGCTTGTCGAGGCGCTTAGCGAAATTCTTCCCCCTAGGCCCAGACACCCCGAGCCACATGTGAACGCAACAACCCATGCTGAAATCAAGCAATATTCTTTGATCCCCACATTTACTAGACGCAAGCAATTGCTTGCCTGCTTCATTTTTTGGCGCTCAATATCTTGACGCACAACTTTATATATATTATTTTTCATATGTAACCACAAACCACAAAAACCTACCACCAAGCAGGAGGAAATATGTCTGTTGCAATCTACACCACACCAAGCTGCGGATACTGCAGGATGGCAAAAGATTGGTTCCGCCAGAATGGCATTCCATTTACCGAATATAATGTCGCTGCAGATATGCGCCGCGCTGAGGAAATGGTGCGGAAGTCCGGACAGATGGGCGTACCTGTTATCGATGTAAATGGCAGAATTATTGTCGGTTTCAATAAACCCGAGATCGAGCGAGCACTGCATCGATGAGAATTTGAGTAGTGCTCTCAACCTTGTGTAAAGAATTGAAGCAAAGAGGGTAGATTTGCGCGAATACCTCTATGACCGCCCCTGCGGTCAAGGAGGGTATTCGTGCACTGGTTTGCCTTTTGTCCCAATCCGAACTGTTCCTACCATCACGAGGCACCCGCCTCGCCCTGGGCCTATGCGATTGGCTGGTATGCTACCAAGGCCTTCGGGAAGGTGCGCCGGTTCCGTTGCACGCGCTGCCATACAAGCTTTTCCACCCAGACCTTCTCTACGCACTACTATCTCAAGCGCATTGTCTCGTACCGGGATGTGCTCTATAGGCTGGCAGGCGGGGAGAGCCTAAGGGGGATGAGTCGCGCGCTCGGGTGCTCGCTTTCGCTGCTTACGACCCGTATCG
>Ga0302253_1000750_pt1 | contig 23811 bp, 21 predicted proteins | sample AAG_RA_Trp_MG_FD_193537 | JGI IMG/M metagenome (GOLD analysis project Ga0302253, IMG submission 193537) | Enriched activated sludge microbial communities from anaerobic digester in WTTP, New Holstein, Wisconsin, United States - AAG_RA_Trp | ecosystem: Engineered > Bioreactor > Anaerobic >...
GCCTCGATGACGGCGCTGTAATCATTGTGCCCGCCGGGGTTCAGGCTGCCGATCGTCCACTTGTTGCCGGTCGTAGTGATCACGTTGCCGAACATCCCCTGGACGGAGAATTTTTTATTCAGGACATATTCCCAATCGATACCCAGCGAACTCTTATCGGTCAAGTTGACTTGCACGATCTTGGCATCGATCAGCACTTCCCGCGTCCTCTGATCCAGCCCCGCAATCACGGCCTCGGCCCGGCTGAGACGTTCCGGGTAATCCGTCACAATCAGGCGGTTCGAACGGGCATCGACGACCAGACGGCCGGTGTTCAGAGAAAGGACTTCCCGCACGGACTCCGCCGCCTTCTCGCACTTGGCGTAATTCAGATCAAAGGCGCGCGTCTCCATCGGACGGTCCATCTGACGGACCAGCATCTCCATCTCATGCAATTTTTGGGGCGTCTCCAAAATGATGAGGGCCCCCGAGGCCTCATCGACGACGATCTGCCCGACGCCCGACTTCACCTGCGTCAGAAGGCCGGCCGCCTGCTGGGCGGCCAGGTAACGCAAAGGCAGGCGCAGCATCCGGCGGGGATCAGCGTATTTCTGGCCGTAGACCTGTTCGTAATCCTGGGCTGTCATGATCCTCGCCACCTCCCCCTCCTGGCGCAGGACAAGGTTGTTGGACGCAAGGATCATCCTTAATGCCTCGGAGGGCGACACATCCTTCACAAAGACGGTCACGCGGCCGCTGACATTCTTGTCGACGACCACGTTGAGGCGTATCTTGGAGGCCAACATCTTGAGGACCTCTACGACATCCATACCTTTGATATCGAGCGACACCTTATCGGAGGCTGCAGCGGCGCCGGGGCCCGGGCTCAGGTCCTGGGCCGAAACGACGCCGCCGAAAAATACCAGATAAGCACATAATAAAATTTTTACAGCGCGAGGGTATAACATTGCCCGCCTCCTGAAAAGACCACCTGATGGTCTCCGATCTCGGAAACCACAAGATCCCCGACGGCATCGTTGACGCACAGATAGAACGTCCGGGACGTTCTCTTGTCTTCGACGGCGGCGCGCCTGCCTTGTCCTGCGTCCTCCACGATCCCGACAAGCACCAGTTGCGTCAGGACATCTTCTTTTTTCTCCTGGGCCAGGATCGCACGCCTGAGCTTCATCCCGGCCGACCCGAATATTTTCCTGCCTGCGGCCGTCACATAGGCCTGAGACTCCGCAAAGGTCTCACCCGAACCAATCGCTTTTTTCAGATAATCCCGGGCCTTCTTTTTGGGTATCCGCAGATTGTCGAATATCTCAAGGGTCATGCGGACACGGACGAGAGACGCACCTTCCGGAGACGCAGAAATCGCCACCGACTCAGGCGAAGAAAAAAATCCGAGTTCCGAAAACCCGCCCAAAAACCGATATACGCCGTCTTCCGGCGCCTGAAAAGTCATTTCGATCTTCCTGCGTCTCAGGCCTTCCCGGTTGTTCTTTCCGTCTGTCTGCGCCGGCTTTATGGAACCCAGCAGAATCCTCTCCCTTCTCGCCAACATATGCAGTTCTGTTAAAGACTCATCCAGAGAGATCTCGCCCGTTTTTCTTCGGCCATATGTCTCTTTTAACCCCTTATGTTCGCTCAAAACATTCGCAAAGAAAGCAGCAGCCCCCCTCTCCTGTCTGCCCTTCTCCAGCGACGCAGAAAGGCTTTTATCAGTCTGACGCAATACCATCCAACCGGGTGCGCTCAAGACTACACATAGCCCCATGGCAAAAAACGATGCTTTTGTGCGGCGCCAAGGATATTGCTTAAAGATGTATTTCGCAAATATACTTATGTTCATAGAAACACCCAAAACAAGCTAGGTTTATTCTCTAATGACGAATTTCTAATGACCAATGCCGAACAAATATCCAAAACCTCAATAATTCATGAATCAGTTTTCCGGCATTTGTTGACGATCGCGCAAAAAATAAGATTCAATTCTTGCGCCTCCCCCGCAAGTCTTTTCGCCTCTTGCTCTAACGGCTTTTGGGCTCTGGCCACCATGCGCAACCAATGCTTTGTTTCGCGGGCCTCTTTTTTGCAAAGGCCGATCTTATTAACAAAATCTTTTTTCGAACAGGCGTTGTCCGCCTCGCAATGATTTGCACCCACTGAAGTTGCAGCCCTGACCAATTGACCGATCAATGGAAGCGAGACGGGCTCACGGAGCATCTTTTTTACAAAATCAAAATGTCTTCTCCAAATTTTGCAGTCCTTTCCTCAAGATCATAATTCGGCATGTTTTTCCTTGGGCATCGAACATTTATTCGTCATTGGGATTTCGATATTAGACATTTCAACATATTATGCTATTTACAGAGACAGGATTCGCCTTTAATAGTCAACCCATATTCCCCGGCCTCGGCCTTCGGCCAGGGCCGGGGCTTGTTTCGGGTTACTCTAAGCGGCCGCAACGCTCTTGCGCCCTAAAGGGCGGAGCTTTAGGCCGCGCAGAGTCAACTAGGGACTGACAACCTTAAACGACACAGTCCATTCTGTCTGCGTGTCTTTATTCTGGACAAGATACTCCAGCCGGGCCTTCTGAAAAACGCGCTCCGATTTCAAGAACTTCACATAATCCAGGACATGCGTCATGTCTTTACCTGAGCCTTTGATGGATATCTTGGCCCCGCCCTGGACGTAGAGCTCATCCATCATGATGTTTTCGTCGCTGTGCCGCCCCAGAACGGATAAAATCTCCCTGTACATGCCTGTCGCGACGAAATGATGATCCATCCACACCCCGCGGGCCACGGCGTCGCCGATCTTCATGACATTCGTCTCTGCCGACATCTCGTGCCTTAACCTCGTGAACGCGTCGGCGTCACGGACGACCTTTGCGGCATATAGAAACCACAACACGAAAGTAAGCCCGCAAAAAAGAAATGCGGCATGGTGCCACCATCGGCTGACAGCCCGGCCCCTGGCCTCTGCCTTACATTCAGGCGGCCTCATATCCATGCAGCCGCTTTCAGGGTTCATGGCCAACCCAAGGCTGGGTGCAAACGACAGACGCTCCTGCGCCGAGAATGAACCTAGAAGACGATGCCCGGCGCCCATTTCATCTTCAATGATTACGGCATCGAAGAAGCTGTGTTTTTGGAGCGCCTCGAGTTCCTCCGGCGAAAATCCTCCTGCCACATAGATCTTTTTGTCGAAGATGAATTCCACGCCGCCCAGCCGGCGGCAAAGCTCCAGGCTCATCTTGATCTCGCGCAACAACAATGAGGCCCGCTCAGGCCCCGTGATGGGGGAGAACGAAAAAGAACGGCTGAAATAAATTCGACCGTCGCAGAAGACGTTGAAATCAAAACCGTCGGGCCCCGCATTCAATAAACACAGAGATCTTCCCGCAGTCTCGCGGCTGGCCTTTTGCAGCAAAAGCCACCGCCCCATTCCCTCGACATTAAACGTCACCAGAGACGGATTCAGGCCCATTTTTTTCAGGACAACCAGATAATATTCCAACCGGCTTTTAGGAAGACTGTAGACATGAACGAGGGCATATCCTTGCGCGTCAAGGCCGGCAAACTGATAGTCATAAACCACTTCCTCGTCTGCCGGACCGCCGCTCCTTGAAACGTGAAGCCGGACCATCTCCTCAAGCTCACGTTTATCCTGGGAAGGCAGACGTAGCGTCTGGACGCTGGCAAGGTGGCGGGGAATAACGACGATGGGATCTATCGGCCTGAAACCGTGCTTGCGGAAATGCCGGGCGAGAACACGCGGATCATTCAGAACGCCTTCCCGATCCTTGACGATAAAACAATGGGTCAGACGCCTTGAACGACGCCGCATCTCACTGCGACAACATTGCAGAGAAGAACCGCTGAATTCCAAGACATAAAGAGGTGAATAGGGACGCATGAGACAAACCTCTTGTGTTCCATAACTGTAACACATAGTCCTCATTAAATCAATCTTTATTTTCCATTTATGGAACAAAATAAGGTAAAAAAATAACCCTCGAGAATCTGCTGTCCAAAGGGGACGCTTCCGGCACAACTTACTGAGTGAAGCCTCCATGGTCTAAAGACCAGGGCTTCCTCTGTGTAATCGAGAGCGTTGGATTTTTCAACGCTCTCAACCAGACAAACCCCGGACAGGGGGCTTGTCTCTACTTTGTCTCAAAATCACCGAAATTTCTTGGATGACCTTGCTGACGCGCCAGGAAATACCTGGGAGGCTCATAATGGTTTTCAGCGGTAAAGGGTGCCAAAAAAAGGTCGCCTGCGAGGTCTTCGCGGACAAAAAAAGCATTCCCGCCGCCAAAATCGCAACCGACCAATTTATAACCCTTCCGGGCGCCCAAGAGCTCCAGCGACTTCAGACTGGCGCCAAAATGGGACGTGCCGTCCCATTTATGTTTTAAGTTTTCTTTCATGACCCATTGCATCGATGGCGGAAAAATCGCATTGTATTCCATGATGACGACGCGCGGGGAAAACCCCATGAGCGCCTGCCAAACCCAATAATCGTTGCCATCGATATCGATAGAAAGCAAGTCGAATTCCCCGGGGACCTGGCATTCGGCAAAAATCTCATTGATATTTTCAGAAGTAATGCATGCGTGCCAAACGGATAATTTGCCTTTATTAATCAGAGGTTTAAACTTACTTTTGATCCGCTCGACATAGATCGGCTTATATTCCATCCAGATGCCCTGCCACCCTTTCAACAATAACAAAAGACTGTTATTTTCCGTGCCATGCTTCCCGCAGCCGAACTCGACAAAAAATTGCGACGTCGTCTTAATCCGGCGAAAGATCTCTTCAATCATGCCGTCTTCACCGTGCTGCGAAAACCCTTTATGCTCATAGCGCGTCAATCGTTTGGCGTCCTGATATTTGGGATTATTATATAAAAACTGCCGTATATAGGTCTCTGTCTGAAGGTTGGCCATCAACCCGCTTAATGCGCGGATTTCTTCCATCTCTCGTGCCGCCTTTTTTAAATTTTTAAACATCCCGGGCCTCCTTCCCTAAAAACATCAAGGCGTTGGACGAATTTTACTTTTTCAATTCTTCCAGAATCCGGTCAAGCTTCTGCTCAATCCTCTGAAGGATTTCAAGCTTCTTCTCTTCCATCCGGTGTTGTTTGTCCTGCACTTCTTTGGCCGTTTGCGCCAGCTTGGCCATATCGGGGAGATTAAACATATTTTAACTCCTATGATGAATGTTACTCACGTTACATCACTTGCCCCGCTTCATAAGATACTTTAAAATTCTGGAAGAATTTTACAGTACTCCGCGGGGTTAATTCGGGCAGATGACTTAGCTTCACCGCCTACGGCCATCGGCTCGCTAAGTCATGCCATGGTTCCATCCGCCACCAGTGCATTGGCGGATTAATTCGGGCTGATGACTTAGCTTCACCGCCTACGGCCATCGGCTCGCTAAGTCATGCCCTCATTAAAATTTCTTCCCATGCCGATACGGCCGGCTCTTGTTCTTCTCGGCTTTCTTCTTGAGGGCCTCTTCGAGATCCAGGCCGCGGGCGCCGCAATAATCAAAGATGCGGATACAGCAATCCGCCAGCTCTTCGGCAATCGCCTCCTTGCCCAGGTCATTGCGCATCGCTTCCAGCGCTTCGGAAAGCTCGGAATGCATGAGCGCGATGAGCTCGCCGTCGGAGCGTTCGAAATCCCACCACCCTTTTTCCTTGGCTGTCGCATGGCACACTTCGATCCATTGTTTTATTGTCATGATAACTCCTTTACTCAATCACCAATAACCCCGCCTACCGGCAGGCAGGCAAGAAACAATAACCCAATAAATCCCAATATCCAATCATCAAACAAAAACTTCTGTTTGGTCATTGGAATTTGTATATTTCTTGGTCATTGTATCTTGGAAATTGGTTATTGCTCCTATTTCTGTGTCGACCTTCAACGCCGTTTCACGGTATCAATGAATTTTTTGACGCGTTTATGGTCTTTCCTGCCGGGCGCCTTCTCCACGCCGCTGGAGACGTCGACGGCATAGGGCCTGAAAACCTGCAGGAGCCCGCCAACATTCTCCGGCGTCAGGCCGCCCGAAACAATGATTTTCGCCTTCTTTTTTGCGAGAGACGCCAGGACCTTCCAGGCGAAAACCTCGCCCGTCCCGCCGAAGCGGCCCCGGCGGAAAGTATCCAGAAGGAAGAAATCCGCCCGATACCGGTCCAGACCCTCGAGAGAACGGCGTTCCCGGACGCGGACCGCCTTGATGACCCCGCATCCTTTAAAAGAATTCACATAGGCCGGCGCCTCTGCGCCGTGAAACTGTACCATGTCCAGGCCGCAGGACGCGGCCACGGCTTGCACGCACTCTTTGTCTTCGTTAACAAAAACTCCGACCTTGCAAACCGTCCGGGGCAGCCGGCTAATCAGGCGGCGGGCCTTTGAAGGCGGGATGTAGCGTGGGCTCTTCCTGTAAAAAACAAACCCGAGAAAATCCGCGCCTGCAGCGGCCGCAGCCCTGGCATCGCGCAGGTTCGTGATCCCGCAAATCTTCACTTTCGTGTTCATGAACGCAAGAACTGGACGAATGTCGCGGCGAGCGCGCCTGGGTCTTTGGCGCGCATGAGGCTTGTGCCGACCAGGACGCCGCTCACGCCGGTCTCTTTGATCAGCGCGAGATCCCCTTTGTCCTTGACACCGCTCTCACAGATAATCGGCCTGTCCTTGGGAAGCCTGCCGGCCAGACGCGTCAGGACGCCGAAATCCGTGGAAAAATCCTTAAGATTGCGCGTGTTGATACCGATGGCCGCCTGCGGCGCTTCTGCAATCTTTTCGACCTCGGCCTCATCGTGAATCTCCAGAAGAACGTCGAGCGAACAATCGAGGGCCAGCCGGGCGAAACGGCGCAGGGTCGGCCTGTCCAAAAGAGACGCAATCAACAAGACCGCGTCCGCCCCGTGCGCCTTGGACTCATAAATCTGATATTCGTCGACGATAAAATCCTTGCGCAGGACCGGTAGAGAAACGGCCCTTCTGACCTCATCGAGATACGCAAGCTTGCCGCCGAAATACTTCTCTTCCGTCAGAACAGATAAGGCGCTGACACCCGCACGGGCGTAAGCCGAGGCGATCACAAGAGGATCGAAGTCGGAACGGATGACGCCGGAAGATGGAGAAGATTTCTTAATCTCTGCGACGAGATGCATCCTGCCCGAGACGGCAAGGGCGGCCTTGAACCGCGGGGCCTCCTGCGGACCCTCGAGGCGTTTGAGAAGCTCTGTCTGGGGTATCTCCTGTTTACGGCGATCCAGGGCTTGGCGTGTATGAAAAACAATCTCGTCAAGGATGTTCATAAATTCGTGTATTCAATGAGCTTGTTGAGCTTCTTGATGGCGGCGCCCGAATCGATAGACTCCTCGGCCAGGCGCATCCCGTCCTTGATCGTATACGCCCTGCCTGCGACATAGAGGCCGCAGCCGGCATTCAAGACGATGATGTCCCTTTCCGGCCCCTCCATGCCCTTGAGGATGTTTAAGGCGATCTGTTTGTTGGTCGCCCGGTCTTCGCCGAGCACGTCGCGAGGATCGGCTTTCGGCACATCCAGCTTCTGGGGGTCGACGACGTATTCCTTCATGGGGGTTTCTTTGGCGGCGGCGACTTCGCAGACATGGGTCGGCCCCCAGGTGATCAATTCGTCGTATCCTCCCTCTCCCCAGGCCACAAGCGCGTGCTTCAGGCCCAGGTTCTTAAAAACTTCACCGAGGACAGGCAGGAGCTTTCTGTCATAAACGCCGACCAGTTGATGCGTGGGAGAAGCCGGATTGATGAGAGGGCCGAGGATGTTGAAGATCGTGCGCGTCTGGAGCTTGCGCCGGATGGGCTGAACATGGGCCATGGCCGGATGCAGAAGAGGCGCGTAGAGAAACGCAATACCCGCCTCGTGCAGGCATTTTTCCACAGTTTCCAGGGGAGCATTGATATTGACCCCCAGTTCTTCCATCAGGTCCGCGCTGCCGCAGGCGCTCGATACCGAACGGTTGCCGTGTTTGGCGACGGTGACGCCGGCGCCGGCGACAACAAGGGCTGCGACCGTCGAGACGTTAAAAGTCCCTTTGGCGTCCCCGCCCGTGCCGCAGGTATCAAAAACCACCTCGGCTCCTGCATCCAGAGGTCTGACAAACCGCCTCATGGCGCGGACGGCGCCTGTAATCTCCTCTGCTGTCTCGCCTTTTTGAGCCAGGGCTTTCAAAAAAGCGATCGTCTCGGCCTCCGGCGCCTGCCCCTCGGCAACGAGAGAGATGATGGCTTCTGTCTCCTGCGCGCTCAAGGAAACACCGGACGAGACTTTTTTGACGGCATCCTGCATCATAGCTCAAGAAAATTCTTTAAGAGATGTTTGCCGGATTTTGTCATAATCGATTCCGGATGGAACTGGACGCCGAAAATAGGGTCTTTTTTATGCATCAATCCCATAATCTCTTTGTCTTTGGTCCAGGCGGTTACGACGAGTTCCTTGGGAAACCCCTTGGCGTCGACCAGAAGCGAGTGGTAGCGCGTGGCCTCGAAAGGATTAGCCAGTCCTTTGAATATCCCCTGCCCCTTATGGTAGATCAACGACGTTTTGCCATGCATCAGCCTATCGGCCCTCACGATCCTGCCCCCGAAGCAATAACCGATGGCCTGATGGCCAAGGCAGACGCCGAGGATAGGGACTTTGCCTCCGAAGGCGCGGATGACATCGATGGAAATACCTGCATCTTCGGGACGACCCGGCCCCGGCGAAATCACGATAGAGCGGGGTTTGAGTTTTTTAATCCCGGAGATCGTGATCTTGTCATTGCGAAAAACCTTCAACTCCTGCCCCATCTCCCCCAGATACTGGACGAGATTATAGGTAAAGGAATCGTAATTGTCGATCATCAAGATCATAGCAATCCTCTTTCACTACAAGTGCCAATTCCTAAGTTCTAATGTCGAATAAATACCCGATGTTTAATATCAAAGGGGTCTCATTTGGCATTCCATCATTAGGACTTAATTTGTCATTCGGATTTCGGAATTAGACATTGAAATGAATTATTCCTTCATCCTCTCTATCTTGGCGCCGAGGCTTCTTAATTTTTCTTCAAGCCTCTCATAGCCGCGGTCCAAATGGTAAATCCTGGAGACCTCCGTCCGGCCTCGGGCGACAAGCCCGGCCAGCACGAGGGCTGCCGACGCCCTGAGGTCGGAGGCCATGACAGGCGCGCCGCTCAATTGCCGGGTGCCGTGCACGACCGCATACGGCCCCTCCCTCTTGACCTGCGCCCCCATACGGTTCAACTCCGCCACATGCATGAAACGGTCGGGATATATCTTTTCCGTGATCACGCTGATCCCGTCGGTAATGCTCATGAGCGTCATGAACTGCGCCTGCACGTCCGTCGGAAAACCGGGATACGGCAGGGTCACGACGTCCGTGGGCTTGAAACGGCGCGAGGACTTCCTGACAAGCACGCTGTCGCGCGCGATCTTTAAATCCATGCCCGCTTCCTCAAGTTTTTCTAAAACCGCCATCATGTGTTCCGCCCTGGCTTTCCTGACAAACACCTCGCCCCGTGTGATCCCTGCGGCCATGATGAGAGTCGCCGCTTCGATCCTGTCGGGGATCACCTCATACTCGACGCCGTGCAACTCTTTGACGCCCGTGATCTCAAGGTACGGCGACCCTTCGCCTTTGATCTTGGCCCCCATCTTGATCAGGAACCGCGCCAGATCCACGACCTCTGGTTCGCATGCCGCGTTCTCGATCACTGTTGTCCCGCGCGCCAGTGTCGCGGCCATCATGACGTTTCCCGTGGCCAGGACCGACGAGCCGAACGCGCCGCCTAAATAAATATGCGCGCCCTTGAGCCGCCGGCCGTCGGCGATAACGTAGCCTTCCTTTACCTGGATCTTGGCACCCAGTTTCGCCAAACCTTTAAGATGAAGGTCCACCGGCCGCACGCCGATGACGCATCCGCCCGGCAAAGAGACGCGGGCCCTGCCATAGCGCGCCAGCAAAGGACCCAGGACGCAGAAAGACGCCCGCATCGTCGAGACGAGTTTATACGGCGCCTCGCAGCGCTCCAGGCCGTTCGGCCTCAGGCGGATGACATGATCCTTGAATTCATAAGCGGCGCCCAGATACTTGAGGATCTTGAGCATCGAGACGGTGTCGCGCAGGTCCGGAGCGTTTCTGATGACGCATTTGTCTTTTGTCAAAAGCGTAGCCGCCAGGATCGGCAAAAGAGAATTTTTAGAACCGGAAACCTCCACGCTCCCCCTTAAGGAGATACCGCCTTCGATGACAAGCTTGTCCATCTTTGCAACCTCGCTTGATTACTTTGAATAAAATCACCGATAACCAAGAAACAAATTCCAAACAATACCCAATATCTAATCATCAATCATCAAACAAAAAATATTGTTTGGTTATTATTTGGTGCTTGTTTCTTGGAGCTTGGTTATTTAAATTGTTTTCGTCATAATCGCAATGCGCTTGACGCCGCGCAGGTCTTCTATAAATTTTACCGCAGACCAGCCCTGACGTCTGCCAAAAATTTTCTCGATCTCCCCCGCCTGTGTATCGCCGATCTCAAGAAAAAGCGACCCGCCTGGCTTTAAAAATTTCGCAGCTGTCCGTGCGAACCTGCGATAAAAATAAAACCCGTTCCCCGGCGCAACCAAAGCTTCCCGCGGTTCCCGCCGCACATCCTCAGCCAGATGCCTGTATTCACGTAAAGATACATAGGGCGGATTGGAGATGATCGCGTCAAAGCACTCGCCCTCCAATGCCGAGAAAAGATCGGATTTGACAAACCTGATCCTGTCGGCCACGCCGCACCTTTTGGCGTTGGCGCGCGCCACACAAAGACAGGTGCCGGAGATATCGACAGCCGTGATCCGTCCACGCCTCTCTTGCGGCAGGAAGGCGGCCAGGGTGATCGCGATATTGCCGCTGCCCGTGCCGACATCCAGGATGTCCAGCCGTCCGTCTGTCGCCGGCAGGCTGCCGCAGAGAAAACGCTTGAGCGTTTCATCGACGAGGATCTCGGTTTCGGGCCTGGGGACAAGTACGCCCGGCCTGACCCGAAGCTTCAATCCCATAAAATCGGCATCGCCGAGAAGATATTGCAAAGGCTCGCCCTGCAGGCGGCGGCGCAGAAGGACTTCCAGGCGCCTGTTTTCCGCGCCATGGAGCGCCCGACGGGAATGGTCGAGATACAGCGAAGACCTGTCGCACGCCAGAACCTTGCAAAGGATGGACTCGATCTCGTTCATCCCTTCTCCCCTTGCGCCTCGGCGCCAAGCAGGGCCTCGGTCACCTCATCCAGCGCGCCGTCCAAAATCGCCTCGAGGCGATGCGACGTAAAATTGATCCTGTGGTCCGTGACGCGCCTGTCCGGAAAATTATACGTCCGGATCTTCTCGCTGCGGTCGCCTGAACCCACCTGCGACTTCCTGAGTTCCGAACGTTCCGACGCTTTCCTGCGGCGCATCTCATCGGACAGGCGCGTGCGCAGGACGCGCATGGCCTTGGCGCGGTTCTTGATCTGAGAACGCTCATCCTGGCAGGTGACGACAAGGCCTGTCGGCAGATGCGTGATGCGCACGGCCGAGTCCGTCGTGTTGACGTGCTGGCCGCCGTGACCGCCGGCGCGGTAGACGTCTATTTTCAGGTCCTTGGGGTCGATCTCCAATTCCGTCTCTTCGGGTTCAAAGAGGACCGCGACAGTCGCCGCCGAGGTATGGATGCGGCCTGAGGCTTCCGTCTGGGGCACACGCTGGACGCGATGGACACCGCTTTCATACTTAAGATGCTTGTAGGCGCCCGTGCCGATGACGCTGAAGACCACTTCCTTGATCCCGCCCAGGTCTGTCGGGCTGATGGACATCAATTCCACGTCCCAGCCCTTGATCGCCGCATATTTCGTATACATCCTGTAGAGATCAGCCGCAAAGAGACTCGCCTCCTGGCCCCCGGTGCCGGCGCGTATCTCCACCATGCAGTTCTTGTTCATGTCCGGGTCGGGCTCGGCCATCAGGGCCTTGAGTTCCAAGTCGGCATTATGTTTCTTTATCTCAAGGACGGCCAATTCATGATTGGCCAGATCCTTAAACTCCTTGCTTTGATTTGGATCATCCAGGATATTAAGGACATCCCTGATCTCGCTATTAATTTCGTCAAGATCGTCATTCTTTTTAAGGATCGGTGCGATCTCGGCCAATTCTTTGGCATATTTAACAGTCAAGGCATTGTTGGAGACGACATCCGGCGAGACCAAGAGCTGTTCAAGCTCGATCTTCCTTTTCTTGAGGTCCTCGATAGAACGCGGCATGGATCACGCAGACTTTTTGTACTTTTTCATGAACTTCTCGACGCGGCCGGCCGTATCGACGAATTTCTGCTTGCCTGTGAAAAAAGGATGACAGGCGGAACAGATGTCGACGCGAATATTCTGCTTGGTCGAACGCGTATGGATCACCTCGCCGCAGGCGCAGATGATCGTGGTCTCTTTGTAGTTCGGATGGATCTTGTCTTTCATTTGAGTCTCCTTAATCCTGCCTCCGGCAGGATTAGACCCTTCGCTTATTTGGATTACGAAGGTCTACCCCCTTGTGGGGTTAACTCCTCGTGTATCTTGTAAATATCTGGAGCCCGTCCGAGCACTGTGAGGACTGGGTGCAGGCAGATATTTACAAGATGCAAACGCGAGGAGTAATGTTGATTTCATTAATCCGCCTCCGGCGGATTAGAACCTCCGCTTATTTGGTATCGCGGAGGCCTGCCCCTTTGTGGGGTTAACTCCGACATCCGACCCCATTGGAAGGGCCAACCCTTTTCATTTCTGATTCATGCTGTCCAGAAAATCACCATTATTCTTGGTTTTGGAAAGCTTGTCAATAAGAAGCTCCATCGCTTCCGCCGAGTTAAGCTCGTTCAAGACCTTACGCAGGATCCATATCTTCTGGAGGTGTTTGGGGTCGATCAAGAGCTCTTCACGGCGTGTGTTGGAACGCTTGATATCAATGGCCGGATAAATACGGCGCTGGAAGAGATTGCGGTCCAGCTGCAATTCCATATTACCCGTCCCCTTAAACTCCTCGAAGATGACTTCATCCATGCGGCTGCCCGTATCCACGAGCGCCGTCGCGATGATCGTCAGGCTGCCGCCCTCCTCTAAGGCACGGGCCGCGCCGAAGAAGCGCTTGGGCTTGTGCAGCGCGTGAGAATCCATGCCGCCCGTCAGGATCTTGCCGGAATGCGGCACGACCGTATTATAGGCGCGCGCCAGACGCGTGATCGAATCCAGGAGAACAACGACATCTTTCTTGTGTTCAACCAGCCTCTTGGCCTTCTCCAAGACGATCTCCGCCACCTGGACGTGACGTTCCGCAGGTTCATCAAAGGTCGAACTGATGACCTCGCCCTTGACCAGTCTCTGCATGTCCGTGACTTCTTCGGGGCGCTCGTCGATCAAGAGGACAATGAGGACCGTCTCCGGGTTGTTCTTGGTGATGGCGTTGGCGATCTTCTGTAAAAGGACCGTCTTGCCGCTGTAAGGCTGGGCGACGATCAAGCCGCGCTGCCCTTTGCCGATCGGCGTCAGAAGATCCATGATGCGCGTCGAGGCGTCCTCCGCCATATGCTCCAGCACAAAACGCTCGTGCGGATAGACAGGCGTCAGGTTGTCAAAAAGAATCTTGTCCTTAATGGTCTCCGGGTTCTCGAAATTCACGGCCTCGACCTTCAGGAGCGCGAAATATTTCTCGCCTTCCTTGGGCGGACGGATCTGGCCGGAGACCGTGTCGCCGGTACGCAGGTCGAACTTGCGGATCTGCGAGGGAGACACATAAATATCGTCGGGACAGGGCAAATAGTTGTAATTCGACGACCGCAGGAACCCAAACCCTTCGGGAAGGATCTCCAGGACCCCCTCTCCAAACATCAGCCCCTCGCGTTCCGCCTGCGCCTGCAGGATCTTAAAAATCAGATCCTGCTTTTTGGAGCCGCTGATGCCGTTGACATTCAGCGTCTTGGCGAATTTCGCGAGATCTGCGATCTTCATTTCCTTGAGTTTTGCGATTTCTAGCTTTTCCACGTTTCTTCCTCCATGATTTTTTTCACTTGCATGTACGTCTGGGACTTGGTCCCGTTGTTATTGATGATCATATCGCAACGCGCGCTTTTCCGTGACAAAGGCATCTGACGGCGCACCCGCCGCGCGATATCCTGCGGAGTGAACCGATGAGAACGCAAAAGCCGCTTTCTCCGGACGACAGGAGAAGCGACGACGCATGCCGTCACATCAAATAATTTATAAAAATCCGTCTCGAAAAGAAGCGGGACTTCGGCGACGGCGACACCGCCCTTTTTGTTCCTGCGCAAGAATGCCGCCAGCTTCTTTTTGACAATGGGATGGATCAGGCGCTCGAGCCGCGCCACTTTCCTCGGGGAAGAAAAAACTTCTGCCGCCAGCTTCTTTTTGTCGAGGCGGCCGTTCTTCAGGCAGGCTTCGCCGAAGGCGTCCCGGATCTTCCTCTTGAGCGCCGCGTTGACTTCCAGTTCCCGGCGCACAACCTCATCGGCATTCCAAGTCTTTGCGCCAAGGAAACCGAAAAATTTCAGTACCGTGCTCTTGCCGGTCCCCAACCCTCCCGTCAAACCGACCGTCGTGGAGCCCCGCAGACTCGCCCTCGGCCCTGGCCGGAGGCCAGGAGCAGGCCTGTCGCGCCTTTCTTGCCCACCCTTGGGGCGGAATCCGGTGCGGCCTTGCTCACCGCTCCTTCGAATCCACCCCGAGCGAAGCCGAAAGGCTGAACAAAGGCCAGCGGCTGAAAGCCGCGGCCTGCGTCGAAGGGTCATCCGTGCCTCTCCCGGGAATGACGCTGCGCCTTCTCGTACAACGCGACATATTTCCTGGCAGATTCCTTCCAGGAAAAATTCAGGCGCATCACGCGCTTCATCAGGTCCTGCCATGGTATCTGCCGGCTGAAAAGCTGCCTGGCCGCCACAACGGCCGTCAGAAACTCTTTTTGCCCGAACCGGCCGAAGACAAACCCGGAACCTTTCTGGGGATCCGCCTGAACGTCGCTGACCGTATCCGCTAAACCTCCCGTTTTATAAACAATGGGGATCGTGCCGTATTTGAAACCGATCAACTGGCCGATGCCGCAGGGTTCAAAATACGAAGGCATCAAAAACGCATCCGAACCGGCATAAATCTGGTGGGCGAGCCTGTCGTCGAAACGCGAGCTGTAGTATATATTGTGCGGGTACTGCCGGGCATATTGGAAGGCGGCCGCTTCATACTTGGGATCGCCGACACCCAGGATCACCATCTGCATTCCTGCCTTGACGCATTCCGGGATGATGCTCAAAATAAGCTCCACGCCTTTCTGTTCCACCAGCCGGCCGACAAAACCCAAAAGAAAAACATTTTCGTCCTGCGGGAAACCGCAGACCCCCTGCAGCTTCAGTTTATTGACCTTCTTGTCGCAGATGGTATTGATCGTATAGTTCTTGAAGATCAGGGCGTCCCCTTGAGGGTTCCAAGTTTTATAGTCGACGCCGTTGATGATGCCGGAAAACCGGTCCTTCCTTTGCGCCAAAACCCCTTCCAAACCACAGCCGAAATCTCGCGTCTGGACCTCGCGGCTATAAGTCAGGCTCACCGTATTGATGTCATCCGCCCCCAGGATGCCGCCCTTCAAGAGATTGATCTTGTCGTAATACTCAAGACCTTCCATCGTGAAATACTCCCAGCCAAGCCCCGTCTCAGGCATCCGCTCTTTGGAAAAAATACCCTGGTAAGCCATATTGTGGATCGTCAGAACCGTCGCCGGCACCCGGCCGTCCTTCTTGAAAAACTGGCGGCCGCGGTCTTTCAGGTAAAGAGGCACAAGGGACGTCTGCCAATCATGGCAGTGGATCACGTCGGGAACAAAACCGATCTTTTCAAAAAGCTCCAGCGACCTCAGGCAAAAATAGGAAAAACGCCTCATGTTGTCTGGATAATCGCCGAAAGAGTCGCCGTAAAGCCCGGCGCGGAGATACATGTCGTGTTTCACAAAAAAAACACGGATGTTCTCCCCTAAAAACGTCATATCATAATCGCTGTTGACGGTCTTGAAAAGAAAACGCGTCCCCTTGACCGACTGATATTTCGGAAGAATCAGGACAACTTCGTGCCCGAGGGCATCAAGTTCCTGAGGCAAGGCTCCGCATACATCCGCCAACCCGCCTGTTTTGGCAAACGGCACGGCCTCGCTGGCGCATAGTGCGATCCTCATCTTATCCCTCCTTCAATGAGCGGACAATTTACGCGAATGAATAAAAGAGCGTAAATTGTAGCTCGTATATTTTCCTCAAGCGTCCGCGAATTGAATCCTTGACATTTACCTTTGAAAAATTATTGAGGTAGATGTCAAGGATCAAATTCCGGCTTATAGCTTAGCTCGTTACCGCTCCCTAACCCAGAAAGGGCAGGCCTTCCTTATTCCATAGGGCCTAAGCTATGCCGTCATTTGATCTTCCATCTCCAGCCAATTCTTCCCCGCCTTGACGGATATCTCCAGCGGCACCTTCAGTTCCATGATATTCTCCATGCTGCGGCGCACCTGTGCCGCCGCGTCCTTCTGTTCCTTATGCGTCACTTCCAAAACAAGCTCATCGTGAACCTGCAGGATCAGGCGCGACCGAAACCCGTCCTCGCGCAGATGCTTGTGCAAATCGATCATGGCCAGCTTGATCAAGTCGGCCGCCGATCCCTGGATAGGGGCGTTGACCGCCTGACGCTCGGCAAACTGCCTGAGAGCCACATTCGAATTATGGATCTCCGGGATATAACGCCTGCGGCCCAGGAGCGTCACGACATAACCGTTCTTGCGGACAAAGTCAATCTGGCCGTCAAGATAAGCCTTCACCCGGGGATAACGTAAAAAATATTCGGAAATAAACGCCTGAGCTGTCGCGGCGTCAATGCCGAGATCCTTGGACAGGCCGTAAGAACTCATGCCGTAGACGATGCCGAAATTCACGCGCTTGGCGTTCTCGCGCATTTCCGGCGTCACGTCCTCTTCCTCGACCCCGAAAATCAAGGATGCGGTGAAACGATGGATGTCCCTGCCTTTGCGAAAGGCCTCCAGAAGCACCGGGTCCTCGGAAAGATGCGCCAAGATGCGCAGCTCCACCTGCGAATAATCCGCCGACAAGAGCGCATCAAACCCCTCGGACGGCACAAAGGCGCGCCGGACCTCGCGTCCCAACTCTGTCTTTACGGGAATGTTTTGCAGGTTCGGCGAGCTCGAGCTCAGCCGCCCTGTCTCCGTGCCCGTCTGGTTGAAGGTCGAATGGATCCGCCCTGTCCGCCCATCGATCAAGCCCGGCAGCGCATCGACATACGTCGTCTTGAGTTTGGCGATCTGCCGGTATTCCAAAAGGATGCGCGGCAATTCGAACCCGCCGGAAAGCTTGTGAAGCACCTCTTCATCCGTCGACAAACCTGTCTTGGTCTTTTTGACGACAGGCAATTTGAGCTTATGGAAAAGAACTTCCGAGAGCTGCTTGGGCGAATTGATATTGAAAGGGCTTCCAGCCAGCTCGAAAATGCGCTCCGCGATCCTGCGCAGGCTTTCCTCCATCCGGGAAGAAAGCTTGTCCAGAAACGCCTTGTCGACCCGGACACCGGTGCATTCCATGTCGAAAAGAACATCCGCCAAGGGCATCTCCACATGATAAAAAAGGGAGTCAAGCCCTTTCTCCTTAAGGGCGCCGGACAAGACATGCTCCAGGCGAAAGAGGAAATGCGCTTCCTTGCCCAGGTAATCCTGGCGGCCCAGAGACTTCTCCTGGAGATAATCCCAGACGAGATTCTCCAATTCCGTCACATTCCTCGAAGATTCCAGGAGATGGGCGGCGATCATGGTATCAAAGAACCTGCCTTGGGGCTGAAGCCCGAAATCCCTCAAGAGATGCCGGACGGCCTTGGTGTCGTGACAGACGATGGTGCCCTCTCTCAATGACAGAAGCGCGCGGATGTCCTGGAGGGCGCTGACGCCGTAGACAACCTCTTCGTCGCAAGCAATATTCACATTCAGGATGCCGCCTTCCTTGTCTGCTTCGTTGACGGCAAGGGCGAAGATGTGGTTCTTTGCGATACGCCGGACAATAGCATCAGGATCAACGCCCTCCTTCTTGGGAACCGAGAATTGCCGCGGTTGCGACAGCCGGCCTGCGGACAGCTCCTTGAGCATGCCGCGGAATTCCAGTTTGGAATAAACCTCCCAAAGCTTGTCAAAGTCCGGCTCCTGAATTTCCAGGTGTTTCAGATCCGCCTCCACGGGCGCATCGTATCTCAAAGATGCCAGTTCCTTGCTGACGGATATCTTCTGCGTGCTCGGCAATGATCCGGCGGAGGGCTTCCCTGTTAATCTTCTCCTGATGCCGGATCAGGTCATCCGTATCCTTGAAAGTTTTTAAAAGCTCCAGCGCCGTCTTCTCGCCGATGCCGCGGGCGCCTGGAATGTTATCCGAAGCGTCGCCCATGAGCGCGATCAGATCCGCGATCCTGTCGGGCGCAACCCCCATGTGTTCGCGGACGATTTTCGGCGTAAAAATAATCCCTTCATCCTTATAGGGGTTATACACCTCAACGTCGGCGGAAACGAGCTGCAGGATGTCTTTGTCCGAACTCACAATAACTGTCTTTTTGACCTTTCCGGAAAGCTTTCGGGAGAGGGTTGCAATCACATCATCCGCTTCAAAACCAGACGCCTCGCAAACCGTAAAACGGTAGGCCCGGACCACATCTTTGATATAGGGCACCTGCGATACCAACGAATCCGGCATCGGCGGCCGGTGCATTTTGTAATCCGAAAATTTTTCCGTCCGGTGGGTCACCTTGCCTACGTCGAAACAAACAGCCAGGTATTGCGGCTGGACCTCCTCCAATATCTTCTTGACCATCCGCACGAAACCGAAGACAGCATTCGTCGGCTGCCCCTGGGACGTCGACAACTGTGTTTTAATGGCGTAGAACGCCCTGTAAAAGAGCGAATTGCCGTCGATCAAACAAAGCTTAGGACCTGTCATATGCCGGAAAATATCTAAGAGGTCGAACCAGAGGAGATGTGTGCCGTCATGTGGTTATTTAAGGCAATCCTTCAAAAAGGGACGTAATCGTGGACTTGCCACGGCGCCCCTACCTGCCGCAGCAAAGGGGCAATCGACGCCGCCTCATTCCAGAATGCTTTTAAGACAGGAATTTCAGCGTCTCGATCAATCGTTAAAGAGGGACTTCTGCTGGACTTCTTCCAGGGTCTTGGAGATCTCTTTGTTCTTGGGATCCAGGACCGCCGCCATTCCCAGCTCCTTGAGGGCCTCAGTGAACCTCCCCATGGAGTAGAGCTGTTTTCCTCGCATCAAATGCAGGCGCGCGTCACGCTTGCGCCTCTTGGGATTCAAATCGTTGCCTTTAGGCTCGCCCTTGATGTCATTGCTGGCCTCCATACGGGCCATCTGTTCATCTAAAAAGTTCTGCTTCAATTCAGGATCGTTGACACCGAGCCCCTTCAAGGACTGGCGCGCTTTCACTGTCCATTCGTCGTTCCAGTCGCCGATCAGGACCCGCTGTTTATAGTAATAAATCGCCTTGTCGAAATTTCCCTCTTTCTCATAAATACTGCCTAGGTTGTAATAAGGGCTGGGGAGCGAAGGGTCGATCTCGATGGCCCGGCCATAAGCCTGCTTCGCCCGGTCATACCACCCCTTGGATTCATAAAGGACGCCGGCATCGTTATAGGCGACGGCGAAGCTCGGATCCAGCTCGATGGCCTTCTGGAAATAGATCAACGCCGTATCCAGATCGCCCGATTTCTGATAACGCAATCCCTTGTCGCGATAATCTACGGCCATCTTTTTGGTCTCGGAAGACACAGACCAATCTTCTTCAGCAAAAGCGCATGAGACAAAAGAAAGGATCGACAGGAAATAAAGGGCAATTAAAAAAAGAGGTGTGATTTTTCTCATCCGGAGGATAGTGTTAAAGTTAGAATAATACATTTATTTAAAAAAAGCAAGAAAAATATTAGAGGACAACTGTCTACTGACTACTTGTTTTATAAAAGCGGCGGCATATCCAGCGCAGGATGCGCCTGGGCCTTCAGGAATTCCAAAAGTTCCTCGATCGTCTGCGCATTCGTCTCATCGGCGATCTTCTCGATAAAGTCCGGCAGGTCAAGCTCCCGGCAACGCTCGACGAGACGATTCCTGAGCGCCTCCTTCAGGTCCCGCGGCATCCAGACAAGGCGCGGCAATCCGCCTTCGGCGGAAATGAACTTCCTGCTGGTAAGATAAAGTTTGCCTACGCCGATGAAACCCGGCGTCTGGATCCCGCCGCCCACGGAACCGGCCATCTGGGTAAAGGTCATGCCCAAGGGTGTCATGCCCGCATAATCACGGTTGACGACCATGACGCCGTTTGCCTCCGGGACCAGGGCGACGATGCACTCGAAGCAGCCGCAACTCGACTGCGGCGAAACCAAGAGGGAATACATGCTGACTTCGGGAATGGCCCTGTTGGATTTTTCAAAAATGAAATCGTTGATGTTGCGCCACTGCCCAAGGCGCGGCTCAAGACACACCCCTTTGACGATCGGCTGGTTGCCGCCCGTCGGCTGGATTTCATAGGCGGCCTTGGCGTCAAGCCAGGAATAAGCGCCGCACAGCCCCAGGCGTTCGGGGGCGATGATGCAAATGTGATTGGGCGCAAACGACTGGCAAAGGGCACAGCTGTAAAAAGTATCGACGCTCTCGTCGGTCATGCCGCGCAGGCGTTCATCGCGCGCCTCATAGACGCCGGCGGCCGTCTTGAGCGCCCCCTCGACATCCCCCTGTTTCGTCATCAGACATACCTGGACCTTGTCGACGATGGCGCCAAACTCCTTGTGCAGCATCGCATGGATGATCGTGCCGAAATGTTTGAGACGGAATCCCTTCTCAAAGGCCTCACGGGCAATCCGGACCCAGATCATGTCCCTCTGGCCCATGTGCATGACCCCTTGCGCCTCGTTGAGATACCGGTGGATCTGCCTTTCCAAGATCGGCTCGAAATCCTTATTGGCCTGGCGCGCAGCGACATCAACCCAGATGCCCAAAGGCATAGCCTTCTCTGTCGCTGCGTCGATATCCGGACCTATGACCTCCACGCGGCCGTCCGTCACCTCTTCCATGGGTCTATAGGCAAGGTACTCAAACGCCGGGGAATATTTTGAACCGAACTCTATTTTCAGGTTTTCCTTGCGTACGCGCTCGCCTTCGAACGCCGGGCTGTAGAGCACCGGGATAGGCAGGTGCGCCACATGGATCTTGATGCCCCGCGTCTCGATGCAGCGGGACACAAGCCTGTCCATATCCTTTTCGACGACCAAGGCCTCGTATTTTGTCGTCGGGATCTTCCCCACCTCGGCGGCGTCGGCATCCGTGATGATTGGAAAACCAAGGCCGAGGACGCCGGCGCCGGTCGTCACGATCACCTCGTCGAGCTTGCCCAAGACGACGACAAAGGCAGGCACGCGGTTCTGGGTATATTCCAGCACTTCTTTCCACTGCCCGCCCTTGCAGCCGCCGAACGTCAGGGCCGCGCGCACGGCAAAATTCACGGCATAGGCGCTGGACAATTCATCCGGCCCCAGAGGAACGATATAATTATCCAATCCCAGCTCGACGCCGGCGTCCGTCAGCTGGTCCCGGATATTGCGCGACCCCGCGTTACCGACGAGAAGCGAAACGATGTTCTTCTCCTGGAAGCCGCGGATGATCTTGACGGCGGAGGCATCGTCTTTGGCGCATCCCAGGATGACGGCGATGCCGGCGATACGGCCGTCGACAAGCTGGACTCCCAAAGAACGCAGCACCGTATCAGGAACAAATCCCAGATATCCTTCCTTAGGCTCATGCGTCAAGGCGCATAAAAGCTCCTCCGCCAGAAGCGTGGCTAGGCCGTGGTCGAGCAATCCGTCAAGACAGGAAAAAGACAAACCTTTCGCCAGGGACTTGCCCTCCAGGAGGCGGCGGCAGTTCTCAATAATCTGAGAGGCATCGCCTGTGGTCTTGACCTCCAGGCCCGTGAGGGCAAAATTCAAAGGAAGAAAAAAAGCAGTACCTTCAAAGCCCAAAGAGGCAGAGCCTCCTTTGGCGGCCAGGACCTTTTCCAGGGCCGCCTGAGCCATGGCAACGATTTTCTTCGACGTCTCCGACGTGATCGTATTTAAATCCGGCATAGACATTTTCCGCATTTGCGGCCCGACGCATAGGCCGCTTCCCAGCCGCGGCCGGCCCCTTCTTCTTTCTGGCGGCAGACGTCCCCAGCGGCCCACACAAAAGGAATATTGGTGCGCATCGCCTCATCCACGACGATCCCTCCGTCCGCATGAATGTCCGTATCCTGCAGAAAATCCGTATTGGGCCCCGAGGCGCCGCTGAAGATCACCAGCGTCGCCCCCACCACCTTATGGTTTGCAAGCCTGACGGCGCGGACATCGGCCTCGCCCAGGACCTCGATGATCGGATTATCCCGCACCTCCTCGACGCCTTCCAGGGATTGGTCCAGCATTCCAAAAAACTTTACTTCCGTTTGTTTGGCGGCGATGATACGCGCCAGCTCCTGCGCCACAGGACCTGTGCCGGCGATCAGCACCGTATGGGCGATCGGCAGGTTCTCCTGGATAAATTTGACATCAGCCAGACCATTGACGGCAACAACCCCTTCCTTCTGGATCCCCTTGACCGGCGGCAGGACCTCTTTGCGGCCCGCGGCGATGACAAGCTCGTCGAACTCCAAGGGGTCGCGCCCTTTCAGGGCCAGACGCTTCCTGTGCGTGCTGACGCCTTCCACCTTTGTTTCCAAAAGCAGCGTGATGCCGTGATTCTTGTAAAAATCAGGGCTGCGCCAAACCAGCTGTCTCTCTTTGAGACGGCCGTCGAGCACCCCCAGCATCTTCGGCCTTTCGTAGGCATGAAACGATTCTTCAGAAACCATGGTGATCGCAGCCGACTTGTCGTGTTCGCGGATACCCTCAGCCGCGCCTACGGCCGCCGCAGAGTTGCCGATAATGACTATGTGTTTAGACATAATTTTAGTGTTCTTGATACTCACAAAAGAACCAATCATCAAGAAACAAGATACAAACAAATCTCAATAACCAATGACCCAATAATCAAACACTGATATTTTTTTTGATTATTGAATTTTGGTGTTTGGTCATTGTTTGGTTATTGTTCCTTGGAACTTGGTTATTCCATTCTCCACTCATCGCCCGACCGCATCCAAAAGCCTGGGCACCATGCCGTACCAGCCGATGGGCATGAGATGGATGCCGTCGCACATGGGCTGCAGCGCCTTGAATAAGCGGACGGCGATTTCCAGGCATTTCTGTTTCTTGTCCGTCGAATTCTCCATCTCGGCGATCACGGCCTCCGGAACGACGACGCCGGGGATGTTATCGTTCATATAACGCGCCATGCGCTCGCTCTTGAGCAGCATGATGCCGGCAATGATCTTTGTCTTGAGATGCCGCGTCTTTGTCAGGAATGCCTCGAAGCTGCCGATATCGAAAATCGCCTGCGTCTGGAAAAATTCCACGCCCGCGGCGATTTTCTTTTCCATCTTGATGAGCTCCGGTTCCAGGGGGTCGGCGCCCGGATTGACCGCCGCGCCCACGCAGAATTTCGGCGGCTGGCCCAAAAGCGGATTTCCGTTCATATCGGCACCCCGTTCCAGGGTGCGCAGGATGCCGATCAGCGTAACGGCGTC
>Ga0302253_1000752_pt1 | contig 23796 bp, 40 predicted proteins | sample AAG_RA_Trp_MG_FD_193537 | JGI IMG/M metagenome (GOLD analysis project Ga0302253, IMG submission 193537) | Enriched activated sludge microbial communities from anaerobic digester in WTTP, New Holstein, Wisconsin, United States - AAG_RA_Trp | ecosystem: Engineered > Bioreactor > Anaerobic >...
GTCAAGGGTCCAAGGACCTATGAGCGCAATAGGCCATCTGGCCCTTGCGGAGGGGCTCTCCGTGTGGTAAAATTTTATATGGGGTTCCGGGAGTATGCGGAGCGGTGGAACCCCGGCAGATACCGGGAGGGCGTTTTAGGTGTGCCGCTCTCCCTCCCCGATAAGGGGGAGTGAGCACACCAAATCTTCGGTAGGAGGAATTCCCCACAAGGGGACATATGGCGAAGGAAATTAAGAAAGGGGCCAAGGCCCCCAAGAAGCAGGAAGAGAAGACCCCGGCGGCCCCTGTAAATCAGGCGGCGGCCCCGAAAGTGGACCCCGTGGCGGCGGCGAAACTCAAAGCGGAGCAGATGCTCAAAGAGGCCAAGGAAAAGGCCGATAAGGCCCTCGAAGAGGCCAAGAAGAGGGAACAGGCGGCTATCGAGAGGGCAAAGAAAAAAGCGGCGGAAGCCGAAGCCGAGGCCAAGGAGAGGGCGTTAAAGGCCGAGGAACGGGCGAAGAAACAGGCCGAGGCCAAGGCCCTCAAAGAGGCCAATCGGTATAAGTATCTTCCCGTCACGGACCTTAAGGGTACCAAGTATAGCGTTGCCTATGAAATCAAGGGCAACTACTTCATGAACAGCAAACTCCACAATACGGTGGAATCTGCCCTGTGGACCCATAAGGCCATCAAGCGCACCGGGGCTCCGGTGTTCGTCGTGAAAGTGGAAGTGGTCAAGATAGAATCGCAGGACAAGAAGTAAGGCAACGAGCAAATGTCGAAGCGTAGTTACTGGATAAGGTACGTCGAGTCACTCGTGACCTTTATCTACGACAACACCAAGGGCTTGGAAGCGGAGTTAAATGCCCTCTTCCAGGCCCTTCGTGTTCGCAAGATAAGGTGGGTTGGCAAGCCCATAGGGGTTGGGAAAGGAAAGGGCAAATGATAGTAACTAAATTCCGTACGCAGTTCCTCCCTATAAAGATACTGTCGGATGGTCAGATACAAGGAGTTCTCCTTTATCCCGGTGGCCCCATAATAGAGGCCCGCAGGGAAGAGGACCTGTTCGCTACGGGCGGATATGAGGAGTTCGCTCATGCCAAGAAGTATCTTCCGGTAGAGGAAGCGAGGCACTGCTGTTAGGAATCAACGAGAGGGGCGGCACCCCTACCCTAGCCCCCAAGCCGCCCCTCTCCCAATTTTAAAAGGTACAAGGAGATTATGAAAGGGAAAAGAAGCATGAAGAAGCGGCTAGTTAAGCAATCGATATGCACAGCGCAAGGGGAAGAACTTTTGTCAGTTAAAGATGCGGCTACGCTTTTCAATATTCCGTATCAGGAGTTAGTGATGATGGTGCGAAAGGGGAAAATAGAACCGTGGACTTATTCGGGCCATATAGTCTTCATTAAACTTGACGATGTTAAGGCCCTACGATTTTGATGGAGAGTATCCGTCAAAAGCAGTAAAAATCGACAGTACAGGAGAAAACCCAATGACCAAGACGAATGAGAAAGCGAACAAGACCGAGAACAACGAAGTCATGAAGTCAATGACCGCCGATGCCGTGAGCATCTGGTCCGAGCCTGGTGAGGAAGCCAAGAGGAAGGAATTCCCCCCGGCCCTCGATATTACCAAGCATAAGGGCGAGGCGTTCCGGTGCGAGTTCGTCAGGCGGGAGGACTACGAATACGAGTATGACGGCGAAACCCGCAAGGGCGTAGCTTTCGTGGCCAAACTCATAAAGACCAGTTCCGCCGCCTGTAAGGAGCAGGAGGGCAAGGAAATCAGCATCTACGGTAAGGGGTTGCTGAATTATCAGTTCACCGACCTCAAGGTGAAAGAAGGGGATATCTTCGTGGTATCCTGCGGCGAAAAACAGGCCATAGGCGGTGGCAAGATGGCCTACCAGACCGCCCTCAAAGTGGTGAAGAGGGCCTAAAGGCCCGTTTGCGGGTCCGTTTTAGGACCCGTTGCGGGCTCGTTTGTGGGCCGTTTCGCTGTCGTTTACAGTAGCGTTCCGGGGGCCTCGTCGAGAGGGGCGGGGCTCCCCCCGGACAAACGCCGAAAGGGTGAAAGAGGGGATAACGATGGCCAAGCATATTTTAATGTTAGCGTGTAGGTGTTCAAGCCGGTTGTGCCACAAGGCGATGTATGTACATGGGGACCCCGAAAAGGGTGAAGTTAGACTGGAGATACGGGATGGGGAACGCCTGTCGGCTAGTGTGGTTCTACGAAAGACAGAGATAAAAGAGTTAGGGGATTGGCTTACAGGGGTCCCTACGCTTGACAATCTGCTCAAGGGGGCCAAGGGGGCCAAAGAAGTGATGCCGTGGGAAGGCGAATAGGTTTCAAATAGCAACTTAAAAGGAGATAGTATGATAAAAGGTAACGTAGATGTTCTTATCGGGCTCCAGTATGGTTCAGAGGGGAAGGGAATAGTGGCAGGGGCACTCGCACTTAGTGGATATTACGCGGCGAGTGTGCGAGTAGGTGGCCCCAATGCGGGGCATTCGTTTATGTATCGGGGTAAGAAGTATATTTATCGGCATGTTCCATGTGCGGCCATTAACCCCGAAGTTCTATTGTATATAGGGCGTGGAGCACTTGTGGACCCGGCGGTGTTGCATTTGGAACTTGAAGCGGTAGGGGTGGGAGCGCATCGGATTCAGATGGACCCATTCGTATATCCCATTCTACCAAAAGATGCAGTTATAGAGCAGGGTGCCCTTGACCTTTCAAAAAAGATAGGGTCTACTTGTAAGGGTGTCGGTCAGGCTTTAGCCACTCGTATCATGCGGACCAGTTGGGACGAGCGGAAGTCTGTGCTTGATAAGTATCATAAGGCTACTATGAGTGATATTTTAACTCGGGTAGGCACAAAAGCGGTTCTTATCGAATCTACACAGGGGACTTCGCTTTCTCTGTATTCAGATAATTATCCCTATGTCACAAGTAGAGACATATCGGTTCCGTCTATTTTGGCCGAATCTCGACTTCCTATTAGTTCGTTAGGGAGCATTATAGGGGTAGTTCGTACTTTCCCGATACGGGTGGCGGGAAATTCAGGTCCTATGAAAAATGAAACTTCATGGGAGACGATAAGTAAGGCCATGGGACGAGAGATAACGGAAAAGACTACCGTTACACAAAAAACCCGTCGAGTAGCAGAGTTTGACTATGAGCAGGTTATAGAAGCCGTGGAACTTAATGATGTAGGGATGCTTGTAGTTACCTTTATGGATTATCTTCATCCTGATGCGGGCAAAGCGCACACTTATGAAGAATTGCCCGGTGTTTGTAAGGATTTTGTGGATGAACTGGAACGACGATTGAATATTCCTGTTTTAGCAGTTACTAACGGGGATGATGTAGAGCGCAATTTCCTGTGGCTTCCGGGGGCCTATAGGAATAAGAAGAAGAATAAAAGAGGGATACGGTAGAAAAGGAGAATTGTATGTATACATTCATTATTAGTTATTATTCTAAAGAGCAGAATACCGTAAAAAGAGAGATATCTGTTAAAGCTTTTACCGAGGTTCAGGCTCTTAAAGAAGCAAAGATAGAACCGGCCCAGGTGTTCGATATAAGGAGGGTGAAATCATGCTCTACAAAAAATTGCTAGCATTAGAGCATATTAAGCGATGGAATCATCATCCATCGATTCGTGTGCAAAATGTTGCCGCCCATAGCTATAATGTAGCTATGATAACGGCAATTCTTTCTCGGCATATTCTGAAATTAAATGCCGAGGATACCTGGAATCAGGTATGGATTGCTCTCCGGCATGATTTTTCAGAATCGGTGACCGGAGATATATCGCCTCTAGTCAAGCGGTTTGCCGATTGGGAAGAGGTTGAAGAGCGGGCGAATATCGAAGCGGCCCAGATATCGGCTCATTCGGACCTAAATAAGCTGTTTGTTCTATGTAGTGATATGCCCCCCATTGTTAAATTGGCTGATTATTTAGATGCCTGGCTTTTTGCTAGGACGGAAGCAGCTATTGGCAATAGGATGTTTATGGCTATTCGAGATGAACTTACAAAGAAGATTCAGGACCTAGTGCCCATGGTTACCCGAGAAACGGATTCGGGTTTAACTATAGGTCAGCTATATGAGGTTCTATCTAGCATGTTTGCCTATGATTTCGCAAATGCCAGTACAAAGGATTTGCCGAAGGGAATGAGTCATGTTTAAAGGAAGAGCGAGGCTTTTGGGGGCCGGGCATAGACGAGCGGAAGGTTTAGGTAGTTTAGAATCGGATGAAATTCAGGAAAGGCACGAAAGGGCCTTTTGGAGGGCTTTTTGGCGGGGGTCTCGACTATCAGCGCATCGAATCAAGTTAGTCAATAAAATTAAAAGGAGAAAGGTATGACGATAGCACTATATGGTCCGACCGGGGCCGGTAAATCTACCTTGGCACAGGCCATACAACGGTTAGGGGAGTATCATATCATTAGTACGGGGGAATTTGTTCGGAAGAATTTTCCCAATGATCCCCTAGTTGGAGGATTTTCGGATAGGGAGAAGCAGATTCGAGAGTTTGTTGAAGTGGAACTCAAACAATCCAAAGTTATCCTAGATGGGTTTCCTCGGCATCGGGACCAACTAAGTTGGTTAATTTCGGTTTGTGCGGAGCGGCAAGATAAATTGTGTCATGTGTTTATGGAGGTTTCCCGAGAAGAGGCCCTGCGACGTATTACATTACGGAATCGGGAGGATGTAGGAGCGTTTCATGAGCAATTTACCGGACAGGCGTTAGCCTGTCGGGCACTCCACGAGGCTATCGACCGAGCAGGGGATTGGCATACTCATGTGTTTGGTCCTTGGGAAGCCGATAGATTGGCTAGATGGATACTGAATGAATCAGTAAAGGCGGCGGAGAATGCTTAATAATCCGTTGGCCCGGCGCAAGAAGCCGTTTCTCCATCATACCTCGGGGTTTCGTGTTCGCAAAAAGCCCATCGAACCGGAGCGAGGGTGGACGGTTAGGTATAGGGATTCTCGGGGTCGTTTCGTTCCGTTCAAGGCGGGTATAAAGCAGAAAGCCGAGCATTACATATATAAGGTTTTGGTAGAAGATACTGATAGTCCTAGGGGGAAAGCGAAACGGAAGGTTGCTCCTGGGTGGTATCCGGCTCGGGAGACCCTGTTGGCCTTAGCTCGAAAAATGGCCAAGGAGTTTATGGAGGGTAGTGATGTAGGTTATGATGAATGGGACCTAGCCGAAAAAGGACCTATCGCCTACAAATGGTGGCATAAAGATTACAAGTATCTTAATGACCATCAGACTTTTGACGATGGAAACTACTGTGTGTTTTATATTCTAATCGTTGTTTTTGGCGAGGAAAAGGCCAATTTCATGATTATTCGCAAAACTGTGATGCTAGATGGGAATTGGTCGGTGGAACGTATGGTGGCTGAACAGCATATTTTTGACGACTTGGGCCGGGATTATGTTGCTCGTCAGGGCCATTTGTGGACTTCGGAGGCTATGAGTCCGCAAATAGTTAATGTTTCATATGTAGGGTTTTTAGGTTTTACGCTGTTCCCGTTTGTTCCGTTAAGTCAACGGCGTAAACGGCGCAAACGTCGCAGATAAGGAGATATCATGGATGCTAACAATAAACAGGTAGGTTCGATACAACTTCCGGTTATTCGCCTTAGTAATGACGAGCATAGTAAATTGTCGTCTTTGATTAAGCGAATGAACTGGCTCAAGCACAATCCTACGCCGGACCATCCTATACAGGGCCGTAAGCGGGGCGAGGGCCGTAACCGTGCCACGAAGAGGGGCAAGCGGGAGAAGATGGAGAAGAAACCTGCTACAAAAAAGAAGAGGTAGCCGCTAAATGAAAGCACTAGACAAAATGACTCCCTATGAACTAAGCAGGTTTGTTCGGCGGGATTTGACTCGGGCAATCGAGCGTGACTGCTTTAGGGCACAGGTGGAGTTTTGGATAACTTACCTGCTTGGGCGAAGGCTTAAACAGGAGGGACCAAAGAAATGAACGTATATGATAAGAAGATGAAGTTGTACCGAGAATGGGATAAAGAGTTGGATGCGGGTCCGCTAGCGGGGGCCTGGGTTAATGCCTGCTCTTTTATGGGGCGGGGCGGGTATTTCGAAGCTCCGGCAAGCACAAGGTTTCATCTGTCCGTTAAGGGTGGGCTCCTAATACACTCCGTGTGTGTCACAGAATTGGCCCTGCGAATTCATGAAATAGTGCCTATCGAGTGTCCCCGGTCCTTTATTCTGGCGGCGGGGCTTCTGCACGACATAGGCAAATGCGGGCTTCTCGACGACCAAGGGGCTTTTCACCCTCGCTACACACCGAACCCCAAGTATAGACCGGGTTTAGTGTCCAAGTGGAATGGGGCCTACGAGTATAACGATAGTAAACCGCAGTTTACCGTGCGGGACCTTTCGGCCCTGCTTGTGGCCAAATGGGGGTTCCCTTGGGAGGTTATACAGGCGGTGCTCATACACGACGGGCAATACGACCCGGCCAACACCGCCTTGGATTACAAGGGTGGCGGTTCACCGCTTGCCGGACTGCTACAGATGGCCGACTGTTTCCATGCACAGCAGTTAGAGAAGACACAGGGTATAGTCCCTATGAAGGAAGTAGGATGAAAAAGCCAAAATTGCTCATAGTGGGGGTTCTACTGGTACTTATAGCTCTATGGGGTGGCTTCTATGCCGCATATCAAGTTGATAGTAAGCATTGGGCACTTTTCCCTATCATATACACCGGGGCGGGCATGGCCGCTCTGGGCATATGACTTGCTGTTGGGGGGCTTAGCGCATGAACTTCGGAATAATATTCGGCTCGAATGTTTCATATGCGGATAAACCGGCCCTACTGGTACTGTTTTTAGGGCCTTGGACAGTTGCGGTTGTATTGGAGGATAGCAATGACCCGACCTAAGACAAGAGTGGACTGTGCCTTGGAAGAAGTGAAAAACGAGTTGATGGCGGCGCAGTACAGTTTCGTTCCGTTCCGTTCGGAGCATGAGGGTTATGCGATAGTTAAGGAGGAAGTGGACGAGGGGAAGGCTATCGAGTTTGGCAATTGTAAGACCGATAGCATATGGATGGGCTTCGAGGTTATGTCATTAAAGGAGGCGTTTAAGAAGGTATCCCAAAAGGTTCTGGCGCAGGGGCGTTTTGTGATTAGAGTGGCACCGGAGCGGCACTAACGGATGCCCACGGCCAAGAACATCTGGATACCACGGCATGTAAAAGACGGTATCGGTCACAAGTCCTGCGCCTATCCTGATTGGGTGAATATCTTCGGGGCCGATACCGAAACAGCCAAGGGCAATGTAGAAATGCTCCAGGTTTGCGACGGGCAGACCGTGCGGCTCGTTCATATTAATCCCGAGAATGCCTTACAGAAGTTCATAGATACAATGAACCCCTTAGTCCATAAGGGGGTTACTAACGTATGCTGGTTTCATAACTTGACCTTCGACATGGAGGTCATGCTTATTCCTTATATTAAGATGTACCAAGAGAAGAAGTCCTTCGAGGTCAATCTTGACGAGTGCGATATCGAGTTTCATATGGGCAAGATTTGCTTTGTGGATGTTTTCTTTTCAAAAAATCGGCGGCTGATGATTCGGGACTCTTCCAAGTTTATCATGGGGTCCCTTGAAAAGGTCGCACGGAAGTTGGGCACCCCGCATCAAAAGTCAGCAAAGCCAATGGGCCTGGGGTTGCGCTCACCGTGGGAGCCGGATATTAAGGCATACGCCGAACAGGATGCATGGGTGACATATGAGATTGGCGAACGGATATGCTCGGATATCCTGCGCAGGTATAATGTGCCGCCAACGGTCAGTTTCTCGCAGTTCTCACAGAAGCTATTCCAGTCTCAGTTTGTCGGGCCTGACGAGCATATTCCCTTTCCTACCGATGATGCCTGCTATTTTGCAGAGCGTTCATATCATGGAGGAAAGAATGGGCTATACTGTCCGGCCCCGGTTGTTATTGAAAAATGCTACGATATAGACATAGTAAGTGCCTATGCCTATTCCTTGACTCGTATGCCGCAAGCCTATTTTAGTAAGGCTATCTACACTAACAAATACGAACCCGGACGGCATGGCGTATATGCTATCGATGCCTGTATCGCTCCTACCAAGTATCCGGTTTTATTCCAAGAGTTTTCATTCCGTCCTGCGATAGGTGAAGTTAAGGACCTTATGGTTGTATCATACGAATTAGATATGGCCATAAAGATGGGCCTTGTACAGCTTCATCGTTGCCGTGGGTGGATATTAGAAGAGTCAAATTATAAGAGCCACCCGTTTGGGCCATATGTTAATTTCTGGTGGCAACAAAAGAAGGTGGCCGAAGAGGGTAGTATAGCCTATCGGTCTGCAAAGTTGGCCCCCAACGCTATCTACGGTAAACTCATAGGCCGTGTAGAGTTAGACGAGGCAGATTTTGTGGAGCGGCATGGGACGTTCATGCCCGTTAAAATGACACACAAGGCGTGCTCCTTTTACAACCCGCTACTGGCTACACTTGTTACGGCCAAAACTCGTCTAAAGTTACTAGATTTGGAACGGCGTTTTAATGGCCTACATTCAGCTACAGATGCAGTTAAGACTATAATGAAGCCGACTGGTACATCCTCTGAATTGGGTGGATATGAAACAGAAATTTGCGGTAAGTGCATTATCTTGCGCAACAAACTATACTTGCATTTTAATAGTGAAAATAAGTTGGAAAAGTTTGCCCTGCACGGATTCTGGGGTACACCGGACCAGTTGTTAGATATGGTAGATAAGGGACTTCGCAAGTATACTTGTCGGCATATGCCCAAACTTCGTGAGTCACTTCGTCTGGTGAATAAAAAGGACTTGCCCTTCGTGATGAAAGATGTAGAGCGTGAAATTAACGTTAATTTTAATGATTGGCATTATATTAAGGGGGACCGTATAAGCGATGTTTCTCCGCTTGCGGGCGGTTCCGTCGGGGGAGAGGAAAAACTGGATACTACACTCTAACCTAGATTTTATTGAGCCGGGGGTCTTTTTTCTGCTTTAATTTTTTGGTGGATGACAAACGGCCCTGTGAGAGGGGCAAAAAGAGAGGGCACAAGACCATGACTAAGAAAGATAAACCAATTCCGGGTACAAGGCGAACTACCATCGTTGAAGAGCCGCTTGATACCAAGAATAGTCAGGGGGCCAATCACGACGAACCGCAGTCAAACTCCCCCGAACCTTCTTCCGTTCCCCTCGACAGTTTTCCGGGCCTGATGGAGAATCTTGCCCCCGCAGAACCCGAAGAAATCCAATCTTTACTTAGTGAACTTGGCGATGAAGACTATAAAGTGGTAGTCTACCGGTTCAATAAGGACCTAAAAAAGTTTGCTCGTTTAGATTCCTATGGGCACAAGGAGTTTACCCTTGATATGCTCGGGGACACCTATGGTGGCGGCAAGTATCGGATTTATGTTTTCCGCCCCAATGGTCAAATTACTATGAGTAAAATCGTGGATATCGACGAAGCCAAGAAACCTAAAGTGGACCCGCATCAGGTGGTTCAGGGTCAGGGCGGAACTCATGTAGTTCTTCCGCCACAGCAGGATATGTCAAAAATCGTTGATATCATGGTTTCCCAGAACAACCGTTCACAGGAACTCATGATGACTATGATGACTAAGTTGGCCGAGGTTATGGCTATGTCCGGCAACCGTCCCGCCGCTCCCTCTCTAGTCAAGGATGTAGGTGATATCGTAGCCCTCCAAAAGATGTTCGAGCCCAAGGGCGAACCGGGTATGAATAGCGTAAACGCTGTTCTCAATGGCCTCAAGCAGGGCCTTGAACTGGCCCAGATGGCCAACCCTGGGGGGAATTCGGAGGGGGGAGGGCTTATGGACACACTCCTAAAGGCCCTGATACCCGCTTTCGTCGGAGCACAACCGTCATTTAGTGACAGGGTTATGGGGGCTGTAACCCCGGTGGCTCGTCCGCCGATTCAGAACCCCATCCCTCGTCCGCAGATACCGCCGACGGTCCCGGCTCCGACCGCTGGGCTTACGCCCGCACAACAGGCGGTATCTCAAATTCCCGCTCCTACCGCACTTCCTGCGGAAGCTGAGCCAGTTGTTTCAGCCCCCAAGGAGAGTGGTATGGGTTTAGGATTCCAGTTAGTTATAGCCATGTATAAAGCTCCGATTCTAGACATGGCAAAATCAAGCTTCGACCCCGAAAAAGCCGCAGAAATCATAATCACCCGTATACCGGAAGATTATTATGCGGTGTGCCTTGATTTCACGAATAAAATAGATAGACTTAATTATGTTAAAGAATTCCTCCCGGAACTTTTCATAGAAGACCCGATAACTAAGGCATCTTGTGCCGATTGGGTAACTAAGGTGCTCGATGCGGGCAAGGAAATCTTGACTAACTATTTTAAACCCGTCACGAACGATACAGACAATATAATACCAGACCAAACCGAAGACCCGGCTTCCGCCGCACCAGAAAAATGAACGTAACTAAAGTCTGGCAAGATGAAGGTGAAGAGGGTGTCAAGCAAACGCTTGAATTAATGCGACGGTCTGTAATCGAGTCAGATGAAAATAGGATTATTAAGCAAAAAGCGAGAGAAATAGTGGATGGTATTCCGCCCAATGATGAAATGCGCCAGGTCCAGGCAATTTTTGATTGGGTAAGGGCAAACCTCAAATATGTTCGAGATATATATGGGGTTGAAGAACTAACAAGACCAGATAAAATCGTGCATAGCGTGATGAATGGTCTAAATCAGCATTCATCGGATTGTGACGATTTTGCTATCCTTCTTAGTGCCCTGTTACGGGCAATCGGATTCAGAACTCGCTTTGAAGCCCTTGCGGTCAATCAGGACGAAGGGTATGACCATGCTAGAGCGGCTGTATTTGTAAAATCGCTCGATAGATGGCTTCCTTTAGAGGGGACCAAGCCCAATGTAGCACCTGGGTTTGGATTAAAATCTAGACGCCCGATATGGGCATTGGAGACTCTCTAATATGGCATTTGTACCCGTTCAGTTAGGAAGTTATGACCCCGCCGCAGGTATGGGGTTTAGTCTTAAAAAGACACTTAAGAAAGCTGTTAAGATTGTCACTAAGCCAGTCGTAAGCGTTGCTAAGGTAGTTACTACGCCTGTTCGGGCTGTAGCTTCATCTGTGGTATCCATAGTAGACCCCAAACTGGCTCATGAGATAACTCCCGAGATTTCGAAAAAAGACTTCAAAAACATAGGCAATGTTGGCAAGGGAGTAGCCGCTGTTACTGCCGGGGTACTGGCCGCTCCAATCGTAGCAGGAGCCGCCGCCAAGGTGACAGCCACAGGAGCACTTAAAACCGCTGTTGGCAAGAAGATTCTAGAAAGGGTAGCCGGGGGCCTTCTTGCTCCCAAGTATGAAGAACTGGCCGCCGAAGAGCAAGCGGGTATGACACAAGAGGAATATGATGCCCTTGTAAAAGAACAGGAGGCTCTCGTGGCACAACAGGCCGCCGAGGCGGCGGCGAAGTTGCCCGCAACCCCGGTGGCCACCCCTTCTTCGACGGACCCGAATAAAATGGTTGCCACTCTACCGGGCACTCCGGGTGCTCCGGTAGTACCGCTCGAAGCGGGTGCGATAAATCCTTTCCTGTTCATGTCCGAAGAGCAACTTGCCGTTGAAAAAAGAGCGGTAGAAGATGCTATCATGTATAGGCAGAGTCGGGGATTAAGTGCTTTTAGTGACTATCGGGATTTTCCTCTGCTTCAATTGTATGCTAAACGGGCTATGATTATGGCGGCTTATACGCCGATACTTATAAAAAAGTATAGCCTTTATGCCGTAGGCGGCCTGGGCATTGTGCTTCTTGTTTCCATGAATCGTAGAAATAGGAAAAAGAGGTAATTATATGGCCTTTGTGCGCTTTGGAAGTAATACGGTCTCCGGTCTTGACCCTACAAAGGTGTTTACACACCAGGCTATTATTCCTACTAAGCCGCAAATAATCCCGGCACAGCCATTTAAAAATACTGTAATACTCGGTTTACAGTCAAAGCTAAAAAAGCTTATAGCATCCGGGCAACCAGTCCCACGTTATTCTGAACTATATCAGGAAGAACGATTGGCCGCTACCGAAGCCGAATACAACTATTATGTAAAATCGATTGGAGGGACTTTTGCGGAAATAAAGGCCGAAGTACAGTCAACTCCTATCGTAGCACCGATGCCCGTTACCGCACAGATTATCACACAGCCAGAGGCGATTATCCCTTTAAAATCGGAGCCAATCCAGGTAACCACTCCTACCGTGCAAGAAATAGTACCTACTCCTACCGCACAGGAAATAGTGCCCACTCCAAAAATAGCCCCTGAATCAGTTCAGGTATCTCCGGCATTAGCTCCTATGTTTCCATTGGCTAAAGTAGCCGAAGAAACAGCAAATAATCCGTTTTTATTCATGACGGAAGAACAGCTAATTGCTGAAAAAGAAGCCGTGGACAGTGCCATTCTTTATAGGCAAAGTCAGGGATTAAGTGCCACCGGTGAATATAAAGATATGACCTTAGTGGAGTTATTCGCTAAACGGGCTTTAATCATGGCCGCTTATACACCAATACTCATAAAAAAATACGGTCTTTATGCTGTGATGGGCTTGGGGCTAATACTTTTTATTTCTATGAGTCGCCGGAACAGAAAAAAGAGATAATAGGAGAATCTATGGCATTTGTAATGCGTTCACAGTCTAATCCAAAAAGATACCATATGGGGATTTGGAAACCTGCCGATGGGATGGGCAGTCTATTCGGAGCTATAAAAACCACCGCAGTAAAAGCAGTAGGCGAAGGAATTACTAAAGCAAAAGTAGACCTTACAAAAACGGTACAGAAAGAGGCCGCAAAGGGGGCCACTAAACTTGTAACCAAGTTAATCGCACCGAAAACGACCGTACCAACAGTCACGGTAACTACACAGGCCCCGCAGTCCCCGGCTCCTGTAGCCGGGGTAATATCCACAGCACAACTTCCTGCAGACCAACGGACTGTTGTTTATACTCCTGCAGATTCTATTATAAAATATGCGCCCTATGCAGTTGCGATGGTTGGCGGGCTCGCTTTAGTAGTCATGCTCGCAAAGCGAAAATAGTATGCCTCGACATACTCCTCCATTGATACCCGTAGCCATGGCTCCCTTTATACCGTGGTTAATTGGTGGGGTTTTAATGTACCTATACTGGGATAAAATACTCGCCGGATTGGGGGCCGGGATAACTGGCAAGAGCGTAGAGGAATATAAAAAAGACGTAACCACCGTCAAAGAAGCCCTTAAAACGCCCGTTGCCACGACTAAAGAAATCGTGCAGTATGTTACTGGCACACAAACGCCGAAAGGTCCCGGAGAAGTGCTAGTGAAAGGTCAAACAGTTAAGTTGCCATACCCATCACCAAAAACCATGGAAGAATTCCGGGCCAATCAGGCGGCAATAGACGCTATATTAAAGGCGGTAGCATAATGGCCAATCTTACCGGAAAAATGGATGAACTCCAAGCAAAGATAAAAAAAGAATTGGCTCTTTTTCTAGCCAATCAAAGTGTCCTCATATCTCTCCAAAATCCGCTTGTGGCATTAAAAAAAGAACAGCCCGGCATATATGAGCAGTTACAGGCTATGTATGACACTTTGTATGCCCGGCAATCTTCCATAGAGAATAAGGCGATGGATTGGATATCACGAACGGCCGATTTAAAAGAAGCTATAATGGCTAATCCCAATATCGCCGGGGCTCTCTCCACAGGGGCCATTTCTCCTGCTATGTTCAGCAAAGAATTCTGGGTACAGGTCACCGATTTTACAAACAGGGGTCTCGCCCTTGTGAATGAGGGGCTTGGCCTATCCTCGATGCTCGTCACACAGAATGGCGATGTAGCATTACTGAAAAAATCCGTAGAACAGCGCACGGTGCTCGTGCCCACTCCAAAGACGATGGCCATCAATCAGGGTCTACTGTGGGCCTACGGATTACTCGGTCTGGGTTTCGCATACCTGGTGGCTTCTGGCAAACGAGAAACAGCAAGGCGGTAATATGGAAAACAAAGTAAAGCTAACTGAAACCGATGCTAGCCGACTGATAGAGGCCCTGCCTGCTCTCTATCCTGCCGATTTTGAGCGCCTAATGATGCTCTACAATAAAGGGCTCCTGTGCGCTCCAATGTCCGTGGCCCCGCAACTGGTTAAGGCAATACTGGCAGAATACCGCAGACGAGCAACTTCGGTAAACCCCTGTCAGTATCACCCGATACCTGGCAAATCTGGCTCTCGTGGCCGTAAAACCCCGGCTAAAGGAACTTCCCTCGGGAGCCCAAAATCAACAAAAAATCCTAAGTGGCACGACCCCTACAAGTGCGATTTCGCCTTTGAGGCGAAACGGGCCAAAGGCATGACCGATGCGGAACTTCATTATGCCTTTAAAGATGCTCTTGCGGCCACTAAGGGTGCCAATCCCGATAAGTATTACGACCAACTCTCGGTCTATCGTAAAGAGATAGAACGCCGGGAACGGCTAGGCAATCCTAAGGGCAAGATGTACCGAATACCCGAAGAGGAACTGGACCTCGTGCTCTCCTTACGGCCCGGACAGGTCTATCAGTCCTATTCAGGTCCCGGTGGTACACAGATGGATATTAAGCGGCTTGATACCTTTAGGTATCAGGTCTGGGAACAGGCAGGGAACAAGTCTTATATCATAACCTCCAACTCTCTCCATCTACTATTCCCTAAGGGCCGCAAGGGACAGGCCCCCGGTAAACTTCTAATGGCCTCGGATGGCTCTGGGGTTACCTGTCCCGCTTGTCGCAAGATAATCGGACTCGATAACCCGATGCGCAAACGGTTTAAGCCCTATTACAAGCGGTGGGACGAGTATATGGAGTTCTTAGAAGAAACCCTCATACCGGACCTTAAAGAATCGGGCAGTTCCTATGCCGAAGATTTTAGCCGCATACTGGCCATGCTCAAGGGAGAAGAGGAAATCGACAAAGAGTACATTCTTTGGCTTCGTACGACTCTCATACCGGACAGCATCGAATCCGGGTATACCTCGACCGCCCATTCCCTACAGGAGGGCCTGTGGTGGCTTGCCCTTAGCGAAAGCGGGCGCAAAGCGGGAATTCAGCATAGAAATCCCATCGGGGAATCCTCTTGTAAAAACATACTAAGGCATGCTAAAATTATAGGAACGGACTGCTTAGCCGTGGAATACATGGACACACCCAAGGCAAAAAGAGAGGGCGTTCGAAATCCTGATAGACCTTGGCGGCACGACTTTAAGGTGAAAGGAATTAAAGTTTGGGGATTGAAAGATGGCTCGGTACTATTGGTAGGCCCCAAGCCGCTCTGGCGGTCGCAACCAAACTCGGTAACAGGAAAATAAGGAGAAAGGAAATGGAACAATACCTCATAAACCCGGTGAACCCCATGGTTACGCTCCGTCATAAGCCGTGGGTACAGAAGGCATTCCGCAGGAGTGCTGATGGCAGATTCGGTCCCCTGCCCAAGGCGGCTAAGAAGCGCAAGGGGATAACTACCAAAGTTTGGACCAGGAAGCGCAAAGCGGCGTCCGCAAAGCGTTCCGGGCCGATAGCGATAGTTAAAAGGAGAAAAAACCCCATGAGCCCACTAATGCTCGTAAACAAGAAACGCCGCAAGTCGGCAAAACGCCAGAAGTCGATGGTTATGATGAATACCCCCCGCAGGACCCGCCGTGCGGTTCGCAGATTCCGCAGGAACCCCATGCAGATGCCGAAACTGGAAGGTATCAGTCAGCTCGTAATGACGGGTGCGCTCGTCGTGGCGGGTGCGGCCGGAGGTGGTTTCCTTATCGGAACCCTCAGCAAGAACTTCCCGACTCTGCAGAAGCCGATGGTAAAAATCGGGGCCTACATCGGCGCCGGTGCTCTGGCCTACTACCTGCTCAAGCAGACCAAGATGGTCAAGGGCGAAACCGCCGCCATGATAGCCGCAGGTATAATGGTTCCCGCCCTGATGGACGTGCGGGCCATGATAATGCCCCGGCTCGGGACCTCGGTCCCTCAGCAGGTATCATACGAAGGTCGGGAACTGTCGGCTTTCGTGCCCAACGGAAATGCCGGTATGGGGGCCTATGTCCCTAACGAGAGTCTTTCGGCGGGTGGGTACGGCGATTCCTACTAATATCGCTACGCCGTGGGGCCGGGAATCCGGCCCCCGGCTTCAATTTTCAGCAAGGAAGAGCATTCAATTTAAGTTGGGAAGTCACTTCCCCTTAAAGCTAAGTACGGTATAAGGAGAAAAACCATGAGAACCCAGTCAATAGACCCCTACATCTCGAACGTCTTCAAGTCCGTGGACATGAAGGCTTTCGAGGTTCTGGTACACACGATGTACCACATCAAGACCATATCGGGCAAGGCGGACGGTACGGTGAACGTCCCGTCGGAGCTCTCGTACTTCCAGATAAAGACCGGTCAGCAGGACGATACCGGTTTCGCCACGAGCTACGAAGATATCAACATGGAAGTGCCCGGCCAGATAGGTACGCCCTATAAGTTCTGGGGCCAGACCCTGCATGCCTTCACCCTCCCGGCGAAGGATTCCGAGAAGCCCGCCCTCGACCTGTTCGATAAGGCGGCAGTAGAGAAGTCCTTCCTCAACGACTCGGTGAAGCTGCTGAATCGGGGCGTGGTTACGCTCAACATTCTGAATCAGCCGATTCTCCGTGTGGCCCCCATAGGTATGATACCTGCGGGCATGGCGGCTAAGGCCCCGTCGGTCTTCGGCTTCGATGCGGACGTTGCTGCGCAGACCGTGGAGAATGGCGTGGACGGCGTTTCCGGCTACCCCATCGACCTGTATCTGGAAGACCAGATATCGTTCGACTTCCGGGTCAACTTCCCGTCGGGCGTGTTCAAGCTGTACAATACGCTCCGCCTGGGCTTCGCCATAAAGGGCTTCCTGATTCGCCCCCGGCAGGGCGGCGGTCGGGCCTAATCGGTAAGGTTCCCGTAGCAGTAGCCCGGTAGTACACCCCTCTCGTACTACCGGGCTCGATCGGGGGCTAGTGAAAACTGGCCCGCACAGGAGAGGGGAAAATTTTTCAGTCAGAAGATGCCCCAGGAATTAGCCGCACACAGGAGAAGAAAATATGAACTCGATGTTCGGATACACACTCCCGATAACCCTTGCCGCCAATCAGCGAAACAACTTTCAGTTACCGATAGACGCTGATTCGGATTTCATCGTCGAAAAGATATACTCCGTGGAGGACGGCTCTTTTCGCTTAATGATAATGGACACCACTTCTTCTTATCAGTGGTTTTCCGATCGGGTTCGGTCCGAGAATTTCTTCGGAACCGCCGAGTATCCGAACGAGTTGCCCACGCCTATCGTATTAAAAAGAGGAACCCAGTTACAGTTCGATGTGGAAGACCTTTCCGGTGCGCTCAACAATATCGAACTGGTGTTCGAGGGATACCGGGTACATGCCGATGTACCGATGGGGAAAACCCGATACTTTGCTTATATCAAAAATTTCGTAATCCCTGCAAATGATAGGGTGATAGATACGTTAATCACAAACTCCGACACGAAATTCGTAACTAGCAGGCTTATCGCTTTCCGTTCTAAGGATTACGTCACTAAACTGAAAATGTCCATGTCCTCCCTTTCCGCAAGGCAGATGTATAGCCAGTTTACCACGATAGAGAATATCTTCGGTACGGTGCTTCGGCCCAATATGCTCAAGCACCCCATAGAACTGGACAAAAACTCCATCGTGAAATACGAGGTGCTAAACACCGACCCTGCGGCGCAGACTCTCCAGTTAATGTTCGACGGGACAAAGGTCTGGTAAACATATGTCGGAACCCACAAAAGAGCGGCTAGAGGGATTTAAGCAAGCGATAGACTCGCTTGAAAAATCCCCCGAAACCCTGGCCCTTAACTTCTACGAGGCAACGCCGGTGAACAAACGGCTGTTCACCATCGTGCCTAGCCCGTACGATATAAGGCTGACCAAGATATCGTACAACTTCGGGTGCCTCGACCTGTCCTCTAACGGGTACGTACAGGTGGTAATATCCAAGGTGCTCAATCCGAACATCTACGGGACCCTCGAACAAAACTCGAATATCGTGTTCTCTAAGATGGGTGGAGCCGGTCAGTTCGTGGAGGGGGATTCGCATTTTTTCGATAACGTAGTCCTCGGCAAAAATGAGCCGCACTATGTTTATTTGATAAGTAATATTCCCATGGGTGTAGGAGTAATAGGTAGACTCGCTTTATATTATAATCCATTGTGGACCTAATATGTCATTCATCAAAGTTGATACGAATACTAATCCAATACCCGAGGGGGTCCTTGACCCTAAGAATTTTTCATTCCCAAGCGGCGGGGGCGGCGGCGGTGGCGGCGGGGCTGTCAACTTTATAGTCGGTGGAGGTTCAACTAGTGCTATAGGTTCTCCGCTAGGCGGTGGTGATATACCTGCCGGGGCAGTTGATTTTGAATTACTCACACTGGCTAGAACATATCTGGGGGATAAAACCGGATGGGGTTTACTCACCGTAGGGGGTGTCGTAATCGGACCTAATCCATTCCCTGGGTTTTCACCGAATCTGTTGGGGAATCTGGTCATAAAAGTTTTATTTTTAACCGGAAAGATTGGTGAGATAACAATAAGTGCAGACGCTATACGTGCCGGGTGCCCTTTTACTCTACAGCATCTATTCACCACAATAGATAGCACTTTCCCGGTAAAAGTAACTGCAACTAATACGCTTTATTGGGAAAAAATCGACCCTCCCTCGCCACCCGAAATACTCAATGCGGGTGTAAGTTTAAATCAGATGCTTTTAACTGTGCTAGAATTCTAGTGGAGAAACTGGAATGTCTTTCATAAAAGTTGATACGAATACTAATCCAATACCTGAGGGAGTCCTTGACCCTAAAAATTTTTCATTCCCTAGCGGCGGGGGTGGGGGAGGCGGTGGTGGTGGGACATACTACGTTAAGGGAGTAAATGCACAGAATCAGGCTATGGCAGGACCATTGGTAGCTATGCCCGATACGGAAATAGACTTAATTAATTTTGGAATGAACTTCCATGCTAGACCTACTCTACTTTTAGCCTTTTTGGCATTGCCTGCAGGTATACTTAACGCTGATATCAGACTTTACATCGATGATACACTCCAAACCCACTCGCATGTATCAGCCGGTGGTAACTTTTCTTGGGGATTCCTATTATCTCCAAGTCCAATGGGACTAAAAAACTGTACACTCGCTATACATAATTTCGGTGAAGCATTCACAATCAATAATGGTACCTACAATATCTTAGAATTTACTCCCGAGGTTTAAAAAGGAGATAGCAATGAAAAATGTAATCACGAAATCACTCATAGCGGGAATACTACTCGTATTCAGTGCAAACTTAATAAGTGCCGCTCCGCCGCTGATAACTTCGGTTAAGCAGCTATCCCAAAATGTACGAGAGGATATAGTAAATAAATCCACTACTGTAGCTACGATTATAAGCTCTATAACGGTATTGCAAACCGACCTTGCTATTGAAACTACTACTCGTATAGCCGCCGATGCCGCCTTGACCGGAGGAATAAACAGTAATGCCGCTCGCATCGGACAACTAGAATTAGCTACTGCCACTCTCCGAACAGACCTCGATGCTGTTATTCTTTCCACAGGAAGTTTCATAGAATTCGAAACTGACCCGGTATTCTCGGCGGCTCCTGCGGCGGGCATTCTTGCCGGGGATATCACGAACTGGAATACCTCTTACTCTTGGGGTAACCACGCCCTTGCCGGATATCTTACCACGGAAACGGACCCGATATTCACGACGGCTCCTGCGGCGGGCATTCTCGCCGGGGATATCACGAACTGGAATACCGCCTACGGATGGGGTAATCACGCCCTCGCCGGGTACCTGACTTCCTACACGGAAACGGACCCAATATTCTCGGCGGCTCCTGCGGCAGGTATTCTTGCCGACGATATATCGGAATGGGGCGAAGCCTATGACTGGGGTGACCACGCCCTCGCCGGGTACGTTACTACAAGCGACTCCCCAACATGGACTGGGGGCCATATAATCGCAAACAATTCGTCTGGGATTGTTTCCCTTTCTGTCGAAAGTGACACAGAGTTGGGTTCCCGCTTTGAAATAAAAAGTTCCACTCTGGCTCTCCGAGTGCGCATAGGTGGACTGGAAGGAGCTATATCTACACAGGGAAGAATAATAGCAAAAAACAACGATACATGGCTTAACCGTGTTGTGCTAGATGGCAGGTCTGATAACGGTGAAATCTATGTGTATAAAACTGGTACCGTCCTAGATTCGTATTTAACTGCCGATGCTACAACGAACTCCTATCTTAGAAAAGGTGGAGGGAATCTAGGCATCGGAACAGATGCTCCCGCCGCTAAACTCGACGTGGCAGGTTCGATAGGATTCCACCTACAAACCTCTGCTCAAATTAAGGCTACTGACCCTACTAAAGCAGGAGAAACCCTCATGTGTACCGACTGCGCTATTCCCTACTCGCTTTGTGTATCTACGGGAACGGCAGTCAATGATTGGGCTAAAATGGGAACTACAGACCCCTGTGAATAATCATGCTATATACATGGAAATCACCTTATGACCCCTAGCGAAAAACCAATCAATGAACGTGTGGCCATCCTTGAAACTACCGTAGAGGATGCCAAAAAAACTATGACCGAAGTGCTAAAAAAAGAGGACAGAATCGCCGGACTCCTTAACACCATCTGTATAGAAATGGCCACTTTGCGACAGCAAGTAACTACCATCGTACAAGAGCGTTCTATATGGAAAAATCCACTCGTATGGACCAATCTAATAAGCCTCGGTGTAGCAATAACCGTACTACTGAAAAGTTAAGAATGCGACTAGTGCTAACTAGGAGGGAATATGATACAAAAACTGCTATGGAAGATATTCGGCAAGAAGTACCTACTCGGCGGAGCCGTGGAGCTCTACCGTAAGATAACAGGTTACAAAACCCAAATAGTATCAATCTTGCTCGTTGTGGTATACATCGCCAAAATGCTCGGGTACTTGCCCCCGGATTTGGCTGAACAATTAATAGCCCTACTCGGTGGTGCGGGTGGTATAACCCTCGCACAAAAACTCAAGCGATGGGATGAACAGTACAAACTCACGGAGCGCACCGGTGAACTTAAAGCCGAAGCCATGAAAGAACTCGAAAAAGACGGTATTGCCAAACTCGTCGCTCATAACGAGGATAACCCAACCAACGCCGTGAGGGGATAATATGCGCCTCTTCAAGAAAGAAGACCTGTATAACAAGGAGCTCCTTCGAGTATCACAGGAAGAAGGGGTTCCCATGTCGGTGCTCAAAGGATTCTTCGCCCTTGAGAGTGCCTTCGATGCCAAGGCCTACAGATATGAGCCGCACATAGACGATGCTAGTTACGGCCTAGCCCAGATACTATACAAGACCGCACAGGGGCTCGGCTACAAAGGGGAACCCGCAGGGCTCTTCGACCCATACACTTCGGCCAAATACGGGGCCCGCTTTCTGGCCAATCTGCACAAAAAATACCCCGATGTTCTAGACGTAATAGCTGCTTACAACATGGGTTGGCCCAGACCCGCCGCACGGACCACAAAGATAATCATAGGCATATACGGAGAGCCCGGTACCGATTGGAAATACGCCAATCAGCCGTACGTCGACCGGGTAGCCTCGTACATAGCCTACTACGAAGCCGTGGAACGCCGGGACACCGAACGGGCAAACACAATAGCCGCTACCCTTGGCAAGAAATCCGATTGGCCCAAGGATTTCGCTAAGTACACCGAAGCCAGGGGGTATCTTCCGGGAGCCTTACTGGTCTGTGTCCGGGGCGGAGATAAACCCGGCAATCCTGCTGGCAATTGGGGCATTAGTGATACTTGCCCTGACAAACCTAAAACAGAGAGGGAGATAACAATGGATACCAACAAAAAGGAAGAGGAAGCCGCCAAGGCTTGCCCGTTCATACCACCGATAATAACCAAAGGAAGCCCGTTGAACCCTAATCAGCCCACGGCGCATCTTCAACCCTGTCTGGGTAAGATGTGCCAGGTCTGGTCCGAAAAGACCAACGACTGCGGAATAAAACACTAGGGCAACCGTCATGTACAGGGCACTCATAACGATACAGGGACACATAGCCGACCACCGCTATCTGGCCGCTGTATTCCATAGGGCCAAGATAGACTGGCCAAGCCCAAGCGGGAAAGGGGACAACACGTACTGGTACAGAGAAGTAACCTCTGACGACCCGGCCCTGCTCAAAAAATGGAGTAGAAAATTCCTCGCTATCGCTATGAGTGCCCTTAAAGCAAGAAACCGTGGAACCCGAGGAAACCTAGTGATATCAAAAGACGGAACGGTCTGGTACGAAGAACAAGTAACCCCGGAGGGGCCTAGGGTGCTCGTAGATAAAATCGAAAACCCGATAGACTCAAACGTGTACAAGCACGGAGCCAGAATATACGCCCCCGGTGCTCCTACGTACGTGCCTAGGGGAACCGTAATAGGGAAAAAGGGCGATATCGTTATCGTACAACTGGACAGGAAGAAGGGTTTCCACGGCGGGACCATCACTAGGAGCGGAACCCTCGATATCGCACTAAGCCCGACCGAGTCGTGGTCCTATGAGCCGTTCACCAAAAATCCCAATCAGGAGGTTAATATGAAAATTCCCACACATATATACAACGAAGCTTCAAAGATGCTAGCCGATAAATACGAAGAAGCCTATAGCGATATCGAATCAGACGAATTTGTCAACAGGATATCCGAAGCGCAAGCTGACATAGCTGAAAAACTTAAAAAGAAATACGGGGTCCCCAAATACATAACACATTATCTCTTTGAAGAAATGGACCAACTCATAAAAGTAGTGCCGGGCCTGATATCCGAGCCAATCGTCCTATCAGAAAAACAAATAAAAGAGGCCACCGAGGCATACGGGGAAGATTGACATGGAACAATTTCAGAAATCGCAGTCCATCCGCTTGCTCGACGTGCCACTCGGCATACTTATGATGTATATGGGTATAAAGGGTGGGGCTGATAAATTCGCACGAGCCGCAATGACCATTGCGGGTTTCATGACTGTGACATACAACCTGAATAACTATCTAAAAAACAAGGGAAAGCCAGGCCTATGGTAACGGAGGAAGTATGCCGAAAGAGCCGCTCAATCACAAAAAAGCAACAGTCCTCGTGCCCGCAAAATGGGGAGACCCTGATGAAACCGTAGAATCCATACGGGACTACACAACCGGCTTCCTGTCAGGAGATTTCGAACAACTGGTCGAAGGTGTGAGCAACATGCCTGGGGATGCCGGGCTCGATGCCGATATCTGGTGGGGCAAAGCACAGCGAATCAAATAGAGGAACCATGGATGGCGAACAACGAACCATACTAAAAATCCTTGCGGAACTACCAGACCCCGCAACGATTTACAGCAGTATCAGCCCCTCCCGCATCATCACCCCCGGCTCCCGGGGGGACCGGGACCGCAGACCGGGGAAAGCGGAGCCCGCCTTCGGGCGGGCTAAGAGAGCCCCCTCCACACACTCAAACAATCAGACTCCCCGGTGGCCATCAGGCCACGAAAATCCACTCGGTGGTCGGCCAGAGGCCGGACACCGCTCCACTAAATAAAGAACTCCGCTCTCAAATGTAGGACTCCCGGAGTCGGCGCAATAGGGAGA
>Ga0302253_1000753_pt1 | contig 23696 bp, 21 predicted proteins | sample AAG_RA_Trp_MG_FD_193537 | JGI IMG/M metagenome (GOLD analysis project Ga0302253, IMG submission 193537) | Enriched activated sludge microbial communities from anaerobic digester in WTTP, New Holstein, Wisconsin, United States - AAG_RA_Trp | ecosystem: Engineered > Bioreactor > Anaerobic >...
CGCTAATAATGTAGCACTCCAATACCTGTAATAAAGAGCAGATAGAAAGATTAAGGTTACTAAAACCGGAATTCCTTTTCGGAACCTTTCGATAGCATCCTCAGGTGGAAAATAATGCTGATTAAAAAGACACGAAGTCTCTGTCCCACATGCAGAACTGTTTTGGACGCGGAGATCGTTGAGGAGGACGGAAAGGTCTGGCTGATGAGGACCTGCCCGGCTCACGGGAGTTCCCGGCACCTCTACTGGTCCGATGCAGAGATGTATCACCGGTTCCAGGAGTACGATGCTGTTGGAAACGGGATAGCAAATCCCCAGAACACAGCACCCCCCGAGAGCTGCCCTACAGCCTGCGGCCTCTGCAACAACCACCACTCCCAGACCCTGCTGGCGAATATCGACCTTACCAACCGCTGCAATCTGGACTGCGACTTCTGCTTTGCCAATGCCCGGGCCTGCGGGTTCGTGTATGAGCCCGGCTTCGATGACATTGTGAAGATGCTCCAGGTGCTCCGGGACGAGAAACCGGTGCCGGCACCTGCAGTCCAGTTCTCCGGTGGCGAGCCCACGATGCGGGACGACCTCATTGAGATCATCAAAAAAGCAAAGTCCATGGGATTCCCGCAGGTCCAGATCGCGACAAACGGCGTCAAGCTGGCAAAGGACCCGGCTCTTGCCCAGCAGCTCAAGGACGCCGGGCTGAACACGGTCTACCTCCATTTCGATGGTGTCAGTAAGGAGACAAATCCGTTCCTTGCCATCCATGAGAAGGCGCTTGCTAACCTTAAAAAAGTCGGGCTCGGGACGGTTCTTGTACCGACCGTAATCCGCGGGCGGAATGACAAGGAAGTCGGCGACATCATCCGGTTTGCCATCGATAATATTGCCGTGGTCCGGGGGGTCAACTTCCAGCCCGTTGCCTTCACGGGAGCGGCAAGCGACGAAGACCTCCAGAAATCGCGTATCACCATCCCCGACCTCTTAAAAGAGATCGAACAGCAGATGGGCGGGGTCTTAAAAAAGGACGACTTCTACCCGGTCCCGTGCGTGCTCCCGTTCTCGGACCTGGTCGAAGCCTACACCGGCCGGCCGCAGGTCCGGTTCACTGCCCACCAGCACTGCGGGGCTGCAACCTATGTCTTTGTCCGGCCGGAAGGGATCGTCCCGGTCAACCGCATGGTGGACGTTGACAGCTTCTTTGAGTCTGTCCAGCACATGGCAGAGACGCTCAAAAAAGGCGGGGCTATCAACAAGTACAAGGCGCTTCTCGAAGGCGTGAAGAACATGCACAACTCCGTGAAGAAGAGCGAGCATTCCAATACCACGGAATTCTGGAAACTGATCAGCAAGTCCTTAATCGGGCAGAACTTCGATGCTCTCCGTGAGTTCCACTGGAACGCCCTCTTCATCGGGACCATGCACTTCATGGACAATTACAACTATGACATTGAGCGTGTCCAGCGGTGCTGCATCCATTACGCCACACCTGACGGCAAACTCATCCCGTTCTGCACGTACAACAGCGGACCGGTATACCGCGAGCAGGTCTGGAAAAAGTACGCAAAACAGCCGGAGAAATAATTCTCTTTTATCCGGCAGTCCCGTGATCATCAGAACACAAAGGACTGCCATTATACATCCATACGTTTATCTGGATATCCCCATCACAGGTTTTTATGGGATTCAAAGAACACATTCCTGACTGCATTCTCATTCTGCTTTCAATCCTCATCGCCCTCCTTGCCGGCTCCCTGCTCCAAGGCGTCGGCGGTCACTGGGCTGCAATCATCGCACTCGTGGTCCTCTTCACCCTGCTCTATTTCGATGCCCGCTTAAGGGGGTGGACCGCCCCGTTCACCCTGCGTGTTGTCAGGTCGCCCGCACTCAGTGAACTGTTCCTGAGCCTCGCACTGATTACGGCCGGCCTTGCGGTCTCCTGGTTCTGCGGGGTCTTCGTAAGCAGGACCTTTTCTGAGGTTGAGGGCGTTCTCGTCAGCCTCTGCATGTTCGGTGTCCTGATGCTTGTCGTTTCATCGGGCCGGAACTGGCAATAACTTTTTTTAAGGGGAGGGGGGTCCCCGCCCGGAAACCCGGGCGGTGGGGGGGTCTGTTGCATACCCCCCTCCCCCCCCGGGCCCCTGCCTTTTTTTTATCATACTATGAAAACAACGGCGACGAATGCGTTCCTGTCGAGCGGAAAGCCCCTTATCCGGACACCATAATTTCGTTGTCATGGGGGGGTGTCAGGTATACCCCCCCATATGCAGGCAGGGGGGTATCATCAAAGTGAAACGCGAAGGGGGGTGGGGGTATCCCGGATACCCCCCTGTCCATTTCCAGGATGCACACCCTGCTGCACTCGTAATCCTTAACAAGATTACCTGATGTGACCGTCAGACAGTGGATGCCGGGGCCTGCCCAACAATTATCCAGGGGGGCATGTTCCGGCCAAATAGGGGGTGGGGTATGCCGGACACCCCCCCACCATGGGGCAGGGGGGGTATGATCAGTTTCAACCAGAGCGGGGGGTGGGGGTATACGACAGACCCCCCGCATGAAAAAACCGCACCCGGTCTTTAAGGTGCATGTCCTTACAGGAAGGGGAGGTCGATCCGTTTCCCGTGCTGCAGGGCGATCTTTGCTATGGCAAGGTCCTGGATGGCAAGTCCCGTGGAATCAAAAACCGTGACTGCGTCTTTGTCCCTGCGTTTCTTCCTCCCGATAACAACTTCCCCGATCGTGCCGGCAATATCCTGCTCGCGGAAAAGCCCGCGGCTGATTGGTACGTTAATCTCCCCGGAATGGACTGCCTGGGCAGGGTCGTCAACGAAAACCTGCGCCCTTTTGATGATGACCGGATCCAGCTCCTGCTTGCCGGGCGCATCGGCACCGATCGCGTTGATGTGCATGCCTTCATGGATCCATTCGTTCCTGATGAGCGGGATCCTCGAAGGCGTTGTGGTGACAAGGATATCGCAGTCGCACACCCGCTCCAGGCTTTCAGCCGTGCAGTCGAATTCCCTGAACCGTTCCGCGAACCGTTCTGCATGGGCAGGATCGCGGCTCCAGACTTTCAGCTGCCGTATCTTCAGTTCCCGCGCGGTTGCCATGACCTGCGCTTCCGCCTGTCTTCCGGTCCCGACAACCCCGAGGACAACATCGGGTTTCGGGGACAGGTATTTTGCGGCCACGGCACCAGCCGAACCAGTGCGCATATCGGTAAGCCGCGTTGCATTGAGAATCGCAACCGGACATCCGGTATCAATGTCGAGAATGATGGTCAGGGCCATCACGGTAGGCAGGCCTTTTTCCGGATTTTTTGGGTGTACGTTCACGATCTTCACACCGGCAATTGAAAGCGAGGGAAGATAGGCCGGCATGGTCCGGAAATCACCTGCGGGTAGGGTTACGTAGACCTTGGGGGGCATCTGTACCTCCCCCCTGCCATGGTCCGCAAACGCTGCTTCAACAGCCCGGTTGACGAGCCCGATATCCAGCTCCTGGTCGGTATCGGTGAGATACTCCATGAACGGAGATGAACGTTAGAAATACGTTAAGGTTGGGATGCGGAAAGCAGGCTTGTGCGGACCGGCATCGACACAAAAGTAAAAAAGTTACTGGTAATCGATCTCTTTTAATGCCTTGTCGGCAAGTTCCTTCATCCGTGCCGAAATGCGGCTGGACGAATTGTAGTCCACGTCCTTCATGGCGTTTGCAATCTCGGTCCCGAGCACGAAGATTGCATACTTGTGCTCCATCTTGCTCTTGTGCTGCTGGGAGGGCGTTATCTTGAGGGCATTATACTGGGTGAATTTGAGATCGGGATTGATCTCCTCAAAGTATTCCTTGACCTCTGAGAGCATCTGGTGGAGATGGATCAGTTCCTCTTTGTGCATGCAACCACTCCAGACACAACAATTGATCTATGCAGGATAAATAAATTTGTATAAAGCTGGTATCCGCCATTTCCGCAATAAAAGGAAAATTACCGCAATTTCATGCGGATAATCACGCCCCAATCTTGAGGAGCCGGATGGAGAGCGGACGCTTGATGATGCCCCGGAAGTCCCGCGCAGCTACCCAGGAGAGGCCCTTCCAGACCAGCCGGTCAAGGAGTTTCTGGTCAACAGGACGGTCGAGAACAAGCCCGGTTGCCGAAGCATCGAGAGTCTCGATCACCTTCTCCACCTCGTCCGACCGGGCCTCGCGGACAACCGACAGGTCTTCACTTAAGAACCGCGCCGTGTTCTGCCCTTTCACGTCCTCGATGTGCTCCCGGAGGCTCAAGGGGCCGCCGGAAGCATCACGAGGGCGTTTTGCGGCTGCCGACCCCCGTTTCCTCTCGGATCCCTCATCCGTGTCGGGGACCGGCCGGCCGATCCGCAACTCCGGGGGGAGTTCCGCGGAGCTCTCGAAATACTGGTCCCGCACATACTCTACCGGCACCTTGTTCCTGAGGGTCTTGATGACCTCTTTCCGGGTCATGTCTTCAACACTCTTTCCCTTGGGGGAGAACGCAACGAAATCGATGTCAGCCACCTGCATGAGTTCCCGCAGGATCAGTTCCCCGCCGCGGTCGCCATCGAAGAAGGCAGTCGTGGTTTTCTTTGCGCAGAGGTCCACGACACTCCCGGGAATGTTTGTCCCCTCGACCGCTACCGCGTTCTTGATGCCATAGCGCAGGAGGTTTAAGACGTCCGCCCGTCCCTCGACGATAATGATGGCATCCGATTCAAGGACGTTCGGGCCAGCCGGTACCCGTTCTTCGCCAATGGACCCGATCTTCTCCACGCGGAGCGTCTGCCGGACATCGTCCAGCAGTTCATCGGAATCGATCGTCCCGTCATCGAAGCGTTCGATTAAGATCTCCTTTGCCCGTTCAACAATCTTCTTCCGCTTGCTGACACGGATGTCCTCGATGGAGTCCACCTTCACGCGGGCAACGCACGGGCCCACGCGGTCGATCGTCTCAAGGGAAGCCGCAAGGATGGCCGTCTCTGCACGGTCGAGGGAAGATGATATCAGGATCTCCCCTGTCGTTTCGCCTTTTTTACTCGCTATCTGGACGTCAATGCGTCCGACACGTCCCGTCCTCTGGAGATCCCGCAGGTCAAGGTCTTCGCCGAGCAACCCTTCAGTCTGGCCGAATATGGCACCGACTACGTCAGGTTTCTCGACCACCCCCTCTGCGGTGAGGCTGATGTGAATAAGGTACTTGGTAGTATCCGGTGAATACAAGTAAACGCACCCCCATGTATCATGCACTGCATGTAACGCGTGATCATAGGTATAAATTATATATATCGCGCTTAATTACTTAAAGTTAAGGTTGGGCCCAAAGCCTGAAATCAGGCCATATTCCACCAAACGCTGTTTTTATGGTGCAGTTGAAAAGACAACGGGGATTGAGACGCGATTCTTACCGATACTCCGGTTATCCACTCTTTTCCAGCAGCGCGAGCGCCTCGTTAATGGATATTCCCTCAACCCGGATCCGTTTCTGGGGCGATGTGGCGCCCGACAAAAGACTGACCGCAGCAACCGGCCGGTTCAGCGTCCGGGCAACAAGTTCGATAACTGCCTTATTCGCCCTGCCCTCCAGGGCCGGGGCTGAGACGCGGCACCCGATCATCTTCCGCCATTCATTGTAACCGACAGGAAACGCCTCTTTCTTCCCTCCTGCGGTCACCTCGATGGCAATGACAATCCCGTTCTTTTCTGAAGAGAGGGCATCGGCAATCCCCGGCATATCGGTACACCTGTATAAGAAGAAATGTCGCCCGGCATTAACGCACGCGGATCACCAGTGGCTGCTGCCGTCCTTCACCGGTGTTTAAACCCATGCCGGGCTGTTTGCCTGTCGCGCATCCGGGTTGTCCCATGGATCACTTCCAGACGCTTGTCAATCGATCACCCGGGGACCTATGGATGCGCAGGTATCGGCACCAGTACATCGGTATTGCGGGATTATGAGGGTTTGGATGAAGCCCGGCCGGAGAGGAACGGAGAGGAGAGGGCCTTATGGGCAATACCCTTTGCCGGCAAACCATTGCGGGGAAGCGCGGGTGAACTCCCCCTCTTCAAAGACCACCTCGCCACCGAGAATCACCATGCGCGGGAATACCGCAGGAAGGCCGGAAAAGGGTGAGAATCCGCACCGGCTGTGGAGTGAATCGGGATCGATCGCGACCGCCTTTTTCGGGTAGAGAGCAAAATCTGCGCGGTCGCCCGGATCCAATCCCGCACACGGGATGCCGAGCAGCTCTGACGGTGCCTGCGAGGTCTTCCGGATCACATCGGTGAGCGGGATCCTCTTTTCCAAGACTGCGGCCATGAGAAGCGGTACCATGGTCTCGACACCCGGAATACCGGAGGGAGCCTCCTTGAAAACCGCCTGTTTTTCCCCAACGGTATGGGGTGCATGGTCGGACGCGATGACCGTGATCCTGCCCCATGCTTCCCACAGGTATTTCTGCTCTTTTTCTGACCGCAGGGGAGGGTTTACCTTCCCCATCGCATCGGTATTTGCAAAGCGCTCTCTGGAAAGGAAGAGGTGGTGGGGGGTCACCTCCACGCTCCCGAGCGCTGATGCGGCAATAACGGAGTCCCGCGTGCTCATGTGGCAGAAGTGAAGCCGGCATCCGGCAGCATTACACCTCCCAACATCACGGACAGCCATGACCTCCCCTGCCGCCGACCGGATCCGGTCATGGGAGGCGAGGTCAGTATCATCACCCTGCCCAACCTCCTCGGCATGAATGGTTGCGAGGGCCCCGCAGGCAGAGATCTCCCTGAGCACAGATGCAAGCCCGTCCTTTGTTACCGCCTCGCCATAGCTTGACGGGGCAAAAAAGGTCTCGCCAAAGGCCATCGCCCCTTGACACCACATCGAAGGGATCGGCGTGTCCTGCGTAACACCGCTGTTGATGGCAAAATGACAGAACGAGCGGGATTGTGCTTCAAGGACACGGGCCCGGAGGGCCTCGGGCGTGATGATAGGCGGGATGGTGTTGGGCTGGTCGAGAACAACCGTCACACCCCCGGCAAGGGCACTCCTGCTTCCGGTTGCCCAGTCCTCCTTGGCCGACTGGGGGCCATCCCGCATATGGACATGCATGTCAACGGCTGCCGGAAGGACGTACAGGCCAGTGCAGTCGATCGTCCTGTCGGCTTTCCCGCCGGTTCCTGCCCCTGCATGCAGGACTTTTCCCTCCTGCACGGTAATATCCGTGATCCGGCCCCCGGGTAGCAGGACATTGCGCAGCACAAGCGCAGGAGCAGTCATACAAGAGTCTTCATTTTCCGGACATATAGGCATAGTGATGGCACCAGTCGTGAGTGCGGATTTCTTTGGCGGGGAATCAGGCAATAAGTATTCAATCCGGATAGATCAATGATCCGTATGATAATCCGGCTGCACGGTGCAGGAAGCTCCCCTGAGTTGCCCTGCCTCCTGCGTGCACCATGGATGTGACTGGCTATGGACAGGATCATAAAACTCACGCTCGGCCTCTTTGTTATTCTCCTGGTATCGTTTGTTGCAGTAACGGCGTATAATGGCTATATCGGGCAGGCCTACCGGTCAACGCTTTCCAGTACGTATTCGTATACCTGCACCATCTCTACAGATTCCCCGCTCACGAACGTGACCCTCTTCCTCCCTGTCCCGGCAGACCCCACCGGCAACTCCCCGGTCATTGAACGCATGAGCGCGCAGCAGATCCCCGGCATCCCGGACAGCTGGAGAACGGAACTGTACGAGACAGGAAAAGGGACATTTGTCAAAGTGACGGCCCCGGAGATTATCCCCCCGGCCGGGACTACAACAAAAGACCCGTACACCATTGTCCTGTCGGCTGAGATCCCGTCAAAGCGCCTGATTGACACCAGTGACCCTATGACAAAGAGCCCGTTGTTCCGCCCTGTCCAGGATCTCAAGCCGGCTGCATGTCGCGAAGGGGCATCGGGTACTGCGGGCGGGCAGTGTTTCACCTACATGACAACCCTGTACGCAAAGTACGATACCAATCCCAATGCAGCAGTAACCTTCAGGTCAGATCTCAAAGGCAAGAATTCATGGACAATCTTCGAACCGAAAACAAATGAATACCAGACATCGGTCTACCTCCTGATGTTCGGGGAACAGGCGGGATGGACACCAGTTGCCGGATACCTGGAATCGGGGATTGGTTCTTACGATGCACCGGTCATGGATCACTGACCTCTCCATTTTTCGTATTCCTCGTTTTACGGATCTTTCACGGCACCGCATCACTGTTTCCGGATCATGAACACTCCTCAAAACCCCCATAACCGATCTGCCATTCGCGCCGGCATTCCTGTCGAGATTATCCAGAAGTGCGACCAGCGCACCGGCAAGAGGACGCGGGGCACGGTGCAGGAGATCCTGACCAACTCCGCGTTTCACCCGCACGGCATCAAGGTCCGTCTCACAGACGGGCGTGTCGGAAGAGTAGTAACAATCCTTTCCAAGGATAACCAGCAGCAGGACTGACTTGGCAGCATTCCAGCGGGGAGCTGCACTCCGGAACAAAGATATAAGTCATTGGATTCCCTCCATCTCACTATCCGCAAGGAGAAACGGGATCACCGCGGGCAGCAGCACGCTTTGGCAGGCTTTGGAAAGACCGTGCGCTGATACGGTATCCTCGCAGAGGACTGGTTTCCATGGAGTTTTCCGCCAGGCAGATGGACGCATTAAAGGAGATGGCAAATATCGGGGCTGCGCACTCCGCAACAACCCTCTCGCAGATGCTCGAAACCCAGATCGGGATGAGCGTGCCCGAGATCACTATTGTGGATATATCCCGGGCCGGTGAGTTTTTGAGCGACGAACTGACAACGATGGTCATCTTCGAGCTCCAGGGGGATATCCCCCATGGCGGTTTTCTGGTCCTGCACTTCCCCCGCGATTCTGCCGTCAGGACCGCAGGTATCATGCAGGGTTCGGCGGGAGCCGTTCATACCTTCGACGAGATGGACCAGAGCACGATCATCGAGGTCGGCAACATCATGATCTCGTCATTCCTTTCCGCAACCTCCGATCTCCTGGGATTCAACATGCTCCCCTCCCCCCCTGTGCTTATCGTTGACATGGCACATGCGGCAATAACCTCGCTGATTGCCCAGATGACGATCGATGTCGACGACGTCATACTCTTCCGGGTTGAGCTCAAGTCCGTAGAGCACAATATCGCCGGTAATATCCTCATCTTCCTCGAAGTCAACACGTTAAAGAAAGTCGAGGACCGCCTTGACGAGATGGTCAGGGCTCCGCCACGCAGGTGAAGGCTCCCACATTTACCCTCCCTTTCGCAATAACCTTAACCCGCAACAACCAGAACATGATCGTGATAGTATGAAGGTGCTCATTGCAATAGCTCCGGAAAAATTCCGGGACGAGGAACTCGCCGAACCCATTGCCGCGTTCACAAAAGCGGGAATCGCATACGATATCGCATCCACGCGGCGCGGCACCTGCACGGGCATGCTGGGAGCAAAAACAACCGCAACCCTCTCGTTTGAGGAAGTGGACCCAAAATCCTATGACGGGTTGATCATAGTCGGAGGGAACGGCACTCCGGCCCATCTCTGGGACGACGAGATCCTGCCGGTGCTGGTGCGGTACTTAAAGGAGTCCGGCAAGGTTGTAGGGGCGATCTGTCTTGCACCGGTGGTCTTTGCACGGGCCGGCATCCTGAAGGGTAAGAAGGCCACGTATTATGAAAATCCCCAGGCTTTCCGCGAAATGAAGGGGGGTGGCGCGGTTCTCGCCAACCAGCCGGTGGTTGTCGATAACCGGATCGTTACCGCGAACGGCCCGTCCGCTTCGAAAGCCTTTGCCGAGACCTTCATTAAGACACTGACTGCGGTGGAATGGTAAATCCAGCATTCTCACCCCTCTTTTTCCCAGGGAACTGCCATTCACTAAAAAAGCAGTCAATCAGCCGGCATCGCATCCTTTCCGATACACGACCAAAGAACAGGATCGTTTGTGTTTAATAGCGATCCGGAAGAACCTTTTTCCGCATGAAACGGGTATCCCGCATCCTCACCGTCCTCATCCTGCTGGCATTGCTGCTTATCGCTGCCGGGTGTTCTCAGCCCGTACCCGCAGGCACCCCGGTTGTCTGGATCGTGTACGGATCGGAGAAAGGCGACCTTTCCTATACTGACGCCGCATACCAGGGTCTTCTGGCAGCGCAGCAGAAACAGGCCCTGAAAATCCGCGAGTTTGTGCCGCGGGACTTTGAGACACTCCCTTCACTCCTGAATGTTACCACGGGAGCGGACAAGCCGGCCCTCATCATCACGGTAGGATTCCAGTATGCAGGCTTCACCCGGGATCTTGCGGAGATCCACAAGGATATCAGGTTCCTTGCCATCGACCAGGCAGGGATCGGGTCAGACAACATCAGGGCATATGAGATCACCTCGTACGGGGACAGTTACCTGGCCGGAGTGCTTGCAGCATCGGCTTCGCGAACGCAGCATGTCGGCATCATCATGGGAACGGAGTCGGAAGTGCTTGACACGTTCCTTGACGGGTATACCGATGGTGTCCGGGCAGTCAATGCAACCATTGCAGTTGACCATGCTTATGTCCGTCATCATTCAACGGAGGGATTCACCGATCCCCCGGCAGCCCAGAAGAGTGCGGAGGCACTGTACCGCAATGGTACCGATGTGATTTTTGCCTGCGCCGGGTACTCCAACACGGGAGTATTTGGCGCAGCGGAAAACTCCCCGGGCCGGTTCGTGATCGGTACGGACTCCGACCAGTCACCGCTCGGCCCAAAATTCATTCTTGCATCTGCCGTGAAACGAGTTGACCGGGTCGTTTCTGTTGGGATCGGGGATGCCCTGGGCGGGACATTCAAGGGGGGAAATGTCACTGCCGGGCTTACAGAGGGCGTGACGGGTATTGTCTTCAACCCCCGGTTTGAGGTATATAATGAATCGGTCAGTGCATGGGAAACGCAGGCGCGGGCAGAAGAGGATACCTACGTTCAGTCACGTGCCCGGCAGAGCCGCTGAAACGCGTAACCGGATAAGAAATGGATGGGAGGATTGGGATTCGAACCCAAGAACCACTAAGGACCGGATCTTAAGTCCGGCGGAGTTGGCCAGCTTTCCTATCCTCCCGCTGACGCATGTACTGATTTGCCTGACGAGGTCTTAAGCCCGGCGCCACTGGCCGTAATGGTCGCCCCGTGCCCTCCAGTACTTGGCCCTTCGATATAAAAAAAAGATTCGCTCGTTTTCTGCCCGTATCGGGAGGAGGTAAAAAGCTATGTTTTATAGGATTGCCGGGGTACTGAGTGTGAACAACCGCACGTGACTTCCATGAATACCCTGACGCTGAACGGCTGGATGGAGCAGGGGGGCAACCGGCTCAGCATTCCCGAGATCGAGAGATTGCTAAAAGACCGCCCGGATGAACTGTCGCAGTGCGGCGGGGAATTTTTCCTTTCCTGGGACTCCTGCAGCGCCCGCGACCTGTACGGGATCATGGAGGGCACCGGCCCGAAAGGCACCATTCTCTGCAACGGGAAAGCCAATAGGACGATCGCTCCCACAGCACCGGAAATGACCCTCGAAGATGCAATCGTGACTGCTGTTCGCCTCCGCAGCGACGAGGGAATCGTGGCATTATCGGGCGGGGTGGACTCGGCGCTCGTGGCCGCCCTTGCCCGTCGGGAATGCGTTGCCATAGGACTCGAAGGGTCGCATGACCTGAAACGGGCAAAAATTGCAGCAGACATGCTCGGGCTTGCCTGCACCTTCGTAACGATCCGCGAGGAAGAGATCGCCGCGGCCCTTCCGGTAGTTGTCGCGACAATTACGGAGAAGAACCCGGTCAATGCCGGTATAGCGCTCACCCAGTTCTTCATTGCCCGCTGGGCCGGGGAGCATGGCTACCAGCGTATCATCACCGGCCAGGGCGCAGACGAACTCTTTGGGGGATATACGCGCTACCTCAAGACCGATACCCTCGAAGAAGACCTCCTTCGCGACTTTGCCGGTCTCGAAGCGCAGGCCCGGCGCGACCAGGCAGTTGCAGCGCTCCACGGGACGTATCTCTCGATGCCGTACCTGGACTTCCGGGTTGTGCGCGCTGCCCAGGCAATTCCCGCGGCAGAGAAAGTGCAGGGTGGCCGCCGGAAAGTACCCTTAAGGAAGGTCGCAGAACGCTACATTCCCCCGGATCTCGCCGGGTACGAGAAGAAAGCCATGCAATACGGGAGCGGTGTATGGGCAACCCTCCGTAAGCTTGCCCGTAAAAATGGTTATAAAACGTCCATGCAAGATTACATAGACCAGATCATCAGGGTGGAACATGGTCACTGAAAAAGACGTACAACATATCGCGGAACTTGCTGACGTTGGCGTCAGCGCCGGAGAACTGGAAAATTTTACCCACCAGTTCAACGCTATTCTCGAATATTTCGACACCCTCGACCGTGTCGAGGGGCAGGGTGCGGCAGCGCGCGATCTCTATAATATCCTGCGCGAAGACGAAGTCGAGCCCTCGCTCCCGCAGGAGGAGGTCCTCCGCAATGCACCGGCACAGGAAGACGGATTCATCAAGGCCCCGAGGGTGATGTAGTGCCGGCCCAGACCATCACGTTCGAACCTGATGACAAGTACAACGCATTCCTCACGGTCTGCAACAAGCCTGCACACACCCGGGGAAAACTGGCCGGTATCACGGTTGCCGTCAAAGACAATATCTCGACACAGGGCATTGAGACCACCTGCGCCTCGAAGATCCTCAAGGGCTATGTTCCCCCGTATGATGCCCACGTTGTCGGGCTCTTAAAACAGGCCGGCGCTGCCACCGCGGGCAAGACCAACATGGACGAGTTCGGCATGGGGACCACCACCGAGAACTCCGCGTTCGGCCCCACCCTCAACCCCTGCGACACCGGGCGCGTCCCGGGCGGTTCCAGCGGGGGTAGCGCAGCGGCAGTCGCCGCAGGGATGGTGAAGATGGCCCTCGGCACAGACACGGGAGGATCCATCCGGTGCCCTGCCGCGTTCTGCGGCATTGTCGGCCTGAAGCCTACCTATGGCCGGGTATCGCGGTACGGCCTTATTGCGTACGCCAACTCGCTCGAACAAATCGGGCCCATGGGAAAGACCGTTTCCGATGTCTCCACGCTCATGGGCGTCATTGCCGGCTACGACTGTCACGATTCCACCTCGCAGAACAAGCCCTATGATCATACCCCCCTCGCGGACATCAAAGGACTGAAGATCGGTATACCGGAAGAGTATTTCGGCAAGGGCGTTGACCCGCAGGTCGCCACTGTAGTACAGAAGGCGATTGGCCGGCTGGTGGAACTCGGGGCATCGACCGTCCCGTGCAGCATCCCCTCCATGGAATACGCTCTTGCAGCATACTACGTGACCTGCACGTGCGAGGCGAGCTCCAACCTTGCACGGTTCGACGGGGTCCGGTACGGCCCGGCTGCGGACACGAAGAAGTCCTGGCATGACGCGTACCAGGAAGTCCGGAGCGCCGCGTTCGGCACCGAGGTCCGGCGCCGGATCATGCTCGGGACATTCGCCCTTTCGAGCGGGTATTACGGGAAGTACTATTCCAAGGCACAGGCAGCCCGCGAGAATGTCAGGAAAGACTTCCAGCGGATCTTCCAGGAAGTCGACGTGATCGCCGGCCCGACCATGCCGACCATCGCGTTCCGGCTGAAGGAGAAGAGCGATCCGCTCTCGATGTACCTTGCCGATATCCTCACGGTGCCGGCGAACCTTGCCGGTATCCCGGCAATATCGGTCCCGTGCGGGAAGTCTGAAGGCATGCCGGTCGGCCTCCAGATCATGGGCCGGCACTTCGAGGACGAGCGCGTTGTCGATGTTGCGTATGCTTACGAGCAGGCGGTGAACTGATATGGCGGACGAAGAGACACAGGTCATTGTCGGCCTTGAAGTGCACTGCCAGCTGGACACGAAGAGCAAGCTCTTCTGCGGGTGCTCGACCGACTACCGCAGCGATGGCCCCAACACGCATGTCTGCCCCATCTGCCTCGGCCTCCCCGGCGCCATGCCGGCCCTGAACAAGCGGGCAATCGAGTACGCGATGAAGGTGGCAAAGGCCCTCAACTGCGAGATCGTGGACGAGTCCGAGTTCTCGCGGAAGAACTACTTCTATCCCGACCTGGACAAGGCCTACCAGATCACCCAGTACGATAAGCCCCTTGCCGAAGGCGGATATTTGGAGATCGAGAGCGACGCCGGCGGAGAGAAGAAGGTCCGGCTCACCCGTATTCATGTCGAGGAGGACCCCGGCCGGCTCGTGCACATGGGCAATGTGGAACGGGGGAAATACTCGCTTGTGGACTATAACCGTGCCGGCATCCCACTCATCGAGATCGTCTCCGAGCCGGACATGCGCTCGCCGAAGGAAGCGCGAAAGTTTTTGAACAAACTCCGTGCCACGCTTGAATACTTAAGCGTCTTCGACTCCGAGAAGGAGGGATCGCTCCGTGTCGATGCCAACATCTCGATCAAGGGGCACGAACGGGTTGAAGTGAAGAACATCACCTCCTACAAGGGTGTAGAGAAGGCGCTCACGTTCGAGGTCACCCGGCAGAAGAACCTGATCCGGCGCGGCCAGAGGATCGAGCGCGAGACCCGGCACTTCCTCGAAGGCCGGGGCGTCACCCAGTCCGCCCGCAGCAAGGAGCAGGAGCACGACTACCGGTACTTCCCCGAGCCCGACCTCCGGCCGCTCCGCGTGAAGTCGTGGGTCGATGGGATCGTCCTCCCCGAATTGCCGGATGCCCGCCGCGAGCGGTTCATGGCGCAGTACGGCTGTTCGCTCAACCATGCCCGGACCCTTACCGGCGATCTGAAACTCGCCAACTTCTTCGAGAAGGTCGTATCATCTGATCCCAAAGGGCTCGCCCCGCTTGCATCAACGTGGATTGCCGATACGCTCATCGGCGAGCTGAATTACCGCGACATGGGACTGGATCCCATTGACCCCGAGAGTGTTGCCTCCCTGGTACGGCTGCTGAAGGCCGGGACCATCACCGACAAGAGCGGTGTCGAGGTGCTCAGGGTCATGCTGGACCAGCGGCTGAAGAAGGAGAAGACGGAAACACCCGATGCAATCGTTGCCCGTCTTGGCCTGACGAAGACAACCGGCGATACGGGGGCCATCGCAGCTGCCATCGAAGAAGCCATCAGCGAAAATGCAAAAGCTCTCGAAGATTATCGGAGCGGTGAGGGAAAGGCACTCAACTTCCTTGTCGGGCAGGTCATGAAGAAGACGCGGGGCAAGGCCGATCCTGCCGAACTGAACCGTTTGCTCATTGAGGCACTCAAAAAGAGGGAGGCGTAACACCCGTGCACCTGATTGTTGCAGAGAAGAACATCTCGGCCCGACGCATCGCGGAGATCCTTGCCGGGGGAAAGAAAGTTGCCGAGCAAAAGGATGCCGGGGTATCCACGTACCATTTCGGCGATACTGTTACGGTCGGACTCCGGGGTCATGTTGTTGAGATCGACTTCGAGCCGGGCTACCAGAACTGGCGGAGCGAGACCGCAACCCCAAGAAGCCTCATCGACGCAAAGACGATCAAGGTGCCCACAGAGAAGAAGATTGTCTCCCTCCTCCAGAAACTGGCGAAAAAGGCCGACCGCGTCACCATTGCAACGGACTTTGATACCGAAGGAGAGCTGATCGGCAAGGAGGCCTACGAGCTGGTCAGGGCTGCAAACAAAAATGTTACGATCGACCGTGCCCGGTTCTCCGCCATCACGGCACAGGAACTCAGCCACGCCTTTGCCAACACCACCGAGCTCGACTTTGCCCTTGCCGCGGCCGGCGAGGCGCGCCAGTCCATCGACCTGATGTGGGGCGCTTCCCTGACGCGGTTCATCTCGCTTGCCGCACGGAGAGGAGGCCAGAACATCCTCTCGGTGGGCAGGGTCCAGACCCCGACCCTCAGCATGATCGTTGACCGGGAGAAAGAGATCGAGGCGTTCGTGCCGGAGAAGTACTGGCAGCTTGCCCTTGACTTCGAGAAGCGGGGCGAGGTGATCGAGGCACGGCACACCAATGGCCGGTTCCACGAGAAGGCCGCTGCCGAACAGGCCCGCGACCGGACGCAGTCTCCCCTTGTCGTGAAGGAGGTCAGGACCGGGACCAAGCAGGACCGGGCCCCGTCCCCGTTCGACACCACGACCTACATCGTTGCCGCAGCCCGGCTCGGGCTCTCGGCGGCAAACGCGATGCGGATCGCAGAAGACCTGTACATGAACGGTTTCATCTCGTACCCGAGGACCGACAACACCGTTTATCCCCCGTCGCTGGACATCCCCGGGATCCTGAACACCCTGAAAAACTCACCGTTCAGGAAGGATGTCGAATGGACGATCGCCCACCGGCGGCCGACCCCTACGCAGGGCAAGAAGTCCTCGACCGACCACCCGCCGATCCACCCGACCGGTGGCGCGACCAGGGAGATGCTTGGCGATGATGCGTTCCGGGTGTACGAACTCGTGCTCCGCCGCTTCCTCGCCACCCTTGCGCCGGACGCCCTGTGGAAGACGTTAAAGATCCTCTTTGACGCAAATGGCGAGGAGTATACCACGACCGGCGGCCAGCTCATGGAACAGGGCTGGCATGCGGTGTACCCGTTCTCGGAGGCGCGGGAGACGCTCCTCCCCGAGTTCACCACAGGGGAAAAACTGCCCATCAAGAAGGTCACGCTCGACGAGAAAGAGACACTGCCACCCGCACGGTACACCCAGAGCAAGCTCATCCAGCGGATGGAGGAACTGGGCCTTGGGACAAAGAGCACGCGGCACGAGGTCATCGCAAAACTCGTTTCACGGAAGTATGTGGAGGGGGCACCTCTGCGGCCAACGCTGGTTGGCAGGGTTGTCACGGAATCGCTCGAACAGCATGCCGATACCGTAACAAAGCCTGATATGACCCGGACGCTCGAATCCCACATGCAGCAGATCAAGCAGAGCCAGCGGACCCGCGAGGATGTGATCCGCGAGTCCCGCGATATGCTGCACCGTGCTTTCGACCAGCTCGAGGCAAACGAGCAGGTGATAGGCGACGATATCCGGAACCGTACCGCAGAGGAGATGAACCTCGGGAAATGCCCGGTCTGCGGCGGGACGCTTGCCATCAAGCATCTCCGCGGCAACACGCAGTTCATCGGCTGCTCGCGGTACCCGGACTGCAGCTTCAACATCGGCCTGCCCTCGGCTCAGTGGGGATTTGCCATCAGGACTGACGAGAAGTGCGAGAAACACGGCCTGAACTTTGTCCGTCTCGTGCGGAAGGGGGCCCGCCCGTGGGATATCGGGTGTCCGCTCTGCCACCAGATCAATTCCAACCGCGAGTCACTCGAAGAGATTCCGTCTGCCGACAAGGAGCTGGTCGGCCGGATCCAGGCGTGCCATATCTACACGGTAGCCGAGCTGGCGCACAGCACTCCGGAAGATCTCGCAAAGAAACTGGGCGTTTCCCCGGAAAAGGCCACGGTACTTACCCGCGACGCGGCAGTCGTACTGGAGAAACTCCGCCGCCGCTCGGAGTGCCGCAAGTTCATGCGGGACCGGCTCATCCCCAGGAAAGGGCGGAGTTACGCAAAGATCCTCGCCGCCCTCAAGGAGGCCGGCATCACCGAACTCTCGCTCCTTGCACAGGCCGACCCGGCTACCCTGAAAACAGCAGGGGTCAGTGACACGGAGACAGAACAGCTGCTCTCCGATGCAAAGATCGTGTACCACAGCCAGGTCTTAAAAGAGATAGGGATTCCCGCTGTGAGCCTGAAGAAATACATTGCTGCAGGGATCTTCGAGGCAGAAGCGTTCTGTGCGCAGTCTCCCGCCGCACTCAGCGAGAAGACAGGCATGTCCCTATCGACCGTCCAGAAACACGTCGACAAGGTCTGCACCTACCTCAATAAGCCGGTCCCGAAGAAATTCTCAAAACTCCAGATCGAACGCGGAAAAAAACAACTCCTCGCGGTGAGCGGGCTCTCCACCCCCCAGGTGGAAAAACTGTTCCGGGCAGGAATTGTTGACGGTGACGCACTCCTTGCCGCCGACCCGGTCTCCGTTGCTGCCACCACGGGAATCCCCGAGCAGAAGATCCGCGATTACCAGAAGGTCCTCAAAAGAAAGAAAGACACCGCCATCATTCAGTTGTAGGCAAAATTTACTTTTTTTTCAGCGCAAGTTCGATCGCAACCCGGAGGTCATTATCCTCAAACGGTTTGACGATGAACCCGTCAGGCTGCGTAGCCTTCGCGCGGTCAAGGGTCGGGCCGTCAGAATGGGACGTGACATAGACAACCGGGATGGAGAATCCCTTCTTGATCATTTTTGCCGTTTCGACCCCGTCCACTTCTCCCTTAATGTTGATGTCCATAAGGACAAGATCCGGCTTTGTCTTCACCACGAGTTCCATGGCCTCGGCACCGGATATCGCCCTGCCGGCCACCTCGTACCCTAGGTTCTTCAACCGCCAGTCCTCAACTTTTGCGATGATGTCGTCATCCTCAACAAGGAGAATCTTTTTTGGTGCCAATGCAGTATCCTCCGCTTTATGTTCTTGGTATTGTACTCCTACTGTTTACTCTTTCCTCTCTTTTTTTACGAACCGCCAGGTGCCGTTCGGGATGATGAGTTCAAACCGGGCTCCCTTCCCGCACACCCCGGTCTCCCGGATCGAGATCCCCGTGATCCGGAGGATCTCACGGGTCAGGAATAGCCCCATGCCGGTGTTTCTCCCGACGCCGCGCTCGAAGATCCTTGCCTTGGCATTGTCGGGTATACCGACACCGTCGTCCTCACAGATAAGAGTCAGGCCGATGTCCGAGATCTGGTAATAGAACCGGATCGTTGTAAGCCGCTCCCCGTACCGGACCGCATTGTCCGCGAGGTTATAGAACACCTTCTCCAGCAGGGGATCGGCAAAGATCTCCGTCTCCTCAAGTCCGACTTCAATGGAGAGCCCGGGGCTGCTGATGCCTGACACAGCGCGGGTGGCAACATCCCGGACATTCTGCCAGACCGGGGCGTTCACCCCTACCCCCTGGTAATCCCGCGTGAAGGTGATCTGACGCTGGATGAGTCTCCCCTCTTCCTTGATCTGTTCCAGCAGCCGGGACAGTTCCTCCTGGTTTCCGGATGCAACGGCCATATCGATCAGCCCGAAGATCCCGGTGATGGTATTGAGGATATCGTGCCTCGTGATATCGTTCATGAGGTTCAGTTTCTTGTTTGCCAGGTGAACGGCATCCTCGATGCGTTTCCGGTCGGTGATATCGGTGATCGTGCCCACGTAGCCGCGGACCTGGCTCTCACTGTCGTAGACCGGGACCGACTGTCCAAAGAGCCATATGACTGACCCGTCCGGTCGCATGAACCTTGTCTCGGCATACGGAAGGAGCCGCGACTGGAACTTCTTCCACATTTCTTTGGAGATTCGCATGCGGTCCAGGGGTTCCTGGATCTCTTTCCACGGGCGGCTTCGCATGTCCTGGAGGGTCATGCCGGTCATCTCCTCCCACCGCTCGTTGACATACGTGAGGGCTCCGTTCGCTTTGCTCTCGAAAACCCCGACAGGAGAGGTCTGGAGGAGGTGCGAGAGGCGTTCCTGGCTCTTCTGGAGCTCCTCCTGCATCTGGAGGCGGGCTGTGTTGTCGATAAAGGTCTCCAGCAGGCATGAACGCCCATGGAGCATGACCGGAACAACGTGTTTGATGATGGAGATCCTGCTCCCGTCAGCTCTCACCAGGATCCGCTGGGAATTGTCCACCTGAATGCCAAGGTCCGTAACCGGACACTTACCGGCTTCGGCCGGGCAGACAACATCATGGCAGGATCTTCCAATAATCTCGTCCCTTGCTATTCCGATCATTTCCAGGGCAGCGGGATTGACATCGATGATCGTATGGGTCCCCGCGTCGATAACGAGGATCCCGATACTGACCGACATCAGCAGGGTTTGCAGGTACTCCTGGCTTTCGATTAACGCCTCTTCAAGGTTGATCCTTTCTGTTACATCGATAAGGACACCACGGAAGCCGACAACCTGGCCGTCACGGTGGATCAGGGATGTAGAGATGATCGCACGCATCAGCGTGCCATCGGTTTTACGGAGGGTGTAAATCTCCCCTTTTGGTGGTGCACCGGTCAGGATAGCAGTGAGTCCGCGACGCATCCGCTCCACCTCCCCGTCAATGAGGAAGTCGATGGCATGGGCACCGCTCCTGATCATCTCATCTGAGATCCCGAACAATTCAGCACCGACCTTGTTGGTGTAGAGGACCCGGCAGTCGACGTCCATCTCAAAAATGGGGAGCGGGAGCAGATCGGCAAGCTCGTGGAACCGGGCCTCGCTCCGGACAAGGCCTTTGTTCGCCTCGTCAAGGGTATCCAGCATCCCGTTGATCTCACGCGCCAGTGCCGCGAACTCATCATTGCCTTCAAGGTGAACTCTCCGTGAGGGAAGCGACCGGGTGCTGATGCCCTGCACCTGGGTGCCAAGGGATGTGATCCGCGAGAGTACGAGGCGGTCGAGGAGGAGAAGAGAAGTGATCCCCAGCACCAGGCCGGCGGCAAGTACGATGAGGATATACTGGGTCGTGGTAGTGACACCCTGCTGGTAAATTGTGCGGGGTTCCCGTATTTCGAGAATAAGCTGCTCCTGCCCATTGATATCCCGGATAAGAGCATACCCGGCAATCATATCATTGCCGGCAATCTCAAGGGCCCTTGCATTGCCATCCTTCACGTCCATAATCGATCTCCGCACGGAACCGGGGATTTCCGGGTCGTCTGCTGAAAACACACGAATCTCCTGCTGTGCGGAATTTGCCGGTACAAATGCCGTAGTATCATCCAGGAACCTGCCCATAATCACGCTGCCCGCGGGCATGCCTGAGAGATCCGACTGGATGATCGGGCAGGACGCGACGATGACCGGCCGGTCATCAAGAACCAAGATCCCGGACGTGGTGTTGAGCGGCTCTGAAGTGTCAAGAAGCGGGTTTTCCGGCACCAGGTAGCGTGCAAGGGATTCAGGAACAGCGATCATGGTCCGGTTCACCGGGTCAAAGGCACCGCCATAGGCAACTTCACCGTTCTCCTTGGTTATGACAATGAAACTGACCTTCAGGTTATGGAATATTCCCGGCACAAGATTTTTGGAAACATACTCCGTATTCCTCCCGTTGACAAACTCGTAGGTATCGTCCCACTGCCCCCAGTCAGTGGTCACCGTGGACAGGGCGGTATACTCAGCATCCAGGCGGGCGAGTGCCATGTCAATATCCTGGGACACATAGCGCTGCTCCAGGGCGCTGTAACTGGTAAGCGAGATGTCTGCAACAAAAATGACGATCAGGGCGAGGATGACGATCAGCAGGGTTATCAGAATGACGCTGGTCTTTTCCTGGAGTTTCATTGTGATCGTCCGGTCATTTTCCCGTTTTTATTGGTGACATATAAACTGTTCTGTGCCGGGCGGATCCATTCAGGGATGCAGGGATACCGGTATATGAGGATGGAGCGCCAATACTACACCAGATCATCATGAAATGGAAAGACTGGGTCCACGTGACGAAACTCGATCCCGACAAGCAGCTGAAGGCCGGCGATATTGAAGCGATCGCAGCCAGCGGCACGGACGCCCTGATGCTCTCGGGCACCCTCAACGTCACGCAGGAGAACCTTTCCGCACTCTTGAAAGAGGTGAAAACCTACAACCTCCCTCTCGTCATGGAGCCTGCCGGGCCCGAGGCTGTCCTGATGCAGGGGATCGATTACGTCTTTGTCCCGAGCGTGATGAACACGACCGAGGTCACCTGGATCGTGGGGAAGCACAAGGCATGGGTCCAGATGCACAAGGGCAGGATCCCGTGGGGCGATGCTATCGTGCCCGAAGCGTACATCGTGCTCAACCCCAACTCTTCGGTAGGCAGGGTGACAAAAGCTGTCTGTGACCTGAAGCCGGAAGAGGTTGCCGCATATACCTCTGTTGCTGACCATTACTTCCATTTCCCCATCGTGTATATCGAATACAGCGGCACGTACGGCGACCCGGCGGTGGTGAGGGCCGCATCCGAAGCGATCGATAAATCCATCCTCTATTACGGTGGCGGGATCAATTCCGCGGAGAAGGCAGCACAGATGGGAAAATATGCTGATACCATTGTTGTCGGGAATGCCGTGTACGACCAGGGACCTGCCGTCCTGAAGGCTACTGTGGACGCTGTCCAGTAACTCTTTTTATGCCCGAGATCGAGATCGTCCTCGTTGCGCCCCTCTACGAAGGAAACGTGGGATTTGCCGCCCGCGTAATGAAGAACTTCGGGTTCTCCCGCCTCGTGCTCATCGACCCCTGCCCGCTTGGCAATGAGGCGAAGGCCCGGGCATCGCATGCGCAGGACGTGCTCGCGAACGCCGAGGTTTGCACGATCGAGGATGTCTTTGCCCGGAGCAACATTGTCATCGCAACGACCGGCACCGTGAGCAAGTCGGTCTGCCACGCTATGCGGATGCCATTCTATTCGCCAAAAGAACTCCGCGAGCGGGTGAAGGACATTGACGGCCGGATCTCGATCCTCTTCGGGCGCGAAAACTGGGGGCTCAACAACGAGGAAGTGAAGCGCAGTGACATGATCTGTACGATCCCGACGAGCGAGGAATATCCCATTCTCAATCTCTCGCACGCTGTCGGCGTGGTCTGTTACGAGCTCGCTAATCTCCCGCTTCCATCGTATGCCCTCTGCCCCCCGCAGGACATGGAATACCTGTACCAGCATGTTGACCGGTACCTCGATGGCATCCATCACCCGAAGTTCAAGCGCGAGAACACGCTCATCCTCATCCGCCGCATTCTTGGCCGGTGCAATCTCACCGTCCGCGAGGCGAGCACGCTTCATGGGTTGCTGAGGCGGAGCGAATGGCACATTGACCCAAAACTGCTGGACCGGGACAAAACCGGGGCAAGGAACCTCCGTGATCCTGATTCCGATAAGGATGATTACCTGGAGTAAAACCGGTCTCCTTTAACACAGCACGATCTCTCGTCTCCAATCAACACCCATTCTCATCTCATTACGATGGTTCTCATTGATGGGAAGCTCCGCGACTGCATCTTCCGGTACCAGTGCATCAGACAGCAAGCGCCTGACAACCCGGTTGATGTCCGGTGATCCTCCGACACGGTTCATATCGCGCTGAGCGGAATTATCGGTCATCGCTTTTTGCTATTGGTCAAGGACCACAGGGGTCGGACGGTGTACTTCATTGACACAATCCCTGGGATAGTCCGTGAATAACCGTCGTTACATCGACCCCGGTCCATTCAGATTGAATCCTGTCCCAGCCTAAGTACACCGCCCGACCCCCCCACACCCCACCCAAAACCCGGTAATTTTCCGGCAAATCGCCCCCGGGGAATCGCTTTCAGCAAGGTTTCCGGCCTGCAGGGGTCGGGCGGTGTACTACTTGCATCCCGGGAATCCGGAGTGCCCTCACGCATCCGGTGTTACGCCTTTAATATACCAAGAAAACCCATGGTATACGGATGATCTTACCGGATCGGAGATGAATCAATGCGACTTCTTCTCATTCATTCAGATTACATAGAATACGAAGCCAAAAAGAAGACA
>Ga0302253_1000754_pt1 | contig 23665 bp, 26 predicted proteins | sample AAG_RA_Trp_MG_FD_193537 | JGI IMG/M metagenome (GOLD analysis project Ga0302253, IMG submission 193537) | Enriched activated sludge microbial communities from anaerobic digester in WTTP, New Holstein, Wisconsin, United States - AAG_RA_Trp | ecosystem: Engineered > Bioreactor > Anaerobic >...
GACGCACTGCCCCCTCCATAGTACATGATCTTTGACCGGGTTCCACTTCAAGATATAGTCAGTACCACCGGTGGGATGTGAACCGGAATGGACAAACATTCACGAATTTGCAAGAGATTGCAAGGAACGATGCGGTGTTTCCGCCACCACCCGTGAAGGTTAAAAAAATTATCTTTGTCGTACCATTGCGGCTGTACAGGAGATGATGCCGAATGCACAGACTGCAATAAGGGGTGAAAGCGGCGATTTCCGGGTCCGGGGCAGTGTGGTCGAATCCGTGGCCGTGATGGTGGCATCCAGGCTCATGTCAGGAGGAACGAGTGACTTGTCAAGTGCCCAGGCACGATCATAGGCAGCCTGTGCCTCCGGGATCCTTCCAAGGGCGCGGAGGGCATTTGCCTTGTTGTACCATGCGATGGAATGGACCGTGGTCAGGTTGCCCTCGATACCGGTCGCAGCATCCGCAGCAGCTATGGCTTCGTCATACCGGTGGAGCATTACGAGGATGCCGGCCCGGTTTGACTGGATGAGCCCGGTCATCGATGATTCGTTCTTCGCAAGCGCCTTGTCTGCAGCATCAAGCGCTTCCGGGTATTTCCCCTCGTTTGCAAGGTCGACGCTCTGCGAGTACAGGGCCCCGGCAGCACTGAGGGATTCCTGCATGTTCTCAGCAGACGCACATATGCCGAAAACCACCATGCAAAGGAGCACTGCAACGATAATCCGGTTTCTCATGGAAGATCTCCGATCATGGTTGGCAGAGTTCCGCAATAAAGGGATGGGAAAACGGGGGAAAAGAGGGGGTTACTGACGGTTTCGGGCAGCGCATGCGTACGCAAGTCCAAGCGCGGCAGCAACAATCCATGACGGGAGGGGGGCGTAGGTTGTCTTCACCGGGACCGTTGTTCCTTCTGCTGTCGTTTCCGAGGATGCCGGTGTAGACTCGGATGCTTCCGGGGTAGCTGTCACAACGATCTGTACGGGCGTCTTTTCCGTGGCCACGGTTGTCGGGGCAGCCGTGGACTCGGGCCGGATAAAGGTCACAGAAGCTGAAGATTCGAGAAGGCCGGCCCGCTCATCCGGGTACAGGCTGCTATACATTGCCTCCATATTGTTCAGGTTCTGTTTTATCATAACCGAGTACGCTCCGGGGCGGTACATGGCGTCGCCCTGGGCATCGCGGGAGGTCCGGTCCCACGAACTGCCATCCTTCCAGAAATACGGGGACGTGGTGATGAGGGGATTCTTTTCAACAATAATGCCCCGGGTGCCAGCCTTACCGGTGCTGCCGGTATACACCGTCGAGAGAACCTTGTTCGAGGGATCCATCAGGCTCAGGGTATAAAACGAGTCGAGAGGGGTCATCTCGGGGCGGTACTTGTACTGGAGTGCCTTGTCGAGGTTGGTATCGATCCGGAAGGTGATATTGGCAGTCTGGGGTACCGTTTTGCCGGTGATATCCTCGTCTTTGTCAAGATCCCAGAACCGGACCTTCAGGTTCGGTTTCCGTACCTCGAAGACCGGGCGCAGCGGCCTCCAGCCTGCACAGTACCAGTTCCCTTCAAAACCGGTATAGATCGACGGGTCGATGGTGTAGCTGAAGGCGATATTGGAATCCTCAAGGGTTTTTATGATGACAACGTTCTTCTGGGCAGGCCCCGTCAGGTCGGCACCCGGCTCGTACCACTCAATGGCACGGCATCCCTGGAGCCCGGCTGCGATATTCAGGTTCTGCTCACCGATGTATACGGGAGCGCCGGCCGCTATCTTTGTCAGGCTGCCGGCAACCGGGGCTGTAACAACCACGATAACCGCAAACAGGATAAAAAAAAGTTTTCCATGCATGAAAAGTAATTTCAAAACACTTATGATAAAGATTATGACATTCATTAAAAGAACACAGGGCCCAAGACTAGTACTGCTCCAGGTCCGGCCGGCACGGTTTTTCCTGGCGAAGCGCCCGGCCGGATAAACACGCGGTTCCCTTCATGAAGGTGTGATGACGATGGATGATACCCACACGATCTGGATCGAGAAATACCGGCCTGCCGTGCTGAAAGACATTGTCGGGCAGGACGAGATAGTTGAGCGGTTGTCATCCTATGTAAAAAGCGGCAGCCTCCCCCACCTCCTGTTCACGGGCAGTGCGGGGGTCGGGAAGACAACGGCCGCCGTGACGCTGGCAAAGGAATTTTTCAAAGACTCCTGGCAGGTAAACTTCCGGGAGATGAATGCCTCGGACGAGCGGGGGATAGACGTTGTCCGCAACCAGATCAAGGAGTTCTCGCGGACAAAACCGCTCGGCACTGCCAGCTTCAAGATCCTCTTCCTCGACGAGGCAGATGCCCTGACAACCGATGCCCAGGCCGCACTCCGCCGGACCATGGAGAGCTATGCCCAGACCTGCCGGTTCATCCTTTCCTGCAATTATTCCTCGAAGATCATCGATCCCATCCAGAGCAGGTGCGCAATTTACCGGTTCAAACCGCTGGGCGCCGACGCCGTAAAGGAAGAGATCCGGCGGATTGCCGCCCACGAGAAGCTGACCGTCTCAGACGCTGCGATGGACGCGATTGTCTATATTGCGCAGGGCGATATGCGCAAGGCGATCAATGCCCTGCAGGGAGCGGCGATCATCCGGAGCACCATTGACGAGAAGATGGTCTACGCCATCACCTCGACGGCACGACCCGATGAGATCAACGACCTCCTCTCACGATCTCTCAAGGGTGATTTTGACGGCGCCGAATCACTGCTTGCCCATCTCCTGCATGAACGGGGCATCGCCCCCAACGAGCTGATCAACCAGTGCTACCGGACGATCCTCTCGATGGATATCGACCGGAAGCTCAAGGTCCGGCTCATCGATCACCTTGGCGAGGCGGACTTCCGGCTCTCGGAGGGCGCAAACAGCGACATCCAGCTCGAGGCCATGATCGCCCGTTTTGTCGTATCCTCGGAAACACGTGAGAGCTGACCATGGCGCAGGAGCAGGGGCACAAGGATACGGACCGGGCAGCCGACTGGAGCCGGCTCCTCAAGTCGCGGTACAAGAAGGAACTGCTGGAAATCTCCCGTGAATACCCGCACCGGCGTTCCCTTTACATCGACTACCGGGAGATCGAGCGGTTCGGGAAGGCAGGGATCGCCCTTGCAGACCAGCTGCTCGAGAATCCCGGGTCGGTGCTCGAGGATGTCGAGGCGGCGATCATTGGCGACCAGCTTATCCGGACCAAGGACGGGAAGGAGCTGCCGAAGGGTGGCGTCAATATCCGGTTCATCAACCTCCCGAAGAAGACCCTTATCCGGGATATCCGGTCCGACGATATCAACAGATTCATGTCGGTCGAGGGGATCCTCCGTAAGACGACCGAGGTCCGGCCGCGGGTGGTCATGGCAGCGTTCCGGTGCCCGGCCGGCCATTTCACGTTCAAGGAACAGAAGTACGGGAAGTTCATCGAACCTGACGGATGCGCAACGGATGGCTGCACATTCAAGAAGCTCGAGCTGATGCCCAAGCGCTCGAAGTTCGTTGACTCACAGAAGCTCAGGATCCAGGAATCGCCCGAAGGCCTGCGCGGAGGAGAACAACCGCAGACACTCGATGTCGACGTGACAGACGACCTCTCCGGCAAGGTCTCCCCGGGCGACCGGATCATCATCAACGGAATCCTCCGTTCCATGCAGAGGATTGTCAAGGGGGAGAAGAGCACGGTCTTCGACATTTTCCTCGAATGCAACTCCATTGAGGTGGCGGAGAAGGAGTTCGAGGAGGTCGAGATCGATGAGAAAGCTGAGGACGAGATCCGGAGGCTGAGCAAAGACCCGATGATCTACCGGATGATCACCCACTCCATTGCCCCCACAATCTACGGCAGTGAGGACGTGAAACAGGCCATCGCCCTCCAGCTCTTCGGCGGGATCGCAAAGGAGATGCCGGACGGGAGCCGGCTCCGCGGCGATATCCATGTGCTCCTTATCGGAGACCCGGGCATTGCCAAAAGCCAGCTGCTGCGGTATGTTGTCAAGCTCTCGCCCCGGGCGATCTACACGAGCGGCCAGTCCTCCACCGCTGCCGGCCTGACGGCAACCGCGGTCAAGGATGAGTTCGGCGAAGGCCGGTGGACCCTTGAGGCCGGGGCGCTGGTCCTTGCGGATATGGGTGTTGCAGCAGTCGATGAGATGGACAAAATGGAAAAGGGGGACCGCTCCGCACTCCACGAGGCCATGGAGCAGCAATCCATCAGCGTTGCAAAAGCCGGCATCACGGCAACCCTCAAGTCGCGGTGCGCCCTGCTCGGTGCGGCGAACCCCAAGTACGGCAGGTTCGACATGTTCGGTGACATCTCCGACCAGATCAACATGCCACCCTCGCTCCTCTCCCGGTTCGACCTCATCTTCATCATGACCGACCAGCCGGAGCAGAAACGCGACCTTGCCATCGCCGAGCACATCCTCAAGGCGCACAGCACGGGGGAACTCATCGCCCAGCACAAGAAAACCCCTATCCCGGGCGTCACCGATGAGTATATCCTCGAGCAGCTCAAGCCGGTCATGCCGGATATCGAACCGTCACTTTTCCGGAAATATGTTGCATACTCGAAACGCTCGTGTTACCCGATGCTCTCCCCCGAGGCAAAGGAGGCACTCGTGAACTACTACCTGAAACTGAGGGGGATTGCAGAGCCCAACAAGCCGGTACCGGTGACAGCCCGCCAGCTTGAAGCGCTCGTCCGGCTCGCTGAAGCCAGCGCCCGCATCCGCCTGTCGGACACCATCGGGCAGACCGATGCCGAGCGGGTCATCCATATCGTGGACGCCTGCCTGCGCCAGATTGCCTACGACGCGCGAACGGGGACCTTCGACATCGACAAGGTTGTGACGGGGATATCGAAGGAGAAGCGGGACATTGTCCGGGTCATCAAGGATGCCATCCGCGACATCGGAGGGGAGGGCAGGCGTGCTGCCATCGACCAGGTGATCGACGCCGTCAGCGCCAAGGGCTTCCCGCGGGAGAAGGTGAAGGAGGGGATCGACATGCTCCTCCGCCACGGGGAAGCCATGGAACCCAAGAACGGGATCATCCAGCTCATATGAGGGAACGCTATGAAAAACGACCGTGAACAGGCAGTCTTTGAGGCGGGAATAAAACTCGGCGCGCTTTACCACCAGTGGGTGGGTACCCCCATTTCGCGCGAATCGGCCGCGAGCATCGAGGCTGCGATCGAGAAAGCCGTGATCCTCCAGCCGTTCGTTGAAGAGATCTCTGTCAGACTGGACCGAAACCTGATGGCGGAAAACCGCTTCGGGTACAGCGAGCTCTCGGGGCTGATGTTCAAGGTCGAGATCGTCACCCGCGTGGGATTCTCCTACTGCCGGGCCCGCCTTGCCCCGGACAAGGGATACCCGTTCATGCAGGTCGTGGAGTGCAATGAGATCCCCGGCATATCCCGTCACTGACGACCATATCCATTTCAACCCGAAGGGAGGGCGGGGAATAGAAGCTGCCAGGGATTTCCTCCGTGCAGGGGGAACGCACCTCTTTCTCGTATCCCTGCCGTCATGGTCACTGGGCGTCGAGGTATCGGCCGGCCCAGATTACCGGGAGGTCTTTGACGAGACGCTCCGCGTTGCAGACATGATCCGCAGCACCGGCCTGACGGTCTTTACGGTCCTGGGTGTGCACCCTGCTGAGATGAACCGGATGGCGGATCGGATGTCTGTAGAAGAGGCAGCAGGCCTGATGAAAGCCGGGCTCGACCTGGCTGCCACCTATGTACGGGAAGGTAAAGCGGTTGCGCTCAAGAGCGGCCGGCCTCACTACGAAGTCAGCCCTGAAGTCCTTGCCGCATCGAACGATGTCCTTTCCCACGCGCTCCGGCTGTCTGCAGAATGCGGTTGCGCCCTGCAGATCCATGCCGAGAGCGGCCCGTGCAAAGATGTCGTGGCGATGGCGGCGGCTGCGCGGATGCCGGTCGAACGGGTGGTCAAGCATTACGCATCCCCTGACACTCCCCTGCATCCGTCGCTTATCGCGAAACACGATGCCGTACCGCAGCTGGTACGCGAACGCCGGCGCTTCACCATGGAGAGCGATTACATGGATGAGAACTCCCGGCCCGGTGCGGTCACCGGCCCGAAATCGGTTCCGAAGTATACGAACCGGCTTGTCGCGACCGGTGCCATGACGGTCGAGGACTGTTATTTTGTCCATAAGGACACGGTGGAGAAAGTGTATGGGGTATCGGTGGAATTACCGTGACAAAGGAAATCCTTCCTTGTCACAACCTGCCTTCGATTGATCCTTTCCGGTAAACTCACCTTTTTTATCCACACCGGCCAATGCGTACACAATGTTGATGAAGATCCACCGCTCGCGGGAGATGGGTGACGTTGTCGCTGTCTGCGACCGTGAACTGCTGAATACGACAATCTGCCATGGCAAGCTGTCGCTCACCATCACCGACACATTCTATGGCAATACCCCTGCAACGGAGGACGATGTCAGGGAAGCATTGAAGAGGGCCGGCAATATCAACCTCATCGGAGAACGTTCGGTCGCTGTTGCTATCGGCTTGGGCCTGATCACGAAATCCGGCTGTATCATGATCGGAAACGTTCCCCACGCCCAGATCTACCGGTTATGAACAAGGATATCAGGGGCAGTTTCTGCCCGAAATGCGGCAAACCTTCGGAAAGCGGAGGGCTCTGCAGCCAGTGCAGGATTGGCAGCACCCCGTGGTTTACCTGTGACAGCCGCGTTGCAAGCACCAACTGCCCCAGCTGTGGCGCGATGAAGGTCGTGAACACCTGGACGGACTCGGCAGCAGAACGGGAGGATCTCGCGCCCGAGGTGGCCAGGTCGGCGGTGCATTTCCACAAGGACGTGAAAAAGCCCGTCATCAGTGTATCGATCCGGGACATCTCCCCGAACCGTTCGCGGGCTTCGCTCATCATCCGGGGAATCCTGTATAACAAGCCGGTTGAAGGAGCCTGCACGGTCGAGATCCGCTGGCAGAAGGAGCAGTGCGACCGGTGCAACCGCATCAGCGGAAGCTACCACGAGGGGGTCGTACAGGTCCGCGCTGAAGACCGTAATCCCAGTACCTACGAGATCCAGGTTGCGGCATCCGTTGCCCAGCAAATCGAGGACACTCTCCAAGCCGGGGGAGAGCGCCTCTCATTTATCGCGGACATGAACGAGATACACGACGGCCTCGATATCGTCATCGGATCCCAGCACATCGGCCTTCTGATCGCACAGGGGATTGTCGCACGCCTCGGGGGCCGGTACACGACCCACCCGAAACTTGTCGGCGAAAAGAACGGCAGGCAGCTCTTCCGGATCACCTATTCCGTCCGGCTCCCCCGTTTCCAGAAAAACGACGTTATCAGGGCCGGGAAACGGTACTTCGAGGTACAGTCTGTTGAGTCCCGCCATCTCCAGGGTATCGACCTGATTGACGGAACGGCCCGCTCGATCCGTATGGACGATGTCGCAAAGATCATCGGAAACTCGCGGAACGCGGAACCGGCGCTCATCGTCTTTGCTGACGGGAAGAACATGGGGATTCTCGACCCGGCAACGAACCGCACCCGCGAATACCCGCAGCTGAAGTGGACCACGATAAAAGCCGGGGATTCCATCCGCATCCTGCGGGACGACGACCAGATGATCTTTGTCAGGTAGGATATGCGGGTTCGGGCGATACGACCGGAAAAGACCGGTATCCTCAGGGATGCCACCTGGGTTGACCGGACACGGGATCCGTTCCGCGAGGGGGATACCCTCTGGGTCCCGGTCATCGACGGTGAACCTTGCGACCGGGAGATCCCGGAACGCACCCGGTACCGCGGGCGGGGGTATTACATGGTCGGCGACATCGCCGTTCTCCATGGCAGGGAACCGACCGCGGACGATATCAGCGCGATCACCGGTTTTTGCCATCCCCGGGGGATCCTGTGGATACAGTCCCTGAACGATATCACGCGGACGCCAATGACACGGCGGGTCTGGGGGATGGGCGGAGAGGTCTGCCACAGGGAAGGAGGATTCTCGTTTATCCTCGACCCGGAGAAGGTGATGTTCTCGATGGGCAACCGTGAAGAGAAGGCCCGTATCGCCCGGATGGTCCACGGGAATTCCCGTACCGAACGGGTTGCGGACATGTTCGCCGGCATCGGGTACTTCTCCATTCCCCTTGCCGGTGCGGGAGCCTCGGTCCACGCCATGGAAATTAATCCTGTTGCCTTTGACTACCTGAACAAATCTATCCTCACCAACAACCTCTCCGACCGGATCACACCATCACTGGGGGACTGCCGCACCCTCCTTTCAGGCACGTACGACCGTATCGTCATGGGACACTTCGAAGCCGTATCCCTGCTCCCTGAGGCCCTGCAGCATGCAGAACCGGGAAGCATCATCCATGTCCACAGTATCGGGCCGGCGGAGGAGTCGATCCGGGAATGCGTGGAGGGCGCAGGTTTTTCTGCCACCATCCATGTACATAAGGTAAAGAAATACCGGCCGCATGCATGGCATATGGTCCAGGATGTGTATCTCGCATGACAGAAGTTCAGACCCTTGCCGGAAAACAGATCGTTGTCGGCATCACGGGAAGCATCGCTGCTGTTGAGACCGTCAGGCTGATTCACTCCCTGCGCCGGTGTGGCGCCACGGTCCAGGTTGTGATGAGCGAAGCAGCAGCCGGGATAATCTCCCCGGATTCCCTGACCTATGCCAGCGGCAGGCCTGCCATCACCCGCATCTCCGGCATGGTGGAGCATGTGACCTTCTGCGGCGACGGGGGATCCGCCGACCTGCTCCTCATCGCCCCCTGTACGGCAAACACCATCAGCAAGATCGCCTGCGGCATCGACGACACTCCGGTCACGACCTTTGCGACAACGGCACTCGGGAGCGGCATGCCGGTCCTGGTCGTCCCGGCAATGCACCACAGCATGTATCGCCACCCCGCTGTCCGCGGGAACCTGGAATGCCTCCGGGCATGGGGTGTAGGTGTCATCGACCCACGGATCGAAGAAGGAAAGGCAAAGATCGCGGACAACGAAACGATCGTGCTCTGGTGCGAGCGGATGATCCTCGGGCAGCCCCTGAAAGGGAAACGGGTGATCATCACGAGCGGGCCCTGCCGCGAGCCCGTCGACGACGTGCGGGTGCTGACGACCCGGTCAACCGGCCTGATGGGACGGGCGCTGGCCCTCGGGGCGTTCCGGCTTGGCGCTGATGTAACGGTGGTCCACCGGGACACCTTCCCGTGCGTGACAAACGTGCCCGCGGAATCGGCTGCGGATATGCGCAAGGCAGTGCGCCGCTGTTTTTCAAAGGACGGTGCCGATATCTACATCAGCGCTGCAGCCATCTCGGATTTTGCACCAAAAACGTATCCGGGAAAGATACCAAGCGGGAAGAAGACTTCTCTTGAACTTTCACCCCTGCCGAAACTGCTGGACGAGGTTATCCGCGACTTTGCTCCGTTCACTGTCGCGTTCAAGATCGGGAGGGATACCGAAACGCAGGCACGAACGATGCTGAAAAACGGTGTGACCGCAGTCCTGACAAACACCCCCGCAACCATGGGCAGCAGGGATGGCGAATATGTACTCCACACTGGAAGACAGAAAAAGACATTGCGGGGATCGAAGGAATCGATCGCCCACGCGTTCTGGAAGGATTTACTGAATCTGATATAAATACCCCTGCATGTGGCCGCTCTGCGCGATTGCAGTCACCGGCACCCTTTTTTTTTATAATAGCACTCGTATTGGCAGGTTCCGGATGGTTTTTTGGATATTTTTATATGGAGTTTAAGTATATACTGATGTATGATCGCCATGAAAAAAACTGATCCTAAACCTGTATCCTCGGGGTTCAGTATACCGATCCCCATCTTCTACAAGCTGATGGTGAGCATGCTCTTTGTTGCGACCATACCCATGATCCTGCTGGGTATCGTCATGATGGGCGACCAGAACAGCATCATCAGCAATATCGGCCTGACCAACAGCATCTTCATCATCACGCTGATCACCCTCTCGGTCGTTGTGATGTGGAGTTTCTTCCTTGCCAGCAGCATCACGAACCCGATCGTGAAACTCTCGAAGATCGCCACCAGTATGAGTACCGGCGAGCTTAAGGATCCCGAGATCGAACTGCTCAGCAACGATGAGATCGGGGAGCTCCAGACTGCGTTCAACCGCATGATCAACACTTACCGGATCCTGGATACCCTCTCAAAAGAAGACAATGAATAGCCGCTCCCGCCGATAAAAATACCGATCCGGTTCAGGGAGCAGACACGGTTGAAAACAGAACCGATGGATACAACAGGAACACGGGATCCGGACAAATGAGGAAAACCAATGCTGAAACAAATCCTGAATAAATTCCTTATTCTGAATGATGTGCAGGCAGCCCTCGTAGTCCAGGAGAACGGCGAGATCATCGAGAGCATGAAGTCCGGGATCACGATCAGGCAGGATCTCCAGGATGCCATTGCTACCATTATGCTGGATTCCCGGAAAACTGCAACCCAGTTCGGGAACGCACCCCTTTCCATGGTCTTTGTCGAGTTCTCTGAATCGTTCCTCATCCTCGGACCGGTGATGGAAGAGTTTTACCTTGTCATCATCGCAAAGAATACTGCAAATATCGGGCAGATAACGTACGAGATGAAGAAGAACCAGGATGCGATCATTTCCCTGTTATGATAGACAAGTTACCCGAAGGAAAAAGCATTGGCTGGATGCAGGCGCCGCCGCAGTGGATCTTTACCCATACCATCAGGTTCGTCGGCGTTGTCCGGGTAGTCATCCAGGACGGGGAAGGCTTCATCCTTATCAAGAAAGGAAAGCCGCTGGTCTATTATTTCAAGCACGGCCGGATCGAGCTCCATGGTCACGGCGCCCTGGATTATTTCAATTCCCATCCCACTATTGAATTCAACCTGTGCAAATATACCCCCGAGGAGTTTGCCCAGGCGCTGAAGATCTGCAATATCGACGATTCCATGGCGGATGAGGAGATTGCAGCGGAAAAGGGTGCGGCGATACCGGCCCGTGCTGAAGAGGAGGATACCATCGGCGTGGGGGATGCGTCTGCGATCCACCGGCTCGTGCAGCCGGCGACGCGGCCGGTACGGGCAGAACCACCGGCAGATGCCCCGCCGGCTGCAGCACCAATGAAGCAGGCATCATACGCCCCCCCGCAGCCGGAACCTGCCGCCACGGCACAGCCGGAGTTTTCCGTTCCGGAACGAACCGCGGAGACCGTATCAGAAAAACCTGCACCACCTGCAGAAGCAGCCCTGGTCCAGCCGGAACCTGTCATGACTGTAAGACCGGCATCTCCCGTTGCTGCAAAACCGGAAGCTGCCGTGCCTGTCATGCCGGCCGCTGCTATTCCGGTAAAACCGGCAGCAGCGGCCCCGGCAAAACCTGCCATCGCCGCAAAAGATCGGGTTTTTGTCCCGCAGCCAGCGGTTCTTGAAGACCCGGATATCAAGATCATCGGCCAGATCAAGAAACTGAACGGTATCGTTGCCATTTCGGTATTCAATGAAGATCGGAATATCCTTCTCATGGGGGACGTCGAAATCGAGCCGCTCCTGAAAATTGCGCGTACGATGCTTGCGACCACCAGGAAGATCACGCCGCACCTGGACTGGGGCTCGTTTGTCCACATGACGCTCCAGATACCGGAGGGAAATGTCATCATCGCACCCTACCGGGACAACCATCTCTGCATCCTGACAACAAGGACCATCAATATCGGCCACATCCGGCGCATCCTCCGCGATCTCCAGCAGGACAGGGATCACGGCGGTGTTCTGTAGAGCCCGGTGGTTCCACCCGGGATACTGTTGACGGGACTTTACCTTCCGTTACCACTTCAGGCCGGGGTATTCAGTGGCAGGAGACCCGGCGGAATGCTGTTACAGGCATTCGATCGGCTTTGAGGTTTTAATTCTGTAGAAATCCTTCCCAAAGCGCATTCAGCGGAGTTGCGAGGGTAATATCCTCTCTCCCCCCAAAGGGGTAGAAGGTCCAAGCGGGCAAGCCCCCTTGAACCACTGAGAGGTCATCAGACCTCGAACAGGAGAAGGGAGGCTTCAGCCGGGCTTCGACTCCGGTTTCGATTATTTCTTGGATACACGTATAAGGGAATGCTCCACGGGGCGAGGGTCGACAGACCCCGAGCGCCCGTAGTTTCATCACTATCAAATACAATCCCTACTGGTTTTTCCCTTGGGGCCGAATTTCTTAATGCCAGTGCCGGCAAAACCTAACAATACACATTTCACCGCTTCCCATGAGCTCCATGACGGTTACCGCATTCTGCCCGGGACATATCTCCGGGTATTTCAGGCGCATCGGCGGGGCAACCCCCGCTGGTACGGGTAGTATTGGTGCCGGCATCGTAATCAGCGAAGGAGTCACTGTTTCAGTGACTCCTGCAGAATCCACATCGGTCATCGTGAACCGGATCGATGGATACGGCAACCGTGTCCGGTATTCATCCTCCTCACCGCCGATTGAATACGTCCTTGAGAAACTCGGGATCACGGTTGCGGTAACAACCGGATGCACGCTCCCGATCGGTGCGGGATTCGGCCTGTCGGCGGCGGCGCTGCTGGCAACGATCACGGCAGCCAGCCGGGCCTGTAACCTCGGGCTGACTCCGCATGACATTGCCGGGCTCGCTCACGAGGCAGAGGTGATCCACCGGACCGGTCTTGGCGATGTCGCTGCCTGCCAGGCCGGGGGCCGGGTGATCCGCGACGGGCCGGGAATCGATGGGTCCATCTCACGGTTCTTCGACCTCTCCGGACCGATCTGTGCCATTTCGTTCGGCCCGATCTCCACCCCTTCCGTTCTCGGCTCTCCGGAACAGATGGAACGCGTTGCCGCTGCATTTCCGCGAACCCGCCCGAAAGATGCAAAAGATTTTTTCCGGTTGTCCCTCCGGTTCGCTGAACAGAGCGGGCTTCTGACACCGGAAGCCCGCGCTGTGATCCGGGAGTGTAACGAAAGCGGCATCCCGGCCAGCATGACCATGCTGGGCAACGGCGTATTCGCGTACGGAAAGGATGCACGGAAGATCCTCTCAGGCCACGGGCAGGTCTATACATTCAGTATTGCGAACGAGGGCGCCCGGATAACAGGAGAAGAGCCATGATACCGCCCGATCACCCCCGGTATCGTTCGCTCGTTACCCGCGAGCACCTTGCAGAGAGCGTGAAAAATGGCATCGTATCCCCGGAAGGCCTGACCGCTCACGGAAGGGGGGAGGCGTTCGACTACTTCCTTGGCGAGCGGACAACGGAGAGCGCCCGCCTTGCCGCGCGGACTGCGGCAGCATTCCTGATGGCTGCACGTCACCCGGTCATCTCGGTAAACGGGAATACGGCAGCTCTTGCTGCGTGCGAAATAGCCGATCTCCAGAAAGCGTGCGGCGCCCTGGTCGAAGTGAACCTCTTCCACCGGACCGAGGAGCGGGTGCGCCGTATCGAGGCCCTGCTCCGTGACGCCGGGGCCGATGTATTCTCGGGGCCGGCAGAGCGGCTGCTTCCCCTCTCGCATGACCGGGCATGGTGCCGTCGCGAAGGAATGTTCTCGGCAGATGTTGTCATCGTGCCGCTCGAGGACGGGGACCGGTGCGAGGCACTGGTGAAGATGGGAAAGACCGTTCTTGCGATCGATCTCAATCCCCTCTCGAGAACAGCCCGTGCGGCAACCGTGACCATCGTTGACGAACTGACCCGCGCGCTCCCGAATATCACCCGGGCCTGCCGTGATCTCACCGGAGAAGAACGCGTACACCTCATGCAGTCGCTGGACAACCATTATCTTTTGTCAGAGGCAATACGTGAGATGACTGGGAGGTTATCCCGTGCTCTGGACTGAAACCTACCGCCCATACACCTTTGCTGAGATCCTTGGCCAGGAACCGGTTGTCCGGCACCTGTCCTCGTTTGCCTCCTCAAAGACGCTCCCCCACCTCATCCTCACCGGGCCGCACGGGACGGGCAAGAGCACCGCGGTCCGGTGCCTCTCCCGGGCACTGTATGCTGATAATGCTGAACTGAACACGTCCGTCTTCCCGGTATCGGACCTCTTCTCCCAGGGGAAATCCTTCCTTGAAAAGGATGACCGGTACGCCCACCTGTACCAGAAGAACCTGTCGCTGATTGCGAACTTCAAGTACATACTCAAATGGTATGCATCGCTCCGGCCGCTGGATGCCGGGTACAAGCTGATGGTCTTTGAGGACGCCCATGCGCTCACCCGCGATGCGCAGCAGGCGCTGCGCCGGATCATGGAGCGGACGAGCAACACCTGCCGGTTCATCTTCACGACAACAAACCAGAGCGCGATCATCCCCGCGATCAGTTCCCGCTGCCTCCCCCTCTTTTTCGCCCCCGTACACAATGATCTCATCGCCCGCCACCTCGCATCCATCCGGGAAAAGGAGACCGCTGGTTCCCCTCCCTGCAGCGATGACGATCTCGATCTCATCGTCCAGTCTGCCGGCGGCGACATGCGGCGTGCGATCCTGCTCCTCCAGGCTGCGATGCAGTCCGGGCGCTGCGAGGACCTGCTGGCCCACACGGCATCGGAGAACCAGGCGATCGCCTCGGCTGTCCTCACGGCACTCAGGGAAGGGGATATGCAGGGCGCAATCCGCCGGATGGAATCCCTCATGATCGACTACGGTTTGTCCGGGAGTGAGGTGCTGTACGAGATCCGGACCATTGTCCGGCGCGAGTACAACCACCCGGCGCTGGCTGTTGCCCTCGCCGAAGCAGAATCCCGTATGATGCATGCCAACAATGAGTATATCCAGGTCGGGGCATTTGCCACCGGCACCCGTGAGGTCTTCATATGAGCGGTACAAAAACAGACAAGATACGCAAACATTACGACACCGTCGCTGACACCTACGATTCGCATTACGACCACCACCGGGGAAGAACGTACCACACCCACCTGAGCAACCACCTGATGAAAGCCCTGCCGGAAGGCGGCAACCTGCTCGATATCGGGTGCGGGACGGGCCTGTTTGTCGAGAAGTATATCAAAAACGGAGGGTCCGGTACCGGCCTTGATATCAGCGAAGGGATGGTGGTAAAAGCCCGCCGCCGCTGCCCGGACTGCGAGTTCCTCGTGGGAACCGGCGAGAAGCTGCCGTTCTCCGATTCTTCGTTCAACGCCGTATCGAGCGTCCTTGTCTTCAGCTATGTCAGGGATCCCGCTTCCATGCTCGCGGAGGTCTACCGCGTTCTCGAGCCGGGCGGATCCGTAGCGCTCCTGACGCTTGGCAAGAAACTGATCACCCGTGGAATCCCCTCGCTCTACAAGATCGGCGAGAAGATCAAGATCAAGCATGTTGTCATGAAAGACTTCGGGGAGCACTACTACAATGAAAAGGAGATGTACAGCCTGTTCGACAACGCAGGATTCTCGGACGTGAATGTCAGATGGTGCTCGTTTGCGCACATTGACATGATCGATCCGATCTTCTCTCTTGCAACGAAAGTCGAGCCCTTCGTTGAGAAGAAAGTCCCCCAGCTCGCGTACAATATCTTTGTCAGCGCGAAGAAGGAAGAGGAGTAAAACAGGTTACTGGTTTTTACCGATCCCTGGCGACCTGTTTTTCCCCTTCAGCCGTGCCAGCACCCGCTCTTTCTTCCGGATTGCCGCTTCCGAGGCCCTCAGCACCTGCTCTTTCATCTCGTCGAAGTTCCGGGCATCGGTATCAACAACCTTCTTGACCGGTGTATATGCCGATTCCCGGAACTGCGGGGTGAAGTCCTGCTCCTTCCCGCCCGAGACAAGCACAGCTTCGGGCTTACCTGTCTCTGCCCGGCCAATCTCCTCGATCCGGACACCGGCCGAACGCACGACCCTGCAGATCTCTGCCGCTGATTCCGGGGGGGTGACGATCAGCAGCGCATCGAGAGAGACACCAAGGTAATCGATGCGGAGTGCCTCGAGCATTGCCCGCACATGGGGCTCGACAAGGCCGGCAACGTTGGTATCTTCGATGACGATCCGGCACTGCGCCGTTTCAGCCATTTCGTAAATATCACCGCGCAGCCCGCCGTTGGTGACATCAGTCATGGCATGGATTTTTTCAAAGACCGGACTCTTCATCAGCGTCTCGCAGGTCGTGAGGAAGTTGAGGTTGATGGTCTGTTCCACGACATCCGGATACCCGGAGTAGATACCTGCCGTTGCGATCGTCCCGCCCCCGGCACCCTCGGTCATCAGGAACACGTCCCCGGGCTGAGTTGACTTCCGGGCCGTCAGGTGCTCTGTTACCCCGACACATCCGACACAGCCGGTCAGCCGGCCGCCCAGCACCATGTCGCCCCCGATCCGGAGCGTTGAACCGGAGACGAGCGGCACGTTCATCGCCTCGCTCACGGTCGTGATGCCGGCCGTGTAGTCGAAGATCTTCGCCACATCCCCGTCATCAGCCACGTGGATATCGGAGAAGAGCATGACCGGCCGGGCACCCATGACCATCGCATCCCGGAGCGTGGCGCGGGTGACGTGGAATCCCGCAAGGTACGGGAAGTCCGAGAGACGCGAGTGCATCCCGTCCACGGTACAGACAATGAATTCCCCGCCTGCCCTGACCGCCCCGCCGTCATCCATCTGGTCGACCCCGACCTCGGCCGGACCCGTTCCGATGATGCGGGCGATCTGGCGGTGGGCAAAAAAATCGCCCTTTCCCCGTGAACCGACACCGAATTCCCCCATCCTGACGCCGGCCGGCTCGAACGTGAAAAAGTCGCCGGCCAGCCCCCGGGTATTTTTCACCTCCGTAATAATCGCCCGGGCAAATGCGGATGCATATGCGGGGCTGACGGTCTTGAACGAGCGGATTATCCTGACAAGGCCCTCTTCGACCTCTGCCTCGCTTCTGCCACCCGCGATTTCCTTCCGGGCGTACTCCTCAACATCCATGCTTCTCTGTACGTGGAAGGGACATAAAAAACACGGGGATTCGCTGCAAAAATTCCAGGGTATTCTGATGTTCCCCCAGGAAAACCGGATGCTCCGGAATACAAAAAAAGTGCTCCTGCCCCAAACTCCCTGAAAAGCGAACCGGAATGCCTAGCGCAACAGGATCCCGAACACCTCGGAGAAGCTCCTGATGGCATCATCGACCTTACCGTTCTTCAGGAGCGAGAGGCCCTTGACAACACCGATCCGGACCTCCCTGGCATCGATATAATACGCCTGGTCGAACGCACGCGCCGATTCCTCGAGTTTTCCGAGCATGAAGCACGAGTTGCTCATGACGACCCATGCATCAGCTATCGAGGGATCCGATTTCAGGGCACTCTCGAGGCAGCACACGGCTTCTTCATGCTTCCCGAGCATGCTGAAGGCAAGGCCTTTGCGGTAGAGTGCTTTTGCATTGTCGGGTTCAAGGGAGAGCGCCTTGTCGAGGATTTCGAGCGCTTCCCGGTACCGTTTCAGGTTGATGAGGGCGACCCCTTTCTTGATCAGGGCCGAGAGGTAGAACGGATAGATTTTGAGTGCACGATCATAGCAGATGATCTCCTCTTCATACCACTTGAGTTTCCCGTACGCGTATCCCTTGTTGACCCATGCTGAGAGGTATCGTGGCCTGAGCTCAAGCGCCCGGTCGCAGCACCGTACCTCGGCCTCGAACCGGCCGAGCATGCCGAGGGCAACCCCTTTGTTGTTCCAGGCGGTGGCGTTCTCCGGGTCGATCTGGAGTGCCCGTTCGCAGCACTCTACCTTCTCCTCAAACCGGTCGAGCATGCCGAACGCAAATCCCATGTCGTTCCATGCCTCGACGCAGTACGGGTCCAGCTCGATTGCTTTCTTGCAGCACTCGATCTCTTCTTCGAACCTGCCGAGTTTCCCGAGGGCAAATCCCCTGCCAACCCATGCAATGGCAAGCTTCGGGTCCCCCTGGAGTGCACGGGCGAACTGCTCCAGCGCTTCATCGTGCTTTCCTTCACGACCAAGGGCAAGACCTTCAAGGTAATAGTCCCTTGCGGACTTTGTGCCGGCGGCTATATCTGAAGAATCTGGAACGGCGGGCATAGGCTCCTGCACGGACTATGTATTACAACTGCTTAGTGCCGGTGATATTTATTTTAACGGATTGCGTGTGACGGTGGTTGAATAGAGCTTCTCGCGCTCATCAGGGAATAGGATGAATGAGTATGGAATGAGTAAGATTGGGTGCAAGGGGAAACCAGACTACATAATAAACCATTCTTTTTAGGTTGTTGTTTATATATGTTATGAACAATATAACTAATGTAAACATGAGATCTCTCTGTGAAAGAGATTATCTAATTGCATTAACCGGCCTGATATTATTAGGATGCGCACTTGTCAGCGGCTGCCTTCAAAAAGACCTGGCGTTCGGGAATTCACCTGCAGATAATACTGAAAGAAAAACACTGCCACAACCTGTTCAAATCACAGTAATAACAACACTTCCTGAAAACAATCCGCTAAACAATGAATCCCCACAGGGATTATCAGTTTTCTATCACACTGAGAAAAACATCAGTTATGAAGATATGAAACGATGGGAGGAAAATTACACACAGCCAACACCGATACCGGAATCCGAAATGGCAAACGTGATCTTTTCCAGGACCTGGTTTATCCAGAACGATGAAGATCCACAACCTGACAATGTTCAATTGACATTTCCCGGAAAATGGCTGGACAAACCAGAGATCCATGGTGATGAGCCCGTTATTCTTCTTCGGGTACCAAAGCGGTTGCTTGAGCTGAACAATGTCAATCCGGATCCGGAAAAAATTACCCTGAATTTCCGTGCAGACAGGTTCAGGGAATTTTCAAACGTGACTGCGATCAACCAGACCAGATCACCAGTTCCCGCAATCAAACAGGAGATCTCATAGGGTAAAAAAAATATACAACGGATTTCATGCTGGATATACGCGAAGAATTCCTGAAGATCCAGACGAGCGAGTAATCAGTGGGTCAGAACAGGTAAAGGAACATCAACTCACATCCAGACCGGGTCGTACTTTATATTTTTTTCGAAAAAATTTCGAAAAGGTTATCTAACATTTAATATAACTCAGCGTGTTGTGTCCCCGCTGCCAGAAACCGATCACGCAGGCTCGCCCATCATCGGCATTGTCGCGATGATGAGTATCACGATAATTCTTGCGGCGCTTGTGCTCCTGCTCTGTCTTGGGTTCCATATTTTACAGGCAGAAGCTCAAGTTCCGGCAATTTTTGTGATGGAAAGGATAGTCCATGTCAATCCGTATGGTATTTTAGATTACGATAGTTATGTCGTTATACGGAATGCCGGCAAGAAACCTTACGATAACCGGAATCTGAACGCAAAAGTCTACAGAAACGGAATCCATCTTACCTGTGATATCCCTTCGATGAACGGGAATACCTATCTGCCAACCCACCATTTCGGGGTTCAAAAACTTGGAGGTTTGGGCTCCCAAGGAACCATGTGGTATCCCGGTGCAACGCTCTTTATTGACTACGCGAAAGGCACATTCCATCCTGAAGATACGATAGTTTTTGAAGTATACGACACAACAACCGGACAAATACTCTCCCGCGACACCTACCCACCGGAGAAAAAGTACACCGTAAAATGGTTCTATAATTATTTCCTCAATCCTCAAGCCGTTTGAAAACGCCCTTCTTCGCTTTCAGGATCTTGCACTCGGGACAGCGCCAGGTGTCCGGGACCTTCTCCCACGGGGTGCCGGCCGGGACACCGTTCTTTGGATCACCCTTCGAGGGATCGTATATCCAGTGGCATTCAAGGCAGACCCAGCGTACATTCTTGTCATCGGTTGGCATGAAAAACATCATCTCCATCATACAGGAAAAATATGGTAATCAGATTTTCTCTAGGGGGATATGAATTCTTTCGTAACGGCAGATGGCAGAAGATCAGGCACTATCCTCCCCGGAGAAGACCTCCCGGGCAAGGAGCCGGGCAACCCTCAGCGGCTCGGGGATCTTCCCTTCGAGCGTGAAATCCCGGCAGAACCGTGCCGCATCCGAGGAGTTGATGCCTGCCGACCGCAGGAAAATCGTCCGGTCTCCGCCAAGATCCACCGGTTCCCGCTCACCGAGCCTGATGTAGGCCCGTATCCGGTCCTCATCGTCCGGGAAATGGTGCCGGAGATCGTCGAGCAGCCCGTCCGATTCCTCGTACGTGACGCAGATGACCGGTATACAGGACTCCTCCGCGATACGCTGGACATCGATAACGTTGAACCACGCGATAACGCATCCCGAGAGCAGGACGACATTGATGTCCTGCCGGTCAAGGTCACGGATCATCTGCAGGATTGTATCGGTTGCATCCATGCCGCCGACCGTGACCCTGCCGGAGATAAAACCGTCAATACGAAGATCCTTTCGCATGACAACGCCGGCAAGTACCGACCGGGAGCGCCCGGCATAGCTCTCCGCAATCCCCAGCGCCCGCAGGCCCTTCTTGGGGAGGTGCATAGAAGCACTTATGACACCCGATTAAAAATACTATACGGATGAAATTCAACAAGGACGAGGTCTGCGTTCTGATCCCGACGCTCAACGAAGCGCCAACCATCGGCGGTATCGTCCGGGATTTCAAACAGCTCGGGTACAACCATATCCTGGTCATCGATGCAAAGAGCTCCGACAACACGGTGAAGTTCGCCCGCGAAGCCGGAGCCACGGTCCGTACCCAGACCGGCAAGGGTAAGGGGAATGCCATCATCGAGGCATTCGAGATCATCGAGCAGCCGTATATCCTCATGCTCGACGGCGACGGCACGTATTCTGCCAAGGATGCCGATAAGATGCTGACGCCGCTGTTTCTGGGATTCGACCAGGTCATCGGCGACCGGCTCATCAATGCCGAGGAGGGCGCGTTCTCCCGGCTCAACCTGTTCGGAAACCACATGCTCAATCTCCTCTTCAAGATCGCCCACAGCAGGGATCTCCACGATATCCTCTCGGGATACCGCGCGTTCACCAAGCTTGCGGTGAGCCAGATGACCCTCAAGGAGAAGGGTTTCGAGATCGAGACGGAGATCTCGGTCGAAGCGGTCAGGAACGGCCAGCGCATCATGGTCGTCCCGATCCGCTACTCGAGCCGGCCGGGAACCGCAACCAAGCTCTCGCCATTCCATGACGGCCTTAAGATCGTCAGCACCATCTACCGGCTCGCCCGGGTGAACAACCCGATGTTCTACTTCGGCATGATGGGCATCCTGACCTCCCTCCTCGGATTCCTCACCGGCATCTATGTCCTGCTGGAATGGCTCAAGCCGGGCAACATCGAGCACATCCCGCTCACTATCCTCACCGTACTGCTCATCGTGGTCGGTATCGAGATCTTCATGTTCGGGATGATCAGTGACATGCTCCTCGTCTTCCACCGCGAGATCATCCGGGAGATCCAGCTGCTCCAGCCGCCGCGGCAGCAGAAATGAAAAGATCTTTCCATTCTTTAATAATTGAGATTCAGCGATTTTTTTCCTTAAAAACAGGCAGGGACTGATAATATTCACACCCGAACGAGAAAATCATTTGAAATCCGGATATTTATGAGGGCTCCCCGGATCAGGGCCCCTCGAAGAACCTGATGGTTCTTCTCATGCTTCATTCCTGCGGAAGGAAGCACCTCACGGGGCACGGAGGGACAGGTCCGGTTTCCGGAAAACCGGTAATGAAAGCCGCTGCGGGGCGCCCGGTGGGGTATTGGTCGTCGCATCTGCGAGGACCAATTCGAAAAGAACCATCAGGTTCTTCGAGCCGGCGGCCGTTCATCACAAACGGGGGATTTTTAGAACATTAATAGCATTATCAGGCAATGTTGGTTCAAAGAAATATACTGCAGCAGGATTTCCGAACATCTTCCCCCATCATTGCTGCCCGACTCCCAAAAGGAGACCAATTCACTCCCGCACAAACTCCCGCTTGATCGCCAGCACCCGGCACGCGTGCTCGCAGAGCGAGGTGAGAAGATATGCTTCGTCAAGGGTTTTTCCTGCTGAGAACGTCCCGTGGCCGCGTGCGATCACCAGCTTTGCATGGATCAGCGCATCCGAAACAGTGTCGGCAATCTTCTGCGATCCCGGGTCGCCAGATACGACCGGGATAACCGGGCAGAACATGATACCCTCGCTGTCCTCAGGCCGGATCTCGTCCAGCACGAGCGAGAGTGCCACGGCAGCCGGGGGATGGGCGTGCACGATCGCAAGATGGGGGGTTTTCCGGTATACATCGCGGTGCACACGGTACTCGCTCGACGCTTCCGGGGGGACATCTCCTTCCAGCGGGACAAAGACCGGTTCAGTTGCGATATCGAGATAGGCACCGGTCCGCTTGATGTAAAACCCGGTCTGGTTGTGGCGGATGCTGATATTCCCGAAATTCCCTCCCACGAGGTTTTCGGCAAAGAGACGTTTTCCGATCCGTTCAAATTCATGGACGTACATGGCAGGTCAATCCAGGATCACTTACAGTGACCATATCACCCGGAAGTTTTTCAAAATTACGCGGGACAAGCGCAATATATGGCCGTGCGGATTCAAAAAGAGCGTTGGAGAGATGCCGTTTCTCAAACCTGATACTGATAACACCATGGGGCTCCCTGCGACAGGTCACCGGAACTGGATACCGACGTCCCTCATCCTGTTATACCTGGCGATATTGAGCAGCAGGGGGGTGAGCGCTTCGACCATCGAGGATACCGCGAGCGGACCGGCGTCAAACGCCTGGAGCCGGGAGATCCGGTTGACGATCTCCATAACCTGACGCTTCGCGTCTGCATCGTCGCCACAGACCGGCACGGAATAGGCAAGTTCCTCGTCCAGTGCCTTCCACTTGTTGGCGGCGATCGTGTTGAATGCAGAACAAAGACGAACTGATGGGGGGAGCAGGCGCCGCGCCATCAGGGCAGCGGATCCTTCCGGGGGAGGAACGAAGGTGAAATGGTCCCGCTTCTCCATGGGATTGACCGGGCTTACCACGATCTTGCCCTCGAACCCGTGCAGGCCTTCGAGCGTGGATGAAAGGTGCTTGAAGGGAATTGCGAGAATGACGATATCAGCCTTGTCCACAGCATCCTGGTTGGTGACGCCGGTCAGTGAACAGTCTTTTCCCCTGCCTTTGAGGGCCTCCCTGCCGAGCCGGCAGGTCGCTTCCGCCTTGTCCGCCTCGCGCGACCCGACGATGACATCGAAGACCGGCGACATGCGTAGCGCCATCCCCTCACCGATATCGCCTGTTCCGCCCACAATGCCGATCTTCACTCAGCTCACCAGCGGCCGCAGCATGTTCTCGAGTGTCGCCGCGTCGGTGACTCCTTCGAGCGACTGAATAACCCGGCCATCCTTTTCGATAATGAGCGTGGGGACAACACGGATCCCGTATTTTTCGGCAAGATCCATGTGCTGGTCGACATCGACAGTTTTAATCTCAACGGCGTTCCCCATCTTCTTTGCCAGTTCCTCGATGATCGGGGTCTGCATCCGGCAGGGCCCGCACCAGGTGGCAAAAAAATCGTACAGGATCGGCTTGCTCATAACGATATACCTGTAGGAGTTGTCGATGAAAAAAAAGATAAACCTATGCT
>Ga0302253_1000755_pt1 | contig 23662 bp, 20 predicted proteins | sample AAG_RA_Trp_MG_FD_193537 | JGI IMG/M metagenome (GOLD analysis project Ga0302253, IMG submission 193537) | Enriched activated sludge microbial communities from anaerobic digester in WTTP, New Holstein, Wisconsin, United States - AAG_RA_Trp | ecosystem: Engineered > Bioreactor > Anaerobic >...
GCCACTCTGTGTAACCACCTAATAGTTTTAGGCTTAAGAGCGTAATATTGGATGTGCCAAGTACAATGAACGATGTGGCTAAGATGATAATTAATGATGGAATACCGCACGTAAAAAAACGTGTATTCCGCACTTTTGCAATGGTGATGTAAGTGTCCTTAGTATTTTTTTTATGGCTATGCCAAGATTCAGACATCATCCCGACAAAAATCAGGAAGCCATCCCAAAACAACCCAAGAAATAAAATATACGCTAGAATACCCAGAAGTAGGTAGGGTGTGTCTTGAAACCAGAAAATAAATGGCGATTTTGCCCATGTGGCGCCAATCAGTGTTAAAAGTGTCGTCACACCATACAGCAAAATAAGAAGCAGTATAGAGTTTATATCCGTTCTTTTTAAGAAAGCCATCGCACGTGAATCAATAAAAATGTTATATAATTACAGTATCATAAACAAAATATCCCATATTTTATGAAGGCATCATAAAGTCATCTTGAAGGTGTATGAATATTGCATATCATGAAGCGTACAGCAAAAACAGTTAAGAGTGAAAGAAGCGCACCGCCCAGGACATCAGCGGGAAAATGTGCACCGACATAGACACGGGACACACATACGAGAATGGCAAATAATGCAAGTATGATTTTCAAAATACGTGGCCTATCAAGAGCAAGAGAGGCTGCCGTGAGTACTGCAAAAGCCGCATGACCTGAAGGAAAAGTCTGAATTGTATCTGGGGAGCCCACAATGTTGACAAGATTTTCTCCTAGGACAAAGCAGGGGCGTGGCATATTCAGAGTGTTCTTGAGAAGTGGAACCATTATTACGGATATTAAAAAATAGCTGACAGCAAAAACGGTGATGTTACGACGAAATGTGATGGCAGGTTTGTACCACGATAAAAGAAGAAGAAACACAATGTAAAAAAGGAAAAGTCGGGGGTGTCCAAGCCATGTGAATAACAGCATGAACTGATCCAGAAACGCTGTATGGGAATGGTTGATCAAAAGGAATATGTCTTCGTTAAGACCAAACCAATCATAAAAAATGTTTTTCAGCGTAGACACAAACACCCCTAATGAAATAGCTTGAACCAATTGCGATATACAAGATTGGCGTAATCCAAGAAATTAACGGTACCTAAATGGATATATTATACTTTATTTTTCCCAAAGTAATTGATCCAGGCCAGTTCAAGCATCTCTTTGGTGAGAACGGACGGTACGTCAAAGTAACGGCATATATCCAGGATGCGCTGTACAAGGTCCCGGGGTTCCGAACATCTTAAGGGGCGGTTTTCACGATCGTAGCGCTGAAATAGATAATCGACCAGCTCCGGGTCATCATTGAGGCCATGGGCCTCTACGGCCCGCTGAAAAATGACCCGGTATTGTTCCCGCGTCGGCGGTGCGATGTAAAGGCGGTACCCCATCCGGCGGAGAAACGCATCGTCCACCAGGCCGTTGAGATCGAGATTGGTGGCAAAGATCAGCAGCGGAGAGAAAGGCACTTCGATCTTTTTCCCCGTATGCAAGGTCAGATAATCCGTTCTCTTTTCCAGGGGAATGATCCAGCGATTCAACAGATCGGCCGGCTTGACCCGTTGGCGGCCGAAGTCATCGATAACCAGGGTTCCGCCGTTTGCCTTGAGCTGAAACGGCGCCTCGTAATACCGAACCGTGTGGCTGTAGATTAAATCCATCGTTTCAATCGTCATTTCACCGCCAACGATGATGAGCGGCCGCTTGATATTTATCCAGCGCTTGTCGTAACCGGTGCAATCGGTTTCGACCTGTGAATGGCAGTGCTGGTCATAAATTTTGATGATCTGACTGTCCACCTCCAGGGCATAGGGTATCCATATATCACCCGTTTGAGCGGAATTCACGGAAACGGCGATGGAGGTCTTCCCGTTGCCGGACTCACCGAACATGAAAAGGCTGCGTCGAGAATTCACCGCAATGCCGACCGTGTGCACGGTGTTCTCGGGTAAAACAAGACCGGCGAGGGCTTTCATGATCGAATCCGGCGCGACGGCGTCCCTGGACTGTTCCTGCAGTGAGATCATGTTGCTGTACGCTTGCAGGGAAACCGGGGTGGGGCCGATGTAGCCGTTGATTTCCAGGAGGCGGTTGACGCGCTCCCAGCCCCGGTCGAGTATGGCGTAGCGATGGTTATGAAAGCCGTTCTGCCCGCGAATTTCGATCAGTTTTTCGCGGTAAAGGTACTGGAGGATGTTTTCCGTTATCACCTCCGGCAGGCACATTTTTTCTGCTGCCCGGGTTGTGGTGCAGTTGGTATCGGCGTACACCGTCTTCAACGCCAAATCCGCCAGAAATCCGAAATCCAGTTGCGTTTCTTCCAAAGTTCTGGGGGAGATGGGGTTCAGATTGTCATTGGACACTTTGAGATCCGGTTCGTGCATTTCAAACTCCCTTTCTCATGTGTTTTTATATTGGTTGAACTATTCAGAATACTTTAATGATTAGTATCAATATGAATTCGTTAAATTACGTGTGCTTATATCAGAAACTCTGCGCAGATGCACCATAATATTTGCCACTGAAGTCGGGATTTTATGTGAAGTTATTTTCAATAATCGATGATCATGATCCCTGCCGACCTGATTGCACCGCTTTTGAAAAGGGATAAAAGAGTGAACAGTGACGATAAAAAGTTTGCATATTTATATTATGGGTTTATAAATAAATTATAAAAAATGTGCCAAAGTCAAAAAAACGCTTTCACAAAGGGAAAATTATGTGATACATTTCACAACAATTAGTTTTGGCATAATAACAATTCATGGTTTTGGAAGTGCCGCCCTGTTTTGGGCAGAGACGTTGTGGTAAGGAGTTGCTTAAGAGTGGAACTCCGTAGTTAAAAAAAGCTCTATGTCAGGAACGAACCGGGGGGATCGGCGTGGCACCGACGATGTGCAGGATTTTGAAGCAATGGTGGCCGGCAGGTTCTGGTTCGGGGGAACAGGGACCTTTCAAGCAAGACGAAGAGTCATATCACCATTTCTTCAAGTCGCATTGCATATCGCTGTAAAATCAGAAATTTTCGCTTCGCCGGGCTTAAACATTATTCATTTTCGATGATGAACAATCGGAAAGAATATATGAAGTCGTTTTTGTAAAGGGAAGGGCAGGTGGTAACGGCGAGAGGGCAGATGAAACGGAAGATTATTGCGGCAAAAGGAAGAACGGAAAGATTTAACGTTATCAGAGAAAAACACATCAGAAAAAGAGAGGAGAGGGAAAAATGAAAAAACTGATCGGATTTTTCAAGGATGAAGAGGGCGCGACAGCAGTAGAGTACGGTATTATGGTTGCGGCCATTGCAGCAGTCATTATTGCTGTTGTTGTTGCACTGGGTGGCAAGATCAATACCGCATTTACAACCGTAAACTCAGCAATGCCATAGAGACCACGTAGTAATTAAATTATGACATACCCCGGATATTTGAAAAACCGGGGTATGTCATTCCCAACTTAGTTACGAATAAAGAAATATTTTTACATGAAAAAATTGTTTTACTCTGAATACGGTGCGACGGCGGTTGAATACGCCATTATGGCCTCAGCCATTGCAGGGGTTATTGCAGTGGTCGTCTTTGCATTGGGTCTGGCGGTCAATGGCCTGTTTTCAAACGTGAATATTCCCTGAGACATAAAGCCTTACGCTTTCGCCTGTTTTAAACGGAATTAAATGTCATTCACCAACATTGCGTTATTGATCATTCTGCTGATCGCGGTTCTAACGGATCTTTCCCAGCGCAGGATACCCAACCTGCTGACCTTTCCCGCCATGCTCCTGGGGATGTTGGTACACAGTTACAACAGCAGTCTGGACGGTCTGCTGTTCAGCACGGGGGGGCTGGCTTTGGGACTGGGGCTTCTGCTGGTATTTTATCTCTTCGGTATGATGGGGGCCGGTGATGTCAAACTGATGGCCGCCGTCGGGAGTTTTCTGGGGCCAATGGGCGTTTTTCAGGCGTTTCTTTTTACGGCCATGTCGGGTGGGATTTACGCCGTTGCCGTACTTTTGCTCAAGGGGCAGTTGTGGCGTTTTTTGAAAAGGATCGGGCTTTCGCTGTACCTGTCGATTGCGCAGAGGAAACCGGCAATGCTGCCGGATGACGGGGCGAAGGAGCTGCCGGTACTCTGTTACGGCCTTGCCATCGCGTTCGGAACAACGGTGTCGATGTTTTACCACTTTTAGACTGTTGTCATTAGTGCGGAGTGCAGGGGACGGAAATCTTACAAATCTTTCATTGTCATTCCAGGCTCCGACCTGGAAACCATTTCCAGGCGGTGACTCCCTGCAAATGGGTCCCGGATCAGGTCCGGGAAGACACAAAGAAAAAACGGTGGTCATTCTGAGGAGCTAAGCGATGAAGAATCTCGGTGATTGATGAAAAGAGAGATCCTTCACTTCGTTCAGGATGACAACAAGTTTTGTTTAGGATGACAACCTTTTTTTGCGGTTAGGATGACCACATGAATGGTTGAGCAGGATGGAAATACGTTTTGTTCAGGATGAAAGATTATTGCCGGAATGATAGCGATATTTAATGAACACGATCGTACAAACGGACGATAAAACAAGGAGTGGGTAAAATGGACATGAAATCAATAGGGGAAGGCCTCAGGGACAGAATATCGGCGCCGGTTGTCATGCTCGTTGTTGCCATCCTCATCGCGGCCCTCGTCAGTTTCTGGACCTACAATTTCCTGAAGCACAAGGCTGTTGCCGTGCAGGGAACGGATCAGACACAGACGATCGTTGTCGCTGCTTCGGAGATGAAATGGGGCACGGTCATCACCACGGACGTGGTCAAAACCCAACCCTACCTGAAACAAAGCCTGCCGACGGGGTACATTGTGACACCGGCGGCGGTGGTCGGCAGGGTGGTCCTTTACCCGATCCAGATCAATGAGCCCATTACCGAAAAGAAGCTGGCCCCTGTCGATGTGCGAGCGGGGGGCATGGCGGCGGTGGTGGCGCCCGGTAAACGAGCCATGGCGGTAAAGGTGGACAAGGTAATCGGCATCTCCGGCTTCATCCGTCCTGGCCACCGGGTGGATGTGCTGGTCTCCTTGAACAAATCGGAGCAGGACAACGTCGTCAACACCATAACCAAAATCGTCTTGGAGAACATCCTGGTGCTGGCTGCGGGGCCCGAAGTCGAGGGGCCTGATAAGAAGGAAAAACCGACCGTGGTGGATGTGATCACCCTGGAAGTGACACCCGAGGAGGGAGAGAAACTGGCCCTGGCATCCACGGAAGGGAAGCTGCAACTGGCCTTGCGAAATTATGGCGATACGGCGGATATTAAAACAAGAGGCACGACGCTTCCCCGATTGCTGTCGTCCTATTCGGATGACGTCGCCAAGCCACGCACCATACGTGTGCGTAGCGTATCGAAACCATTGCCGGCCGCGTCCTTTACGGTGGAAGTGATTAAAGGAAGCAAAGTTAGTGAAGAGAAATTCAGCAGAGGGGGTGAATGATGAATCCTCATAAGTATTGCCGGTTGCCGGCCATTGTCGCGGTCACGATTCTTATTCTCTTTGGGTTGGGGATTTGCATGCCGGTTCAGGCCGCGGGTCCGATGAAGATCAAGATGGACCCTGCCGTGACCCAGAAAATAAACCTGACCGTAGGGCAATCCCTCGTGGTGGAAACCGGCGCCGATATCCGGCGCATTTCTCTGGGGACCGAGGATTTCGCCGATGTGAAGGTCCTTTCGCCGCGTCAGCTCTATTTTGTCGGTAAGGAGCCGGGCGCGACAAACGCGACCCTCTGGGGCGCGGACGGGAGAATTGCCGCCCTGTTGGACGTCATCGTTGCGCCGGATCTCGTCCGCCTGCGGGAGAGAATTTACCAACTCATGCCAGGAGAAAAGGAGATCCGAGTGACGGCAAGTCAGGACAGCGTTGTTCTGACGGGAACCGTTTCCAGTGCCTCCGCAATGGCCCAGGTCCTCGCGTTGGCGGAAGCTTATGCGCCACGCGATAAGAATAAAGCTGGAAAAGTAATGAACCTCCTGGAGGTGGGCGGGGTTCATCAGGTGATGCTGGAGGTACGGGTTTCCGAGATGTCAAGAACATTGTTGCGGCGGCTCGGCGTGAACATTCTGGGCAGCTATGCAAACGGGAACGATCGTTTTACCATCGGATTTTTTGATACAAAGAATGTGACATCAGGCAGTGACGTTCCGGGACTTCGTTTAAATTCACTTCTGCCGTTGGGTGTTCTCGATGGTCTGTTCAATACGGGTAATGTCAATTGGGTGGCCTTTGTCGATGCCTTGAAGGAAAATGGTCTGGCACGTATCCTTGCGGAGCCGACCCTGATCACGACGAGCGGCCAGACGGCGAACTTCCTGGCGGGTGGAGAATTCCCTGTTCCGGTGGAAGTGGATGACGATCTGACGATCGAATACAAAGCCTTCGGCGTTGCCCTGAACTTCACCCCCACCGTACTCAACAGCGGGAAAATAAGCATGGCGTTGAAACCGGAGGTGTCCGAGCTGGATTATAAAAATGCCATCACATTAGAAGGGTTTATTATACCGGCCATTACGACCAGACGGCTTTCCACCGTGATCGAACTGGCCGATGGTCAGAGCTTTGCCGTAGCAGGGCTGTTACGGGATGATATTCGTGAGACCATATCGAAGTTCCCCGTATTGGGAGATATTCCCATCCTGGGGGCACTCTTCCGGAGTACCGCTTACCAGAAGAACGAAACGGAATTGGTGGTGATCGTGACACCCCACCTGGTCAAGCCCCTGGACATCGCAAAACAGTCTCTGCCAACAGACCAGTACGTTGACCCCAACGATTTCGAATTCTACCTGCTTGGGAAAACGGAAGGACTGGCCGAGCCCGCAGCGAAGACAGCCGGAACCGTTCAATCCTCCGGATCCGGGAAAGGCAGTCTGGAAGGCGATTTCGGACACATCGCACCTTAAAGAACAGGAGTCGAGACATGAAAAGAATAACGAAAATAGCGGTTTGTCTGCTGCCCATGATGGTACTTATTCTGGGGTGCGCACCGACACGATTGGAGATGGACTACGGCACGTCCTACCAGTTGCAGAAATACAGCCAGACCTTGAATCCCCAGGCGGCAAAAAATATGGCGCCTGTTGAGGGCCTGAACGGTCAGGCGGCGCAGAATGCGGTCGAGAAATACCAGAAGGGATTCTTGAAAGACGAGTCAGAACAGGCGCCGACCTACCAGTTTTCGTTAGACGCAAGCCCAAGCGACTAAATAATCGCACCATAAGATGCTAAATGGAAAAAATAGATAAAGCAAATGACTCAGAATAAACTGACAATCATCCTGGCCAGGATGGACGATGCCGTCCGTCAGGAATTCGTGCGCATCATCGCCTCGCTGGAAGGGTGCAGCCTCTATGATGAAAAAGAGAAAGGCATGGCCGACCTGCTCATCATGGAACTGGGCGATAATGCGGAAAAAGAATTTCCTCTCGTCAACCAGGCCATCCATTCCGGCGTTGCCGCCAGGGTCTTCCTGACTTCGAAATTCATCCGGCCGGAAGTGCTGATCGAGGCCATGCGGGCGGGGGTCAAGGAGTTCTTTTCACAACCCCTAAAGGCCGAAGAGGTCAAGACGGCCCTGCTGAAACTGATGAGTGAAAAATCGGGAACGGTTCCGAAGAGTGCCGAACGTCCGGTCAAACACGGGCAGATTTTCTGTGTCATCGGGAGCAAGGGTGGTGTCGGTACGACCACGGTCGCTGTGAACCTGGCCACGTGCCTGAAAGAAATCCACCGGGATAAAACGGTTGCCCTGATCGACATGAACATGGTTTTCGGGGAAGTCCCTCTTTTCCTGGGGTTGCCGCAGAGTTTCGACTGGGGGGAGGTGGCAAAAAATATTCATCGCCTCGATTATACTTATCTAACCAGCGTCATGGCACACGACGAGAGCGGGTTGTATGTTTTGTCATCTCCGGTCAACGTTCAGGACGAATTTCGCGTGGGCCCCGATATTGTGTCCAACCTCCTGACCGAAATGAAATCCATGTTTGACTTTATCGTGGTGGATTCCGGACAGAGCATTGATTATTACGCGAAAGCGGTTTTTAAAATTTCCGACTTGACGCTCATCATTACCTTGCTGACCCTGCCCAGCCTGATCAACGTCAAGCGCATTCTGGACACTTTTGCCAGAATGGGTTACCCGGCGGACGAGCATACCAGGATTCTTGTGAACCGTTTTCTGAAGCGGTCGATCATCAGCGAGGAAGACGCGGCGAAGACCCTGCAGAGATCCATTTTCATGAACATACCGAACGATTTCCAGAACACGATGGGGGCAATCAATCACGGAAAGCCCGTGACGTTACAGAGTCCGAGGGCAGAAATCACCGAAAGCTTCAGAGAACTGGCCACCCGCATCTCAGGTGCCGGCAGCAAAAAGAAGGGCATTCTGTCGTGGCGCTAAACATGGAACATCAATTCTGAACGGGGATGACCTATGCTGAACAACAATCTCTTCGGAGAAAATGTCTTTACCAGGACCAACGAGTACAATGAACTGAAAGCCCGCGTCCATGACCGGCTGCTCGAAATACTCGATTTGTCGCTGATCGACAGCCTGAACGAGTCGGACCTGAAGCGGGAGATTCGCCGCCTGACCGCCAACATTCTCAATGAAGAAGGCATGCGTACCCCGTTGAACGCCGAGGAACGGGAGCGCCTTTTCCAGGAGATCCAGGACGAAACCATGGGGCTTGGCCCCATCGAGCCGTTCATGAAGGACCCGACGGTGTCGGATATCATGGTGAATACTTATCGCCAGATCTACGTGGAGCGCTTCGGCAAGCTGCACCTGACGGAGGCCCGGTTCAAGGACGATGCGCATCTGCGCAAGATCATCGATCGCATCGTGTCGGCGGTCGGACGCCGGATCGATGAATCGACGCCGATGGTCGATGCACGGCTCAAGGACGGTTCCCGCGTCAATGCCATCATACCTCCAGCCGCGGTGGACGGGCCCGCCCTGTCGATCCGCCGTTTTGCAGTCGATCCACTGGAGATGAAGGACCTGGTTGTATTGAAAAGCATTACCCCGGAAATTGGTGAAATCTTGCAGGGCATCGTCAGGGCGCGGTTGAATGTACTCATCTCCGGCGGTACGGGCACGGGGAAGACGACATTGCTCAACGTGCTTTCACGCTTCATCCCCGGCGATGAACGGATCGTGACCGTCGAAGATTCGGCGGAGCTTCAGCTCAAGCAGGAGCACGTGGTGAGGCTGGAAACGAGACCCCTTAATATCGAAGGGAAAGGCGAGATTACCCAGCGAGATTTGGTCAGGAACTGCCTCCGCATGAGGCCGGACCGGATTATCGTCGGCGAGGTACGCGGCGCCGAGGTGGTGGATATGCTCCAGGCCATGAACACAGGTCACGACGGTTCCCTGACGACAATACACGCCAACTCCCCCCGGGATGCGCTCCTGAGGCTCGAAACCCTTGTAGCCATGGCGGGCATGAATATTCCGAATGAGGCAATCCGACGTTATATCAGTTCAGCCCTGCAAATCGTGATTCAGATCGCACGTCTGATCGACGGCAGCCGCAAGCTGATCAGTTTATCGGAAATAACCGGCATGGAAGGAAACACAGTCACGATGCAGGAAATCTTTTCTTTTGAGCAGACCGGCGTCAACTCCAAGGGGGAAGTGACCGGAAAGTTCAGAATGACAGGCATCATGCCGCGTTTCATTGAACGGTTCAAAGCGGCGGGCATCGACATCCCGTATGAGATTCTCGATCCCCGGCACGTTATGGAAATATAAAAAACTGACAATCAGGTATAAGCGATGGAATATCTGCAGGTTGTGTTGATCTTTATTGCCGTGGTTCTTCTGATCGAAGGGCTGTTTCTGTTGTGGCGCATCTGGCGGAATCCTGAGAAGCGCCGCGTCAAAGAGCAGTTACGGCAGCTTTCCGGGGAACCGTACGGACGTCGCGACATCAACATTGTCCGCCAGCGGATCATGAGCGATATTCCCTGGTTCAACCGCCTCCTGCTGAATATCCGGTTGCCGTTGATTTACCAGCTCGAGAAAATGGCCTTGCAAGCTGGACTGAAATACCCCCTGGGCGTTTACCTGCTCATGGCGTTATTTTTGTGTGTTGTCGGTTTTCTTGTGGCGTCCCTTTTCGTGTCCTGGCTGTGGCTGCGCATTCTTGCAGGCGTGCTGGCGGGTCTGCTGCCCATATTATACATCAGGCAAAAAAGGGTGTTGCGTATCCAGCAAATGGAGGAACAGCTTCCCGAGGTGCTGGATATGCTGGCCCGTTCCCTGAAAGCGGGGCACGCCTTCACCGGCGGCCTGCAATTGATCGGCCAGGAGTTTGGCGATCCCGCCGGGGGCGAGTTCCGCAAAACCCTCGATGAGATCAATTTCGGCATTGCCTATGAAGACGCCCTGAAAAACCTGGTCGCCAGGGTGGACAGCGACGACCTGAAGCTTTTTGTCATTTCCGTCATCATCCAGCGGGAAAGCGGGGGAAACCTGGCGGAGATCCTTGAGAACATTGCCCGCCTGATTCGGGCGCGGTTCGTCCTGAAAGGGCAAATCAAAACGCTATCCGCTGAAGCCAGATTGTCGGCTGTTATTCTTACCGGACTGCCTTTCTTGGTGGGTTTACTGCTTTTCTTTCTCAACCCGAATTATGTTCAATTATTAATGGACGATCCCATCGGACATATCATGATGACCGTTGCCGGGATCATGCTGGTCATAGGGATCCTCATCATGAGAAACATGGCCCGGATGAAGGTGTGAGGTGGGAGACATGAATGAAATTGCCTTGATTGCGCTGCTGATTTTCGCAGGACTGGTTTTTCTGATTTTGGCCATGTACCTGCACATGTCGAAACGCCTGCAAAAGAAAGCGTTCATCAGCAAGGTTGAGAGATATGCCACGGTTGAGCCACCCGTCAAGGAAGAGACCAGCAGCACGGAGCATGTCCGGGAAAATTATTTCGCCAGATTTGCCGGAAAACTTGCCCCGCTTTCTAAACCAAAAAGCGAAGAAGAACTGGGGCACCGTCGCAGAAAATTATCCATGGCCGGTTATAGAAGGCCGGGGCAACTCGTTCTTTTTTATGGCGCAAAGGTGATACTGGCGGTCTTAGTACCAGCTTGCCTGATGATGGGCCAGATTATGTTTGATTTATTTGAAAGTCAGACCGCTTTAGGGGTCATGACAATTCTCTGTGCTGTGGCCGGTTTTTACCTTCCGGATCTGTTCGTTCATTTCGCCATCCGGCGCCGGCAGGAGAAAATTCGTTTGGGCTTTCCCGATGCGCTGGACCTAATGGTTGTTTGCGTGGAAGCCGGAATGGGTCTGGACCAGTCCATTAAGCGCATCGCCGACGAGATGAAACTGAGCCACTCCGTCATCAGCGACGAATTTGGCCTGATGAACCTGGAAATGCGCGCCGGCCGCTCCCGGCAGGACGCCATGCATAACCTGTCCGCCAGAACCGGGGTGGAGGATGTGCGGAGCCTGGTCACACTCCTTATCCAGACGGAAAAATTCGGCACCAGCATCGCCCAGGCATTGCGCGTGCATTCCGATTCGATGAGAACGAAGCGACGCCAGAAAGCCGAAGAAATGGCGATCAAATTGCCGGTCAAGATGCTCTTTCCCTTGATCTTGTGCATATTCCCGGCTTTGTTTGTCGTGATCGTGGGTCCAGCTGCCATCAAGATTTACCGGGCCATTATTCAGACAAACCTGGGCGGCGGCTAATGTATTTTACGTGATCAATAAATTCCATATTTGTGAGGCAACAGAAATGACACCTGCAAAAAGACATGGAAAAACATGGTTATGCCTCCTGATTGCGGCTTGTTTTCTTATTATTCTTGTGGGTTGTTATCCATCCAATGTGAGCTGGAACAGCCTCAAATTCTGGCAGGGGGCGAAGCAGGGGCAGACCATGGACGACAAGACGATGGCGCGCTTTCTCAGCCAGATCAGGGTCCGTCCAGGTAATCCCGATGCTCACTACAATCTGGCATCCTATTATCAGGAACGCGGCTTTTTCCGGGAGGCCATTGCCGAGTACAAAAAAGTCATCATGATAGATCCTGGTTACATTAAGGCTCATAATGGCAAAGGCATCTGTCATGATCAGATCGGGGAGCACGACGAAGCAATTGCGTGCTTTAAACGCGCTGTGGCACTTGATACAAGCCAGGAATACGTGTGGAACAACCTGTGTTATTCCTATTATCTCAAGGGAAATTACCGGGAGGCCGTAGCGGCCTGTGAACAAGCCGTTACCTTAAACACCGGCAATCTCCGCATACGCAATAATCTGGCCATGGTGCTGGCCATGTCGGGTCAATATGACCGTGCATTCAAGGAATTCATAATAGCGGGGCGGGGGGATCAAAGTTACGCCCATCTGAAAATGGCCGCTATCTATCATGATAAGGCCATGTTCGCGCAAGCGATTGAACATTACCGGGCGGCATTGAAATTGAATTCAGAGTCCGAGGCAGCACAAAAAGGGTTGATTGCTTCAAATGAGTTACTCAGGATTGCTGAAGCGGCAAAAATCCAGGCTGATTCAGATAAGGGGCAGGCCGAAGCAATCGACACGCCGGTCGCGAATCACGTGATCATGAAGACAGCCGGTGATGAAATCGATAAAAAAGGGGCCGTTGAGGAATATGCGTTTGCCCGGAAGCTTTATGAGCAAGGATCATTCAAGGAAGCGGTCCGGCATTTCGAACGGTCATTAACGCTTGATCCGCGGATGAAATCAGCGAACAGGGGTATGGCAGCGGCGAAAGCGCTGGAAAAAATCGCCGCGGCGCCTTCAACAAAGAACATGGCGTCAAAAACTGACCGCAATAACATTTATCGAGACAACGCAAGCATCCTCTTCGAAAGAATCGGTATCGAAGTTTCCAATGGAAACGGAAAACGTCACATGGCCAGAGATATGGGGAAATATTTGCGTAAAAAAGGATTCAACGTTGTCAGCCTGTCCAACGCTCCTCATTTTAACTATGACAGCGGTCGGATTCTTTATGAAAAAGATTATAAAAACGTGGCGGAAGCCATTGCGGCCAGAATTCCGCAATTGTCGATTATGAAAGAGGTCGACAAATCGACACGCTCCAAAGTCAAGGTCAGAGTCGTTATCGGCAAGGATCTCTTAGCCTTGCGGGAACAATACCGGAATTAAAATAATCATTTAGCTCATCATGAGCAACAGGGCGGAAAAAATGTCGCATTGGCGCACTTGGATTATCCTTATTATCACAGCTTTTACCTTGATCGGCCTTTCAGCGTGTTCCTGGTGGAACAAGGACGACGGACCCATGCAGAGTGACGGCTACCGTAAAATGCTGGAACTGCAGAAAGCCAAAGATGCCGTGATGAATGCGGAAATCGATGTCGCCGATAAGATTGCGGAACCTGATGCCGCGGAACTGGAACGGCTGGGCGATCAATACGTTCGCCGCAGCAACCCCAACATGGCGTTCGTTTATTATGACAAGTCGGTGAGAATGGACCCGAAGCGCAATGATGCGCGTTATAAGAAGGCCATGCTGCTCATTTCCCGGGGCATGATTCCCGAAGCGACGGCTGAATTTGAGGAAATCATTAAAAACGATCGGACGTATGCACTGGCATATGAGGGCAGAGGTCGGGTTGCTCTGATCAAAGGAGATCTGGACGAGGCGCAAAACCAATTCAATCAGGCCGTTAGAATCAATGAGGATCTGTGGCAGGCCCATTCCTTTCTCGGCATCATTGCCGACAGGCGGCAGCAATATAAAGAAGCCGTCGGCTATTATCAAAAGGCCATACGCATCAATCCGAAATCATCGGATTTGTTCAACAATCTTGGATTTTCCTACGCTTTGGACGGCGAATATGAAAAAGCCCTGCAAGCATATATCGTCGCTGTAGGCTTGAATCAGAACAATCAAAAAGTATACGGCAACATGGGCATTGTACTGGGCAAGCTGCATCGTTATGACGAGGCCCTTGCCGCCTTCAAGAAAGCCAGCGATGAGGCGTCGGCTTACAATAATCTGGGCTGTGTTTATCTGGCCGAGGAGAAGTATGCCGAAGCGGTTGCAGCCTTTCAGAAAGCGATTGAAATAAATCCTAAATACTATGTCAAGGCCAAGGAAAACATGTTGAAAGCCGAGGCGTTGCGAAACGCGGAAACAAGGAACAATTAATCATATAAGATTCAAAGTGCTGACTAAACGACATTTTAAAACGCTTCTTAGGAATTGCTCCACATTTCTCATTTCAACGTTAAATCGCGTTCATAAAGCTTCCAAGACCTGGATTCCATCTTCAACTTGTGTTTGCTGAAAAAGTAATTTTCCCGGGGATTGCTTGTTTGTAGTAAAATGTATTCATAAAACTCCGGTTTAATCTCAAACACCGGCATCGAAACAGCAGTTTTCAGTTGTATAGGGTTCATCTTGCTATTGAACAACTTCTGACCCCACCCACCTTTAATAATATTATAGTAAAAATCATTATGCTCATGGAATTGATAGAAATATTCTTTGTCAATTCTGTCTGGGGTGGCGTCCAAATAAAGAGAATAAACAGGAGCTTTATTTTCCATGTGATTTAAGAGAGGTAAGAGTTCTTCCGTTTCATTTGAGAGGGATTGGTGATTCCTGAATGTGATCAGCATCAAGCAGCACAAAGCAGCAACAAGAACACAAACGGAAAATCGGGGTAGCTTTATTTCACTGAGCAGGACGGCCATGCAAAAATAGCAAATGATCGACATTCTCAAGTTGAAGTACGAAAAATCACCTAACCAGAAAGGAAGAGAGACATAACCGAGAAAAGTCAGCAAGAATAAACGCAGGTGAAGTGAATTGAATTCCTCACGTCGATTTCTTTTCATAATTGCCAATGTAAATAAGCCGGCACAGATGACCCAGAGTGCCAAGGTAAAATAATCAATACGGCTGGTGATATTCATTCCCACAAAAGGAAGCAGAAAGAATTCTAAGGTAGCCGTACCGGGCCACCATCTGATTTTTAGACCATCGGAAGTCAACAGGGATGAGCTATCAAAAGCGAGGGAAAACCATATACTGAAGAGAACGATCATGATCAACGGAGGAATGATTGATATTAAGAACTTATTACGGGTTTGCGGGCATGACAGACTGATCGCCGAGGACAGGACGATGTAAACCAAAATGGTGTAAGGGTGAGCAAGAAAAAGTAAACAGGCCAGAAAAAGATAGGCTGTCCCCGTAATAAAATTTAACTTTGCTTCCACAAAGATATGATGAGTCAAAAGAAGCAGAAAGAGAATAGGGATTGAAATTAAATAATTCGTGAATCCCAAGTAGAATATTTGAGAGAAGAAAAAAGGAAACAGCAATAGAAGAGACCATGGAGGTGGTTCTCTGAAACGGAAATGATTCCAGCTGAATATAAATGTGGTCGTCAGAATAAGTGAAAGTGAGAGGAATAATTTGCCTGCGTACTCGATTGGAACAAGCAAAGAAAGAGAACTCACAATCAAATAAAACAAATTATTGGGTCCCCAAAGCCAATTCACATTATACAATTGGTTCCAATTGAAAGCCGGGTTATTGTATTCGGAAAGCACATAAGCCATAAAAAGATGCTGGGGATAATCCTGCATGGCAGGAAAGCGGGGGATCCATATAACAGCCACGCCGAGCCCGGTGAATATAAGAACGGAAAGGATAAATAATTTGTTGTCTGTGGATCCGTGGGACATAATGTGTTGGATAGGTTAGAAATTTACGAGGAATAAGCTAAGGCTTATCCTCTTTAAAGCCGATCTTTTCGCGTACTAAATACAGAGGGCGCTGTTTGACTTCAATAAACACCCGGCTGATATATTCGCCTAAAATTCCCAGGCCCATCATATTCAGCCCGCTGAAAAAAAGAATGGCGACCATGAGTGACGCGTAGCCCGGCACATCGATGCCATAGATCAAGGTTTTTAGAATGATAAATGACATGTAAAGCAGAGATGACAGGGAAACCAACAGCCCTAAATAAGTCCATACCTTAAGGGGAATGCTGGAAAAAGATATGAGCCCGTCCAGGGCAAAGTTCCACAATTTCCACGGTTTGAATTTTGTTTTTCCGGCTTGGCGGGGAGGCCTCGAGTAATACACGAACGACTGCCGAAAACCCAGCCAGGCGAAGATGCCTTTCATGAAACGTGATCTCTCAGGTATGTTCATCAATGCATTGACAACTTTTCGATCCAGGAGCCGAAAATCACCCGCATTCATGGGAATTGGGATTTCGCCCATTTTGCCGATCAATTTATAGAAAAGCTCCGCTGTCGTCTTTTTGAAAAAGGAATCCGACCCTCTATCCGTTCTAACACCGATGACGACTTCGTTTCCTTCACGCCACTTTTCGATCATCTGTTGAATCAATTCCGGCGGGTCTTGCAGATCGGCGTCCAAGGGGATCACGGCATTCCCCGATGCACTTTCAATTCCTGCCGTCAGCGCCGATTCTTTCCCGAAATTGCGAGAGAGATCGAGAATTTTGATGCGAGGGTTGACATGATTGTGCAAAAGTAGCTTCGGCAAGGTATCATCGGTGCTGCCATCGTTGACACAAATCATTTCATAGCTCAACTGCAGGGATTCCATCAGCGGCACGACTCGATCAAAGAAATAGTCGATCACCTCGGCTTCGTTATACATGGGAACAACCAGGCTGATTTCGGGGGTGTCATTCATTATGGTATGTGTACCTCTTCTCTTTCATCATGTAAGGGGGCATGTTTCCTGGTCAATCGGATTTGGACTTTGTTTCGGTTTTTTGGCGAGGCAGAATAGGGTCAAGCCGAACCATTTGTTGATTCGAAACAGGGTTTTACTCTCCAAGTCATGAATGTGAATCAGGGAACGGTTAAGCCAAGGGGGACAGGGAACAAGGTCACTTTTCGCCTCTTCTTTTTTTCTGAATCTGGAAAGGATTCGCAGGCATGCTGCAAGAGGAAAGATCAGTCCGAAAAAAAATCGGGTGTCGATCAGATCAAGGCCGGATTCACAAATGACTTTTTCCAATTGTGTCCGTGAATAACGACGTTGGTGGTTCAAAAACGTATCGTGTTGGGACCAGATAAACATGAAAGCCGGAACCGATATTAAAACGTAACAACCATCAGGCATTTTCTCCACGTATTCCCTTAAGAAAGCGGTGTCATCATGGACGTGTTCCATCACGTCCATGAATAAGACCAGGTTCTGCGTTATCAAATCAATATTATTTATATATAGGATTTTCTTTCCGTTTATAAATTCTGCTCTATCGTACTTGTAACCGGTATCCAGGCAATACGCGGATCGGGAAAAATTGTCCATCAACAGCATTTTACTAAAAATACCGGAGCCGGCGCCGACATCGAGAATTTTCTCGGCCCGAATATTTCTAATCAGATGCTTCACGGCGAGGAATTTCGACCGGTAATACCAGTGTTGTAATCCACCGGAATCAATCTGCTCAAGTTCTTTCAAATCCAAGGCAATTATCCTGATTTCAAAAGATTTTTATCGTGATCTTTCAGCCACATATCTTCAAATAGGGCATTTACATTTCATTGTCTTCGTCATTTGGCGGAACGAAAAGCTTTGTATGTTTGTATTTCCGAATAATACGAGCATTTGCCGCGTCATTCCTGACGAAGATACTGGCGACTTTATCGGAATAGATCAGGCTCCAGTCTTTCCGCTCCGCGAGATATTTCGAAAACAATGTGTCCGTATTAAAGAAAATAAAATTGATCTGGTATTTATTCAATAGTTCTTCCCAATCCGGATTGAGTTTGTTTATCCGATAATATTCTTTTAATCGTTCGATACCGTACATATCCGCTCTGCCGTCAATAAAAACTCTGTATTGCGGAGAGGCACTGTAAATGACATAGTCCCCGAATTCATATTCATTGTACATATGCCCCTGTATTTGTTCCTTTTTCAGGAATTCGACGGCGGCAACCGGCTTGATTTTTTCATCAAAATGATACTCGATGAAACCGAACAATAAAAAAGCCCAAACCGCGATAACGGGAAGGATTATCCACAGGCATCCTTTTGCAGAACTGTCAATCCCGGATATATTCATATCCCTGATTATCAGAAATTTGGTAAATTTATTGTGATGCTCATTTAAGAGCTGCTGGCTCTGTTTGGCCAGGATGGGTGCCATGACGATGGCAAACAGAGGAATATTCCTGACCGAATAAAAAGCGATGTTTATAAAAAATAGCGTCAATAAAATTTCGATTGCATTAAGCTTCTTTCTTGAGACGCTTAGAATTAAAATTGTAAAAAGAACCAGTATTTCAAAAGGAAGCAGATCAAGTTCATGAAAATTGGGAGACTGGAACTCACCGATATGATTGATGATAAATTTGCTGGAGAGCAGTTCATAGGGAAGTAGAATGGTGTGATAACCATTTGGATTAATGAGAGAAAATATCAGCGAAAGAATCAGTGTGAGCAATAACGCCTTGATTTTTGATTTATGAACGTCGCGTTCCGGTGATGGCGAGAAAAAGAATTTTGCGACATTGCCGGCGATATAAATACCCAGTAAGACGAGGCCGATCATGAAAGCGCCGTGAAGATTGGCCCACAGGAGCATCAGGATGGGTAAGGCATAAAGATAATTTTTGTCTTTGTATTGGTAGAGGTCCAGAATGTGGTACCAGGCGAGCAGCATAAGCATGGAAAGGATATGGGGTCTCGCGAGCCAGTGAATGGAAGAAGCGGCAATGACAAGCAGCGTGATAAACGCAACGATAACAATGTTAAATTTATCTTTCTGCAGAATTTTGAATAGAAAATAATAGGTGAGCGAGATACAGAAAGCGAAGAAAATGACAACAGCGGTTAATTCACCCCATTTGTATACCAAAGCCATAATGACCTCGGAAAGCCATTCAAAAGCGATCCAACGGGGGGGAGGGTCAATAAAGGAAAAAATATCGTATCGGGGTATGGAAAACGTATTCAGAATAAACTCGCCAATCCTAATATGATAGCCGGTATCACAATCGAGAAGCAATTTTGTCGGCGCTAATAAAGACAGAGTAACGAATGAAAGGAAAAAAAAGACATCCGCAATTGAAGGAAGAAAATATCTGATTTTGTGTGGCATTATGCCGATCTTAATCCTTTCTTGCATGAAGATGAAAAAGCATTATTGGAATCGGGCGGAAAAGTCCTTACTATCGTTGCCTAAGGAGAAAATAAAGAAAGATAAAAATTCCCAAACCGATGGCAAGGACAGTCCCCCAATGCATGGAATGCCAGATGTTTTCCACTTGCCAGGTGAAATTGGTGAACATCTCAGATACTGAGGATATAAGCAATCCATATTCGACCATTGATCACCTCCTTTGTCGTAAAAAACACCCCTTAGAATTGGCATTAAAAAGTAAGCTTATATAAACGAAATATGCATTACTAAATATCATATTGTAAAGACAAGGAATTCTTTATGGTCTGTCTTTTCCAAAGTAATTGGTCCATGCCAATTCAAGTATATCTCTGGACAGAGTGGGGGGCTGATCCAGGTATCGGCAGATGTCCAGCAAACGATGGATGAGATCCCGTGGTTCAGAACATCTCAGGGGGCGTTTCTCCTCTGCGTAGCGCTGCAGAAGAAAATCAACCAGATTCGGGTCGTAATCAAGCCCATGGGCTGCGACAACCTTCTGGAAAATGGATTTATATTGGTCGCGACTTGGTGGGGCGATATAAAGCCGATACCCCATCCGGCGTAAAAAGGCCTCATCCACGAGTCCATTGAGATCCAGATTTGTGGCGAACATGAGGAACGGCGCGAAAGGGACCTCGATCTTTTTCCCCGTGTGCAAAGTCAGGTAATCCTTACCCTGCTCCAGGGGAATGATCCAGCGATTCAGAAGATCAGCGGGATCGACCCGCTGGCGGCCAAAGTCGTCAATAACAAGAGTTCCGCCATTGGCTTTGAGCTGAAACGGTGCCTCATAATATCCGATCGTGCGACTGTAGACCAAATCCATGGTCTCGATTGTCATTTCCCCGCCAACAATGACCAGGGGACGCTTGATTTTTATCCAGCGCTTGTCATTTCCGTTTTTGCCGGTTTCGATCTGTGAATGGTTGTGTTGATCGTAAATCTTGATGATCTGGTTGTCTACCTCAATGGCATATGGAATCCAGACCTCTCCGGGCTGGGCGGAGTGGAGCGACACGGCGATGGATGTCTTGCCGTTTCCGGATTCACCGAACATGAAAAGGCTGCGCCGGGAAGTGACCGCCAAGCCCACTGTCTGCATGGTCACTTCGGGCAAAACAAGCCCAGACAGGGAATTTTTAACCAGTTCCGGCGATACCGGCTCCCGGGTTTGGTTCTGCAACGAAACCATTTCACTATAGGCTTGCAGGGAAACCGGGGTGGGGCCGATATAGCCATTGATTTCCAACAGCCGATTAGCTCGCTGCCAACCACGATCGAGTATGGCATAGCGATGGTTCTGAAAACCGTTCTGGCCGCGAATTTCGATCAACTTCTCACGGTAAAGATGCTGGAGCAGAGATTCAGTCAACGGTTCCGGCAGGCACATTTTTTCGGCCGCCCGGACCGTGGTGCAATTGGCATCAGCGTATACGGTCTTCAATGCCAAATCAGCCAGGAAGCCAAAGTCCAGCTGAGTATCTTCCAGAGTTTTGGGCATGATGGGGGCCAAATTTTCATTTGATACGGTAGCATACGGTTCGCTCATGTAAAATAACCTCTTATTTATGGAATTTTATGGTCCCTGATCTTATGAGGAAACTTTGATCAATCTTTTCCATTTCAATATGTGTACGTTAATATTGGGCATATTTATATCAGAAAGCCTTCAGATATGCATCGTAAAATTGGCTTCAAAATATCGGATTTTCAAATCATTCTGTCTTGTGGTATGGATACGGTCAACTGAACGGTTTATGATCTCGTAAAAATTCTCAATGTCATCTTGGACGAAAGCGAAGGCCTTAATATTAAAAGATATCCGTCGTCGCGGACGTTCCGTGGAATGATAAAAAATGGTTTCTTGCGGGATCTTGCGGTTTGGTGAAAAATGATACCCATAAAAAAAATCCTAAGAAGCGAGTATGTATATGAAAATATCAAGTGAGCAAGGCAAGATCATGAAAAGCCGCACCGACGCGGCGGTGTTTTTCTGTTACGAAGACGATTTACTAACCGATGTGGCAAAGGAAGCACTCGATGAGTCGTCCGGGATGCAGATCCGGAAGATGGTCGAAGGCGGAGACGTAAAAGGGGAAGACAGAGAACTGCATGTGATTTATATACCGGATTCCCCTGCCGTACCGCGGATCATTCTCGTCGGACTGGGGAAGAAAAAAGAAGCGGATTTGGAGAAAATCCGAGGGGCATTTGCTCTGGCCGCCGGCAAGGCAAGATCGCTGAAGTTGCGGAGCATTTCCGTTTCACCGGAATTGTGCGGTCTGGATGTGGCAGCGGCAAGCATTGCCGCGGCGGCCGTGGAAGGAATCAAACTGGGACTTTACCAGTTTACGCCATTCAAAACGGAGGAAAGAGAAAACCTCCACGAACTGGCGGAATTGGTCATATGTTCTGAAAACGGGACGTCGATTGAAGAGGTGAAGAAAGCGGTGAAGGAGGCGGAGATTGTCGCCGAGGCTGTTTTGTTTGCCCGGAATCTTGTTTCCATGCCGTCAAATGAAATGACCCCGCGTGATATGGCCAACGAAGCCCTTGATATCGCTAAAAAAAGGAAAAGCATCCACGTCAACATCCTCGATGAAAATAAGATGAAAGAGATGGGAATGAACGCTCTTTTGGGGGTGACACGGGGAAGCCGTGAGGCGGCCCGATTCATTATCATGGACTACCATGGGACTAAAGGAAAAGAGCGCCCCATCGTTTTGATCGGCAAGGGCTTGACTTTCGACAGCGGTGGTATTTCTCTCAAGCCTGCGGAAAACATGGAAGAAATGAAGACGGATATGGCCGGGGGCGCGGCCGTCATGGGAACCGTCATGGCCGCGGCGGATCTCAAATTGCCTCTGCGGATTATCGGACTGATCCCGGCGACGGAAAACATGCCCGGAGGTCTCGCTTACAAACCCGGAGATATCCTGAAAACCCTTTCCGGTTTGACGGTGGAAGTAATCTCGACGGATGCCGAGGGGCGCTTGATTCTGGCCGACGCGCTCTATTACGCGCAAAGTTATAAACCGGCGGCGATGGTCGATGTGGCCACACTGACCGGGGCCTGCATTGTCGCCTTGGGAGAATCCGTAATCGGTATGATGGGTACAGATGAAAAGCTAAAGCAAAAGTTGAAGTATGCATCCGAAAACACCGGGGAAAAACTCTGGGAGCTGCCGTTGTGGCCGGAGTATTTCGAATCCATCAAGAGCGATATCGCGGACTTGAAAAACGTCGGGGGAAGACCGGCGGGAACCATTACGGCAGGAGCCTTTCTCCGTAAATTTGCCGGAGATTATCCCTGGGTCCATCTCGATATCGCCGGTCCCGCCTGGGTTAAAAAGGATCAGCCCTGCATCCCGAAAGGCGCTTCGGGCGTCGGTGTCCGTTTGTTGATACGGATGCTGCGAAACTGGGAGCGAATGGATTGATGGCAGAGGGCAAAACCGTACTCGATATCAAAGATCTGAGAACCTGTTTTCACACGGAAAAAGGCGATGTCCGGGCTGTGGACGGCGTGAGTCTCAGCATTTCCGAAGGAACAACGCTGGGCGTTGTCGGCGAATCGGGTTGCGGAAAAACGGTCCTTGCCCTGTCGGTCATGCGCCTCATCCCGATTCCCCCGGGTGAGATTCTGTCTGGAGAAATCTTACTTGAAGGGGTCGATCTGCTCAGGCTGAACCGGGAGGAAATGCGCAAGGTTAGGGGGAAAAGCATCTCCATGATTTTTCAGGAGCCGATGACCTCCCTGAACCCCGTCATTACGGTGGGGGCGCAGATTGCTGAAATCGTGCGGCTTCATGAGGGGAAAAGCAATAGGGAAGCCCTGGAGTATGCCGTGGAAATGCTCAACATGGTGGGAATCGATCACCCGCAAAAGCGCATTCGGGACTATCCCCACCAGATGAGCGGCGGGATGCGGCAGAGAATCATGATTGCCATGGCCCTTGCCTGCAAGCCTCGCCTGATGATCGCCGACGAGCCGACGACGGCGCTCGATGTCACGGTACAGGCGCAGATACTGGAATTGATGGAGGATCTGAAAAAACGGATCAACACGTCCATTTTGTTCATCACCCACGACCTGGGCGTGATTGCTCATTTTGCCCAGATCGTCGCCATTATGTATGCGGGGAAAATCGTGGAACAAGCCGCGGTGGATTCTTTTTTCTCTTCGCCTATGCATCCGTACTCCCTCGGTTTGATCGAGGCCGTCCCGGTCATCACGAAAGAATGGGACCGGAACAAGCGCCTGCGAATGATTCCCGGCATGGTACCCGACATGACGGTGTCGATTAAGGGTTGTGCTTTTCAGGACCGATGCGGTTACGTGATGCCCATTTGCCGTGACCAGG
>Ga0302253_1000757_pt1 | contig 23569 bp, 19 predicted proteins | sample AAG_RA_Trp_MG_FD_193537 | JGI IMG/M metagenome (GOLD analysis project Ga0302253, IMG submission 193537) | Enriched activated sludge microbial communities from anaerobic digester in WTTP, New Holstein, Wisconsin, United States - AAG_RA_Trp | ecosystem: Engineered > Bioreactor > Anaerobic >...
TTTTTTTGAACCAGACGCCGAGATCTGTCAACGCCTTCTCCATGAATTTCATTTCTTGGGCGACAAGAGTCGTACTTTTGCGCACGAATGCCTTGTCGTCCAGGGCGGCGCATGCCGCGGCCTGGGCCGCGGAATTGACGTTGAACGGCTGGCGGATGCGCTCCGCTGCGGCGACGAATTCCTCGTCGGCGATCATATAACCGACGCGCAGCCCCGCCAGGCCGTAGATCTTGGAGAAGGTCCTGAGGATTGCGATATTCTTGCGTCCCAGAAGCTCGAGGGTGTTGGGAAAATCTTCCTTTTGCGCATATTCGACATAGGCCTCGTCGAAGACGACCAGAATCCCTTGAGGGATCCTGTCAAGAAATTCAAGCACTTGGCGGGCCGTGACGTATGTCCCCGTCGGATTGTTGGGATTGGCGATAAAAACGGCTTTTGTTTTCGGAGTTATGCGACCGGCCATCGCCTCCAGATCGAAGGTGAAATCCTTGAGGGGTGCGCTGATTACTTTGAACCCGTTGATGGAGCCGCTGATCTTGTATTCGACGAAAGTGACGTCTGCCGTGATGATCTCGGCATCCGGGGCCTTGATGGTTTTCAGGATGACGTCGATAAGTTCGTCCGAACCGTTGCCAAATAGAAGGTTGCCTTCCTTGATGCCTAAGATCCGTGCCAGCTTGCGTTTGAGATAGTAGCAGCTTCCTTCCGGATAACGGTTCAGGGATGGCAGCGCTTTTTTGGCGGCAGCGATGGCCCGTGGCGAAGGCCCCAGGGCGTTCTCGTTGGACGCCAGCTTTGTGACGTCGGCAATGCCGAGCTCCCGCTTGACTTCCTCGATGGGTTTGCCCGGCTTATAAGCGTCGATATTATCGATATCCTTGCGTATGAGTTCCATTTTCATTTTTTGTTATTCCGTGACAGGGTATGATCCCAGAACTTTGAGAAATTTGCACTTGTCTTCCAGGGCCATCAGGGCTTTTTTGACTTTGTCATCCTGAATGTGCCCCGTCAGGTCCACGAAAAAGAAGTAGTCCCATGCTTTTCGTTTGGACGGCCGCGATTCGATCTTGGTCAGGTTGATGCCGTATTTTTTGAAGGGCAGAAGCATGTCGTGCAAGGCCCCTACCCTGTCTTTAATCGAAAACATGATCGATGTCTTGTCGTGTCCCGTCCGCTGGGCCTGGGATTTGCTGACCACCAGAAACCGCGTGATGTTGTGCGGGCTGTCTTCGATCTCCCTGGCGACGACCTTTAGCCCGTATTCTTTGGCGGCCAGGAGCGATGCGATGCAGGCCGAACGGGGTTCCTTGGCCGCGATCTGGGCGGCCCGTGTCGTGCTGGAAACTTCTATCAGGTCGGCCTTCGGCAGATTGCTTTCCAGCCAAAGGCGGCATTGGCCGAAGACTTGCGGGTTGGAATAGATATTGGCAATCGCATCTTTCGGGTATTTCGACAAAAGATTGTGCGAAATATCCAGCATCACCTGGGAGCAGATGCTGAGGTCCGAATCGACGAGCATGTCCAGCGTGTGCGAGATGGCGCCTTCGATGGAGTTCTCTATCGGGATGACGCCGTAATCCGCATTGTCTTTTTCCACCTCCATGAATACGTCCGTAATGGTGTTGCAGGAAAGATACGAGACGCTGGCGCCGAATTTTTTCAGCGCCGCCAGGTGCGAGAAGGTCGTCCGCGGCCCCATGTATGCGATCACGAGCGGTTTTTCCATGGCGAGAGATGCACTCATGATTTCGCGCCAGATCGCGGTCAATGTTTCTCTGTTGAGGGGACCCTGGTTCTCCCGGATGATTTTCGAGAGGACCTCCTTTTCCCTCGCGGGGGCGTAGACCGCCTCTCCTGTTTTATTCTTCATTTTTCCGATCTCGAGGATCCGGCAGGCCCGTTTATTGAGCAGCTTGACAATCTCTTTGTCGATCGCATCGATGTCTTTGCGCAAATGTTTAATGGCCATCTGTCGTCTCCTTCAGGATGGGGGGTTCTGTTTCCTGCGAAGCCCCTTGCGGTGCCGCCGTTTCTTCTTCGGGTATCGGTGGCGTCGTTTCTGCGGCGCCGGATTCCTGGCTCAGGGTTTGTTCTTCTTCGCTGGAGAGCGGTGTGATTTCGCCCTCGCCGGAAGCCAGTTTCATGTTCATGAGCATATCCTTCTGGGCGAATTCCTCGATCTTGGGCAGTTCATTCAGGGATTTGAGCCCGAAATAGTCCAGGAAGAAGCGGGTGGTGCCGTAAACGAAAGGCCGGCCGATCACCTCTTTGCGTCCCACGATACGGATAAGGTTTTTTTCAAGCAGGCTTTTGACGACCCCGTCACAATTGACTCCCCGTACGGCCTCAATATCGATGCGCGTCACAGGTTGTTTATACGCGATGATCGCCAGGGCCTCCAGGGAAGGACCAGTCAGTTTTTCCGTATGCTTGATCTTATAGAATTCCTTGATGGTGGCGGCGCTTTCGGGGGCCGTCACCATCTGGAAGCCGCCGGCGATCTCGATGATGCGTATGCCGCTGGAGCGTTCCTCGTATTCTTTCCTGAGCGATTCGATGAGATCGCGGATCTCCGACGTCTGGAGGTTTGTAAATATTTTTTTGATATCTTCCAGCAACAACGGTTTGGTGCTGACAAAAATCAGCGCTTCCAGGTCTGTTTTGATTTGATGGGGATCAAGCATGTCCGTCATGGGGCACCTAAGTTTTGGTTATTCGCCGGCCGTCTCAAGCCTATCGCTCCGGGCGAGCCCGGCGTGCGGCCGCGGAAGGCGAAGAGTTGATGCGTTGTTTATAAACGAAATTCAGCAATTCTTCGGCGTCTTTGAACAGCGGTTGCTTCTTTATGGCTTCTTGGATCATCTCTTTGGCTTCATGTTTTTTATATTGCAACTGCATCAGGATGTCCACGGCCTCGTCGATGATGTCTTTCGGCAAGGGCGCCGTTTTGGAAGCGCCTTCTTCCTGGATGAGACCGAATTTTCCGATTTTTCCCTGCAGCTTGGCGATGATCTCTTTGGCCCGCTGGGGACCGATGCCCGGCAGGGACCTTAAAAAAGCGACGTCGGCTTCGTCAATGGCGCGCGCAATGGAAGCGATTGATGTGTTGATGGCGCGGAGCGCCGCCTTGGGCCCGATGCCGGAGACGGTAATAAATTCTTCAAAGAACTCTTTTTCGATCTCATTCAGAAAGCCGATGAGGACGGGTGTGCTGCGTGACGGCTCCAGTTGGTGATAGTGATATGTGATGAAGCGCACGCATCCGTCCTGGTCGATATGGTTGTCGAGCGCCGTCATCGTGATCACCGGCAGGAAGATTTCGTAGGCGATGCCCTGGTTTTCCAGGATGACCGAGTTTTTCCTTTTTTCTATCAGTTTTCCGCCGATACGTGCGATCACACCGAGCCTCCGATAAATAATGGGCACATTGGCTGCGACAATTTTGGAGCGACGCCGTCGCAGCCCAAAAGTGTCCAGCCCAGAAAGGGCGGACCTCCGCATTCCACCTTAAGGAGGGTCCAGCCCAGAAAGGGCGGACCTCCGTATTCCATTTTAAGCAGGGTCAAGCCCAATTTCATCATAAGTATTTGTAAAAGCATAAGTTAGCCGGGGAAGCCCGTCTTTTGTCCGTCTGCGTCGTTGCTCCTCCTCGACGTGCCGCAGAGGATACGCCATCGTCGTCGCGCCTCGCATCCGGAGCAAAACCCGGGCTTCCAATGTGTCCATTATTTATCGGAGGCTCAGTAATTTAGTCCTGATCGTCAGGGCGTGCGTCACGGCCAGCGAGATGGCGTCCGTTGTATCAACAGGGCCGAAGGATTCGCGCGCAGCGCCGAACATATGCTCGATCATTTTCTGGACCTGTTCTTTGGACGCGTGCCCATGTCCTGTGGTGACCTGTTTGACGCGTGTCGCCGGATATTCGAAGAAAGCGACCTTTTTTTCCTCCGCCAGCATACAGATGACCCCGCGGGCGTGCCCGAGCAGGGACGCCGTCAAAGGATGCTTGTAGTGCGCGTAGAGTTTTTCCAGGACAAGGGCATCCGGTTTGTGCCGGTCCAGGATTTCCGCCAGCTCTCCGTGGATCTGCGACAGGCGTTTCGGCAATTCATCTTTTATCCGCGTTTTGATAAAACCAGATTTTTTGATAGTAAAACCATGCCGGTCGGCTTCGATGAGGCCGTAACCTGTGACGTGCAACCCTGGGTCGATGCCGAGGATGAGCATCTGGCGCCCTATTCTCCGGTTGATTCGATCAGCTCGTCCGGGATGTCAAAATTGGCATAGACGTGCTGGACATCTTCGTGTTCTTCCAGGGCATCCATAAGCGACAGGATCGTGTTGGCCGTATTTTTTTCCGCGATCTTAATGGTTGAGGTCGGGATCATGGTGATCTCCGCGTTTTCAAACGGGATTTTGACGGCCGTCAGGGCGTTCTTGACGGATTCCAGGTCATGCGGTTGCGTCGTGATCTCGTAAACGTCGGCTTCGCTTTTCATGTCCTCGGCCCCCGCATTGAGCACGATGTCCATGAGCTTGTCTTCTCCAATGGCTTTCTTGTCGACCGTCAGGAAACCTTTTTTCTGGAACAGGAAGCTTACGGCTCCGGCCTGGGCCATATTACCGCCTTTTTTGGACATCATGTTTCTTAGTTCAGCTGTTGTCCTGTTCTTGTTGTCGGTGACGACGTCGATCATGATGGCGATACCTGCCGGACCATAGCCTTCGTAAGTGACCTCTTCATAGGTGACGCCCGGCAACTCGCCCGTGCCTCTCATGATCGCCTTTTCGATGTTGTCCCACGGCATGTTGCCTTCTTTGGCTTTTGCCACGGCTGTGCGCAGACGGATATTTGTTTCCATATTGCCGCCGCCCGAACGGGCCGCCGCCGTCAGCTCTTTGATCAGCTTCGTGAAGAGCTGGCCGCGCTTGGCATCGATCGCTGCCTTTTTATGCTTGATACTTGCCCACTTTGAATGGCCTGACATTCTAACCTCACAATTTCCCGCTGAACCTTTCCGTTTGAAATAGACCCCGGGTTTCCCTCAGCGGCTGTCCGGGAGACACAAGGTCGTTTTTTCCGCAACAGTTTATATTGAAGATCCTGCGCGCCTTCACAACTTATGTCCGTCCGTGAAAAGGACGGGCATAAGTTGGGGCGTCGCCCAAAACAGGCATATAAGCCGAGTTCTGTCTCCCCCGCCGCTGCGTTTTAGTTCGTTTGGTTTCACCAAAAGCGAAACAAAACGGCGGGGGCGATAGCCATTTGACTTCTCCCTCCGATTGCTCGGCGGGATCTAGCAGCCAACCCGATCCGACACACGATGTTCAGGCGGACGACCCTATTCCTGTGATCCAGGATGTCGGAGCCTACTTGGCATTGCTCTACGCAGAGATTGCCGCGTTTCACCCCCGCCGACGCACTGGTGGCGGGACTCGTCTCTGTGGCTCTGATCCGTCTCCGCCATAAAACGTGGCGGAGAGGCGGTTATTACCCGCTGCGTTGTCCTCTAGAGCTCGGACTTTCCTCCCCGGAGGCTTTCGGGCCTCCATGGGCGGCTATCCTGCCTATTTTGGAACGCTCTTCCTTTATGGCCAAACGCGCCAGTTTATCGGCGCCTTTGTTGAGTTCCCTCGGGATCTGCTGGATACGATAAGCATCAAATTCGCCCAGCAGCATTTTTGCCTGTTCGAACAGATACCGGATATTTTCGTTTTTGACCTTGTATTCTCCGTTGATCTGGCGGCACAGCAATTGACTGTCGGAGAAGATGGCCACTTCTCTGACGTTCATCTCCAGGGCTTCCCGCAGGGCTGTGATCAAGGCCGTGTATTCGGCGACGTTATTGGTCTGGCGCCCGATGTATCTGGATATATTTTTGACGGGGACCTCTGCCCTCGCAAAAATAACGCCCACCCCGGCATCACCGGGGTTGCCCATGGAAGAGCCGTCAATATAAATGTCCATGGCGATGGAATTTATCTTTCTTCCGGAAACCTGAGGGCCCTCATTCACCTTCCTCAAGATAAAGGATCCGGGAACAGTTCTCGCAGGTGATGAGGCGGTTGTACATCTTGATCTCATTGATTACTTGGTGAGGGACGCGCATGTGGCACCCTTCGCAGGAGTTATTTGAAACCCTGACCAGCGCCACGCCCCCGCGGCCATGGAGAATGTGCTCATAGGCCTGAAGGATTTTTTTGTCGACGCCCGCCGCCGCGATCTGTCTTTTTCCCTGCTCGGCCTGCAGAGAGGCCTCTATGTCCTTCGTCTGTTCTTCAACGGCCCTTTTTTCTTCGTTATAGATTTTTTCTTCCCCGGCGAGGACTTTTTTCTCTTCGTCCAGGGCTTTCTTGGCCGCTTCGACCTCATCCATCAACTTAAGGATCTCTTCTTCAATGACGGATTTGTCGGCTTTCAGACTTTCGATCTCCGCAAGCTTGGCCTGATATTCCTTGTTGGTCTTGAGGGCCCCTAATTGCGATTGGGATTTTTTGATGCCCTCTTCCTTGGCGTTGAGGTCTCCCTCTTTTTCTTTTTGCTTGAGTTGCGTCTTCTGCAGGTTGCTTTCGAGGGATTTGTAATTGGCTTTTTTTTCCTCGAACGCCTTCTGCAATCTGTCCAGCAGAAGCGGAAGCTCTCCTTTTTTCTGATCGAGTTCAAATATCTTTTTATCCAATCCCTGGAGTTCGACGAGTTTTATCAGCTCTGTGCGGATTTCTGGTGTCGACAAAATATTCTCCTTAACTTTGTCTATGATGGGTTTTATTCTTTACAAAATTAGGCCCTCCGTTCTTTCGGTATTGCGGAGGCCTACCCCCTCGTGGGGTTAACTCCGAGCTTACGCCGTAAATTCCCCGAAGGCTGGCTTGGCCGGCCGGAGAGGAAATTTACAAGTGTTCAAGCGAGGAGCCAACGTTTATTCCTTAGTTTCCTCATGCGCGCCAGAGGCTATGTGTCTCGGGCTTTATGCTGCTCGATCATTTCCTCATAACCGCCAGTGGCTATTCGGAAATCCTCTTCGCAAAGCCCGAGACATATTTTGCCGGAGGCGCTGATTGTCCCTGAACATAAGCGCTCGATAATTTTCTCGTAGCCGCCAGAGGCGACTCGAAAATTCTCTTCGCATGTTCGGGACACATTTCGCCAGAGGCGAAATGTGGGCGCAGAAGGACTTTCCCGATACGCTCATTTCATTCGCTATCGGGATCCCGCTGAAATTGTTTCATTTCGGTGCGGGAGAACCTTCTCGGCCAAAATCAAAATGGGCGCAATAGGATTTGAACCTATGACCTCTGCCATGTGAGGGCAGCACTCTAACCAGCTGAGCTATGCGCCCGCGGAACACCATAATGTTATATTTCGGTGGCATCCCGAGGTCCTGCGTTTTTTAAATGCAAGGATCGAGGGAAAACTCTAAGTTTATTTATTTCATCCCTCACGGCGCATGACTTAATTTGCAGCCGCCTGGGATTCACTTTTGCTCTGCAAAAGCTCTTGGACCCCCCCGGAGGACTTGGCTACTGCGTTCGCAGAGTTCGCTGTGCAGCCTCCCCTCATTCGCTGACGGCCGGGGGCCTTTTTCTCGCCGTTCGCTCGACGCTCGCCTGCCTGCCTGCCGGCAGGCTTCGAGTCCAGCGAGAGCTCGGATTATCCGATGACGCTCATTGTCACAAGGTTTTCTTGAATCCATGGGCCCTGGAGGACTCGAACCTCCGACCAAGTGATTATGAGTCACCTGCTCTGACCGACTGAGCTAAGGGCCCTATAGCAATAACTTACATCATTTCCGTCGGAGAATTCGATTTTTAATCATATCCGCAAATATACGCAAATAACCTTAAAAATACGCATTTTGCCTGCGCATGGCCATAATTTAGCCATAGCTAAATAAATCTGCAAAAACAAGAATTTAAGACTTTTATTTATACCATAAAGTTAATTAGTTTGCAAGGGAAAAAGTGGTTGGGTTTCTTGATGTAAGCTATTAAACCAATTGTGGTTGCATTCAGAAGAAAAGCGTCATTTTTTAGAAAAACAGTCCTATTCTATCCTTGAAATAAGTTGATCATGAGATACACAATTACTTGTTCAATATTATCTTCTTGTTGGAGATCAAAAAACCCACCTTCCTTGGGTGGGTAGAAATAGGCCAATCCTTATAGCGCTATTTATTGCTAGCTTCTTCTATGCTCGTTGCATATTTTGCAGGTACAGCTTTTATTTGTGAAGTGCCGAACTCCAACAGCAACACTTCCCTTCCTCTCGGCTCGAGAAAAAACCAAATCGAATAAAACTTCTTCTTTGTTTTCGAGGTATCTTCTTAAAGCGTATGCGCATAAATCTGCCATCTGAACCATGCTGGTGAGCTCGCTATCAACAAAAAGAGGGGTTTCGATAATATTTTTTAAATGAACCCATCGAGTTCCATCTTTATGAAATTTCTTCATTAACAATGTATGTTTTTTTGCAACAGTTGGATTGTTATCGTGAATCAGCAAACCAAAATTATCCCCAGGACATTTTGAGCCGCTGACCTGTAGATATTGTTCAAACCTTGAGATGACTTGTTCAAAAGATTGTTCATCAACAGATTTTGTGGTGTGTACAGAATTAAACTGGATCTTGTCAATGCATTCTGCGAACAATCTTGCAAATCCCCAAGTTGATAATTTCTTCGCGATGTCTATGATTAGGTTTTTTCGTTCGTTAAGGGTGAGATGGGCGTAGTCTTCGGTTAGCCTATAATTTTTTTTGGTTTGGAGATATTGTTTAGAATTGCTGCGCTGAAGTCGTAGCAACTCAGCTGTCCGAAAAGCACGTATCTGAAATGTGCGGTCATCATAAGATAATTTCTCGAAATTTGCTATTTTGTTTTGTTCGGGGTAAGTCCTCAATATCCAAGCTACGTGGATCTCTTTATCAATGAGACGATATTTCTTTTTAACATATTCAATATCATTATCGCAACTTTTCCAATATTGTACGGGGATTGATACGCCAGCTAAGACAAAATGGGAGGTATTGCCAGGAATATTAGATGTACCCGATTCATCTATGTAACAGATATACATTTTTTTCGGGACGTGGTGGGTAAAAAAAAGCGACTGGGTTTAAGGCTATAAGCCTTAAGACGAGACGCGAGGCGACTCATCCCAGACGCTTTTGAATTTTAACCCAGGAATTAACAGGCGTCAACACTTTTTAAAATATTTTTTACCCACCCTCTTTAAAGTTAGCGAAGTTGCAAGCGAAAAAGCAGACAGCCATTTTTATATAACCTATTAAAATAAATATGATTGCAAGAAGAAAAATGAAATTGTTGTCAAAATCTCAAAAACTATCCTGTCCGTTGTTGCCGTTATGGCAAGCGGCTCGTATTTGCCTGCTATGAATGACAAAAAATCCACCTGTTATGGTGGGTCCCTATCCTGATCTTACCGTTTCCTGGGGAGAGAGTTTTTAGGATTTGATCATGTGTTTTAAGAATTGGGCAAGCATCTCCTGATTCTTTTCAGGCATAAAGCTGAAGAAGGCACCGGTTTCATGGATAACCCTGCTGGTAGTATCCCAGCCCGCGTTGATGATATTGACTGGTTCTGACCGGCTGACTTCAACGACGGCGGTGATATAGCGGTAATTATCCAGATGGATATTGATCGCCAGTTCTGTGCCTGGGTGCAGATAGTTCTGGGTTTCGAAAAGGATACCCCCCATGCTCAAATTTTTGATCTCAGTTTTGACAAAGTTCGGATAAACGTAGTATTCAGCTGTCAATCCTACTTGTACCCTTTTATAGCGGCGGCGGTTAACGCCCGTATAGAGACCGTTGGAAATTTCTTTTTCCATGAGATTGTCACGCAGCGCAACATCGTCTTTATACCTGTCGAGTTCAAACTCTTTGAAATGTCCCCCATAGTATCTTTCGATGCTTTGCCGGATTTCCGAGCGTATGCTGATGAGGACGACAATTTCGCAGCGGCTGATCTGACGGATCAGCTCAATGACGCCTTTGTTGAGGGGGTCGGCCATCGCGATCGTCAGCAGTTTGTCGTGTTTTTCGATGGGAAGAACGCAAAAGTCGCACGCAAATTCCGCAGGGATGCACGCCAGGGCGTCTTCCGTAACAATATAAGATTTCAGGGGAATGTATGAGTAGCCGAATTCACAGGTCAGATGAGTGGCAATATCCGCTTCTTTGATATAGCCAAGTTCAATGAGCCTTTGGCTTAAATATCCACCTTTGATCTTCAGGTGTTCATAGGCATCTTTCAGCTGTTCGGCCGTAATCAGCCTTTTTTCCATCAGCGAAGTGCCGAGATTGATCTCGGTATTGAGGTTCATAAACATACTGCACCCCGGTGTGCAAAAATATGGTTTTCCTCTTCCCTTTTGGCCGAATTTGAATCTTCAAAAGGCCTCTTTTTTATTAAAAAAAGTGCTTATATTCATACAATTATAGTATATCATATAGATAAACGTAATTAAAGGAGAGCAAAAAACTATTGTAATGTAATAAGTTATAGAAATATTTAACCTTCGCACATGCCTGCTTTGTTCCTGGCCGGAGCCTAAGGATGCCCGCCGCAGCTTTGCAACGGATCAGCCTCCCTTGTCTTGCGCAGAGCGAATAAGGAGGGCATTATATTTTTACCAGAATATTTATAACGAGGGAGACGAGGAGGAAGAAATTGAAGGAAAGAGCGGCTTCGGATGCCATGGCATCTGCGGCCACCGGGATGTTTTGTGAAAAGCTCCTTACGGTGCGGACAGTTGTCGGCAATGAAAAGAGGACGAATAGCCCGGGCCAATCCAAGATCTTCATGCCGACATAGGCGCCTATGATCATATAGGGCAGATAAGCCAGCGCGATGAAGGTTTTCATTGCTGCGCGCGGGCCAAGCAGGGTCGCCAGGGTTTTGATTTTTTTGCAAGAATCAAATTCCCTATCCCTGAGATTATTGGCGAAGAGAACAAGGGCAACAAGAATGCCAACCGGTATGGATAGCAGAAAGACGTTCCATGAGAGATATCCTGTTTGTACGGCGAAGCTGCCTTCCATGATGACAGGACCGAAGGCCAAAAAAACAGCAGGTTCTCCGAGGGCTGTATATTTGAGCGCATGTCCAGGCAGTGCCGTATAAAATAAGTTCAAGAACAGGCCCAGGATGATGAGGGGCCAGAGATATGCTGTGCGCAGGATTGCCAGCGCCGCGCCGATCAAAAGGGCAATGGTCAGAAGGGTCAGGGAGAGGTAAAAAAGCGCCTTGGGAGCGATCAGGCCCGCGAAAACACCATGAGCCCTGTAGACGGCGGTCGGCGCTTCGGGGGTATCAACTCCGTATTTGAGGTCGAAATAATCGTTGAATGTGTTGGCGCACGCATGAAACAGACAAACGCCGAAGACGACCAGCAGATACAACCAGGCGGATCCTCGTTGAGTTGTTGCGGCTGCCGTTGTCCCAAGGGTTACCGATGAAATGCTAAGAGGCAGAGACCATCCCCTGATGACGGTCAGGAAGCGTCCCGGGAGGCTCATGGGATGTGTTGACGGCGATTGGCCGGCGAGGCGTCTTTGTTGAGGATGCCGTCGCGTATCATGCGCTCAAACAGGTCTTGTCTGCGAAAGTTGTCGTTGAGTTCGGCAATGATCAGCCAGACGGCACCGATCAAAAGGAGTTCGCTGAGGAATAACCAGGATAACAGATTCATGAGTATTTGGGTCCGTTGATCAGCAGTTCTTTTAAAGCTTTTCGGCAGCCCTTCTGCTTCTTGCCCGCCGGATAGCCCATGGCCACGACGGCCAGAAGGTCGAGATCTTTGTTCAGTTTCAAGGCATCCGCGACTTTCATCTTTTTGTTCAGGATCTCCCCCAGCCAGCATGTTCCGATGCCGAGGTTTTTGGCTTCCAGGAGCATGTTCTGGATCGATGCCCCTGCGGCCATAAGGTCTTTGTCCCTGTTGTAGGAATCAGCCGCATCCAGACAGACAATGACGATAGCCGCCGCCCTGCGGATGATGGAGCCGTATGCGGTGAAGGCGGCGATGCGGTCGCGGAGTTCCTTGTCTTCAACGACAAGGAAACGCCAGGGTTGATTATTGAGCCCCGAAGGGGCCCATCGGCCTGCTTCGAGGATTTTGGCGATCTCTGCAGCCGGGAGTTTTTTGTCGCTGAAATGACGGACAGAGCGCCTGGCCTTGATGATATTCAGGATATCCTTCATGGGGCGCCTCGTCTGCATCCGGCGGATTAATATTCCCGTTCGTGCGCCAGGGTCATGTCGAGAAAAGTCCGCAGCTTTCTGGACCGTGACGGATGCCTCAGCTTGCGCAGGGCCTTGGCCTCGATCTGCCTGACGCGTTCGCGCGTGACCTTGAAGACATTCCCGACTTCCTCAAGCGTCTTCGGAGCGCCGTCGGAGAGTCCGAAGCGCAGCATCAGGATCTTCTTTTCCCTTTCCGTCAGCGTGTTGAGCGCGGAATTCATCTCGTCTTTGAGCATGACATGGACGGTGGCGTTGGCCGGAGAGATGGCCCGTTTGTCTTCGATGAAATCTCCGAAATGGGTGTCGCCTTCGTCGCCGATCGGCGTCTGAAGGGAAATGGGTTCCTGGGCGATCTTAAGGATATTTTTGATCTTGTCCTGCGGCATGCGCATGGATCTGGCGATTTCCTCGGGAGAGGGTTCGCGGCCGTACTCCTGGACGAAGATGCGCGAGATGCGGATGATCTTATTGATGGTCTCCGTCATGTGCACGGGGATGCGGATGGTCCGCGCCTGGTCGGCGATCGAGCGCGTGATGGCCTGGCGGATCCACCATGTCGCATAGGTAGAGAATTTATAGCCTCTGCGGTATTCGAATTTCTCGACGGCCCTCATGAGGCCGATATTGCCTTCCTGGATGAGGTCCAGGAAGGACAGCCCGCGGTTGGTGTAGCGTTTGGCGATGCTGACGACAAGCCTGAGGTTTGCTTCGACCAGGGCCTTTTTGGCCCTCTGAAACCGGGCGTGCCGGATTTTGATGAGCTTGAGCTGTTCCTTGAACTTTTTAGGTACCATGCCCATCTGCCTTAAAGCCTTGTTCTTTTTTTGTCTCAGGGCGCGGCTGTCGCCTTTTGATTTCTTCTCGCGGATTTTTTTAAGATCCCTGTCGGCTGCATCGGCCTGCCTGACCAGGCTGATCATTTGATGAACGATGTCTTCGAGGGCCGGTGTGGCCAGGTTCAGGTCGGAAAGATATGCGGCCGTCGCATCGTCCTTTTTTGTCTTGAGGAGTTTTTTGAGCGTCGTCGAAAATTTCTTGAGCGTCTTTTCGCGCTTGATAGCGATGTCTTCTTTAACGACGTTCTCGATGTGGACCTCGTTCGTCAGGACCTGCTTGATGAGGAGGACGACCGCATGTTTGACGAACCGGGAGGACAACAAAAGCTGGCGAAAGTTGTTCTCTGTCTCCTCGATCTTTTTGGCGAGACGAAGCTCGTCTTCCCGGGACAACAGCGAGATCCTCCCCATCTGTTTTAGGTACATCTTGACGGGGTCGTCGAGCGGCAGGAGCCTGTCTTCGACTTCATCGAGTTCCTTCGCTTCTTCGGTTTTTGAGATGTCCTCGAGCTTTTCTTCCGTCAGCTCATTGTCGACGATCTGGATGTCTTCGTCATTGAGCATTTCAAAGACTTCGTCGATATCGTCCGACGAAACGATGTCCTCCGGAAGGACGTCATTGACCTCGTCATACGTGAGGTAGCCTTTCTTCTTGCCCAGCGCGATCAGCTTATCCAGACTTTTCTTTACAACCGGCTTTTCCATATATGTTTCTCCTCATTTACGGGCGTCTATCGCTTTTCGCAGCAGTTCCGTAGCCTGCGGTTTCAGCCGACCTTTGTTTGATGAGATTGTTGTATTCGAGAACGAGATGATGTAGTTTGTTTTCATCTCCCGATGTTTGCGCTTCCCGGATACGGTTGTGCAGTTCCTGGCAGCGATGCAGGATCTTGTCGCGTTTGAGACGCCGCACGCAGTCCTCGATAAGCTTTTCTTTTTCGGGACAGTTATGGATGTCGAGTGCCGCAAGCTCTGCGATGATGTTGATGGCCTCGTCGTCATCCAGATAATGCATGAGGACGTTCGGTTTTAAATTCTTGCCTTGGTCGAAAAAGTCGAAGATGAAGGCGGCGATTTTGCGTAATTTATCCGAAACGAAATCGGATGGTTCGATGAGTTGACGCAGGTGGTCGATCAGGTGCATCTCTTCGAGCATCAGCTTGACGAGCATCCTTTCGGTGACCGGGATTTCCGTCAGGCGCTGGTGCTCCAGGGCGCTGAAGGCGAGAGCGTCGCTGTCCGGCGCAGCGGCCGGCCGGACCGTCTCCGCCATGTTTTTCAGATCCTGCAGGAGCGCTTTCTCGTCGACCCCGACAGATGCCGCCGTTCTTTTTACATATTCCGCGCGGGTCGTATGATGTTTGAAGTGCTGGATGGTCGGCAGGATCTCGCGTACGATCTTGTCTTTTCCATGCGTGCTCTTGGCGTCATATTTGGCCAGCAGGAGATTCAGCTTGTAGTCAAAGATCGGCAGCGCTTTGTCGATGGTTTCCTTGAGGGCGTCGCCGCCGTTATGCCTGACGAAGGCGTCCGGGTCTTTTCCCTTGGGGAGTCCTGCGATGCGGATATCCATGTCTTCCTTGATGAGCAGTTCCAGGGCGCGCAGCGTTGCCATTTCCCCTGCCGCATCAGGGTCGTAGAGCAGAACGACGCGGTTCGTGAAGCGCTTGATCAGGCGGATCTGGTCTTCGGTGAGGGCGGTTCCAAGGGAGGCGACAATGTTTTTGACGCCCGCCTCGAAGGGGACGATCATGTCGAGATAGCCTTCGACGACGACGACCTGGTCTGCCTGCCGGATGTATTCTTTGGAGACATCCAGCCCGAAGAGGTTTTTTCCTTTGATGTAGACGGCCGTTTCCGGAGAATTGATGTATTTGGGCAGCGAATCATCCAGAACGCGGCCGCCGAAGGCGATGACGCGGCCCTTGACATCGGCAATCGGGAACATGATCCTGTTGCGGTACCGGTCGTAATATCCGCCGTTTTCTTTGGCGACAACCAGCCCCGACTTGTCCAGCGCCGCCAGAGAGATTTTCTGCGATTTGAAATAGGCGATAAGGCTGTCCCATTCTTCCGGTGCGTATCCGAGGCGGAAACGCTGGGCTGTTTCTTTGGAGATACCCCTGGCCGACAGGTAGTTCCTGGCGTTTTTAGCGTCGGGGGCCTGGAAGAGGCGGGTATGATAGAATGACGCCGCCTGTTCGTAGAGGCCGTGCAGGATTTTCTTGTAGTCTTCCCTGCCTTTCTGGGAGGGTGTCAGTTCGGGCTCGGGCAGGGGGATGCCGCATCTTTGTGCAACGACTTCCAGGGCTTCCCGAAAACCGACCTTTTCGTACTGCATGACAAAGGTGATCGCATTGCCTCCCTGTCCGCAGCCGAAACAATGGAAGATCTGCTTGTCCGCGCTGACAATGAATGACGGCGTTTTTTCTGCGTGGAAAGGGCAGTTGGCGCGGAAATTCCTTCCCGCCCGCTTGAGCGGGATATATGAAGAGATGAGCTCGACGATATTGCAGCGATCCAGGACGTCGCTGATGAGGTTGTCTGGGTATAGTCTGGGCATTACCTTCACCGAGAGCCCAACTTATGGAGCTGCCGCCGAGCGGCAAGTGAACATAAGCTGCCTGCGCGAATTAGACCCAGCACAAATTTTACCTATGTATTGTAAAAGTCTGTGAGTAAAATTGGTGCTGGGTCAGCTTCAGCCGGCGGCTTACATTCATTTTGTTCTGTAAGGTTGGGCTTCGTTTGGCCTTTTGACCCTTGTGAATCCGGAACAGGACAATATCTTAAGATTTCCCGCCTTTTCGAGTTTATCCAAGAGCAGGTTTAAACCGAGCGAGTCGGAGGAGATATGTCCTGCCACGATGACATTGATGTTCTTGCTTTGCAGTTTTTTATAGAATTCGTCGCTGACGTGCATGCCGACAAAGGTCCCGACGCCGGCGCTCAAGAGGTGGTCTGCGATATCTTTCGGCCCTTCGGTCCCTCCCGTCATGTCAATAAAGATCTTTCCGGTTTTGTTCTTGGGTGCGCCGGAAAGGATGACAGGCGGATTGTTGTTTTTGGCGGCGATCCTGTACTCGTCTATGTCTAAAAGAAGGTCCATGATGTCTTTGAGCTGTCCTGGTTTCTTGCGATCGAAAAGTTTTTGCAGGAAGCTGACCGCGTGGTTGTCCGCCGGCGTATGCGCGCAGATGAAGGGGATCCCCAGAAGCTGGGCCGCGTTGGCCGCCCGTTGATGATTGGCTGCGTGGGTCCTGCGTCCGACCTCCTTCAGGCGTTCTCCGAGGAGGCCTTCAGCTACGTTGATGGGGATGCCGATCTGTTCATAGATGTCCGCCTGCATCCGCATCACTTCGTGGAGGCTGGCAAAGCCTTTTCCTTGAGGGTGGTGGCTTAAAGCCAGATCGATCTTTTGGCGTCCTGCGCCGCGTGTCGATTCGTTGAGCCGGTCGATGAGCAGGAGCTCAGGTGTGTCAATATCAATGCCCGCCATGACGGTCTTGATCTCTTTGTCCGGTTGGCCGTTGAGGAGCCGGCTGTCGTCATAGGGGTTTTTCAGCTTATCTGTGTCAAACCACGCCTTTTCTTTTGCGGAGAGCGCGGCATATTCTTCGTCCGTTCGCTTAAGACATTCCTGGACGGTTTTGGCGCCTCGCGGGTCTGCTTCGATGCCCGATGCGATGATGAATTCGTAGATTTTTTGGAGTTTCATCTTGTGCGGGACTCCTTATTTGTTTTTCGATATGTTCCGCGGCCGCGCGATGCGGTTAGCGTTCGATAGCCCTGAAAGGTTCGGGATTGAGCTTTCCCGGGAAGAACTTGCCGATCAGCCCTTCGTAACTGCCTTTATAAATGGCCGGCGCCATAGCGATGAGCTTGTGTCCGAACAGCGACGACTTGGCGCTCACTTCCAGGTACTGGATCGTTGAGATGGTCATGATGAAGAGGCCGATGCTGCAGATCCACAGTCCCCTTACAAAACCGATGAAGAGCCCGGCCCATTTATCCACGACATTCTTGGCTTCGATCTTGATAAGGAGAAAGAAGGATTCGCGGACGATGCGGATGAGCAGTGTCACCAGAACGACCAGCGCGATGAAGACAAAGACGTCGCCGGCATCCAGGGGTAAGGCCGGGAGTTTTTGATTGAGCATGTCCGATAAGGGGGTCGTATAGACATGGAAGGCTGTGACTGTGACAAGCCAGAGGCTGAAGAGCTTGAAGAGTTCTACGATGAATCCTGTCTTGACGCCGATGTAGCACATGCGCAGGATAACGGCGATCATCAGGAAATCGACCCAGTTGATACCTATGAAATATTTTGTGAGCATTAAACCTTTTTTATGCCAACGGTCATGCTTTGCGGCAAAGGCATGCTTAACCGCGCATATCTAAGTGATGTCGTGACAATGTGTAACAAAAAGAACAAGTGCCTTAATTAAAAATTTTTGAAAGTATAACATAGGAATATGGCCCTGTCAAGGGAGCGTCCTTGATTCCGTTGGAAGACTTAGTTTTCCCGCGCGGACAGCCCCGTTACAAAGCCGCGCCCATGGACGGGGTTGTCTTAAGGCAGTTGCATAGGAAAAAGCCCTATGCTGTTTTTTTGTTAGAAGAGGCTAGCCCTTTCTGACGGGGTTGACTTCCCTTCAGAGATGTGTTAAAGTTTCGCTTATGGAAAATCAGGATAAGACAAGAACAATAAACGACCAGGATGTTCTTTTAGAGCAGCTGGCCAAGGCGAGACAGGAGCTCTCGACCCTCTATGAGATCTCCAACGCCATGCATAAGACCCTTGCCCTGGATGAGATCCTTTTTATTATTTTGACAGGAGTCACTTCGCATTCGGGCCTCGGCTTTAACAGGGCCATGCTTTTTCTTCTGGATTCTTCCGGGAAATTCCTGGAAGGCCGCATCGGGATCGGCCCCGACAACGGTGAAGAGGCCAAGCGCATTTGGAGGCTGATCGACGAGCAGAAGATGGATCTGGACGACCTTGTCAATTCCTATGCCCAGACACATGAGGTCATTAAAGGTTCGAAATTTTTTAACCAGGTTAAATCCGTCCGTATGCCCGTCAAAGAGCCGGACGGCGGCATCCTGGCGAAAGTGTTCAACGACGGCATGCCCTTCCATTTCAAAAAAGATAATCTCCAGAGTTTTACGGGGGACCCTCTCTTCACCATTTTCCCGTCCGATGAATTCGTCGTGATTCCCCTGAAGGCCAAGGACAGGTCGAACGGCCTGATCGTCGCCGACAACATTTTTACGAAACGCTCCATCACCAAAGACGACATCCGGGTCCTGATGATGTTCGCCAACCAGGCCGGCATGGCCATAGAAAACTCACAGCTTTATGAGCGCACCTTGATCAAGGCCCATAAGGATGCCCTGACAGACCTCTGGAATCACGGCTATTTTCAGTATGTCTTTGACGAGGAGCTCAGGCGGGCCAAAGATCACATGTCTTATCTGAGCCTCATCATGCTTGATATTGATAACTTTAAGAATTACAACGATACGTGGGGCCACCAGAAAGGCGATGAGATCCTCGCGCGCATTTCTCAGATCGTCATGGAGTCGTCCCGCAAGATCGACAAGGTCTGCCGTTACGGCGGCGAGGAGTTCGCCGTGATCCTGCCCGATGCCGCCAGGAAGGATGTCCTCGTAGTCGCCGAGCGTATCCGGGCGAATATCGAGCAATGTCCTTTCTCGGCCGGAGCCGACCACCCTTCGCAGAAAATCACCGTCAGCATCGGCGTTGCCTCGTTTCCCGAGAGCGGGAAGACAAAGCTGGAGCTTATCCGCGCGGCCGATGCGGCGCTCTACGACGCCAAGAAGCAAGGCAAGAACCGCGTGGCCTGCCCGCCGGCACCGTAAGACAACACTTTAAAAACGGGATGTTAGAAGATCACGCCGCTTCCGAGGTCGCCTCGGGAGCTTTTTCTTTTGTATCTTCGGGCGTTTGAGGCTGGAGTTCTGCTGCTGCGGCGGCGGCCTTGGCCTGGGCATTCTCGTGCAGCTTGACGGAGACGATCTTCGACATGCCGGAGCGTTCCATGGTGATGCCGTACATGACATTGGCGCGCGAGATGGTCTTTTTATTGTGCGTGATGGTGATGAATTGGGATGTTTTGGAAAAATCGCCCAGCATGCGGCTGAAACGGTCGATGTTGGATTCATCGAGCGCCGCGTCGATTTCATCCAGGACGCAGAATGGCGACGGTTTGGTCTTGAAGATGGCAAAGATCAGCGCGATGGCCGACAGGGATTTTTCTCCGCCGGACAAAAGCGTGATATTCTGAAGCTTTTTGCCGGGCGGACGGCAGATGATCTCGATGCCGGATTCCAAAACGTCTTCTTCGTCCATCAAAAAGAGCTTGGCCTCTCCCCCTCCGAATAGAAGGCGGAAGTAATTCTTGAATTCTTCGGCGACGATCTGGAAGGTCTCCAAAAACATCTTGCGCGTATTGCGGTTGATCTTGAGGATTGCGTTTTTCAGTGATTCCTTGGCCGTCAAAAGGTCGTTTTGCTGCTGGGTCAGGAAGTCAAAACGGTTTTTCAATTCTTCCAGCTCTTCAATGGCCACCAGGTTGACCGTTCCGAACGATTCCGTTTTTTCCTTCAGCGACTGAATTTCCTGCTGAAGCGCCTGGACGTCGATGCCTTCCTGCGGCTCAGGTGCCGTTGTCGCCGCGTCCTCCAGGTCGACATTGTAGGCCGACAGGACCCTGTTCTTGATGCTGGTGAGCTTGAAATGCAGCTCCTGCTCCTGCATCTGGTAGTGATGGATGTTTTCTTTGGCGCGGTCCAGCTTTTCCTCGAGGTCTATGATCTGTTTCTGGATGAAATCGATGGCATTGACCTCTTCGATACGCAGTTGGCTCCGGGACATGAGCTCCTGGGTTTTTTTGCTTATGGTTTCTTCATTGGCTTTGATCTTGAGCTCCAGGTTCTGGGTTTCTTCTTCCAGGAGCCGCGTCTTTTCCTGCGATTCCGCGATCTCTTGGCGCGCGAGCATCAGGGTGTGGTCATCGGCGCTGAGGGCGTCTTCAAAAAGCTTGAGGTTGGCCCGCAGGCCGTCTTCCTTGGCTTTTTGGTTGTCCAGTTCCGCCTTGAGCTGTGTGATTTCGACCAGGACGGTCTCGCGTTCTGCGCTGATCTTGGCCGCCTGTTCGGTGTTCTGCGTGATTGTGTTGTCGCAGTTCGTCAGTTCGCCGGATATAGTGTTGAGCTCATTACGGTATTGTTCGTCGCGGCCTTTGGCGGTCCCAAGCTCTTGTGTGACGTCCTGGAGCTCCAGGGTAATGACGGAGAGCTCTTCCTGGATTTTGTGCGCATTTTCGGCGAGGTTTGTGTTGACGGCCTCTTTGTTGGTCAGGGTGAATTTTTCCTGCTGGAGCTCTTCGTCGATCTTGCGCGCGTCTTCCACAATCTGCAGGAGTTCTTTTTCTTTTGCGGAGAGCTCGGCGCGCAGGCTTTGGGTCTCCGCATCGATGTCTTTGGTGCGTTGCTCCAGACCTTCGAGGTCGAAAGAGATGAATTTCAATTCGCACGTGATCCGGCAGGTCGCCGTCTTTTCGTCGTAGGCGATGTCCCTGGCGTGGGCGATGATGCCGGATATCTTGCTGTCGATCGGACCGCGGATCTCCAGGGTGCCCACCTGGGCCTCGGGCATGCTGTCGTATTTCAGGCGCAGCTCTTTCAAGAATTCGATCTGGGACTGGAGGCCCAATTTTTCGTTTTCGAGCGCACGCAAGCGCGCATCCATCTCTTTGAGCTCTGCTTCCCGCCTGGACTGGTCTGCCTTCTTACCGTTGAGACGCGTCTGTATTTCTTCGATCTTCGTCTTTTCCTGTGAGATCTCCGAACCAATGGCCTCGATGTTCTTGAGGAGCTGGGCGTTTTCTTCCTCGGTTTTCAGTTTTTCGGTATCCAGTCTCCTCTGCCGGGCCAGCAAACCGTGCAGGCTGCTAGAGTTCTCATTAAGCAGGTTTGAGGTTTTTGTTTCGTTAAGGTTGAGCTCGAAAATCCTGTTTTTGAGTTCTTTGTTTTCCGTCTGAAGACGGTTGAGGTCCGCATCCATCCGGCCCAGGAGCGTTTCCCTTTCTTTAAAATGCGATTCTTTTTCAGAGAAGACCTTGTTGAGCTGGCTCAATTGGGTGGAGAGCTCGTCGATATTGCCCTTGTGGGAGGCGATTTTTGATGTCAACTGCTGTTCCTGCTCCCCCAGGATCTGAATGCGCTGGCCCAAGTCGCTCATGCGGTCCATGTTCAAGTTGATGTGCTGGCGGCAGGTGGTCGAGCTGTTTTCGAGGCTCGAGATTTCTTCCTTCATCTCGGCGATACGGCCGTCGAGTTCCTGCAGTTCCTGCTGCTGGTGCATGAGCCGTCCATCAAGGGTCTGCAGCTCGGTATTAAGCTGGGTTTCTTCCTGTGTTCCTTTTTTGGCCATTTCGCCGACGACAGCCGCCTCCCCCTTGATCGTCTTGAGCTCGATGTTGGCAAAGGTCAGCTCCGAGGATTTCAGCTTTTCAAACACTTCTTTATAACGGCGGGCCTTGCTGGCCTGGCGTTCGATGGAGCCGATCTGGCGCTTGACTTCCGTGATGATATCGTTGACGCGCAGGAGGTTGTTGTCCGTCTCTTCCAGCTTGCGCATCGCCTCTTTTTTCTTGACCTTATATTTGCTGACGCCTGTGGCTTCATCGAAGACCAGGCGCCTGTCTTCGGGTTTTGAGCTGATGACAAGATCGATCTTGCCCTGTTCGACGAGCGAGTAAGATTCGGCCCCGATGCCGGTGCCCATCAGGAGTTCGTTGATGTCTTTGAGGCGCACGACGTTGTTGTTGATGAGATATTCGCTTTCTCCGGACCTGAAGAGCCTGCGCGTGATCGTGACTTCGTCGTAATCGATGGGCAGGATCTTGGCTTCGTTGGAAATGGTGAGGGAGACTTCCGCCATATTCTGCGCAGGGACATTTTCCGTCCCGTTGAAAATGACGTCCTCCATCTTGGCGCCGCGCAGGGATTTGATGGATTGTTCGCCCAGGCACCAGCGGATGGAATCGAAGATGTTGCTTTTTCCGCAGCCGTTGGGGCCGACAATGGCGGTGATGCCCGGCTCAAAGTGCAGGATCGTCTTTTCGGCAAACGACTTGAATCCGGCGATTTCGAGTTTTTTGAAATACATGGTCTTAGACCCGCCTATTTTCTCAGTTTCTCCCTGAGCGTTTTTGTCAACAGCGGCACCACCTCAAAAAGATCTCCGACGATGCCGTAAGAGGCGACCTGGAAGATCGGCGCCCCGGGGTCGTTGTTGATGGCGATGATCGTCTTGGACGACTGCATGCCGACCAAGTGTTGGATCTGGCCGGAGATGCCGCAGGCGATGTAGATGCTTGGGCAGACCGTTTTTCCTGTTTGTCCTACCTGATGAGAATAGGGTATCCAGCCGGAGTCGACCGCCGCCCTTGAGGCGCCGACGGCGCCGTTCAAGACACCCGCCAGCTCTTCTATGATCTTGAAATTCTCGGGTCCCTTCATGCCTCTGCCGCCCGAGACGATGATGTCGGCTTCGGCGATGTTGATGGTCGCCGATACGTCTTCAATGATATCGAGGATCTTTGTCCTTGAGGCATAGACATTGTCCTCAAAGTTTTCCCTGATGATTTTGCCCTGGCGCGAAGGATCGAGGGACGCCTCTTTCATGACTTTGTGGCGGACGGTCGCCATCTGCGGCCTGTGATTGGGCGTGATGATGGTGGCCATGATGTTGCCGCCGAAGGCCGGGCGCGTCTGCAGAAGGATCTTTTTATGCGGATCGATATCCAGGCCCGTGCAGTCGGCCGTCAGGCCCGTATGGATCTTGACGGCAACGCGCGATATCAGGGACCGGCCGATCGATGTCGCGCCGCAGAGGACGATCTCCGGCTTGTATTTTTTGATCAGACGCACCAGGACAGCCGTGTAGGCGTCGTCCACATAGTGCTTCAACTGAGGGTGATCGACGACATAAACCGTGTCTGCGCCCCTCTGGATGATGTCCCGGCCCCTGGGTTCGATGTCGTGGCCGATGAGAATGCCGCAAAGTTCGCAGCCCAGCTTGTCGGCCAGCTCGCGGCCTTTGCCGAGAAGTTCATAGCTGACGGATTGCACCACTCCCCGTTTCTGTTCGCAAAAGACCCAGACACCCCGCGCTTGAGTATCGGCCTGGACCGTCTTGTCCCTCTTGATCGAGATGGCGTCGAATTTGCATGCCTCGACGCAGGCGCCGCACAAGGTGCATTGCTCGGGGCGCACGACGGCCTTTTTATTTTCCATATACAGAGCGCCGAACGGACAGACTTTGACGCATAAGGTGCATCCGACGCATTGTTCTTTGTTGATGATTAAAGACATGATACCTCGCTTAAGGGACGAGTGATTTGATAACAGCGGCTATTTTTTCAACGGATTCT
>Ga0302253_1000762_pt1 | contig 23478 bp, 24 predicted proteins | sample AAG_RA_Trp_MG_FD_193537 | JGI IMG/M metagenome (GOLD analysis project Ga0302253, IMG submission 193537) | Enriched activated sludge microbial communities from anaerobic digester in WTTP, New Holstein, Wisconsin, United States - AAG_RA_Trp | ecosystem: Engineered > Bioreactor > Anaerobic >...
ACCATTTCCGCACCCCGGGCGGTCATGTTCGCGAGAGCCCGGTCACCGTCACCGGGATGGACGTTTACGGCATAGACTGCATCCGTTAGAACCACGACGGCATAACCCGCATTGCGTAAATCCAGCGCCGTGTTCAGGACACAATAGTCGGTGGCCAGACCGCCGATCCAAACCCGTTTGGTATTCGATTGCTCAAGCCATGTCTGAAGCGTCAGCCCCGAATCGCTTTTCGCGTGAAAAGCCGAGTACTCCTCACGGGTTTTATCCGTCGCCTTGGAAAAGATGACCGCTGTCGCAGGCATGATTAATTCGGGCGAAAATGCTGCGTCGGCCGTGCCGGCGACGCCGTGGGCCGTCCAGGGTCCGCCCTGTTCCTGAAAGGAGATGTGATCGGGAGGATGCCAGTCTCGCGAGAAGGCAATGGGAAGGCCCTTCCGCTCAAATATCCGGATCATCCGGTTGATGGGTGCGATAATGCGATTGCTGCCGGCAATGCCGAGCTTGCCTCCCGGAAGAAAGCAGTTCTGCATATCCACGGCCACCAGGGCGTCACCCGTCTGCAAACGATATCGCTCTCCCATGCCATCCTCCTTAAAAAAGTTTGGGTTATATGGATCATCATAAAGGGAAAACCGGCGTGATTTCAAGAGGAATATGCATTATTACCCCATGGTCTTCCGCTATGGTATCCGGGCTATTCGTTTTCCTTGTGTTCCGTTTTTGTCGAAATGGCTTCCCGGTGCAGCCGGCTGACGAGGTCTGGGAAAATCGCCTTTTCTTCCCGCCAGGTATAAATCAAGAGATCGACGTTCATTTTACTCAAGCGGCTCCAGACCTCCGCTTCCGGAGGTGCGGGCACGGCCAGAAAAAGTCGCGTTCGGTGAGGGATATTCAGACTCTGGAGTAAAAGCTGGGTTACACCCTCCTGAAGGCTTATCGGCAGGGTATCTGTTTTGACGTGAAAAATGGTGCGAATCCGGTCCTCGTTATCGACAAGGTACAGATCACGAAAAGGGTCGTTCCCGACCCGGAAGCCTGCAGTCTTTAAGGTATGGTAGAGATCCCGGATAACAATCCCCTGATCGCACAAACCCGCCATGTCCCGGAAAAAATCACCTTGCCTGTTGCCTGTCCATTCCTCGCGGAAGGAGACTTCTGCGAAGGACAGAATGGTCTGGGGCGACGCGGTATTGGCTTCCGCTTTGATGTGTCCGATTTTATGCACGAAGTGCGCGAGCTGGCGGGGGAATCGCTCCGATTTCAAAAGCCCGATTACCGCCACAACGGTTTCCTGATCGCCGTCGTCCATCAAAGCCCAGACACCGCGATAATGACTGTCGAAAAGCGACTTTCCGATGCCTTTCCGTCCACCGCCGATCTTACCCCGGTGGACAACAAAAATCTGGCCCCGGCGATCTCGGGCAAAAGCCCCTCCTATGCGCCGGTCGATGCCGCCGACGGGGAAATTAATCTCGCATGAGGCTGCCAGGAAACTTCCGGGAAGAGGTTTCCCTATACCGAAGGCGTGATTGTAGGGTGAGGCTTTCCCCTTCTCGTGGGCCATCCAGATGCCGAGGTTCTCCGACCAGAGGACCTGCGAGGCGCTGCTGGCGCCGAGGTGTCCCAGACGTACCTGGATCTTTTCAACCATGAGCGCCTTCAACCTCCGGACAAAGAGGTTCCGGTATTTACGGACAGGATCTGCCTCAGTGATAATTTTAAGAAACATCGTTATGTCACCTCAATCCAGTCTCTTGCGGAAAAAACCCACGGCCCCTGAAAAGACGACGATACCGAGCAGAGACAGAGCCAAATACTGGGGCCAGAGCACGTCCAATCCCACACCCTTAAGGAAGAGACCACGAATAATAACCAGGAAATACCGCATGGGATTAAGATAAGTCAGCCATTGCACGAATTCGGGCATGTTGGCAATAGGAAAAACGAAGCCGCTCAGCATGAAAAAGGGGAGGAGGAAAAAGAAAGTCGTCATCACCGCCTGCTGCTGGGTGGATGAGACGGTGGAGATGAAGAGTCCGATGCCCAGGGTGCTGAGCAGGAACAGGCAAGAGGCGAAAAACAGAGCGGCAATACTTCCTTCCAGGGGGATCTGAAACCATAAAACGGCAAAAATGGTGACAACGGCCATCTGGGCTAAGGAGATGAGGATGTAAGGAATGGTTTTACCCACGATGAATTCAAAAGGCGTCAGCGGCGTCACGATGAGCTGCTCCAAGGTTCCCGTTTCCTTTTCCCTGATGATGGCGATGGATGTCAGCAGCAGTGAGATGACCATGATAATCACGGCAACGATGCCGGGAACAAAAAAATACTGGCTGTCCAGGTTCGGGTTGTACCAGGTCCGGATCCGGGGATCGATCCGGCCGTACCGGACGGCATGGGGGTGAAGTTCATGCAGCAGGGTGTTGTTAATCTGCTGCAAAACCGCAACCGCATAGGAAACCCGGATTGAGGCCATATTGCTCATACTGCCGTCCGCGATCAACTGAACCGCGGCACTTTTCCCCTGTTTCATTCTTTCGCTCAGATCCGGTCCGATTTTGAGTACCAGATCCGCTTCTCCTCGGATCATCAGGGGTTCGATATCATGGTCGTGATGGAGAAACCGGGTTATGCTGAAGATGCCGTTTCCCCGAAAGGTTTCGACGATCAGGCGGCTTTCACGGGTTCGTGCTTCATCCAGAACGGCCATGCGGATATGCCGGATGTCGTAGTTGACGACATAGCCGAAGATCAGAATCTGAATCAGGGGCGCCACGATGAGAATCGGCCGGATCTTTTTGTCCCGGAAGAGTTGAATAAATTCCTTGCGGACGAGTTCGCGAATACGAATCCGGTCGATCTTCAAATCAGAGCCCTTCCTTTCTCAACTGGAGCCAGTTGGCCATCAGGAGGGTTAGGAACATGACAGTCAGGACGGCAAAGGAGACCCAGAGCTGTAAAAAATTAAGATTTTTCAGATAGATTCCCGTTAAGATATCAATGTAGTAGGTGGCCGGAACAAAATGGGTCAGGCCTTGCAGGATCGCCGGCATGTTTGAAACGGGAAAGACGAAATTGGACAGTAAAAGCGATGGCAGATAGGTTATAAGGAGCGCGATCTGGTTGGCGACCAGTTGTGATTTCGTCAAGAGGGAAATCAGAAGCCCCAGAGTCAAGGCGACGGCCAGGTACAAAGACGATGCCGCCATCATGAGCCAGAAACTTGATTTCATGACGATGCCAAACAGGATCTGGGCCATGAGAATGGCCGCCAGGACATCCGTCAGGCCGATCAGAAAATAGGGTATGGCCTTCCCCATAAGAAATTCCCCGGCGGAAAGAGGCAGGGCACGGATCGTCTCCATGGTTCCGTTCTCGTATTCCCGGGCGATGACCAGCGAGGTCAGCATGGCACCGACAATCATGATGATGACCGCGATGATGCCGGGGATGATGAAATTCCGGCTCTCAAGGTCTTCGTTGAACCAGATACGGATACGTCCTTCAACAGGTTGTGCGAGGGTGTTTTTCCCCTGTCGATTCAGGAATAAGCCAAGCCTTTCCTGATTATACCGATCAAAAAAGGCGGTGACGTAGGCCCGGGCGATGTTCGAGAAATTCGGATCGCTGCCGTCCAGTAGCAACTGAATGGCTGTTTCCCGCTCATGTTTTATCCCCGCCGTTAAGCCCGCGGGGATAATCACCGCCAGGGTGGCATCGCCCCGATCCAAGGCTTCTCCCGCAACTTTCGTGTCCGGCAGAATAGTCCGAACCGTGAAATAAGTGGATGCATCCAACCGGCGGATAAGGTCGCGGGTCAGGGCGGTCCGGTCGTGATCGACAACGACCGTGGCAATCCGGTCCACATCAAGACTCAGGGCGTATCCGAACAACAGGATCAAAAGGAGCGGAATGGCGAAGGCCAGATAAAGACTCCGGAAATCCCTGACCAGATGATAAAATTCCTTGCGCGCGACAGCCTGGATCCTTCGCCGATTCAATTTTGTTACCCGAAGATTGCCGTTGATAAACGCCCCGTCGGTGTGGTGACCGGAGAGGCGTTCAAATCAGGTTTGGTTTTTCTTCTTGGAGTAGCGAGAAGAAGGTCCTTATTTTTTTGCGGAATCGGCCGCGTTTTCCGTTTGTTTGGTCTTGGGGCGTGTTTTGCCGTGGGTGCCCCGCCAGATTTTACCTCGTTTCGAACGTTGATCCCCTTTTCCCATGCTGCTTCCTCCTTAATAATATGATTGACTTTTTTCGGAAACGCATTACATTGGCCCCAATCGTTTCCTCAAGTTCATCGCATCTTTTGCCGATGGTATGGGGTGTATCTATCAAAGAATGGACCGGATGGAAAGCCGAAAGATCAACACGATCATCAAAGGACGCAAAATTATTGATCAGTTTACTTTTTCGTAAGCGCGGCCCTCTGGTGGTTGTCTTACAGTCCTGTCTGTCGGTGTTGGGATGGTTTTCTCTGCGGAGGGAAGCGCGTGGTAAAAGCATTACCCGTCAATAAACTGAAAATCGGCATGTTTGTCCTGATGCCTGTGTCATGGACGGACCATCCCTTCTTAAAAAGTCAATTTCTTTTAACCTCCCAAGACCAGATCCAAAAGATTATCGGGGCGGGTATGAAGGAAGTACGGGTGGACTTCAGTCAGAGCCGCGTGGCCGATGAAGAGCCGAAACCCGTACCGGTCGTACCGGAGAAACCAAAGCAAGCGATCGTACCGGAAGGATTGCGGGAAAGCATTTTCGACAAGAAGCTGCCCCCTCTGACGAAGGCAAAACAGGTTCATGAATATTCGGGGGAAATGATCAAGAATCTTATGGACAATCCCTCGGCAGAAAATATTCGTGAGACGAAGCGCGCGGTTAACGATGTGGTCGATCTCATCCTGGACGATATGGAAACGAGTCAGCACCTGATGATGATCACGGACCACGATTACTACACCTACACCCATTCCGTGCATGTCGGCGTCCTTTCCGTTTGCCTTGCGCGTAATCTTTTCCGGCGCTCCAACGCCCACGATCTCCACGAACTGGGGGCCGGATTTTTCCTTCATGATCTGGGTAAGGTCCGGATCGATCAGGGAATAATCAATAAGCCGGGGAAGTTGACGGACGAGGAAATGGGGGAGATGAAAAGGCACCCCAACCTGGGATTTAAGATCCTGCAGGAAACCAAACAGATGACGCAAGAGTCGAAGATTATCGTCCTGCAGCATCATGAGCGCTTTGACGGCACCGGCTACCCCAAAGGCATTCGGGGAAATGACCTGCATGTTTATGGGAAGATCTGTGCCATCGCCGATGTCTACGATGCCCTGACGACGGATCGTCCATACCGGAAGAAAATGCAACCCTTCGAAGGGCTGAAAATCATGAAGGAGCAGATGCTCCACCATTTTCAGCAGGATATGTTCGAACAGTTCGTCCTCATGATTGCGGGCCGGAAGAATTAATTCCGCCGAATTGTCCCCATCGGAAAGTTATCATTACCAAACCTTCACTTTTCTTCTCTTTTTCCCATTTATCCCATTTTGACAAACTATCACCCATTATTTTCCTCTAAAGTTATTTGTCGATAATACCGACAATATGATCAATACGGAATAAGGGAGCATTGGGCTTATTTCTGTTTGAGCATGCAAGGGTAAAAGGAGAAAAACCATGTCAAAACACTTTTCGGTTCACCAGAGCTAAGCGGGGGACGAATTATGGCAAGAATAGTGACAGCGAAGGAAGTAGCGGAATATCTGCGGCTGAATCAAAATACGATCATTAATCTGGCCGTTAAGGGCGATTTGCCAGGATTTAAGATCGGGAAATCCTGGCGCTTCGATATGGATGAAATTATTGCAACGATTGAAGAATCGAAGGAAAAATCGCGGAACAGTCATCCTTTAACGAAAGCTGATGAAAACGATTAGGCACGGGGGGCCACAACTAATTCTTCTTAAGGACGAGGTGCGTTTATGAAAAAAATGAAATTGAGTGTCAAGTTGATCGGCAGTTTCTGTCTTGTCTCCCTGATGTTACTCGTTGGGGGATTCATCGGCGTTTCCAACATCATGTATCTGAATAAAAACATCACAACACTCTATACCATCAACACCAAACCCCTGGTGGCGATGGGTGACATATCCGAATTATGGCAAGAATTACGCGCTGAAATTCGCAATGCCTATATTCAGAGATTTGTGTACGGCAAAGATATTGCGCGCGAACTGGAAAAAATCGCCGTCATCAACGAACGGGGAAAGAAGGATTTGGCCGAGGTCGGCGCGACGTTAACGGAGGGAGAAATCAAAAAGGAATATGATCATCTGATCAGTCTGTTTATGCGCCAGAATCCGAACTTGGAAAAGCTCATCAAAATGATTAACGATAACATGAAGGACGAAGCCATGGCCTTCATGGAGGGCGAAGTCACGACGGTGGAAAACCAGATTACCGATTCGTTCCATAAAATCATAAACATGGAGGTCCAGCAGGCCGACGCCACCATGCAGGCCAGTACGTCCCGTGCTAACATGGCCACCTGGTTTGCCTCGGTGTCGACGATCCTGGCATTTATTGTGGCGGTTGGGATCGGTATCTTTATGAGTCTCATGATTACCCGTCCTATTGGCCGGGTGATTGATGGATTGAACGAGGGCGCGGAGCAGGTCACCGCCGCTGCCTCGCAGGTGGCGACATCGAGCCAGCACCTGGCAGACGGCAGTTCTAATCAGGCGTCGGCCATTGAAGAGACCTCGTCTTCCCTGGAAGAGATGTCGTCCATGACCCGTCAGAATGCCGATAATGCGCAACTGGCCAATGACATGATGACGAAGGAAGCGGCCACCAATTTCCAGTTGATATCGGAACGGATGGGGACGATGGAAAAGGCCATGCAGGCCTCGGTCGGGGCCAGCGAGGAGACGGCCAAGGTTATCAAGACGATTGACGAAATTGCTTTCCAGACCAATTTGCTGGCTTTGAATGCCGCCGTGGAAGCGGCCCGGGCAGGTGAGGCCGGCGCCGGGTTCGCCGTTGTCGCAGATGAAGTCCGTAATCTGGCCATGCGTGCGACGGAGGCGGCGAAAAACACCCAGGATTTGATTACCAATTCAACCGGTCGGATCAAGGAAGCGACCTCTTTGTACGGACAGGTATCCGAAGCGATGGGTAAAAACGGTGAAATTGCGCAAAAGGTGACGGAACTGATCGGCGAGATCGCGGCGGCATCCCGAGAGCAGGCTCAGGGAATCAGCCAGGTCAATTCTGCGGTTGTGGAGATGGACAAGGTGGCCCAGCAGACGGCGGCGTCGGCTGAGGAATCGGCGAGTGCGGCGGAAGAGTTGAACGCCCAGGCCGAGCAGATGAAGAGTTATGTTGGTGATCTGGTTATGCTGATCGGCGGTGGGGAACAGGACGGCGCACCGGCGCCGGTGAGACGCCAAGCGGCGATCCGGAAGGTCTTGGCGCGCAGTAAGTCGCCGAAGACGAAGAGCCTGGTTAAGCATCAACACCAAGCGGGAATATCCTCCGGTAAGGATAAAGTCGTCCGGCCGGATCAGATTATCCCTCTGGAGGACGGCGATTTTAAGGATTTTTAGGCACTGCTGTCGGGAGAGCAGGCCGTTGCAGGTAAATTAGGATGATTTCATAGAGTCTTGCATGCAATAGGGGCGAATATGCTTACACCGCAGGAATTGATCGTCAAGGTTAACGGATCGGACATCGCGTCTATTCGGGGAATATTGAACAAAATTATCGATGTTGCCCTTGATCCGAATTCAAATGCCATTGATTTGAAAAACCTGATCGAAACCGATCCGCCCCTGACGGCCAAGATCCTGCGGCGGGCAAACTCGGTCTATTATGGGATGCCGCGAAAAGTAGCCGACATCCTGGAATCGATCATGTTCATCGGTTTCGAATCGGTCAAGGAATTGGCAATCAGTCAGGCCGTGGTCGATCTGTTCCAGAACGGGGCAGTCAGTTCGGGACGCTATTCCCGGAACGCCCTGTGGGTGCATTCCGTGGCAGTTGCCAGTTGTGGAAAACTCATCGCCAGAAGGGAGTTGCGCAAAAACGGCAACGAGATTTACACGGCGGGGCTCCTTCACGATATCGGCCTGATTGTAATCGATCAGTTTCTGCGGAATGATTTTCTTAACATGATCAAAGCAATGGAACACCAAAATCATCCCATCTGGCAGGCGGAAGAAGATGTTTTCCAGTTCTGCCATGACGAGATCGGCGGGCTGCTGCTTAAGGAGTGGAATTTTCCCGACAGCATCAGCCTCGCGGTCCGCGATGCCGAAAGGCCCACGCAGGATCATTTGGACCGGCACGAAGCGACGGCTCTGCTTCATATGGCGCACTTTTGCTGCCGGGAAAGAAAACTGGGTTATATTGAAGCCATGCCACTGGACGACGAATTATATCAATTTTGTCTCGAGAAATTCGGCATCGAGGAACGGGCGATGGATTTCATCATGGACGATGTCGAAGAGCAGATTCACCAGATGGTTGAGCATGACTGGTTCTAGAAAGAGAAAAAAACCGGAAGGCCGGCCCTCCATCCATGAACTGGAGACAAAACTCCGGGATATGGAGATTCAGCTTCGGCATATCGAAAATGAAAACCGGCTGTCCAAAAGTGAATCACGCGCGGCAACACTCAAATATATTGAAATCATGGAGGAACTGCGTCGGAAAAATGAATCCCTTGAGGCATTGAAAAATGAGCTGGAGGAGCGGGTTAAAGTCCGCACGTCTTCCCTGGAGGCTTCCAATAAAGCCCTCATGGAAGAAATTGAGAAAAATCGCGCCATTCAGAATGAATTAAGGGAAAAGGATAAAAAACTTCTTTATGCCCAGAAAATGGAGGCCGTCGGCACCCTGGCCGGAGGGATTGCTCATGATTTCAATAATTTGCTGATGTGTGTTCAGGGAAACATTTCTCTGGTGCTTCTGGGAATGGATTCAGCACATTTGCATTACGACAAAATCAGAAATATCGAAGAGCAGGTGAAAAGCGGCGTTTCCCTGACCCGCCAACTCCTGAATTTTGCCGTTCAGCGGGAACAGGAATTCTCTCCCGTCGACCTCAATGAAATCATTTCCAAAACCGCGGCCATGTTTGCCAGAACGCGCAAGGAAATCGCCATTGAAATGCATTTCGATGACGATATAGGCTTGGTCAATGCGGATAAAGGACAGATTGAACAAGTCCTCCTCAATCTTTATGTGAACGCTTCTCAGGCGATGCCCGGCGGCGGCCAATTGACCCTGCAGACGGAGAGCGTTTCCCTCTCTGCGGAGGAAGCCCGTCTGTTCTTTGTGGAGGAGGGGTCTTACGTTAAGGTGTCTGTCGCGGACACGGGAGTGGGCATGGATGAAAAGACCCGGGAACGGATTTTCGATCCCTTTTTTACGACCAAGGAAATGGGCCGCGGGTATGGTTTGGGTTTGGCGTCGGTTTACGGCATTGTCAAGGGACACCACGGTTTTGTCGATGTGCAAAGTCAGAAAGGCAAGGGTTCGACTTTTCTCTTTTACCTGCCGAAAAGCACCGCAGCTTATAAAGAGCAGGAAACACCCGTCAAGGAAGCGATCTTGAAAGGACAAGAAACCGTTCTTTTCGTGGATGACGAGCAGACGATTATTGAAGTCATGCAGGACATTCTGGAAGCCTTGGGTTACCGTGTCCTTACGGCGAACAGCGGGGAGGACGCGGTGAAAATCTACGATTCGATGAAAGGGGAGATCGATCTGGTGATTCTGGACGTCATCATGCCGGGGATGGGCGGTATGGAAACCTTTGAGGCCATCAAGGCCAGAAATGCCGATGTGAAGGTCATTCTCAGCAGCGGCTACAGTGTCAACCACATTGCCAAAGAGATCATGGACCGGGGGTGTCGGGCGTTTATCCAGAAACCTTTCAACATTGAAACCATTTCCAAGAAGGTCAGGGACGTTTTGCAGGAAGCCTAAGAAACGTACATAAGGCGTTAATCACCCAACTGGAACCGTTTCAGCTTTTCCACCAGGGTGGTGCGATTCAAGGCCAAGAGTTTTGCCGCCTTATTCTTGACCCCACCGCTCAATTCCAGCGCTTTCAGGAGCAGGTCTTTTTCAAACTGTGTGACCGCTGCATTGTAATCGAAGCCTTCTTCCGGCAGATCCAGGATTTGGGGCGCCTTTTCCGTCCGGTATTGATGGCGGATTTTGTCGGGAAGATCGTCTATCGTAATCTCATCGCTGGTTTTCATCACGACGAGCATTTCCATCAGGTTCTGTAACTCCCTGACATTACCCGGCCAGGGATACTGGATCAGGCAGGCCATCGCTTCCTGTGAAACGACGCCCGGTCTTTTCCCCTTTTTCGCGCTGATCTCATGGAGAAAATGATTGGCCAGGATGGCGATATCCGGTCCTCTTTCCCTTAGCGGGGGCAGGTAGATGGGAATGACATTGATCCGGTAGAAGAGATCTTCCCGGAATTTCTTTTCTTCCACTGCTTTTTCCAGGTTCTGGTGGGTGGCGGCAATAATCCGCACATCCGCCTCAAAGGTTTTCACCCCGCCGATTCTTTCATACTGCTTTTCCTGGATCGCCCGCAGCACCTTGACCTGAAGCGACGGACTCATGTCGCCGATTTCGTCAAGGAAGAGGGTGCCTCCCTGGGCCAGCTCGAATCTTCCGGCGCGGCTGCGGATTGCACCGGTGAAGGCGCCTTTTTCATGGCCGAACAGTTCGCTCTCCAGCAGATCTTCGGGGATGGCGCCGCAGTTGACCGGAACCAGAGGGTTGTTTTTGCGCGAACTGTTGAAATGAATCGCCTTGGCCACCAGTTCTTTGCCGGTTCCGCTTTCGCCGTAGATCAGCACGGTGCTGTCCGAATCGGCGACTTTCTCGATCGTCGAGAACACTTTTTTCATGCAGTCGCTGTAGCCCAGGAGTTTTCCCAGATCGTATTTTTCCTTCAGATGATCCCGAAGATGAACGTTTTCCTCCCGAAGCTGCGCATAGGATACGGCTCTTTGGACGGTAATACGTACCAGATCGTCTTTCAACGGTTTGGAGATAAAGTCAAAGGCCCCCAGTTTCATCGCCTCCACGGCATTGTTGACGGTGCCATAACCGGTAATGATGATGACCACATGATCCGGCGCCATTTCCTTGGCGAAGCGCAGCAACTCCAGACCGTCCACATGGGGCATCTGCAGATCCGTAATGGTGATGTCGTAATGGTCTTCAAGGAAGGCTTTCATTGCTTCCCGGCCGTCTTCAACGGTTTTTACATCATAACCGCTGGCGGTCATCAGTTCGGACAGATTCTGGCGGCTGAGTTCGTTGTCGTCAACGATGAGAATTTTGGCTTTTTTCATGCAGTTTTCCTGGGTGCAGCATTTATTTAATGACAAAGGCTAAAAAACAGCCGAAACGTCGCGCCGCGGTGCATATTACTAAAATATTGGCAAAAAAGAGTAAAGTTTTTTCTTTGCTGTGCCGATACTTAAAATATCGTTACATTGGATTATATGGTAACACCATCGCGCCCCATTTAAGGAGTCTAACTTAACAGAAATATGACGTCTTTAAAAGGTGAAAAGAGCCAAAATACTAACTCATGTCAATAAATTTATGAGAGGTAGAAAATGAATGAAACGGAAGAGATCGTAAATCAGGTCAGGAAATCGGGATCGGACAGAGAAGGCAAATATCTGACTTTTTCCCTGGCGGGAGAGGAATACGGCATCGGCATTCTCAAGGTCAAGGAAATTATCGGGATGATGCCGATTACCCATGTGCCGCAGACCCCCGATTATGTCAAGGGGGTGGTGAATCTGCGCGGCAAAGTCATCCCCGTTGTCGATCTGCGCCTCAAATTTGGTATTGAACCCATTGATTATACGGAGAGGACCTGCATCATTGTCGTCGAAATCATCCATGCCAATAAGACGATATCGATGGGCATTGTGGTGGATTCCGTTTCCGAAGTGCTGAATATCAAAAGCGGCGATATCGAGGATACCCCCTCTTTTGGTACGAAACTCAAGACGGAATTCATTTTGGGTATGGCCAAAACGGGATCGAACGTCAAAATTCTGTTGGATATCGATCTGGTGCTGGCTGATGAAGACGTGGCCGCCATGGAGAAGGCGGACCTCGTCTAAATTTCTGCAGACGGGAATAATGCTGGCCACAGATGGACCTGTAAAACAATGAGTCAGCGGATCGCCCCTCACAGAAAGGGGCGGGACACCGAATCAATCATCGCAAATCGCGGGTAAGTTATGGAGAAAACATTTTTTTCGACATCAGAGGTTGCTGATCTGTTCGGTATAAGCCGTGTTACGGTTTATCGCTGGGTCAAGGACGGAAAGATTCAGGCCTTTGGGTTGGGGAAAAATTTGAAGATTCCTCTGTTTGAAATTAAACGCCTCCTGCAAGATTTCGGCATTGCCGATCTTTCGTCCAACGATCTGGACGGCATTCTGAAGGATCATGGTGTGCGGGAAATTATCCAGGCAACGGCGAAGGACGGCAAGCCGGATCTTTAGCCGCCTGTTTGGCGACCCGCTGATTTCATCCAGGCCAATGTCCAACCGGGCACGTGAAAAGAAATGATAACGGCTGGTTCGTATTTTGCTTATAGAAGTTGTCCATTCTTGAGGGGTTGTTTTAACTGATTAAAGGTTGCTTTGAATATGGCGATGCTTGCGGAACTTAAAGAAACGGATTTTCAGAAAATCAGCCGTCTTGTCTACGAGCAATGCGGTATCAATCTGCATGACGGGAAGAAAGAACTGGTCAAGGCCCGCCTGGGGAAACGCCTCCGGGAAGGGAATTTTGCTTCCTTTTCCGAGTATTATAAGTATGTGACAACCAACGAAGGTCAAGATGAACTGGTCATGATGATTGATTCTCTCTCCACGAATCTGACCTATTTCTTTCGGGAGGCAGCGCATTTTGACAAGTTGCGGGCGGTCCTGCCCGAGATGGTCAACAATCATCAGGCAAGTCGGAGAGGGGCGCCCTTTCAGATCTGGAGCGCCGGCTGTTCTTCCGGTGAGGAGCCCTATTCCCTCGCAATCATTGTGAAGGAAATCCTGGGGGACAAAAATCCGGCTGTTTCGATTTTGGCCACGGATATTTCGACCCGTGTGCTCCAGACGGCGATTCGTGGGGTCTTCCCGCGGGAGCGGATGAAAAATGTGCCCGATGCCATCATCAGGAAGTATTTCCAGTACGGTTCCGGTAAATGGAGCGGGTTTTATCAGGTTAAGAAAGAAATACGGGATATGGTGCGTTTTTTGAGATTCAATCTCATGGAGCCGCCGCCGGCGGATTTCGTCTCCGACGTCATTTTTTGCCGGAATGTGATGATTTATTTTGACAAACCCACACAGGAAATGCTGGTCAACCGTATTCACCAGATCCTGAACAAGGGCGGTTATTTTTTTGTCGGTCATTCGGAAAGTTTGACAGGGTTAAACCATTCTTTTAATTATATCGAACCGAGTGTTTATCGAAAATAAACTTATGGCTGATTTGATCGTTGGAATTTCGGATTTGAAGGTTAGCAACAACCCCGGCGATATCCTGGTAACCTTTGCTTTGGGGTCCTGCATTGCCGTCGCCATTTATGATCCCCTGGTGAAGGTGGGAGGATTGCTGCATTATATGCTGCCGGATTCGACGCTGGATTTAAAAAAAGCACAGGACCAACCGGGGATGTTTGCCGATACGGGCGTGCCTCTACTGTTTAAGTCCTGTTATCGTTTGGGCGCGGAGAAAAAGAGGATGGTCGTAAAAGTGGCCGGCGGCGCCAGCATTCTTGACGACACCAATTTCTTTCGAATCGGGCAGAAGAACATTACGGCCCTGCGGAAGATATTCTGGAAAAACAACGTCATGATTGAAGCGGAAGACACCGGCGCCAACTACAACCGGACCGTGCGCTTGGACCTGTCGACCGGGAAGTTCCTGGTTAAAAGTTCAATGGGAATGATGAAGGAATTGTAATCATGATAGAGAAGATTATACGTTCAGTTCAGAGCATACCGGCCTTTCCGATGACCGTCCAGAAAGTTGCGGAACTGGTTTCCCGCGAAGATTATGCCGTGACCGATCTGGTCAACCTGATCAAATACGACCAGGCGATTACGGCCAATATCTTGAAGATGAGTAATGCGGCCTATTTTGGTTCTCGCCACAAGATCAAGAGCATTCAAGAGGCCGTCCTCTATTTGGGCCAGCAGAATCTCCTGCGGGCGGTTCAGACGGCCGGCGTATCCCGGTTCTATCGTAAAGTCGGCGGCGGTTATGTCACGCAGGCGCAGGAACTCTGGAAACACTCCGTTGCGGTGGCCATGATGACACAGATTCTGTCACAGAAAGTGTTTCATTGCGACGATTCGGTTCTCTACACCGCGGGTCTGCTCCACGATATCGGTAAAGTCTTCCTGGGTGAGTATGTTCAGGAATCGTTCAGTAAGATTGAAGACCTCGTTACCAACCAGGGTTACTCCTTTCTCGATGCGGAAAAGGAAGTGCTGGGGATCGACCATGCAGGTCTGGGCGGTTTGATCGCCGAACACTGGCATTTCCCTCCGGAGATCAAAGACGCGATCGCCTATCATCATCGTCCGGATCTTCTGGACAAGGAGGGGGACCATATTTCCTGGCTGGTGTACCTTTCCGATCAGTTGTGTCTGATGATCGGTGTTGACGGGGGCATCGACGGTCTGGCCTATAAGGGATTGGAGGAGGCTCTGACGCGGTTCCATCTGCGGGAGCAGGATTTGGAACAGGGAATGGTTATGCTGCTGGAAGCGCTGGAAGCGGCGGAAGACGTAATCAATATTGTATAAATGAGGATTGAGGGCACACCATGTCGTTTAATGTACTGATCGTGGATGATTCCAATGCCATGCGATCCGTGGTCCGCAAGGTTATCCAGTTGTCGGGTTTCCGGATGGATAACTGCTATGAAGCCGGCAACGGGAAGCAGGCCCTGGAGGTTTTGTCCAGTGAATGGGTCGACGTTATCCTGTCTGATATTCATATGCCGGAAATGGATGGCTTCGAGTTACTGAAGGAAGTGCATCAGCATGATGTCTTCAAGAACATTCCCGTCATCATGATCTCAACGGAAGGAAGCCTGGAGCGGGTGAACGAAGCCTATACCTTGGGTGCGAAGGGGTTTATCAAAAAGCCTTTTCTGCCGGAAGAGCTGAAACGTATTCTGCATGAAGTGATAGGAGTGGGAGATGAAGGAGAATATCAGGCAGACAGTGACGAAGGCGACTTTTGAAGTCTTCGAGAAAATGTTCTTTGTGTTTCTGGAACCTGTTGAAGATACCCAATCCAAGTATGATTCGGTGTCTTACATCGATTTCGGCGGCCGGGCCGCGGGGGAACTTAGTCTTATGATGTCCCGGGGCCTTACGGCGATGATGGCTGAGAACATGCTCGGCTGCGAGCCGTCGGAAATCACGGAACAGATGATCGAGGATTGTTCCAAGGAGGCGGCGAATATGGTTTGCGGCAATTTCCTGCGCAAAATGAGTGAACAGGATGTTTTTAATCTGAATTTACCCCAATACGCGCCGATGGACCAGGCGGCAGGCAAGGGACTGATTTTATCCGGCCCCGATGATGTTGTCGTTCATTTCGAATCGGAAGACGAGCATCTCCAGGTACGGTTGGCCTGGAAAGAAGCGGGTGAAGCTTAAAGGGTGCTGTCATGATCGGCAAAGACGTGACACTGCGGGATTATTTTCTATCCCCGGGCTACATTTACATCAGCGAGGAGCCTTCTTTGATCTCCACCGTGGTCGGTTCCTGTGTGGCGGTGTCGCTGTGGGATTGTCATAAGGAGCGCGGGGCCATGGCACATTTTCTCTATCCATCGACGGATGAACGATCCCGGGCGTCGGCCCAGTACGGCAATGTGGCGATCCAGTACCTGATCAAACTTTTTCTGGCGGACGGATCGAAGATAAAAAATCTGAGAGCACAGCTATTCGGGGGCGCAATCAGCCCCCTGGGGGGGTGTGAGCGCATCGGTCCGGAAAATGTCCGCATGGCCAGACAGCAACTGACCCGCAGGAGGATTCCCGTTGTTTCCGAGGATGTCGGGGGCTCGATGGGCAGAAAGATCGTTTATAATACCTTAAAAAATGAGGCCATCGTCTATAAGGTGAATCACCTGAGAAAAGGCGATTGGTATCCTTACATTCAAGAGGGCAGATAGGGTGAAAAAGATAAGAGTTCTCATTGTCGATGATTCCGCGATTGTACGAAAAATTTTCTCCGAGGAGTTGTCTAAATATCCGGATATTGAAGTAATTGGGGCGGCTCCCGATCCCTTTGTGGCCAGAGATAAAATCGTTACACTCAAACCGGATGTGATCACCCTTGATGTCGAGATGCCCCGCATGGATGGCATTACCTTTCTGAGAAAATTGATGAAATATTATCCCTTGCCGACGATTATTGTCAGTTCCCTGACACAGAAGGGCGGCAAGTTGACTCTGGAAGCCCTGGATATCGGCGCCGTTGATGTGATTGCCAAGCCCGGCGGTTCCTATTCGGTCGGTGACATGAGCGCCCAACTGGCGGAAAAGATACGTGTGGCCTCCCGGGTCAATGTGGTCCGGAAAGAAGAGGAAAGCGCCGCCTGTGTGTCGGAACCGATTCGGGCCCTGGCCCAGACGACCAATAAGGTGATAGCCATCGGTGCATCCACCGGGGGAACGGAAGCGTTGAAAAACGTTTTAACCAAAATGCCCTCCAATTCGCCGGGTATTGTCGTCGTCCAGCATATGCCGGCCCATTTTACGACGGCCTTTGCCGAGCGGCTCAACGGTATCTGCCAGATGTCCGTGAAGGAAGCGGAGGATAACGACTCCGTTACGCCGGGTACCGTGTTGATTGCTCCCGGGAATTATCACATGATCTTCCGGAGAAGCGGCGCCCGGTATTATGTCGAAATCAAGACAGGACCCATGGTGCATCATCAGAGACCGGCGGTCGATATCCTGTTTAAGTCCACCGCCAAATATGCCGGAGCGAACGCGATTGGCGTGATTCTCACCGGAATGGGCGCGGACGGCGCCGAAGGACTTTTGGAAATGAAGCAGGCCGGCGCCAGCACGATTGCTCAGGATGAGAAATCCTGTGTTGTTTTCGGCATGCCGAAGGAGGCGATTAAACTGGGGGCGGCGGACAAGATCGTTCCCCTGGACCAGATTGCTCAAGAGATTATAAGGATGGTATAAAATGACTCATCAAGCGCTCACGACAATGATTGACGGTATGGCTTCTGATTTTCTTTTCCTTGACGACCGGGATATAGACATCGCTTCGGCGGGGAAATTCCTGAATCATCTTGACCAGATCCTTGCGGAAGGAGAAAAAATAGGCGCAATGCCGGTCCTGAAGGTTTCACGATCCCTGAGCCATATTCTCGGTAAATGGCTCATCGACCAGGTGAAGGATAAGGAGGCCGGATTCGGCATGATTGAAAAGGGGATTTCCCTCATGCAGGAAGTGGCCGAAGCGTATAAAAATACGGGCGCCTACGGTGGCGATATCGGTCCTTTTGTGGCCGATTGTGCAAACTTGCTCGGGGAAGACATTCCTGCCACGGGGGGGTCTCCGGAAGCCGTTTCCACATCGGCCGGTGTAGAAACAGGGGCTCCTGCCGCCGAAAAAGCCGCAGCGGCGCCACCGAGTGAAGCCGCCGCGCCGGTCGATCAACTGCAGGATGATTCCCTCTTGAAGGATTTTATTGTCGAAGCATCCGAATATATTGACGAAATTGAAGTCAACATTCTCAATCTCGAACAGGAACCGGAAAACAAGGAATACATCAATGCCATCTTCCGGCCTTTCCATTCCATCAAGGGCGTGGCAAGTTTTCTGAATCTCACCATCATCCGGGATCTGGCCCATAAACTGGAAAACCTCCTGGACAAAGCGAGAAACAGCGAACTGGACGTGACCCCACCGGTGATCGATGTCGTCCTTGACGGTGCCGATGTCCTGAAAGTTTTGGTCGGCAAGCTGAAAACCGAACCGGAAAACAGCCAGAAGATTCCGGAAGGGCTGGATCTGGACGAGTTGAAAAAACGCATTCAGATGGTGGAGGAAGGGCGTGTTGATATACCGGCCAAGAAAAAGCTGGGCGAAATCCTGGTGGAAGACGGCGTCATCAGCCAGGAGACCCTGAAAAAAGGTCTCAAAGCGGTTGAGAAGGAACCGGGGGCGAAAATCGGCGAGGTGCTGATCAAAGAAGGAGAAGTAACCCCCAAACAGGTCTCGCAGGCCCTGCGCAAGCAGGTCGATCAGGTGTCCGATGCGTCGACGATCCGCGTGGATACAAGAAAACTGGATGATATGATCGACATGGTGGGCGAGTTGGTCATTACCCAGTCGATGGTACAGCAGGACCTGAATACGAGCCTCCATGCCGACCGAAACCTCACGCGGGACATTGCACAACTCTTCCGCATCACGTCGGGCCTTCAGCGGGCGTCCATGGGGCTACGCATGATCCCCATCAAGCAGACCTTCCAGCGCATGTCTCGACTGGTCAGGGACCTCTCGAAGGCCGCCGGCAAGGCGGTTTCCGTCGAAATGGAAGGGGAAGACACCGAGATTGATCGGAACATGGTGGACGAAATCTATAACCCTCTGGTCCATATGATCCGCAATTCCATCGATCATGGTCTGGAAGTGCCTGCCGACCGGCTGCGGGCAGGGAAACCCGAAAAGGGTCTCATCCGTTTATCTGCTTATCACCGCGGCGGGAACATCGTCATTGAAATCACCGACGACGGTCGCGGCCTGAACAAGGAGAAAATCCTGGAAAAAGCGATCAAGAACAGAGTTGTGCAGAGTGGTGAAGGGCTGACAGATGCTGAGATTTATCGGCTCATTTTCCTCCCGGGCCTCTCGACTGCGGAGAAGGTGACGGATATCTCCGGTCGCGGCGTCGGCATGGATGTGGTCAAGCAGGCTGTGGAAAAATTGCGGGGGAAAATTGAAATTGAAAGTAAAATCGGCGAGGGCACAACCTTTATCACCAGATTCCCCTTGACGATGGCCATCATTGACGGAATGATTGTCAAAGTGGGACCGGAGCGCTACATCCTGCCGACTACGGCCATCCGCCAGGCCTTGCGGCCGACGCGGGAATCCTATAACAATGTTGTGGGGAAAGGGGAGACGATTAACGTTATGGGGCACCTGATGCCGTTGGTCCGTCTCTATCAGCTTTTTGGCATTGAGCCGGAGTATAAGGAACCCTGGGAGGCCATTGGTGTCGTTGTTGAGGGAGAGGATCGTTCAAAATGTCTTTTGGTGGACAAAATTGTCGGTAAGGCCGAGGTGGTCATCAAAAGTCTGGGTGAGGGATTCAAGAATATCAAAGGTATTTCCGGCGGTGCGATTCTGGGCGACGGCCAGGTGGGATTGATCATCGATCCGGAAGGGTTGTTTGACTTCAGTGAAAAATAGTGGCGTCGGTTGCGCCCAGAACAGCCGGGACGGGAATTATTTTAAGGAGAGGAAGGAAGAGGTATGGATAAGAGCATTAAAATATTGATCGTAGATGATTTCGCGACGATGAGAAAGGTGATCCGGAATCTGCTGAAACAAAGCGGTTATGAAAATATTGTTGAAGCGGAAGACGGTGTGAACGCCCTGAAAATTCTGAAGTCCCAGAAAATCGACTTTATCGTATCCGACTGGAACATGCCGAACATGAGCGGTTTGGAACTGCTCAAGGCGGTTCGGGCCGACGAGGATCTGAAGACCCTGCCTTTCTTGATGGTCACGGCGGAAGCCCTGCAGGAAAACGTCGTGGCCGCCGTTAAGGCGGGTGTGAGCAATTATATCGTGAAGCCTTTTACGTCGGAAACACTGGACGAAAAGATCAAAAAAATCATGGAAAAGATGTAACCCACTAATCTGAAGAGGAAAAGAAGATGAACGTCAAATTTATTAACCCATTTTTAGAAGGAACGACCAGTGTCCTGAACACCATGGCTTTTATCTCGCCCCGTGCAGGGAAACCCTATTTAAAAAAAGACAGCATGGCCGTGGGTGATATTTCCGGCATCATCGGTTTGACCGGTGCCGCCCGGGGGTCTCTGGCGCTCAGCTTCAGCAAGGGTTGCATCCTGAAAATCGTTTCCAACATGCTGGGTGAGGAGATTAACGAGATCAACGGGGATATCAAAGATGCCGTAGGGGAGTTGACCAACATGGTTTCCGGGGTGGCCCGGAAAAAACTCGAAGCGGAAGGCCTGAATGTCACCGCCGCCATCCCCACCGTTGTTTCGGGTCCGAGCCATTCCATCGTCCACGTGCTGGGAGGCCCCAGCATCATCATCCCCTTTGAGATCGATGAGGGGCCCTTCGTTGTTGATATCTGTCTGTCCGATGGGACTTAAGGACGTCCGGAGAGCGGCGGCATGACAGGCGGTGGAAGCACCGCCGGAGGTGCCGCCGCCGGAGCCGCTGCCGTTTCAACCTTGTTCTGAATCAAAATAATACTAATTCTCCGGTTGCGGGGGTCCCGGGGATCTTCCTTGACGTAAAGCTCCTGATCTGCGTAGCCGACTACCCGCGCAATCCGGGAGGGTTCGATGCCGTTATCCTCCAATTCACGGCGGGCGGCGGATGAACGCGATGTGGACAGTTCCCAGTTTGTAATTTGACCGCCCCGGAAGGGCGCCGAATCCGTATGGCCTTCAATGGCAACGCGGTTCGGCACATCGCGGATATTTTCGGCCACGATTGCCAGGATCTGCTTGGCCTTGACCGTCGGATCCGCGCTTCCCAGTTTGAACATGGGGCTGCCCTCCATATCCACGATCTGGATCCGGACGCCCCCTTCGACCACGTCGACAAATATTTGATTCTTAACGAATTTTAACTTTTCCTCGATGGCTGTCTTCAGCTTTTTGACCAAGTCTTCCGAAGAGATGCCCTGTTTATCCGATTTGACCACACTGAAGCCCATCGATCCCTTGACCTGTCCCTGGGAATCCTTGGCAGCGCCGGCGCCGTCTTTATTTAAGCCTTTGGCGGACATCTGTGCCCCCATCCCCTGCTTGTCCAGGACCTTGGCGGATTGGGCCATAAAGGACTGGCCGGACCCGGTCATTTCCTTGAAGATATTGAAGTTTTTAAAATATTCGGACAGGGCGAGACGTTTTTCCGGCGAGACCATGGTAATCAGCCACAAAAGCAGAAAGAAGGCCATCAAGGCCGTCACGAAATCGGCATAAGCGACTTTCCACGAACCGCCGTGATGCTCCGCATGAACCTTTTTCTTTCTCTTGATAATAATGATAGGAGAGGAGCGATCGTCCATTATTTTTTCACCTGACGGAACGCTTCTTCCACTTCGGCAAAGGTCGGCCTGGCTTCCAGGGGGATAACCCGCCGGCCGAATTCCACGGCGACCTTGGGCGCCGCGCCTCCGATGAAGGACAGAAGCGATACCTTAAGTACCATGAGATACTGGAGATGTTCGCCTGCCTGGTGTTCCAGGTTCCGGCCCATGGGACCCACAAAGCCGTAACACATTAATACGCCCAGAAACGTCCCGACCAGAGCGGCGCCGATGTGCTGCCCCAAAACCTCCGGGGGCTCACCGATATAGCCCATGGTGATGACGACACCCAAAACCGCCGCGACAATTCCCAATCCCGGCAGGGCGTCGGCGACGAAATTGATGCTCTTGGAGGGATGGGTCAATTCCTCCGAGTGGGTTTCCAGTTCGCTTTCCAGGAGGGCGTCCAGTTCATGGGGAGCAATCGTCGTGGTCATGACGGTGCGCAGGGTATCGGTAATCAGATTAATGGCCCGCTCATTCTTTAGAATCCGGGGATATTTGCTGAACACAGGGCTTTCTTCCGGCCGGTCCACATCCGATTCAATGGAGACCAGTCCCTGCTGTCGGATTTTATAGAAAATTCCGTTCAGAAGCAGCAGCGCCTCCAGATAATCATCCTTGGAAAGATGTTTGCCGACAAAAATGCCCACAACGGCGCGGGCGACCTTGCCGACCAGTTTAAGGGGGGAAGAGATGAGAAACCCGCCGATGGCGGCGCCGAAAATGATGATGACCTCCGCCGGTTGAATCAGAACCGACAGATTTCCATGGGCGATGAGGTAACCTCCGATCACGCAGGAAAGAACGACAACAACACCGATGATCGCATTCATGATTAATCCAATCCCCCTCTTTTAGCCCTCAGGATTTCCCTTTCCTTCTCAAAGACAAAGCGCACGATTTCATTCCGAATATGGTCATCCATATCCAGAAACTTCAGGGCAACACGATATTCATTTTCGCTTTTCGCGCAGGACAGCACCTGTCCATAGAGTTGAACGGCTACCGGAGGAAGAGAAAAAAGAATGATTTTAACTTCCACGATGGCGCCGACGGCCAGGGCGGCGTCGGAAAGAAAATCCATGCCGTTTGCGCTGATTGTGACGGGTTTCGACGGCAGTGCTTCGAAGCCGCCCTGATAAACCGCAATCATCCGCATAACCGCATCAAGTTTGGCGTTGATGGTCTTCAACCACACGGATAAATGGGCGTCGGCGATTTCGGGTAAAGTGGAAAGTTCACTGTAAATCGGTTCTCCGAACAGTTTCGCTGTGGGTACAGGTCGTTCTTCCGAAGAGAGAACCCGCGAACTGAAAGGGAGCATGGTATGAACGCGCGAAAACTCTCTTTTGTTTGCCGATGCTTCTTTCTGACTCTGTTTTTTCATCCTTTAACCTACCCCCCAGGGTCTGGCCCCGTCTGTGTTTTCATGATGTCCCATGTTTTGCATGAATGTTTTGCCCCTGTTACCGTCCACTGGGAAACGGAATCCGGTGATTCATGATTTATCGAATGCCTGCAAGAGTGATACCGAATTGGCATGCTCCGGGGTGTCAAATGCGGAAAAAACGTCCGCGTATTATAAAATATGAAGCCTCCGGAGGCGTTGCACGGCTGAGAAAGGCTGGTTTTCCCGAAACGAAAAGCTGTTAAGGGGTGGTAATTGTCAAATAATTGGCTCTTCTGCGACGCATCGACAAAAAAAAGACCCATGCAGCGGCGTGACAAGATGGGGCATCCGGGAAAAAAGATCTGCCCGGCTTTCTGGTACGTAACTTGCTCTTAAAGCTGGGAGATGAACTTGGCAAGAGGTATGGGAATTCAATCCTGTTGCTGCGATTTACATGAAAGGCATTCAATCGATCATGAAACCAGTTATACCTGAGGGGGGCAACCCGTCGCTTTTTCCCTTATTTACATCCTGCTGTGTCAACCGCCTTGTTGCTGTCTTGCTGGTGCTGTTCAGCCTAATCATCCTGCAGGAGATCTTCTGTCCGTTTTCCTGGGCGAAAACCCAGGACAAACAGGACAAGAAGGGGGGATATTATCTC
>Ga0302253_1000767_pt1 | contig 23328 bp, 22 predicted proteins | sample AAG_RA_Trp_MG_FD_193537 | JGI IMG/M metagenome (GOLD analysis project Ga0302253, IMG submission 193537) | Enriched activated sludge microbial communities from anaerobic digester in WTTP, New Holstein, Wisconsin, United States - AAG_RA_Trp | ecosystem: Engineered > Bioreactor > Anaerobic >...
TATTCCCTCTCATGGCATATCATTTCAGCGCAACCTCTTCTGTCCCGGAAGTCCAGATACCGGTCTTCTTTGCAATAGCAATGGCAGTCGATGCACTCTCTGCCCTTCTCCTCGGGAGGCTCTATGATCGCACCGGCCTCAAGGTGCTCGTGCTCATCCCGCTCGCAAATATCCCCATCGCACCACTCGCGTTTTTCTTTGGTTACCAGGGGGCTTTTGGTGCGGCAATCCTGTGGGGATTTTCAATGGGCGGACAGGAGACCATTCTCCGGGCAGCACTTGCCGACATCACCTCCATCCAGAAACGGGGATTTGCCTATGGTATCTTCAATACACTCTATGGAGGCGCCTGGTTTGCCGGGAGCGTATTCTTTGGCTTTTTATATGGGATCAGTTTGAGTGCAGTCTCGGGGTATGCAATCCTGATGCAGGGTGCAGCACTCGGAGCATTCATCTGGCTTCGCAGGACAGCAGGAATCCGGGATCACACACACATTCTAGGGTGAAGCCTGGTACTTATGGATTGACAGGGGATATGTAAAAAAAATTGATCAAGACACCAATTCCTGAAATTTTCGCATAAACGTGAAAAAAGTCCGGATGCCTCAGCCCGGCGTCCAAAAGAAGCCTGAAAATCGCTCCGATTTGCACCCGCGCAAATGCCTGTTGAAAAGATGTTAATAGAATAGCTCTTTCAAAAGTATTCTTTGATCGTGCGGCATAAAGTGACAAAATGGACCCTTTACTTCTAATTGTTCAGATAATGGTAATCGGGCTGTTCTTTTTACGCTTTTTAATTATCCCATACATTCCAGAATCCATCAGGGAATTCTATCGCCAAGTTTTCACTGACATAAAATTTGAAATCGGAATCTGGTGGAAAACAATAATTATTCCAATAATTGTGGGAATTATACTCTTTTTAGGATGGATAACAATCCATCAGATTTCCTTTGGTGTACCTGCAACATACCCCATAACTGAGAATATATACGTCTACATTATTAGCTCAGGAATTCTCGCTCCATTTTCAGAAGAAATCCTGCAATGCTTCTTTCTAAGTTTATTATTCATTTTTTTCACACTTGTCTATAAGAATAGACTAATTCGATTTTTGATGAACGTTTTTTCCTTAATTATCATTTCATTTATTATCGCAATATATCACACTAATCCCACTTCTATCAGTTTTTTATTAAGATTTTTTCATTTCACTATCTATGGTGCAATTTACCACTTGTATAATCGAAATCTTCTACCCGCTATTGTGACTCACTCATCCTGGAATCTTCTTTTACTCTTACTACTCTAACTCCTTACTCCCCCTTTATCCGATACAGTAACGCTTTTCCTTCCCCACTTTCAAAGACCCCCGTTCATCCTTATTTAACCCGTTTTACCATGATAGCCTGCAGGAAATGACATCCATCATTTCCCTGCAGGAATGACACATGAACGATCAACTCGTGGTCACACGGGAAGCAATCGAGGCCTATGAACGCCGGACGGGGTTCGTGGGCATCGGGGAGTTCTTTCAGAGGAAAGGGCTCTTTGTCCTGAAGGACGGTGAAGCATGCAACGAGAAGTAGTGGGCTCCTCCAGACCTAACGTATCTTCCACAACAGCCGGTAAAGAGGAACCCAGAATATCCTCTCGTTTCGGAATAAAAAAGGTATTGTTACCCGAATATCGAGGCCGGCGCCGGAGAGGGGCCTGATATCCATGGCGAAGCATCTGGTTTCTGATGTTCCCCTCTACCTCATCCCCCAGGCACTCTCTGACGTGATCAAAAAATACGGGGATACCATTGCAGAGGTCAGGATCAAGCGGACCTTCGGACATAGTTTCGTCCTGCAGGTGAAGTATGACACACGGAGTGACCGCAGTGACTGAACCCGGGACGCTTTCACTCTGTGAGAATGAGGCCCTCCTTGTCAAGATCGACGGTGATTCCTTCCGGATCGAACCAAAGGATGTCAGGGCTCTCATCCTCCATGGCCGGGTCGTTCCTATTGTCCAGGTCCGGCGGAAGATCCCAGGAGATGACGATTGCAAGGTGAAGGACACATTCATCGAGGGGCATGCGGCCATCAACCGGGCAGGAAAGGCAGTGGTTTTCTACACTCGGGCTGGCCATTTCATTGTCCCGCTCGTCAGCTTCCACCGGGTGGCCCGGGGCGAGGCGGTCTCTGCACCGCTCTTCCCCCTTTTCCCTGAATGCCAGGATGGTCCGGCATGAGCGGTGAGATTCGAAAGACCCTCGCGACACTCTTCCCCGGCGGAGGGGTCGTGGAACTTCGGGCCCTGTCCGACCATTCGGTCCATAGCGGGTACTTTGACGACTTCGATGTCCTCGCCGAGAAGGCAGCGAACCTTGACACCCTCCCGGAAGTCGCGGGCGTATATGTCACTCTCAACGAGGTTGATCCCGCCCTCCTCTCGCGAAGAGCCAATAGGGTGAAGATGAACCTGGGCCGGAAGGACCCTACCACCAGCGATACAGATGTGCTCCGCAGGCGATGGCTTCCGATCGACCTGGACCCGGTCAGGCCGAGCGGAGTTTCGTCGACCGATGAGGAACACCTGGCGGCTCTTGTCCGGGCCGCGGAGATCGCGGCATTCCTGGGCAGGGAGCAGGGGTGGCCCACCCCAATCATGGCCGACTCCGGCAACGGAGCCCACCTGCTCTACCGGATCGATCTTCCGAACGATGACGAAAGCCGGGACCTTGTGAAGAAGTGCCTGGAGACTCTTGACATCATGTTTTCGAACAGCGCGGTCACTGTGGATACCGCGAACTTCAACGCGGCCCGTATCTGGAAGATCTACGGTACCACATCACGGAAGGGTGACAATACGAAGGACCGTCCGCACCGAAAATCGCTCGTGGTATCAGGTGATGACCAGGTGAATATCGTTGATACATCGGCATTACGCAAATTGGCCGGATTATATCCGTGCGCTCCACCGGAAATAAAGGGGTATAAAAAAGCTATCGATTTGCGTGAATGGCTCATCTCCCATGGCCTTCGCATTGCCCACGAGAAGCCCTACCAGGGCGGGACGCTCTTTGTCCTGGAAGAATGCCCCTTCTCAGGAAGTCACCAGGACGGGGCGTTTGCAATCCAGTTTTCCAATGGGGCAATTCACGCAGGATGTCACCATGCGTCCTGCGGCGGAGGAATGCAGCGGTGGAAAGAGTTGCGGGAACGATGCGAGCCACGCCAGCAGGAGAAGCGGGAGGGAAGGCCGATACCCAATACTGCACCAGCCCCCTCACCCCCTCCTCCTCCCACGGCTGCCGCACTCGAGGCCCGGGCCCATGCCGAGGAGGTCCTTAAGTCCGGCGATCCGCTTGCATTCGTCCTGGACGTTTTCCACCGGGAGCATGTCGGCGACCGGGTCGTGGGCGAATGCCTCGTGCTCTCGGTCGCCTCCCAGTCGGTCGAGAACACCCAGGGCCTCCACGTCGCCATATCAGGGAACTCGGGCAAGGGCAAGACCCACGCCTGCCGGGCGATGCTCAACCTGCTGCCGGAGAAGTTCAAGCTGAAGGGCACGGTCTCTGACAAAGCGCTCTACTACCACCCGGTCCAGCCGGGCACGGTCCTCCTCTTCGACGATGTCACGCTCTCCGACGACCTGCAGGAGATCCTGAAGTCGGCGACCGCGAGCTTCCGGGATCCGATCGAGCACCGGACGCTCACCAGCGACCGGCAGGTCCGGATCTGCACCATCCCGGAGCGGTGCGTCTGGTGGCTCGCAAAGGTGGAGCTCGCCGGCGACGATCAGGTTATGAACCGGATGCTCTGCGCCTGGATCGATGACTCGGCCGCCCAGGACGCGGCGGTCCTCGCCCACCTGAAGGAGAACGAGGCGAGAGTGGCAATAATGGGAGAAGACCCGGACGTCCTCGTCTGCCGGGCAATCTGGGAGATCGTGAAGGAGCAGGCCCTGCACGTCCGCATACCGTTCGCACCGGAGGTCCACTTCTCTACAGCCCAGAACCGGCGGAACCCGGGGATGCTCTTCGACCTGATCAAATGCCACGCGAGGCTCTTCTTCCTCCAGCGGGGGCGCGACGAGCACGGGAGCATCCTCGCCACCCGCGAAGACTTTGAGTATGCCCGCCGGCTCTTCATCGAACTGACCGGAGAGACCGGGGCCCAGGAGACGAAGCAGACCCGGAACGAGGCCGCGGCCCTCGAGAGCATCGCGAAGATGGGGCTCGAGGTCTTCACCATCAAGCAGCTCCAGGAGGTCCTCGGGCTCTCATACCACCAGGTCTACCGCCTGCTGAAGGGCTACCGGAACGGCCGCGGGTTCTACACCGGTATCCTCGACAAGTGCCCGGCGGTGAGTTACATCGACGCGACGGTCGCCGAGGATATCTACGGGATGGAGGTGAAGCACCGCGAGCACTACTTCTCGTTCGATGTCGGGCTCTACAAGAGCTGGACTGCCCGGGCGGAGATCTGGCTGGAGGACGAGGTGATGCAGGGGGTGAATAGGAGCCCCGGGCCCGGCAGCCGGGATGATGGTGACACCTTCGCACCGGGTTTGCCGGGCCTGGGTGTCAATGAAAAAAGTGCGGATTCCTGCCCCGGATCGAAGAATCACAAGAATGGTACTGAGAGAGGTACTTCTTCAGATACCTCTTTTCATCATTTACCAGGAACGCAGAACACGATGACGGAAACGAGTGATGGTTCTTCCTGTGCGTACGTTATGGATAATGGTGAGAACACATCTCCCGCAGGCGCACAGAAGCCCCTGATTTCACATTCGGGCCCGCACAGCGGTTCTCCGTTCTCCACAGGGCTGCGTAAAGACATGCAAAGAAAAGAAAAAGATGCGAAGCATGAGAAACCATTTCGTATGGATCCGCTCCCCGGGCTCCTGGACCACCGGGACTTTACGAGGGTGAAGATTCCGCAGGACCGGTGTGATGTGTGCCACGAAAGAATCGCGGTCTTCCGGTGTGCGGAGAAGCAGGTCGACGTGTGCGAAGGGTGTTATGCGAGGATGGTGAGGGAGTGGAATGGAAGAGCAGGAATACAATAACCGGAAAAGACTTGACAAGGTTTTTCATTCCTCAAGTTCTCATTTCATTCAGAGTATCCCGACCCTGAGCAACCAGCGATTCTCAAGATCCAGTCCTAAATAGGTGATGATTTTTCATGGAATATTTCAATGAAAAAGCCGGTGGGGAGATCGCATCCCTGCTGAAGGAGATGATCTGAATGGAGCCGTATACCCCACACTCCCTCCCCCTCCCCCTGTCGTGTATCGACTGGACGGCCCACATCACCGACATCGGAAAAGCCAACGCCGCTCTTGCCCGGTACGACGGCATCCTGCAGGGAGTGCCGAACCCCGGGCTGCTTCTCGCCCCGCTCACGACCCGGGAGGCGGTGCTGTCATCAAGGATCGAAGGGACCCAGGCCTCCTTTGAGGACGTGCTCCAGTACGAGGCGAAGGTCCGGGCGAAGATCACGCCAGAGAGGACCGCCGATATCCAGGAGATCATCAATTACCGCGAGGCCATGCAGTTCGCGGTCCGGGAACTCGCCCACCGCCCGTTCAGCATCAACCTAATCCGGGACCTGCACCGGATCCTTCTCTCAAGCGTGCGGGGCAGGGACAAGGAACCAGGAGAGATCCGGCACATCCAGAACTATATCGGAAGGCCCGGGACACCGATCGAGCAGGCGATTTTTGTGCCGCCCCGGCCGGAAATCGTGATGGATGTACTCTCCAACTGGGAGTCCTACCTCCACGCGAATGAGAAAGATGTGCTGGTGCAACTCGCCATCCTCAAGGCGCAGTTCGAGCTGATCCATCCCTTCCGGGACGGAAACGGAAGGATTGGAAGAATGCTTGTCCCGCTCATCCTGTTCCACAAGGGGATGATATCCCAGCCGATGTTCTACATCAGTGCATACCTGGACGCGAACCGGGACCTCTACTACGACAGGTTGAACGGCCTATCCAGGGAGGATGACTGGAACGGCTGGATCACCTTTTTCCTCGGATCAGTCGTGGCGCAGTCGGAAGAGAACTGCCAGAAAGCCCGGGCAATCCTCGACCTCTACCACGACATGAAACAGAGAATTCCCGAGATCATCCGGTCTCAATACACGATCCAGGCGATTGATGCCATCTTCTCCCGGCCGATCTTCAGTGCCACCACTTTTTCCGCACACTCCGGGATACCGAAACGGAGCGCCCTGCGGATCCTTGCGGACCTGACCGGACACGGCGTACTCGAAGTCCTGGAAGAGGGAAAGGGGAGCCAGGCGGGCAGCTACCAGTTCCCGGACCTTATCCGCATCGTTGACGGCGACGTGCGTCATGCATGACCTGCAGATCAGGTTGTGAGACATTGTGGCACACCTGTGACACACAAATCCCATTGTGTGACACGGGTGACGCACAATCCTGGGATCTCACCCGCACACTTCCTTCACCTTCTCCGGCTCCCATCGGAGTGCGATCTCCCTCGTCCTCCCGTTCATCGCCAGGTGCGAGAGCTCGACGAGCCTCATCTGGTCGAACTTCCTGAGCTTGTCGTAGAAGCTCGTGTAGCTCATCTTCATGTTCTCGGTCGCAGCCTCGAAGACTGCGCCAGTTGAGAGGTATGACTCGGTCTCGACCGCCATATCGGCAATCATGTACAGCAGGGACCGCTCGGGAGAGGTCAGGGCTTTGACCGACGCAGAGAGCTGGACATACTTGGAGACCTCGTACGCAGCGAGCACGTCGTCTTCCTGGATGGTCATCCTCCCCGCCCGTTCGGCGAGCAGGGTGCTCTGCTTGACCAGGTCAAGCCCGACCCGCAGGTCCCCGCTCCGCATGGTCTGTTCGATGATGATATCGAACAGTTCGTCAGATACGACGTTTGGGTAGAGGCCTTTCCTGATCCGTTCCTTCAGGATAGCGGCGATCTCTTCCTCCGTGTAGGGCGGAAAGAAGACCTCCTTGAGCTGGAGAACCGACAGCACGCCGGAATCCAGTTCCTGCGGGAGTTGGACGTCCATGGTGCTCATCGGGAGGATGACGCCTGCTCTCGCATTCGGGAAATCCTGATGCAGCCGGAGGATGGAGAAGAGGACCCCGTTTAAGGTATTGTTGTAAAGGAGGTAGTTGGCATCGTCGAGGCAGACCGTGATGACAACCTTTCTTTCGCTCAGGATTCGCCCCACTTTTTCGATCAGCGTGCGCACGGGAGGCCCGGTCGGGGGCGCCTGCTGGCCATTCAATGCCCCGTATATCTTCGCGAAGATGCCATACTTCGTATTCTCGGTCTGGCAGTTCACATAGACCGGGACCAGGCGCCGTGTCGTCTCTTCTACCTCGGCAAAGATCCGCCGGACCGCGGTCGTCTTCCCGGTCCCGGGCAGGCCCCGGAGGGCAATATTCAGCGGCCTGCGACCGTGGAGTGCGGGCTGCAGGGAGAGGGCGATGTCCTTTAACTGGGACTCGCGGTGGTTGAACTCCTCCGGGAGGTAATCGATCTCAAACAAATCCCCGTTGCGGAAGAGGGTTTCGTCGGAATAAAGGTATTTCTTCATCGTGACCGATCAGTCTCAGCCCGTTGCTGATATAGCCTTGAACCGCGGGAAACGAAAGTGAGCTACGATAAAGATAGCGGATCTATTGCAGGATATGTATCAAAAAAAGTCCCCAGATTTCTTTTCAAATGGCGTTTTCTTTTCAATAATCGGGCCGATTCGCATTCCGTGCACGGAATACAGTCACGCCTAAATACCCGGTCTCCTTTATATACTGAACGTCTACCCGATTCCCGGGAACCTCCGGTAGACAGGGAGTATCAGCAACATGGCAGACTTTGTCACACAGACTGTAGTAAAGTCGGCAGTCAGGGAACTCACGAACCCGATCGCCGACGTGGCTGCCTTCAACACTATCGTGCAGGCAGTCCTGACCGACAACCCGTTCGGGTGTACCGCGTACGAAACCTCGAGCGGCCCTATGCCGGCAATGGAGAAGACCCGGGAGAGCTATACCGCCCGGATCGTCTACCAGGACGATGATGCGAAGACCACGGGAACCATGACCGCCCGTGCCCCCACCGTGGCAGGCTTCAACACCGTGAAGTCCGAGATCCTCGGCGATGCCGAGATGACCGCTGCGATGGGCGGGGACCCGGCCAATGACCCGGAGGCAGAACGCTACTCGGTCACTATCAAGTGCCACGATCCCAGCGGCGAGATCTACTTCGTAGCCTTCGCCCGCGAAGAGATCCGCGTCACTTCTTACGAGGCTGACGCAATCCTCGCCGTGATCGAGGCCTGGGCCGACACCGTGCCCGCACTGGCGTGAGCACCGAACAGTAAGCATCCCTTTCCAGGGAGGGAGGGGCCATGGATGAAGGATTCATGTTCCTCCTCGGTATGTGCCTCGGGAGCCTGATGATGCTCTTTGTCATCCTCAGGATCATCACCGGGATGCATGACCAGATGGAGCAGAACCTGGGGAAGCGGTGAACTCTTTCCCACTTCCCCTTTCCGACCGGGTCGCCTCCCCCTGGAGGTGAGTTCTATGGAGAATGAATTAGTCCAGATTTTTGAACTGCTTGTTGCCTTAGTAGCGGCTATCGTCGCCTACTGGCAGCACAGGCAGAAGAGCCAGGCGGTCGAGGCCAGGGAGGAAGCACTTATCGAGAAGGAGGTTGCCGAGGCCCTGCAGTTCGCTGCAGAGTCCGAGAAGAACGACGTGGTGTCCTACTTCGACCCTGCCGACGACGCGGTGACCAGACCCCCTGATTCGGTCCCGGCCAGGTCCTGGAAGATGAGCGATGAGACCAAGCGATGGGTGACCTTCAATCACAAGCCCGATGAGCAGGCCTCTCTCCTGAAGCAGATTGCAGATGCAGAGGAGCAGAAGAAGGTCAGCTACTTCATTTCAGTGCCCGGGTGTTTCTATGACATTGAGTATGGGCTGGTGAAGGGTGGAGGGAGGGGGTGATAATCAACAATTAAGAAATTATTTTAAAAAATAATTTTTTCATGACACTATTCGTTAATGACAACTGAAAATCTCGTGAATTGAATTTTCTTGCCTTCTCGGGTCCTTCATAAAAAATGTCATCAAAGAAAGAATTTGTCCCCTCTTTAATAAATTCTGGTAAAACTTCATAGATTATGTTAATATTACTAAAAACGAGCCTTCCAAATGCTTGAATGTCTATTTCACTTTCAATTCGATGAATAATTTTATTTTCCAGAGATTCATTGAAAAAAATGCTATATGCATCTATGAGGCTTTTTTTGGGGATTTGCCCCGAATTAGCAGCAAGATCAAGTATCTCAAATTTTTTTGTAGATTCTGTATAACTTGTATGTAATTGAATCGGTAGTGGTGCGTTTTTTCGTAAAAAATAGAGTCTAACCTCGGGATCATGTAATATTGAAGAAAAAAAATCGGTAGCGATCAATTTTGGATCAACAAGTCGATTTATCGAATTTTTTAGATGATTCTCTTCGGGAGTATCTCTGATGTCCAAGTAAAACGCATCAAAACTCCCTTCTTCATTAATTATCTGGGATATCCTTTTTGAGAACAAACTTATTTGTAGCAGAATTTTTTCTTCGTGTCTTTTTAAAAAGTATTGAAAAAGCCCCAATAGAATACTCAATACTGTAAAAGTTTGATAAGGGGATTTACCCGTATCATACGAAATCATCCCAAATAGGCCAAAAATTCCCGCCAAAGCAACCCAGATTAACAAAATTGGGAATAAATAATAAAGAACATTAAAAAATAACTGTTTTACTGTGATGAAACAACAATATACAAGTAATTTTTTTGTTACTATGGTGTTATTAACTTGATTTTTAAATTGATGCCACTTTCTTCTAAATGAAATTTTAAAGATATTTCTCACGATTTCAATTAATTCAAAGATAAAATCTGTTTTTATTATGATTAATGAGATTAGAAAAAAGATGAAATATTGAATATAGGTGTTTCCAGGCAAAAAATTCTGAAAGATATAATATAAAATAATATTGGAAATGAAAAATCCAAACAAATCAAATATTTTAATACCGGATGCCACGAGTTTAAGTGGACTAGTTGGTTCTTCGATTCGTTCACCTTTGAGGTCTATTTGGTCTGTTTTCTTTTTCAAAGGAATTCACGCTTCATTCAATTTTGCTAATAAATATTCTCTAATTAATGTTACCATGTATCGGAGAATATATATCATTCCCTATTATAAACAGACCCCATTTCCATTTTATTGACCTGATTTCATCAAACTCAAAAAAATGCATCGAATGATTCTTCACTCCTCACGCCATGAAATCTACATACCAAGGCGTTCGCATGGAGGCATCATCACAGGTTCCAGAGGCGATTCTCAAACTCGTTGAGAGATATGAATTTCATCAGGTTATGTATAAAAAAGGGGAATACAACGAGACCCGGTTGCGTAGGGAATTCCTCGATCCTTTCTTTAAGACCCTCGGGTGGGATGTTGACAATACAAAGGGCTACTCGGAACTCTACAAAGAAGTCACACACGAAGACCCGATTCGGATTCGTGGATCAACAGAATTTATCGATTACTCCTTCCGGATTGGGGGCTCCAGGAAATTCATTGTTGAAGCAAAAAAACCGGCAGTAAATATCAAAGATGACGCCGGTCCCGCTCTCCAAATCCGTCGGTACGCCTGGAACGCCCGTCTCCCACTCTCAATCCTGACCGACTTTGAGGAGTTTGCGGTTTACGACTGCACCAAGAAGCCGATGCCAGGTGATTCTGCCGCCACCGCCCGGATTGCGTATTTCACGTTCAAGGAGTATCCCGAGAAGTGGACCTGGATCGCTTCCATCTTCTCCCAGGAGAGCATCCTGCAGGGCTCGTTCGACCGGTTTGCCACTGAAACGAAGGGAAAGAAAGGGACCGCCACTGTTGATGAAGCCATCCTCGCCGATATCGAGGAATGGAGGGATGTGCTTGCGAAGAACATCGCGCTCCGGAATGCGACTCTCTCAGTCGATGAGTTGAACGTTGCGGTCCAGAAGACCATTGACCGCATCCTCTTCCTCCGCATCTGCGAGGACCGGGGCATCGAGGAATATGGATGCCTCCAGAAACTTCTCGAAGGACAGGATATATACCTCCGCCTCCTCGCTATGTTCCACAGGGCCGACACCCGCTATAACTCCGGGCTCTTTCATTTCAATGCAGAAGTGGGATGGGATGAGATGCCAGATGGCCTCACTCCTGGTCTCACCATCGACGATGCGGTCCTGAAGAAGATCATCAAACGGCTGTATTACCCGGAGAGCCCTTACGAGTTCTCGGTCATCTCCCCGGTCATCCTCGGCCAGGTCTACGAGCAGTTCCTGGGGAAGGTGATCCGGCTCACTGCGGGCCACCAGGCGAAAGTCGAATACAAGCCGGAGGTGAAGAAGGCCGGAGGCGTCTACTACACCCCGCAGTATATCGTGGATTACATCGTCCAGCATACGGTTGGAGAGCTGACGAAGGACAAGACACCCCGCGAGGTTGCGAAGATCCGGGTCGTCGATCCTGCCTGCGGGTCCGGCTCTTTTCTCCTCGGTGCCTACCAGTTCCTCCTCGACTGGCACCTCACCTGGTACATCCACAACCTGGTGCCGGTCATCGCCGACAAGTCCATGACCTCGCCCGAGGTCCAGGCCCTCCTGCCCGAGCCTGTCCCGAAAGAGGGGAAGAAGAAATCAGCAGGGGATACCTCACTCCCCATCTACAAAACAACAAACGGGAGCACGTCCAGGGTGCGGAGCGACTGGAAACTGACGATTGCCGAGCGAAAGCGGATCTTGCTGAACAACATTTACGGCGTGGACATCGACACCCAGGCCGTCGAGGTGACAAAACTTTCGCTGCTCCTGAAGGTGCTCGAAGAGGAGAGCCAGGAGAACGTCTCGAAGCAGCTTAAACTCTTCGAGGAACGGGCGCTGCCAAGCCTCCACCAGAACATCAAGTGTGGGAACTCGCTCATAGGGACGGACATCTACGCCGATGTACAGGCGACGCTGGACGACCCTGAGGCAGTAAAGCGGATCAATGCCTTTGACTGGGACCGGGCATTCCCAGAGATCATGCAGAAGGGGGGATTCGACGCGGTGATCGGGAATCCGCCGTATGTGAGAATTCAAACCTTGAAAGAATGGGCACCTGAAGAAGTCAAATATTATAAAACCAAATACTCGGTGGCAAGTAAGGGTAATTACGATATCTATCTAGTTTTTGTTGAAAGAGGTTTAAAACTCATTAAACCATCAGGATTGTTTGGTTATATTCTACCGCATAAATTTTTCACATCTGCATATGGTGAACCCTTAAGAAAATTAATATCAGACGGCAAATATCTCAAACAAATTGTTCATTTTGGTCATCAACAAGTTTTTAAGGGAGCAACAACCTATACGTGCCTTCTTTTTCTTCAAAAGAAGAAAAGTGCTTCTTTTTTATTAATCCAAGTCAACGATATTGATTTATGGCGGACATCGAATGTTTCATTAAATGGAGAAATTTCCTCGGACCAGGTTGGGTCTGCAGATTGGAATTTTGTTATTGGCCCTGAAAAATCTGTTTTTAGTAAACTACAAGGAATGCAACCCCTATTAGGGTCGATGAGTCATACATTTGTTGGAACACAGACCAGTGCAGAAGAGATTTTTGTTTTAGAGAAATGCAGATCAGACGGGAAATTCATTTTTGGTTGGTCAAAAGTTGAGAATCGTGAAATTAAAATTGAATTGGATGTCATCAAATGGTTCATCAAAGGACGGCATATTCGAAGATATGAGCCCTTAAATACAGATTATGCTTTAATTTGTCCTTATGAGATATCAGAGAATGATTTTAGATTATTTTCGCAAAATGAGATGAATCAAAAATTCCCTCTTGCTTTTGAATATCTAACAAGGCATAAAAAATTCTTATCTGATAGAGAGAAAGGGAAATTTTTAGGAAAGGATTGGTGGGCATTTGGTTATCCAAAAAGTATGATTTTATTTCAAAAGTCTAAAATTGTCTGCCCATTCTACCACATTACTTCGGCATATACTAATGATAGTCATGGGCATTTCTTTAAAACGGGGTATGGCATTTTACTTAACGATATTAATTATTCCTCTCATTATATTCTTGGATTGTTGAATTCTCGATTGTTATTCTGGTATTACCAGAGAATTTGTACTGTCATGCGTGAGGGATATTCACACTATATGACTCAATACATCGAACAAATCCCCATCCGCACCATCAACTTCTCCGACCCCGATGACAAGGTCCGCCACGACAAGATGGTCGCCTTGGTCGAGCGGATGCTTGCCCTTCACAAGAAACGGGCAGAAGTGAAGCTCGACCACGAAAAAAATCTCATCGAAGGGCAGATTGATGCCACCGATAAACAGATCGATGCCCTGGTGTATGAGCTATACGGGATGACGGAGGAGGAGATCAGGATCGTCGAGGGTGACGGGAAGTGAAGCATACAACCGTAACCTTTGAAGTTGAAAATTTCTCTAATTTTCAAATTTTTGCTTTATACCTTCAGACGATGGAGCCTCAATTTCCTGATGCTATACGATGGTCTATGACAATTAGAGATAAAATTTTCAAAATGCACGTGGCATATGAGGACGTTTTGAAACAAATCCCAATTTGGAATTCTGATAATAAAGAAATGGAAAAAAGAGGTTTCGGAGATTCAAAAGAAGGAGTTATCCTTGCATTAAGATATGAAACCTTTTTGAATTCAGTATATTCACTATGTGAAAGCCTCGCCAGGGTAACTGTAGGATTTTATCCCGAATTATCACAGGGTTTTCGAAAACAAAGAAAGGAATTACTTTCCAAAAAAGAACAAGTTGATCCTCAATACGCTAGCATCATTAAATCAACAAAATGGTATGAGGAAGTGCATTCTATTAGGAGTGAGGCCACTCACTTTTTGTCTGGCTTTACAACAATTTCGAAAAATGGTGAGCCAGGATATTTTAACAAACCCAAAGGGAGTAGAGAAGGAGTTCCATTCAAAATATCTGTTGACAGTGTTGAAAAGCATATCAATGAAATATATCGGTCTGTTGATAATTTCTTGCAACAATTTGGTGATCATTTTATTCAAAAACTCGATCCGAATAAAAGAATTGGAAATATTTGTATGAAAGATGGAAAACAATATGTTGGTGCTCGGGGGCAATCTCTATATGAATTTATTAATAAGCAACCTGGAATTTGTGTTACTCCTAAATATGAATGTCCATTACGGAATAATTGTCAAGCCTATAGAAATGCATTAATTTAAATACTTGACTGAAATATCGCCTATTCTCTTTCAATTCTTCACCTCGTGTCCGGTTCATTGTTAGCTATATTCAAGACATTGTGACGTTCGTCTCAGGCGATATGTCACCAACTCTCCTCTCCCCCGCCCTTGCTTCACGCCGGGGGATAGGCGAGTATCCCCCTCTCTCCGCACCCTTCGGGCTGGGCTCCTCCTCTCCCAGGGGAGAGGCAGTAATTAGGATAGACCAATAAACGGAATAAAAATAAACAGGATGTTCTTCTATTCCTCTATCGTAATATCACCGAGCTGGTCAATCATTGGAAGCAGGAAAGGTGCAATCGCTTTTGTGGAATATTCAATAACTTTATAAATATCATCATGTTCCCTTCCGTTATCTTCCCCAGAAGGACTTGTTTTCTCATCTTTTTGATGTTGGTTCAGGATTGCAAGTCCTATAAAGACAAGCCCAAATTTAAAACGATTTTCCAGCAAAGAAAGGTTTTCCTTCGTTGCTTTTAATTCCGTTAATAAATATTTATTGTCCATATTAACAAAGTAGACATCATCGATTATTTTCAATGCGGTTTCATCGTTGAATTGACGTTCATCCCATTTTTCTCTTCGTATTTCAATAATCTCAGGTAATGACAGGCCGGCGGGTTTTTTATTCTCATTACCATTTTCTTTTGAAGAACTGTCCTTCTTTTTACGTTCGCCACCAGATGGCTTTGTTACTGGAGAAGTTATTTTTATAAAAAAATGACCTTCAAATGGTTCATATCGAGTTTGGTCATCAACTGTCCAATTGAAATCAATCACTTCTCCAATACGAGCACCATCAGGAATTGATACGTTTAAAGTAGCAGTTCCGTTCCAGAGATTAAGAGAATAATTATCATACATTTCATCATTAATCTGGAGCGAAAATTCTCCAGGATGAGTTGCCCTGTCGAAATAATCATTTGAGGCGTTTGTCTTGAATTGTATCCTAAAGCGCCTATTAATTGGACACTCCTTGGGATTCACTTTATCATATTCTTTTATGATCTGGAAATAATCAGGAAATGTTTTTCCTTTATAATCCCCGGTTGTGGATGCACCCGTTAAATCAAATGGAGATGTTATCCTCAATCCTTCTTTGAAAAGCCGCGAAAGAACCGGGGATTTTTTTAACATATTTTCAATAATATCTGCCAGGGGTTTATCGTCTTTAATTTTATTTTCTATCGCCTCTCTTTTCCTCTGCTCACGGTATATTTTCAGGCCAGGATGATCTCGAATAATATTTTCCAACTCTTTTTCGATATCATAGGTTAGTTCTTTCGACCGCATCCTGTCCCGGCTATTCATAAATAAATCCTCCCGGGCTCTACCGTCGATATTCGTGCAATCAACAATGACTAATATCGAGTCTTTAAGAAATCCCATACCGACCTTTTGACGAGTGAAAAACCTTTTATCGATACTTGCATGGGTTTGGCCATTTAGCGTGAATATTATCCCTTCATCTTTTTTGTAATTCAATTCCTTGCCGGGCTTGAAAAGATATACAGATGCCTTCATAGTCTGGCCCTGGACAACAAAAGTATGAGATGTTGGGAATTCCTTCTCGATGTTGTTTGCCCTATCTTCATCTAATCGTACCATTAGTCCTGACAATGTTGTCGCGGGAGAATGGACCGTATATGGAGGACTTCTTCTTTCATAGAGACGAATGGGAAGGGCCAAGGAGGGTAATAACAATGCAAGGCGATAACTCAAGTCGACTGTTACCGCGCTAAGCAACCCAGGCATCTTATATTCATACAATTTAATAAAGGAGCCATAATCCATGTCCTCAGTACATGCGTCCAACGGTCCTTTTCCTGGCAAAATTGGCAAACTATCCGTGTTGAATGAAAGAATTTGATTACCTGGAGCCAAGTATTTATAAACAGAACTCCGGACATCATGGGTAGGATTTACCCGTCTAACAATGGTAAAACCCCATTTTTCTTTTGAGTCATCATTTTCGTGCCTTGCTATATCGGGATTACGTTTCGAAACGATTAACTGCAGATTGTTATAACTACCAAATTGGAGGACTCCGGTCCCGCCCATATTGAATTTACCCTGAACGTAGGGAATTTTCAGTTTATTCGATTCTTTAACAATCGATAAAAAAGTTGAGGGCATTTTGTTGGGTGTTTGACCTTCGCCCCTATCAATTATCGAATAGCATGGATTTTGCCTGGTTCCCGTAGATACAAGGGCAATCTGCCTTGACAATTCAGTCCTTTTTGCTGGAGAGAGGCGGGTTAATTTTCCGTCAGGAACTTCAAAAAACAATTCTACTGCTTCAGCTATGCTCTGGGGACATCTTTCACTCTCTGGAGTTAATTCACGAATCTGAGCTTCTCCCATCAAAATTGCATCAACAGAATTGATTAATTTTTCAACTAACGCTGCATCGGGTTTGCTCTGTTGATTTCCTACAACTGAAAAATTATTCTCCATATCCCCTAGATTTCTCCAGGCTGATAGGTCATCCCAATAACCAGCACGTTGTAAAATTTCAATAACTTCTTTTTCAGAATTTGCTCTGATTAATCCTAGGCAGAGATCCTTTTCATTCATGCGATCTCACCAACCCTTTTCCCTGCATCTGTGGCAAAATAAATAGATTTATTTCCTTTTTTCTCCCGGTAAACCAAATCCATGTCGTACATACGCCCAAGAAAACCGGTTCTCATGGTGTTTACCATTTTATCGGTCCATTTTCCCTCAACATCCAGACTCTTTATTTTTCCATTGAGAGAGTCGGGAGTATTGCTCCCTTGAGATATCCATTTAATAATTTTCATTATTCCATCCCAATCTCGAGGAAGTTGATTTTTCAGATACCCAATAAGGAATTCTCGTTCTTCACTTGAGAAGAGTTGTTCACCCATTGGATCTTCATCAAGTATTGGATTATTTAATTCTGCAAATTGAATTCCGGAAGGAGTGAAGTATATTTTATCTTTGATTACGATTGCAAAACCATAATCTCCCAATGAACCTATGGTATCTCCCTGGGAATTAGCATAGCCAATAAAATGGTGTATAAACCGCGACTGCGATTTCTTATCAGGATCTAGATCTGGAAACCCCGCTGAAAAATTCTCTCCCCAGATTCTATCATATTTTTTATCATTTCTAAGCAGGTGCTGTTTCATTTTTGTAGCAGCTATCGAACATTCATTCTGGAAGTTTGTCAGAAGAATGGGATTATTTGGAATTTCTGATTGCATTTTTGCCAGATATCTTAGACTGAATTTAACAGGGAAGATTTTGTTATATTGTCCCCATATAAAATAATTTTTTAAAGGTTTATCGGGATTTCTTACTGTTTTTTCATTTCTGGCAAAGGATATACAGTCTTTTTTAAGGGTATCTAGTATATATTCCGTTCTAGGCACGTCTTCTAGAGGTTTCACAATAGGAACTTTTTCTAATGCGGTTGAAGGTTGTTTACGTGTATTGATGTCAATTTTTGATAAATCTAATATTTCTGAAGACTTTGATTCTTCAATCGCAATTTGATTCTCAATAGATACTAGTATAAAGTTATGTAAAGAACCCTTAGCCACTTGCTTCATCCGTGTGAATAACTCATCATTAATTTCAACTAACACTTTCATAAATTAGAGTTATACTTTTAACATCTTAAAGTTTTTGATCAATTCATAAAGTTTAGACGGTGTTATAAGGGTTATACTTGAGTATTCAAAAATAAATTGGTCGATATTTTAAATTACCAAGAGTTAATCCAGCGCAGCGGAGGCCGCCGCCGAACGCGAGTGAGGGCGTCGCCGGAGTGGAGCGATCGAGAGCCCCTGGTCAACCTCCCGCAGGGCGAGCCCTCGATACGAGCGGGAGCGAGTCGTGGGCGATGCCCGGAGGGCCAAAATCAATTGTATAAATATACACAATACATACAGATTATGTAATTACATATCACTTTCACGCCGCATGGCGGCACTATATCATCTCTCCCATCGATGACTATGTGGTGAGAACCACTATGCATTACAACAATCTCGCCTTTGAACACATCGGGAGCGTGAAGAACGCCGAGGGTGTGCTCCGCATCGACATCAAGACCCGCCAGTGCGTCATCGCACGAGACGACGTGCAACGCCTTATCGAACAGTGGCCGGTCAGCATCTACGACATCGCAGAGGTCATCAGCACCTGTGGGCAGCCGGAAGAAATCGGGCAGGCCTGGATCTCTCGGTCGGGGAAGGCAGTCATGTTCCGGATCAATGGATTCTCGTATGTTTCCCCGCTGTCGCAAGTGAAGGGCATCCTCTCCGGTGAGAAGAAATACGCCCATCTCGCCATGATAGTCGAGCTGCCAGAGCTGGGATGCCCGGCAGGTGCAGCAGGACCAGCAGCAGTTGCGGGGGTCTCATCATGAGCACTCAGGTCCTCGTGCAGAGCCAGGAACGCCAGCCCATTGTCGTGGCATTCACCTCCCACTATCTCGAATGGTTGGAGGCAATGAGAAAAGAGTTCAACACGCGGTTTGACCAGGACCTTTCCCTTGAATATCTCATCGAGGGAGCAATCATGAACGAGATATGGAGACTCTCCCGCGAGATGTACATGAGCGAAGAGCAAACATTCAGGATTGGGATAGAGGGAGACCTATGACCCTCACCTCCCCTTTCTCGAATGATCCCATCATCTTTGCATACACCCGGGCTGATGCGTTGAATGATGGAGTCCTGGTTGAATTGCCGGATCACATTGTCAGCGATGCAGGGATCAGGGTCAAGGTCGCCGTGACCCGGACAGTGTGGGACGAATACCTAGCGCCTGACTACATCGACGATCTCCCCGGACAGAGCGTGGAGGGGAAGACCTGGGACCTGCTCTGGATGTTTGGATGTGCTGCACGACGGAGCCGGCACACCAGCACGATACAATTCCGGGTCCTGTTTGCGACCATGAAAGAATCGGGATCGATTGTCACCGACGACATTCTTTTGAAAGCAGTGTGCGGTCCCGGTGACGAAGGCGAGCCGGTGATTACCATTATGCTCCCTGAGGAGGACTAACCCATGGAAGAAGTGATTGTGAAAAAGGTGATTGAGGGGCCAGCGTTCCAGGACAGCATCGAGATCGGGACGCCGGGGAAGGGCGGGGCGATCAAGGTCTACGGTGACTTCGGCCTGCCTGATGAGTTCGAGAAGAGGATCCGGGACGCGGTCCGCCTGCGAAAGATGACCGTGAACCTCATGGAGGGGTCATGACCACCCCTAAATTTTACACCACTGAAGAAGTTGCAGAGATACTCAAGCTGAATGTCCGGACAGTTAGGGCGATGATCAACCAGAGAAAATTGCGGGCTGTAAAGATCGGGAATGAATACCGGGTCACTGATGACCATTTGCGGAAGTTCATCGAGGACTTCGAAACGTGAACGCCGGGGAGATCTCCGGTCCGAACCACTATGCATTACTATAATATTCAGACCGGCCGCGGCCCCGGCTGAATAGTACATAGCCGGGCTCTCATATCTCTATTCTGGTATCTTTCAGTAGGTCCCGCCACCTCCTCCCGCCTGCCGGCCCACGACATCTCGACTCCCGCCCGCGAGCCGTAACCGGGGCCGTCTTCCCACCCACTCGGTGCTCCGGGGATCTCTGTACGCTCATCGCCTCTCGACTTCGGGCTGATGCCCTTAGTAACCGGCGGCTCCTCGCTGGTCGCCGGTTCCAGGGGGATTGTTGACGGTCGACCGTGCTCGTCTCCGCTCCAGATGACCACTCCGTTTTCCTCGCACCGTCTCCCTGCCTTCTCTTCCTGGATCATTGGCGGCGAGGACGCCCGTGATTTCGTCACGAGCTCCTCATCACCGGCTGCACCATCCCACTCCTCGCGGACCGTTCCACGGACCGCTCGTCGCTGTTGCATGAGATCCTTTGAGGTCTTCTACATGTCCCCAGGAAAGAAAGTGCCCGAAGGGGGATATCATAATCACTGCCTCTCCCGAGGGAGAGGAGGAGGCCGTCCCATTAGGGGGAGGAGCGAAGGGGGTAGCAGTGCCCCCCTGGAAGCGACGAGAGGCCGGGGGAGTGGGTGGCCACAGCGGCCCGAGCGAGCGCCGGTTACCGAGTGCATCAGCACGAGGTCGAACGCTGCGAGTCACTGAGCGTCAGTGGCTATGCGGAACACAGCGACGAGCACGTTGCGAAGCATGGTGCGAGGAGCGGGATGAGGCAGCTGCCGGTGAGGAGTGAAACGACGGAACCGGGAGCGTCATCGGGACCAGAGCCAGGAAGAGAAAATCAGGGGCATGACGCGACTGTAGCGGAGTAGAGGAGCACCGGACCGATGGGAGGAGCGGACGGAGACGAAGCGGAAGGAGCATGTTGCCCCGTTATTAAGTGCCGGGTGATCTGTGGTCCTCTCCCTCCTGCGATGAGGTTCAGACCGAAGGGAGGAACCACACGGGGGCAAGGGGTCCCGTGTCGCAGGAGAAGAGGCGCCGGAGTGGAGGCCTCGCCCCTTCGGCTTGGTAGGGGCGGGGTCAGGAACTGGGGTCGGTCGCAGGGGCGATTATTTGCGCGGTGAGAAAAAGAGGGCGGAATTGAACTCTGTTCCGACTTCCCCCTGGCGGCTTTTTTGCACAATAATAACCGTTTCTCTATCTGAAGAATTTTTAATTGTTTTTCAGTGCCGACCTCTTTTATAGGATGACCACTCCGTTTTCCTCGCACCGTCTCCCTGCCTTCTCTTCCTGGATCATTGGCGGCGAGGACGCCCGTGATTTCGTCACGAGCTCCTCATCACCGGCTGCACCATCCCACTCCTCGCGGACCGTTCCACGGACCGCTCGTCGCTGTTGCATGAGATCCTTTGAGGTCTTCTACATGTCCCCAGGAAAGAAAGTGCCCGAAGGGGGATATCATAATCACTGCCTCTCCCGAGGGAGAGGAGGAGGCCGTCCCATTAGGGGGAGGAGCGAAGGGGGTAGCAGTGCCCCCCTGGAAGCGACGAGAGGCCGGGGGAGTGGGTGGCCACAGCGGCCCGAGCGAGCGCCGGTTACCGAGTGCATCAGCACGAGGTCGAACGCTGCGAGTCACTGAGCGTCAGTGGCTATGCGGAACACAGCGACGAGCACGTTGCGAAGCATGGTGCGAGGAGCAGGATGAGGCAGCTGCCGGTGAGGAGTGAAACGACGGAACCGGGAGCGTTGTCCTGCCACAATCAACCGCGAAAAACAGGCCTATGCTGGGAGCGAAATGGAGCGGAGTGAGCACCGGTTGGAGCGGAACGAAGTGAAATGGAGACGAGCACGATGGGCCGTCATCTCCCTCCTTGACCACATGGTCCCACCCCTTCGGAATGGTGGGGCGGGCACCGGATGGAGCGGTCCGGAAGAAAAGAAAAGATTAGTTGTGCACCGCTGCCGGGGCTCTGTCCAGGTATTCCATAAGGTCCGCTTTGTGCTCCTTCACGAACTTCTGGATATCCTCTTCTTTTACCACACGGCTTTTCAGGAGGGACTCGCCACAGAGTGCACAGTAATCGGCGACCGGTGGCATGATCGAGTGGCAATTCGGGCAAATCCGGGGTTCGAGTTTCGGGACCCGTTTCTTTTCTTCTCCCGCTTGGATTCCATAGACCCTGCGCAACTCATCGTCGATGTCTTTTCCTGTCAGGTGGGCATAGACCTTGAACATCGTCGTATGCACCGATCCCCACATCATCATCTTGATCACACTCTCCGACACTCCTTCGTTGATGAGGTGAGTAATCCGGGAGTGGCGGAAGAGGTGAGGCGTGACGTGCTTTGTAATGCCGCCCCTGTCGCATAAGCAATGAAGTTGCTTGATGACCCCATTATTCGTGAGCGGCCGCTTCTGCTCGTTCAGGAACACCAATGCATCCCCTTCAGGGACACCGGGATAATCCGCCCGCCACTGGGAGAGGTAGGCTCTTGCCATGATGATCCTGACATACCGGGGAATCCCGGTTTTGAAATTGACATTGGCGACTACTCCTGTACTGTCGAATGAGAGATCGCTCCACTTCATCTGGGCAAGCTCGCCGATCCTGAATCCACCTTCGTAGAGCATGCCGATGAGGGCCCGGTCCCGACTCCATCGACAGGCAGAGAGGATTGCTTTCACCTCTTCCGGGGTGAGGAGGTCGGCCGCCTTGTGGGTCATGGTGTCCTTGGTGGGGACCTGGATGCGGCGGATCTTCCGCTCCGGGAGGTTGGAATATTCGTTCTCGATCATCCAGAGAAGGAACTGCCGGAGGACCCGGACCCAATCGTGCTTGGTGTTCTGCTTGAAGGGTGTGCCTTTCTGCGTGAGGCTATTCTTCATCGTGTCAATGCTGGTGTAAACATCGGCTATCGAGATCTCGTGGAACGGCCCGATGAACCGTCTCCATCCAACCAGGACATAGGTGAACTTGTTCGCCCGGCTGATCCCGATGTTTGCGGCAACTTTGCGCTCGGCGATGAATTCCTTGATGAGATCGGCATCTCGCTTGGTGATCCGCTCCGATGCCAATGCAGCATCTATCGTGTGCATCCCATACTCGGGTTTGATACAAGAGAAACGGTGCGAAGATGCAACTTCGGCCCGTACGGTAGTGGCTATCGTGGAAGATACCATAGAAACGGGTCAGAAAGGATATACAAAAACTTTGCGTCCGGGATTTGAACCCTTCTTCCGGATGCCTCAGCCCGGATTTGAACCGGGGACAACCAGATCTTCAGTCTGGCGCTCTCCCGAACTGAGCTACTGAGGCAGGGAAACAATATTGTCCGCGCAGACTAATAAATCATGTGTTTTCTGGCATGAACGAGCGCCAAAGCCCCATTTGTTCAGTTCTCCGGAGGTGGAAACAATGAAATTATCCTGGAAGAGTCCCCCCGGGAAAGACAGGAATGAAGCCCTCCTTGCGCAGCTCAATGATCGCTCCCGGGGAGTTGTTCACCTGACTCATAATGACCTTGATGCTG
>Ga0302253_1000770_pt1 | contig 23228 bp, 15 predicted proteins | sample AAG_RA_Trp_MG_FD_193537 | JGI IMG/M metagenome (GOLD analysis project Ga0302253, IMG submission 193537) | Enriched activated sludge microbial communities from anaerobic digester in WTTP, New Holstein, Wisconsin, United States - AAG_RA_Trp | ecosystem: Engineered > Bioreactor > Anaerobic >...
GTCCACTCCATGGCCAGTCCGAGTCTGAGAGGAAGCCGATGCTGTGTTCGGCACGGACATCCTCCGGCTGCATCTCGAGCCCTGTGAGGCCAATCTCCAGATAGTGGTTGACCACGGCCAGCGGGCGCACGCCGCTGGCGAGGCTCACGTCGTCGAGGCCGTGCATGGCGGCCACGGCAAGCACGAGGGTGCGGTCGACACCGCGGGCGACAAGTTCACGGAGCATCCACGAATGATGGTCCTCATGTCTGGCGATGAAAGGGTCTTCGGCCTTCACGAGGGCGTAGTCGTCATCGAAGTCGTAGACGAAGCGCTTGAGGCAGTCGTGCAGCATGATGGCGGCGAAGAGCAGCCCTCTGTCCAGCGCCAGTCCCCGCGCCTCGTGGGCTTCGGCAAGGGCGCGCGCGTTGCGCAGGTCTTGCAGGACATGCAGTGCCAGCCCCCCGATGTGGGCGTGGTGCGCCCCCGACCCCGGAGAGGCTGCGAAGCTCCATACCCGGCGGCACTGATGGGCATAGGGCGTGAGCGGTTCGTCGAGCGTCAGGAACTCCTCGACGAGGCCGCGCCATACGGGGTCGGTCACGGCGGGCAGGAATTCGCGTCGCATGGCGGCAAGGGCCGGTTCGCCCTGATACCGCGCCAGTGCCTCAAGCGGTTCGACTGCAAGGCGTGCCATGGCGTCCTACTTGATGCCCGCCCGCATGAACGACTGCACGAACTGCCGCTGGAACAGGAGGAAGGCGACCAGCAGCGGCCCGGAGGTCATGAGTGTGGCGGCGGTGATGATGGCCCAGTCGACGCCCTGTTCCGTGGAGGAGAAGACCTGCAAGCCCACGGTGAGCGGTCGGGAGTTGGTGGTGTTGGTGACGATGAGCGGCCAGAGGAAGTTGTTCCAGTGGTAGCTGATGGAGACCAGCGCATAGGCGAGGTAGACCGGTTTGCCCAGCGGCACGTACACCTTCCACAGAATCTGGAGGGTGCTCGCCCCTTCCACGGCGGCGGCCTCGTCAAGTTCCTTGGGGATGCTCTTGAAGGTCTGGCGCAGCAGGAAGATGCCGAAGGCCGAGGCCATGTACGGCAGGCCGATGGCAAGGGTGGAGTCGAGCACGCCGATGCTCGCCATGGTGCGGTAGTTCTCCACCACCAGCACGTCGGGCATGATCATGAGCTGCATGAGGACCAGCGCGAACATGATGTTCTTGCCCCTGAAGTCGTACTTGGCGAAGGCGTAGGCCGCCAGCGTGCAAAGCACCAGCTGTGCCGCCAGCACCATGGTGACGAGCAGCACCGTGTTGACGAAGTAGAGGGCGAAGGGCGCCGCATGCCACGCCGTCACGAAGTTCTCCAGCGTGAGCGGCGCGTTCAGTGTGAAGCGTGTCGAATAGGCCGAAGGATGAAAGGCCGTCCATATGGCATAGAGCAGGGGCAACGCCCACATGATGGCCAGCGTCCATGCCGCGGTGGTGTCGAGGGCGCGTGCGAGGCCCCGGCTGTCGTAGATGTTCGTCTGCTTCATCTGTAGTGCACCTTGCGCTCGAAGAAACCGAACTGCCCGATGGAGGCCAGTCCGAGGAAGGCCAGCAACACCATGGTCAGTGCCGCACCGTAGCCCGTATCCCAGTATTTGAAGCTCACTTCGTAGATGTAGTAGAGCAGCAGCGAACTGGCGTTGTTGGGGCCGCCCTGCGTGAGGACGAAGAGGTGGTCGACCATGCGGAAGGCGTTGATGGTGGCGTTGACCAGCACGAAGAGCGTCGTGGGCATGAGCAGGGGAATGACGACGCGGCGGTAGAAATAGAGTCGCGATGCCCCTTCGAGCATGGCGGCCTCGCCCAGCGACGGAGAAATCTGCTGCAATGCGGCGAGGTAGAAGATCATGAAGAAGCCCGCGTCCTTCCATACGGCGACGGCGATGACGCACGGCAGGGCCGTCGATTCGTTGCCAAGCCAGTTGATGCCCGAGAAGCCCAGCGCACCACGCACCTGTTCAAGCAGCCCGTATTCGGGCGTGAAGAAGAAGAGCCAGATGTTGGCGACGGCGATCATGGGCAGCACCGTGGGCACGAAATAGCACAGCCGCAGCACGGACTGGCCCGCAAGCCCTGCGTTCACCAGGAAGGCCATCAGCATGGCGAGGCCGATGGAGAGGGGGATGGTGCCCGAGGCGAAGAGCAGGTTGTTGACCAGCGCCTTGCGGAACACTTCGTCCTCGAAGAGGTACATGTAGTGCTCGAGGCCCACGAAGGTGGCAGGGGCACCGCCCTTGCCATCCAGCATGAAGCTGTGGATGAAGGTGTTCACTGCCGGAACGTGGGTGAACGCCACGATGAAGGCCATGGCTGGCAGAAGCAGCAGCCATGCATGGATGTTCCGCATGGTGGCGGGTCTGGGCACGTCTCTCCTCCAGAGATACGTAAGACGGAAGAAGCGGGACGGGCGTCACACCCGCCCCGCAGTGTGCAACAGTCTACTTCGCGTAACGGCGCAGGATGCGTTCGGCTTCCTTCTGGGCTGCCTTGAGTGCTTCGGCAGGCGTCTTGGAGCCGGTGACGGCAGCCTGGATGGCGTCGTCGAGCGCCTTGGTCACGCGCTGGTTGTCGTGGGTGGAGAGTTCGGCCACGCCGTGGGCCAGCTGGTCGCGGGCGATGGCGGCGTAGGGGAACGAGGCCACGTAGTCCTTCATGGCCTTGGTCTCCCATGCGTCGGGGCGCACCGCCACATAGCCGGTGTCTATACCCCACTGGGCTGCGCGTTCGGCGCTGGTCATCCACTTCACGAAAGTGACGGCGGCCTGACGTTCGGCGGGGGTGCTCTTCTTGAAGATGTAGAAGTTGCCGCCGCCCGTGGGCGAACCGGGACGGGTGTTGGCGGGCAGCATGCCCACACCGAAGGGGAACTGCGCGTTCTTGCGGACGTTGGTCAGGTTGCCGGTGGTGGTCCACATGATGGCGGTCTTGCGTTCGAAGAAGTCACGCGGGGTGGTGGCCCAGTCGATGGTGCCGGAGGGCGACACGCCGTGCTTTCCGGCGAGGTCGACGAGGAAGGTGAGGGCTTCGATGGCCTTGGGGTCGTCGAAGTAGGTCTTGGTGCCTTCGGCGTTCATGAGTTCCACGCCGTTCTGGATGGCGAGGGCCTGCAGCATCCAGTAGGCATAGCCGGTGGACGGGATGGCGACGCCCCACTGGGTGACCTTGCCGCTTTCGTCCTTGACGGTGAGCTTCTTGCCCATGGCGACCAGTTCCTGCCAGTTGGCAGGGGCCTTGTCAGGGTCGAGGCCCGCAGCCTTGAAGGCCTCCTTGTTCCAGTACATGACGATGGTCGAGCGCTGGAAGGGAATGCCCCACGTCTTGCCGCCGGTCTGGCTGTTGCTCATGAAGCCGGGGAAGAACGCCTTGGTGAAGGCCATATCTTCGGGCTTCATGATGCTGTCGTAGGGGACGATGGCATCCTCGTCGATGAGGGTGTACATGTCGGTGGAGAGCAGCACTGCCACATGGGGCGGTTCACCGCCACGCAGGGCCGTGAGCGCCTTGGTGAGCGTCTCGCGGTAGATGCCGGCGTAGACGGGGGTGATGTTGATGTCGGGGTGTTCCTTCATGAACTGCTCTGTCATGCCCTCGACGATCTTGGTGATGGGGCCGCCGACGGAGACCGGGAAGTAGAAGGTGAGATTGACCTTTTCGGCGAGCGCGGTGCCCGCCATCAGGGTCAGCGACAGCAGCGAAGCCGCCACCAGTGCGCAGGTTTTGCGGAATAGGGCCATGTGTGCGTCCTCCTTCGAGATGTTGCTCGGTGCGAATGAACGGTGCAGCCTGATCCAGAATCGACGGGTGGTGTACCTGCCGCAGGTTACGGCAGTGCGTCGCTACGTCGTCGCGTGTCTTGCCCCTGTGGCGGCGTCGAAGATGTGGACGTGCTCTTCGGGGCAGTGCAGGTAGATTTCGGCGCCGACCACGGTGTCGGTCACGCCATGCACGACAACGGAAAGTTCCTCGCTGCCCACCCGGCACGACAGGACAGAGTTCGAACCGAGGTACTCCACACTCTCGACCACGGCACGCCAGCCGTCGTCTACGATGCGAATGTGCTCGGGGCGGATGCCCAGCATGCAGTCGGCCCCGGCGTGGCACGTCACGCGACCCGAACGGCTGCCCGCGACGTGGATGCCGTCGTCATTCCCCTGAAGGCGGACGAGGTTCATGGGCGGCGTGCCGATGAAGCTGCCCGCGAAGGCGGTGGCGGGACGGGAGTACATCTCGGTGGGGGTGGCGTTCTGTACGATGCGACCGCCCTGCATGAGGATGATGCGGTCGGCCATGCTCATGGCCTCGGTCTGGTCATGGGTGACGTAGACCATGGTCATGCCCAGGGTCTGCTGCAGGGCGCGTATCTCGCGGCGCATCTCCTGACGGAGTTTGGCGTCGAGGTTCGAGAGGGGTTCGTCCATGAGGCACACGGCGGCCTCAGCCACGAGGGCGCGTCCCAGTGCCACGCGCTGCTGCTGACCGCCGGAGAGTTCGCCGGGCTTGCGTTCGAGCAGCTTGCCGAGTCCGAGTATCTCGACGGCCCGGTCGAGGCGCTTCTGGCGTTCCGCAGCGGGAACCTTGCGCACGACAAGCCCGAAGAGGATGTTGTCGCGAACCGTCAGGTGGGGGAACAGGGCATACGACTGGAAGACCATCGCAAGCTGGCGCTGGGCCGGGGGCAGGTTGGTGACGTCGCGTCCGCCGATGAGGATGCGCCCGGAGGTGACGGACTCCAGCCCGGCGATGAGCCGTAACGTGGTCGACTTGCCGCAACCCGAAGGGCCGAGAAGGACGAGCATGTCGCCCTGTTCGACCTCGAAGCTGACGTCGTCTACGGCGCGCACGTCGCCCCAGTGCCTGCTGACCTTGTCGAGAACGATTGTGGACACTATGCCCCCTTTCCTGTCTGAATCGATGTGTGTCTGTTCGACCCGCTGCGGTCTTCTCCGCGGGCGCCTGTGTGATGCCCGGCCCGGAGAGGACACCAGCGAATGAAATCTCCATATCGTGCACCGGGTTCTGTCTTCGAGTCAACGGTTTTGCGTTGTAGTTCGGGGGGCGGGGGCGCATCGGATATCTTTTGCCGTGTCTTTCGCCGGTGGTTGAGGACGGGGCTGCTTTGCCGTATGCGTGACGGCGCGCCCCTGCATCCTGCAACTCGCGGCGCGTGAGGAGTGACGATGAAGATAGCTGTACTGGGCGGTGGTAGCTGGGGCACGGCCCTTGCGCATCTACTGGCGGGAAAGGGCGAGGACGTGCGCCTGTGGGTGCGCGACCCCGCTGTGGTCGAAGGCGTGAACCGCGACCATGAGAATCCTCGCTATCTCAAGGGGCTGCACCTGCATGAGGCGCTACGGGCCACCTGTGACGCGGGTGAGGCTCTTGAGGGGGCGGACATCCTGCTTTCCGTCGTGCCCTGCCAGCAGACCCGCACAGTGCTGCGCAGTCTTCGCCCACGGCTGAAGACCGGCATGGTGGTGGTCAGCGCCAGCAAGGGCATAGAGACGGACGGTCTGCGCACCGTGGGCGAGATGGTCGAAGACGAGCTTGCGGGGTTGGCACCCCGCTACGCTGTCATCTCCGGCCCTTCGTTCGCCGCGGAGGTCGTTGCCGGAATGCCCACCGCCGTGGTGCTCGGCTGTGCCGACCGCGACCTTGGCGGCACCTTGCGTGAGGTGTTCTCCACCCCGACGTTCCGCACCTACTCGTGCACCGATGTGCGCGGTGTCGAACTCGGCGGGGCGGTCAAGAACGTCATCGCCATCGCCGCAGGCCTTTCCGACGGCCTCGGCTTCGGCAGCAACGCGCGCGCCGGACTCATCACCCGAGGACTTGCGGAGATGGGACGGCTTGGCGTCGCACTCGGGGCGCGGGGGGCGACGTTCATGGGGCTTTCGGGGCTTGGTGACCTCGTGCTCACCTGTACGGGTGACCTGTCGCGCAACCGTCAGGTGGGGCTTCGTCTTGCCGAAGGGCAGGGGCTCGATGCCATCGTCGCGGGCATGGGCATGGTGGCCGAAGGCGTGAAGACAACCGAGGCTGTGTACGAGTTGGCGCAGCGTGAAGGTGTCGACCTGCCCATCACACAGGCCATGTACGCCGTGCTGCATGACGGGCGCGACCCTCGTGACATGGTGCAGGAACTCATGACACGTGAGCTTCGCGAAGAGTAAGGATCCGAATGGCGTCCGGAAGGCTTCCGGAAGGTTTTCGATGTCAGGTCGTATTCAGGGCGCGTCTCCTTGCGGTGACGCGCCCTGCTGTCTCTAAACATTGGTGTGCAGACTGGACGGTCAGCGCGCGATGTCGGCCTTGCGTTTCTCAAGGTACAGGAAGCGCAGCCATTCGTACTCGAAAGGCGTTCCCGCATCGTAGTAGCGCAAGGGGATGCGCGAACGCGTGTCGACGGCTTCAAGCGCGGTGACACCCCATCGCAACGCGGTGGCATCGGCGTTGCCCGTCTCTTCGTACAGCGTGTCGTAGACCATGTAGCGCAAGCCGAAGTCACCGGCGTAGCCCGCCGTGTCTCGCACCGTGGAGGGGCCGAGTACGGGGAGTATGACATAGGGTCCCGCAGGCACGCCCCATACCCCGAGGGTCTGGCCGAAGTCCTCGTCCTGTGCATAGAGACCGGCACCTTCCGCGACATCGAACAGCCCCAGAAGACCGAAGGTGGTGTTGAGCGCGAAGCGTCCCAGCGTGATGGCGCTCTTGTCGAAACGCCCCTGCAACAGGCAGTTGGCGAAGGTGGGTATCTCGCCCACGTTGTCGAAGACGTTGCCGATGCCGTTGCGGAAGGGTTGCGGGACCACCGTCTCGTACAGGTCGACCACGGGCAGGAACACGTATCTGTCGAGTCGCGCGTTGAAGGCGTACATGCGACGGTTGTAGGCCTCGAGGGGGTCGTCGCGTTCGACCTGCGTGGCGGCGTCGCGCGGCGGGGCCTTATGTTCCGGGGCGTGCGTCACGGGCGCCGTGAAGGGCGGTGGCGGGGCGGCCCCGGCAGGGTTCTCCATGGTGGCGGCGCATCCGGCAAGGCCTGCTGCGAGCATGGCGATGGTCAGCCCCCGGACGAGGTGCGTCAGGACGAGGCGCGACAGGAGATGGCGGGCTGCGGGGCGCACTACGGCGTCCTGCGCCGGGGGGGTGGCTGGAAGGGCCGAAGGTGTCCACGCGGTCATCGTGCACCTCCGTCTGCGAGTCCGGAGTTCATGGCTGTTCCACTCGCCCGGGGGTTGCCGTACTCCGCGTTCATGAGGTCGACCATGCGGGTGGCGAACGGGCCGTAGTTCAGGTTGCCGCAATGCCCGCCCGTGGGGAACAGGGTGAGCCTGTCACCGAGAGTGCTCTTGAGATAGGCGAGATTGCCTGCGGTGAGGATGGGGTCGTCGGCGTTGCCGATGGCTCGTATCTTGGGGCTATGGGCAAGGAATCCGGTGATGGGTTCGAGGCTGCATGCCCGGATGACCGCCTCGCGCGTGAGGTCGGGCTGCCGTTGCAGCAGGAAGGGCAGCATGTACTCGTCGAGGTAGGTGGTGAACCCGAGTCCTGCCGCCGCCTTGAAATAGGGCATGAGGTCGTCGAAGGGGCCGGGCTGTGCATCCTTGGGGATGACATAGCCGGAACGGTGCAGCGCGTCAGAGGTGAAGATCATGGTGGCGGCGGTGAGGCGGAAAGAGAGGCCGATGACGCCGCGCATCTCGGTGGGGGAGGCCTCCACCTTCTGCGAGAACCGGTAGAGGAACTCGTCGTCGAAACCGACGCGCTCGCTCTTGCGATAGAAGTCCGCGAACTGGTCGAAGAAGCGGTCGAAGAGGTCTGCCGATGTGCCGCCGAGAGCCTCGGGCGACAGCCATGCGTCGAAGCGCGAGGCGGAGTCGAAGAGGCTTGCGGGCGGGTTGATCATCAGTACGCGCCGAAAGCCGAAGTCGCCCCGTTCCTCATCCATCTTCGCGAGGTAGGCCGCATGAAGTCCGCCGAGGCTGTAGCCCGTGACGGCTGTGCCCGTGACCTCGACGCGGCTGCGGACCTCCTCCAGCATCCAGCGCATGACGCGGTAGAGGTCGGCCACGTCGTCGGGAACGTAGCCTGCCACGCGGGTGTGCGACATGCTGACCATGAAGTTCATATGCGTGGGCGACGGCAGGGCCACGCAGTGATAGCCCGCGTCGTGGAAGAGGCGGGTGAGAAAGCGCATCTTGCCCGCGTTGTCGCCAGCCCCTGTGCCCGCGATGATGAAGACCAGCGGTGCGGGGCCGCGCTGGAGGGCCAGGGTGTAGCGCAACGACCTGTCGTACCAGAAGATGTCAGGAACTTCGCGACCTTCGATGCGGACTTCACGTCGCACGTCATGGGCGGGCAGACGCGTCTGGTGCTGGAGGCCCGGAGGGGTGCCGAAGACGGTGGCCCGCAGCGGGTCGGCTTCCGGGAAAGCGTAGGCTGTGCCGTCAGTTGCGGCGGAGACACCGGCAAGGGCTTCATCTCCATGGGCGAATGGCGCGACGGCGCAGAGCAGAAGTACGACAAGGAGGTGGAGTGCCAGTCCTCTCGGGCGGACTGGGCCAGCCGGGCCAGCCGGGACGGGCTGTCGTACGGCGTGATGATTCTGGGCAGGCTTCATGGTTCGTATCCGGTTTCGGGTGTTGCACCTTGGTAGCTTTTTCCGCGGATTCGCGCCAGTCCGGGGTGGCAGGGCGGGTACATCTTTGCCGCAGGGGATGTCCCGGGGGTGCCTCCTGCAGACTGTTGCGTGGTGAGGCATGACCACGGGGTCGAGGTCTGGCACAGACCGGCCTATGCCCGCATCATGGCGCAGGTCGCGCCTGTGCCCGATGCCACGATGTCCCAGCAAGAAGGGCCGTGGCGAACTGGTTCACCACGGCCCCTTGGCATCAGGTCAGACGCAGGATCATTCCACCGTCACGCTCTTGGCGAGGTTGCGAGGCTGGTCGACGTCCTTGCCGAGGTAGTCTGCCGCCTCGTAGCTGAAAAGCTGGAGGGCGGGCAAGGCGATGAAGGCCGCCAGCGGGCCCCATGCGGCGGGCACCACCCACGGATTGTCGACGCGCACTTCCACACCGGGGTTGGTCAGGGCGATGACCTTGCCGCGTCGTGCCTGCACCTCTTCGATGTTCGACTTCACCTTGGGGAAGAGGTCGTCGGCGAGGGCGAGGGCAAAGGTGGGGAACTCCGGGTCGATGAGGGCGATGGGGCCGTGCTTCATCTCGCCGGAGGCATAGCCCTCGGCGTGGATGTAGGAGATTTCCTTGAGCTTGAGGGCACCTTCGAGGGCCAGCGGAAAGCAGTGCCCACGGCCGAGGTAGAAGAAGCTGCGCGCCTTGGAGTAGGTGCGGGCCAGTTGCTGCGCCTCGTCACGCATGCCGGGGAGCGCACTCTCGAGTTGCCCCGGTAGCTTGCGCAGGGCGGAGAGGGCCTCGTGGCGCACATCGTCGGCGAGCGTGGCCTTGCGGCGGCCCCAGTAGAGGGCCAGCAGGGTGAGCAGCACCATCTGGCTGCACATGGCCTTGGTGGATGCCACGCTGATTTCGGGCCCCGCCTGCGTGTAGATGACCGCATCGGCCTCACGGGCGATGGACGACCCCACCACGTTGCACAGGCCCGCCACCTTCACACCCTTCTCGCGGGCGATGCGAAGGCCCGCCAGCGTGTCGGCGGTCTCGCCCGACTGGCTGATGACGAGCACCATGTCTTCGGGGTCGAGGAGGATGTCGCGGTAGCGGAATTCGGAGGCAATCTCCACGCTCACCGGCACCTTGGCCCAGCTCTCGAGCAGGTGCTTGCCCCACATGCCTGCGTGCAGCGAGGTGCCGCAGGCCACGATGTGCAGGCGCTTCGGCACGGGCAGGGCGGCGAGTTCAGGCAGGGTCACCTCTTCGCGGGCCCAGTCCACGCGGCCGGCGAGGCAGTCGGTGACGACCTTGGGCTGCTCGAAGATCTCCTTGAGCATGAAATGCTTGTAGCCACCCTTCTGGGCTGCCTGCATGTCCCACTGGATGTGGTGGACGGGCTTGTCGACCGCAGAGAGGTCGGCGATGCGCATGACCTTCCACGAATGGGCGTCGAGGCGGACAAGTTCGCCGTCTTCGAGGAACACCACGTCGCGGGTGTAGGGCAGGAAGGCGGGGATGTCGGAGGCCACGAAGTTCTCACCCGTGCCGACACCGAGGATGAGCGGTGCCGAAAGACGGGCGGCGTAGAGCACGTCGGGTTCTTCGGGGGTGGTGAGGGCCACGGCGTAGGCTCCGTGGGCCTGCCGCAGCGCCCATGCGAAGGCGTCGAGCGTGGTGGCTGTATGCTTGCGCCCCTCGGCGATGAGGTTCGCCAGCACTTCGGTGTCGGTCTCGGAGTGGAAGACGTAGCCCTTGGCGAGCAGGTCGTTCTTCAGCTCCTGATAGTTCTCGATGATGCCGTTGTGGACTATGGCGAGAGAACCGTCGTTGGATTTGTGGGGGTGTGCGTTGCGTTCGGCCGGTACGCCGTGGGTGGCCCAGCGGGTATGGCCCATGCCCGTGGTGGCCACGGTGTTGGGACATCCGGCGAGACGCTCTTCGAGGGCCGCGAGCTTGCCCTCGGCCCGGACGGTATTGAGTTCGCGATTCTGGACGAAGGCGACGCCTGCGGAGTCGTATCCGCGGTATTCGAGACGGCGCAAACCTTCGATGACGACGGGAACGGCGGGACGATGACCGGCGTAGCCGATGATGCCGCACATAGGCCAGAGCTCCTTGGAGGACGTGGCGCCCGCACGCGGTATGTGGCGCGGCGCGGGCCGTAGAGGTTGGCGGGGCGGCGACGCTGTGTCGCACGCCTTCTCCGCGACTGCCTCTTTAGCAGGTAGGGCGCGCCGTAGCAACAGTGTCGGAGAACGCTACATGCCCGGCCCGTGCATGTAGGCCCCTGAATGCCCGCTCCTGCAGCCACCCCCCGCATCCTGAAATGCCCTGAAGGCCCTGCCTGGCTGTGCGGTCAGGGCCTGCCGATTCGGCCCGGCAGGCCCGACCGTCCCGATTTGACTCGGCCCGACTTGCCTGCGTGTCATGGGGGGGCGTTCCAGCTCGCCCGCGCAGTCCTCATGTCCCGTCCGCAAGTCCCCCCGCAAGCCCTTCGGCATGTTCATCGCCATGGCCTCCCGTGCCCGCCGAAGGTCCAGCGGTGCGCAGGGTTTTCGTGGGGTGCGCGTCAGGAGACTCCGCGTTCGCGCAAGTACGCCTCGTACTTCTTGTCCTCCTTCATGATATGGTTCACCAGCCAGTCGACGAGTCCGCGCAGTGTGGTCATCACCACCTCCGGGTCTCCGGCAGCCAGTTGCTTCTCCCATTTGAGAACGGTCTCGACGAAGCGGCGATGTATCTCCTTGTGACGTGTCGCTTCGGGGTAGGCATAGTCTGCGAAGAGCCTCTCCTCGTACCCGAAATGCTCCACGGCGTAGTTCTTGAGCGCGTCGAACACCTCCCGTGCCTTGTCCATGTCCCTGCGTCGTGCGGCCCGGTAGAGGTCGTTGATGTAGTCCACGAGACGCTTGTGCTGCGTATCGATGCTCGGCAGGTTGGCGAGGTCTTCGGACCATTTCACGAGCACATCCGCGTCACCCGTATCGGCCAGTACCGATACCCCCTCTTCGCCGGTGCTGATGACCTCGATCATGGAGAACAGTTCCTGTACTTGCGAGAAGATGTCCTCCAGTGTGCCTGCGAAGTGGCTCATGGAGGCGGCCGTGTCACCTGCGATGGCGTTCACCTCCTCCACGTTGCGCCCCACCATGGTCGCGGCCGCGGCCTGCTGGTCGCTGGCTGCGGCGATGGACTGCACCATGCCCGCCGTCTCGTCCACGCGGGAGACGATGTCGTCCATGACCCGGCCCGATGCCGTCGCCGCGTCCGCCGACGCTGTGGCTTCGCGCATGGCTGTCTCAACGGCGGCGATGTTGTCTCGGGTGTGGGTCTGTATGCGCGTGACGGCACTGCCGACCTCGCCTGTCGCCTGCATGGTCTTCTCTGCGAGTTTGCGCACTTCGTCGGCCACCACGGCGAACCCGCGCCCGGCGTCCCCCGCCCTTGCCGCCTCGATGGCTGCGTTGAGGGCCAGCAGGTTGGTCTGGTCGGCGATGTCGGAGATGACGGACATGACCTTGCCGATGCTGTCGGCCTCTTCACCGAGGCGGGCCATGGCGGTGTTGAGGCGTTCGATGCGTTCGCGGACCTGACCGATGGAGGCCACGGCCTCGCCCACTCCCGAGGCGCCCTGCTGCGCGTGCCCACGTGAAAGGTCGGCCTGTTCCGCCGCCCGCCGGGCATTGTCAGCCACATCGGAGACCATGGTGCGCATGGTATCCATGGCTTGCGCCGTGTCGTCCATGCGGTGGCGCTGCGTCTCGACGCCCTGCGTGATGGTGTGCACCTGCGCGGTGAGGTCGTTGATGGAACGTGAGACGTGTTCCGACACGCTGCGGGCCTTGCCTGCCGCCCCGGTCATGCGTTCCATGAGGCCCTTGATGCGGGTTTCGGATGCCCGGGCCTTGTCCAGCGCGGCCTGTGCCGCCTGTGCGCTGTCGGCGGCTTCCATGCCCTTGGCGTCGGCCTCATGGATGCGCATACGCAGGTTCTGCACCATGCTCTCGATGGAGTGGCGCATGGCGTCGAGTTCGGCCGGGTACTGCCCTTCGGGGCGCGCGTCGAGGTTGCCCGCGGCCACGTCTCCCGCGTAGACCTGTAGCCGTTGAAGCGGTCTGGAGAGAGCGCCCACCAGCGCTATGGCGATGCCCGACCCGAGCAGCGTGCCGAGGGCGAGCACCAGTAGCGTGCCCCAGAGCGTGCGCGCTTCGGCACCCTGTCGTGCGGCGGTTATCTTGCTGGCGGCAAGGAGGGCCTCGTCGATGTCGATTTCGGCGATGAGGCCGTAGTGGAGACCTTCCAGACGCAGTGGCTGCCATGCCGCGAGGACGTTCTTGCCGCGGTAGTCCCTGATGGTGGCCGTGCCCGACTCGCCACCGAGGGCCTTGCGTGCCGCCTCGCTGTCGACGACGACCTCGTCCGATGCCCCGGAGGCGGCGCGCAGCTTCGAACGCGGGTGCATGTCGGGGCCCACGAGGTAGGTCTCACCCGTGGTGCCAAGCCCCACCTCCTGCCAGCGTCCGTTCGAGGTCATGATGCGGTCGATGTTGTCCACGGGCATCTGGAAGGCCAGCACGGCCTGACATGTTCCCCGGTCGTCGAAGACCGGTGCGGCTATGAAGGCCGCCGGAGCGTTGTAGCTGGGTTCGTAGGGGGCGAAGTCGGAGATGGATACGGCGTCGCGCCGTCCCTTGCGTCCGTTCTCCACCGCCTCGCGAAAGACCGCGCCCAGCCCCGTGTCGCGGTAGGGGCCCGTCAGCAGTGAGGTGGCGTAGTCCTTCTCCTTGAAGACCGTATAGACGATGACGCCGCTGGCGGCATCGATGATGAAGATGTCGTAGTAGCCGAACGTCGTCAGATAGTTGCGCAGTATGGGATGGTACTTGCGGTGCAGGGTGTTGTAGGTGGACGCCAGCGGGTTGGCGTCGAGGCGGTGCTTTTCGCCCAGCGGGTTGGGGTTGCCCGAAGGGTGCACGTACATCGCCTGCAGGATGATGCCGTTGGCATCTTTCGGCAGGTACGTTTCCGCAGGACGGGGGGCGTAGCCCTTCGCGGTGCGGGCATGGGTGGCGAAGGTCGGGTTGGCGAGATAGTTCGCCCCGGCATAGTCCTCGGTCAGCTTGCCTCGCAGTGCCTTGGCGTCGAGCGCGCCAGTGGTCTCGCCTTGCACCGTGAAATAGGCCGCACTCAGTGTCGTTGCGGCCTCACGGACGGTGAGACTCTCTGCCAGCGTGCGTGTCTGGTTGCGGATGCGTTGGAACAGGTCTTCGATGTGCAGGGCCTTGGCGCTGCGAATGCTCTCAAGCTGCCCGCGTGCCCTGTCCTTCATGGCTTCCACTGCAGTGTCGCCGATGCCGTTCATGCCGTCGTGGGCGAAGTGCCAGTTGACTCCGGCCATGAGAGTGCAGGTCACGAACAGGGCAAGGATGAATCCGACCATGAGCTTGCGCTTGAGTGTCATCGTGTTCCTCCCCATGCGGGGTTACGGTCGCACCGCCTCGCAGGTGTGCGCGGTGGTCGGGCGGTACGCCGGGACGGGGTGTGGATTGGCATCATAGCACCGCAGGTTTGGGGCGACCAATGATAGGTTGCGCCCATGCGGGAAATACACGCAGGAAGGGGTGGGGCATGGGCCGCCGCGGCAAGGCGCGGGGTGCGTGCGGTGTCGTGTGCAGAGTGAACGTGACTTGTGGTGGTGCGCGTTGCCGGGGCACTGCGCATTCTCGCTGGCGGGATGCGCTGACCCGGCGGGACTTGATGGTGCCGGACTTCGTGATGCCGGACTTCGTGATGAGGGACGGCGGGCATGGGCAGAACAGGAGGCCGCGGGCTGCCCGCATGTCCGAGGATGAAGGGCCGCCACCGCACATGACGCGGCGACGGCCCCATGGCATTCAGGGGAAAGGTATCAGCCGCGCCAGAAGGCGGGCCACAGTTCGAGGAGACGTCGTAGCGCCTTGCCGCGATGGCTGCGGGCGTTCTTCTCGTCGCGTGAAAGCTGCGCCGAGTGGAGGCCTGACTGCGGGTCGATGAACAGCGGGTCGTAGCCGAAGCCGTTGTCGCCTTCCGGGGCGAGGGCGATGTGGCCTTCCCACGCACCTTCGGCGAAGACATGTCGTCCGTCGGGCGTGCAGGCTGCCATGACACAACGGAAACGTGCCGTGCGCCGTTCGGCGGGCACGCCGTCGAGTTCAAGCAGCAGCTTGGCGTTGTTGCGGGCATCGCGCGTGTCGCCGGGGAGGTCGGGCGTGTCGTCGGAATACCGTGCGGAATAGACGCCGGGGCGTCTTTCCAGCGCGTCGACCTCGAGGCCGGAATCGTCCGCCACGGCGACATGTCCGGTGGCTTCCGCCACGGCACGTGCCTTCAGCAGGGCGTTCTCCTCGAAGGTGGTGCCCGTCTCCTCTATCTCGCCCACCTGCGGAAAGGCGTCGAGGCCGAGTACGTCGAGCCCGTAGGCACGCAGGGCGTCGGCGAGTTCAGAGACCTTGCCTGCGTTGCGGGTGGCGAGCACGATGGTAGCCTTGGTCATGAAGCGTCCTTGGACTGGCGCACGCCGTGTGCGGGTGCGGTCGAGGTTTGGGGTGGGAGGCGCGTTTCAGTGGCCTTGCGCCGCACATCGTGGGCACCCTTGCGTGGTAACCCCATGTGCTGCGGGGGGCAAGACGTGGGGGGGACGTGTCGCGGTGCGTGACCGGGGCTATGCCCGCCCCTCTGCGGTGCGCGTGTGTGCTTGGCTGGGGAAGCTGCCCCGCGGTATGCATGCTTGGCGCAGGACTCCACACGTGCGCCCCACGACCCGCGACCCAAGACCGGCAATGGGGCGACGGAAGAAGGACGACGGAAAAGAGGGCGTTGGACTGTGCACGGACAGGGGGGCATTCTGTCCCTGCTCCGGTGTACATCCCACGCGCCCATGCACCCGGCCCAATGGCCTCAAGGACAATAGGGTGCGCGGCCTGTGGTGTGTCTGCCGGCGGCCTGTCCGGTGAGGCGACCAGCCCCATGGCGGGGCTAGGTGCGTCCTGTTGGAGTTCCCGGCGAGAGAGACTCCCACACTATCTTGAGGGCCTCCATGCCTCAATCCTTGCGTGCGAACGGACAGGGCGACGTCGCCGACGATGCGGGGGCGGAGGCGGTCTCCGGCGGGGGGGGCGTGCCCGACGTCGCGGTCTCCGAGGTCTGTGCATCCCGGCTTGACGGGGAGCCCTGCCCGCCGGTCTCTCCGGGGGTGTCCTCTCCGGCAGGTCCGTTCGCGTGCGGGGGCGTCTCGCCTTCCGGCACGGCAAGTACGGGGGGCAGGAAGAGCGTGATGCGCGTGCCCTTGCCCACGTGGCTCACGAGGTCGACCTTGCCGCCCATGTCCTCGACGATCTTGCGCGTCATGGCGAGGCCGATGCCCGCCCCCTTCTCCTTGGTGCTGAAGAACGGGCTGAAGATGCGCTCGTGCATCTCGGCGGGGATGCCTTCGCCGGAGTCCTCCACCGTCACGAAGACATGGCTGTGCGTCATGCCGGTGCGCACGGTGAGCACTCCGCCACCCGGCATGGCCTCCTGTGCGTTCTTGACGAGGTTGATGAGACACTGCTTGATGAGTTCGGCGTCGCCGCGTACACGCGGCAGGTCGGCGGCGAGGGCAAGTTCACTGGTGATGCGCCGCGTGTCGAAGCCGAAGGCCATGAGTTCCAGTGTCTGGCGCACGACACCGTTGAGGTCGGCCTTGCCCGCCTTGGAGGTGGTGGGCCGCGCGAAGTTGAGGATGCTGCGCAGGATGTTGTCGAGTCTGCGCGATTCTTCGAGGATGACCTGAACCTTGCCCCGTGCGGTCTCGTCCAGCGTGGGGAGGCGCAGCAGCGAGTTGGCGAAGCCGCCGATGGCGAAGAGCGGGTTGCGTATCTCGTGGGCGATGTAGGTGGCCAGTTCGCCTATGGCGGCAAGCTTCTCGGATTGCTGAAGGCGCAGTTCCATGTTCGTGCGGTTGGTGATGTCGCGTCGCATCTCGATGATGCTGGTGAGGCGCCCGTTCTGGTCCTGCACGGGGTAGGTGTAGACGCGGAAGTAGCGGACGCGCCCCTCCTCGTCGACCTTGGTGTGGATGCGTTCGGCCTTGCGCCCCGTGGCGGTGGTCTCGCGGAAGGGGCACCCGCCACGTTCAGGGGGGGCACAGAAATCCGGGCCGTCTATCTCCTTGCAGCATGCACCGACCCAGTCGTCCTTGGTGCCTCCCTTGCGTTCGAGGATGTTGCGGTTGAGGTCGAGGATATGCCCTTCGGTGTCGATGAGCAGGATGTCCTCATCGACCTGGTCGATGAGGGTGGCGAAAAGGTCGCGCGCCTGCTGCAACTGGACGTTGCAGCTTCCGCACATCCTTTCCGAGGCCATGACCTCGAGCAGCACCAGTGCCGAGTCCGGCCCCACCACCGAGACCCCGGGGGGGGCGCTGGCACGAAGCCCGTCCGTCAGCGAACCGTCGTCGGTGAGGTCGAGGATGAGGCGCAGGTCGGGGTGGCTGGCGAAGAGGGTGGCGGCGTCGCCGTAGCGGGGTAGTCCCTCGGCCAGCGGCATGGGCGGAAGGTCCAGTCCGTGCGGAAGCACGACGGCAACGAGCTTGACCCACGGGAATGCGTCGGTAAAATCCCTACGGCGCAGGAAGGTGAGCATGGGGCCGAGTGGCCTGCCCGTTCCTGCCACCGCCAGCGGAAAGGGCCTGCGATCGTGGGATGTTCCGGTTGAGCGGTTCATGCGTACCTCCGTCGGGTGAGCCCTGAGGGTGTCCGTCCGAATGTGTACTTTCTTTCATCCTAGCCCGGAAAACGACATATGATAAGCGTTTATTCCATAAGCCTCGGCTGCCCCAAGAACAGGGTCGACACCGAGCATCTCCTGGGTTCGCTGGGCGTCGCCGTGCAGCCGGTGGAGCACCTGTCACGTGCCGACGTGGTGCTCATCAACACCTGCGGCTTCATCCTGCCCGCCGTCGAGGAGTCGGTGCGTACCATCGTCGAGACCATCGACGACCTGTCCGGGTTGCGCAAGCGCCCTCTGCTGGCGGTCGCCGGGTGTCTCGTGGGTCGTTACGGCGCCAAGGAACTGGCCTCTGAACTGCCGGAAGTCGACGTATGGCTGCCCAACCAGGACATCACGGCATGGCCCGCCATGCTGGCGCATGCCCTCAAGCTGGAGGGCGCCGTCACTCCCGGCAGACTCTTGAGCACCGGGCCGTCATACGCGTGGCTGAAGATAAGCGACGGATGCCGCCATAACTGTTCGTTCTGCACCATCCCGTCCATCCGGGGCGGGCATCGCTCCACGCCTGCCGACGTGCTGGAACGCGAGGCCCGCGACCTTGTGGCGCAAGGCGTGCGCGAGCTCGTTCTCGTGGCGCAGGACGTGACGGCATGGGGTGAGGACATCGGCGCCCCGCACGGCCTCGCCACGTTGCTTGAGAGGCTGCTGCCCGTGCCCGGTCTTGCGCGGCTGCGGCTCATGTACCTTTACCCGGCGGGGCTGACGCGCGAACTGCTCGGCTTCATGCGCGATGCCGGGGCACCGCTGGTGCCGTATTTCGACGTGCCGTTGCAGCACGCGCACCCCGACATCCTCTCACGCATGGGGCGGCCCTTCGCGCGCGACCCGCGCCGCGTGGTGGAACGGGTGCGCGACTTCTTCCCCGACGCCGCCTTGCGCACCAGCCTCATCGTGGGGTTCCCCGGCGAGACCGACGAACACTACGCCGCGCTGACCAGCTTCGTGGAAGAGACCCGTTTCACGCATATGGGCGTCTTCGCCTACCGTGCCGAAGAGGGCACTCCTGCTGCGGAGATGCCGGAACAGGTCGAGGACAGGGTGAAGGAGTGGCGGCGCGATGCGCTCATGGAAGTACAGGCCGAGATAAGCGAAGAGTTGCTCGCGGTCCATGAAGGCACACGGCAGCAGGTGCTCGTGGACGCCCCGCACGAGGAGTGGCCGGGACTGCACACCGGGCGCACGTGGTTCCAGGCCCCCGAGATAGACGGCATCACCTACGTGAGCGGCCCCGGCGTCGAACCCGGCGCGCTGGTGGAGGCCGACATCGTTGAGACCCGCACCTACGACCTCGTGGCCCTTGCCTGATGGCATGTCCGGCTGCGCGGTGGTAACACTGCCGCGGCCCGTGATGGGCGTGCAGGGGGCGGGACATGACAGATGCCGTATGCCCGACGCCCCTCGTTGCGGGTTGCCGGTGAATGGTGCGGTTGCTGTTGTGTTCGCAGGGGCTTTCTGCTATGTAGACAAATCCGGCTCGATACGGGCAGGAAAATTTTTGTTGTTGGTTGGAGGAAACGTATGGCAACCACCCCTGAAACCATGGAAAATCACGCTTTCGACGCAGATATGAGCTTCGAAAGCGCCCTTGAGAACTACCTCAGCTCCGACTTCGGCGACCTTGAAGAAGGTTCCATCGTCAAGGGCGAGATCGTCCGCCTCGGCGACGACTACGTTCTCGTCGACGTGAACTTCAAGTCCGAAGGCCAGATCGCTGCCAACGAATTCAGGGATGCCAACGGCGACCTGATCATCGGCGTGGGCGACCGGGTAGACGTCTTCGTCGTTCGCAAGAACGAGATGGAAGGCACCATCACCCTGTCCTACGAGAAGGCCAAGCGCATGCAGCTCTTCGACCAGCTCGAAGAAGTGCAGGAGAAGAACGGCGTCATCAAGGGTCGTATCGTTCGTCGCATCAAGGGTGGCTACACCGTCGACCTCGGCGGTGTGGAAGCGTTCCTGCCCGGCTCGCACGTCGACCTGCGCCCCGTGCCCGACATGGACGCGCTGGTGAACCAGGAATACGAATTCCGCGTTCTCAAGATCAACCGCCGCCGCAGCAACGTCATCGTTTCCCGCCGCGTGCTCCTCGAAGAGGAACGCGACTCCAAGCGTCAGGATCTTCTGCGTACCCTCGAAGAAGGTCAGGTGGTCAAGGGCAAGGCCAAGAACATCACCGAGTACGGCGTGTTCGTCGACCTCGGCGGTCTCGACGGCCTGCTGCACATCACCGACATGTCGTGGAAGCGCATCCGTCATCCCAAGGAACTGGTCTCCCTCGGTCAGGAACTGGAACTCAAGGTTCTCTCCTTCGACCGCGACAGCCAGAAGGTCTCCCTCGGCATGAAGCAGCTGGTGGCCGACCCGTGGCAGGACATCACCGCCAAGTTCCCCGAAGGTCTGCGCGGTCAGGGCAAGGTCACCAACCTTGTCGACTACGGTGCCTTCGTCGAACTCGAACCCGGTGTGGAAGGCCTGGTGCACATCTCCGAGATGTCCTGGACCCGCAAGCTGCGTCATCCTTCGCAGATGGTGCGCGTGGGCGATGAAGTCGAGGTGGTCATCCTCGGCGTCGACCCCGACAAGAAGCGCATCTCCCTCGGCATGAAGCAGGTCAAGCCCAACCCGTGGGAAGTCGTGGCCGAGAAGTACCCCGAAGGGACCATCCTTGAGGGCGTCATCAAGAACATCACCGAATTCGGCATGTTCATCGGCATCGAAGACGGCATCGACGGCCTCATCCACGTGTCCGACATCAGCTGGACCAAGAAGATCCGTCATCCCAACGAGATGTACAAGGTCGGCGATGTCGTGCAGGCCAAGGTGCTCACCGTCGATCAGGAGAACGAGAAGTTCACCCTCGGCGTGAAGCAGCTTGCCGAAGACCCGTGGAGCCGTGTGCCCGCCACCTACCCCGTGGGCACCCTCGTCACCGGTAGCGTGACCAACATCACCGACTTCGGCCTGTTCGTGGAAGTGGAAGAGGGCATCGAAGGCCTCGTCCACGTCTCCGAAATCAGCCAGAAGAAGATCAAGTCTCCTTCCGAGATCTACAAGGAAGGTCAGGAGATCCAGGCCAAGGTCATCCACGTGAGCGCGGAAGAGCGTCGTCTCGGCCTCTCCATCAAGCAGCTCAAGGATGAGGAAGAGCGCCGCAAGCCCAAGGAGTTCCGTTCCGGTTCTCCCGAAGTGGGCGGTCAGACCCTTGGCGATATCCTCAAGCTGAAGCTGGAAGAGGATGCAGCCGACAACTAGGCTCTCTTTCAGCCAGCGGCATCCGTTCATCTTCGGATTCCTGCTCATCATGGTGGCGGTGGCCCTCTTTACGGGGGCCACGGCCACCTTTCGTCATTTGACCGATGCAGGCTCCTTCGGGGGCCCGCGCATCGGCATCGTGCGCATCGAAGGCATGATCGGCGATGTACGCAAGACACTGGAGTGGATGCGCAAGCTTGCCGAAGACCGCACCGTGCGCGGGGTGCTGGTGCGGGTCGACTCGCCCGGCGGGGCTGTCGCCCCCTCGCAGGAATTGCACGATGCCGTGAAACGGCTTGCTGCCGACAAGCCCGTCGTCGTCTCCATGGGCAGCCTTGCCGCATCGGGCGGGCTGATGGTCTCCACGGGCGCCACTCGCATCGTCGCCAACCCTGCCACCATCACGGGGTCCATCGGCGTGAAGATGGAGATGCCCAACGTGCAGGGGCTCATGGACAAGCTGGGCGTGGCACGGCAGACGCTCGTCTCCGGCGACCTCAAGGATGCCGGTTCGCCATTCCGCGCCATGTCCGAAGCGGAGCGCGCCTACTTTCAGAGCATCATCATGGAGATGTACGGTCAATTCGTGAACATGATTGCCGAAGACCGCAACATCCCGGTCGAGAAAGTACGCAGTTTCGCCGACGGGCGCATACTCACCGGGTCGCAGGCACTTGAACTGGGGCTGGTGGACAAGCTTGGCAGCGAAGCCGCAGCCATGGACGTGCTGCTTGCCCTTGTGGACCTCAAGGGTGAAAAGCCCGTGTTCATCGAACCGCCCAAGGAACGGTCGTGGGTGCGCGAGGTGCTCGAATCGGCACTCGGCATCGCCCCGCCGCAGAACATGGGCCAGCCCGCCTTCCTGTATTACTAGCCTGGCGCCACCGGGCGTCCTGCACGCTTCGAAGTCACCGCCGTCACCCGGCGGGCACGGGCAGGGGGCTCCGGGCAAGTCAGTCCTCCTCCATGCCGTCTACCGCCTGGGCGTGTTCTCCTTGCAAAATACCGCCGTCTGCGAAGACTCTCTTCGGTGACGCCGTGCGCAACCCATGGTACCATTGCACACCACACGGAGGTCAGGCATGAGCGTGCGCGCAAGTGGCATCCTGCTGCATTTCTCCTCGTTACCATCCGTCGGGGGCATCGGCGACATCGGCCCTGTGGCCCATGCCTTCGTGCGCCTCTTGGCGTCGGCGGGCCAGTCGTGCTGGCAATTCCTCCCCCTCAATCCGACATCGACGTTCATAGGCAACTCACCCTATTCGAGTCCCTCGGCCTTTGCGTGCAATCCGCTGTTCATCAGCCTTGAACGTCTCGCCGACGAAGGGCTGGTCTCATGGGCCGATATCGGCGACCTGCCGGGGGCGGGGAGCGAAGGCGGCGCACTTTCGCGTGTCGACTATGAGGCTGTGGACAGCCACCGGCGCCGGGTCTTGCGCGCCGCCTACGAACGCAACCGTGGTGCCCTTGCCGTTGATGGCGGTTTCCGTGACTTCTGCCGCGCCGAGGCCCACTGGCTTGACGACTATGCGGCCTTCGTATCCATCAAGTCCGCCCATTCCGGCGCAAGCTGGGACGAGTGGCCCGAGAAGCTGTGCAGGCGCGACCCTGCGGCACTGGGGCACTGGGCCGCCAGCGAGTCGGCGGAGATGGACTATGTGCGCTTCGAGCAATATCTCTTCCATCGCCAGTGGCGTGAACTTCGCGCTGTCGCCGCCAATGCGGGGGTGCGCCTCATCGGTGACGTGCCCATCTATGTCACCTATGACAGTGCCGACGTGTGGGCTGCGCCGCACTTCTTCAAGCTGGGTGAAGACCTGCGACCAGTCACCGTGGCGGGGGTGCCGCCCGACTATTTCAGCGAGACCGGGCAGCGCTGGGGAAACCCGGTGTACGACTGGGATGCGTTGAGGGCCGACGGATACCGCTGGTGGGTGCGCCGGCTGCGCCGCAACCTTGCCTTGGCAGACATGGTGCGCATCGACCATTTTCGAGGCTTCGCGGGTTTCTGGGAGATTCCTGCGGAGGAGGCGACAGCCATCAACGGTCGCTGGGTCAGCGCGCCGGGTATGGAACTGTTCACCGTGCTGTCACGGGCGTTGCCGGGCTTGCCGTTCATTGCGGAGGACCTCGGCGTCATCACCCCGGACGTGCGCGAATTGCGCGACACCTTCGCCCTGCCGGGCATGAAGGTGCTGCAATTCGCCTTCGGCGGCGACCCGGCATCCAACCCTGACATCCCCTTCCGGCATGTGGAACGTTCGGTGGTCTATACGGGGACGCACGACAACCCGCCCACGCGGGCGTGGTTCGACGCCTTGCCGGACGGCGACCGGTGGCGTTTCGAGACCTATGTCGGGCACGAGGTGGGCTCTGACCGGGCGGCGACGGTCATGCAGCGTCTGGCGCTGGGCAGCGTGGCGGGGCTGTGCCTCTTGCCGTTGCAGGATGTGCTCGGGCTTGGGGGTGAGGCGCGCATGAACATGCCCTCCATCCCGCAGGGCAACTGGTC
>Ga0302253_1000774_pt1 | contig 23179 bp, 16 predicted proteins | sample AAG_RA_Trp_MG_FD_193537 | JGI IMG/M metagenome (GOLD analysis project Ga0302253, IMG submission 193537) | Enriched activated sludge microbial communities from anaerobic digester in WTTP, New Holstein, Wisconsin, United States - AAG_RA_Trp | ecosystem: Engineered > Bioreactor > Anaerobic >...
ATACCGGTGCGTTATCCGAGCGCGAGATTGTGCTCGCCCTGCTCGTAGGCAATGTCCTCTCTACACCGATGCGGGCGTTCAGGCACCAGTTTCCGGCCTACGCCGGGTACTTCAAGCCCGCCTTGGCTCTCAACCTTGTGCTTGCCAATCAGGTACTCCGTGCCTTGAGCATCATCTGCGTCGGGTGTGCCTACTATCTTGTGAGCGCCTAGCCCCGGCGGTACACGCGTTCATACGTGCCCACCGCCATGTCGTTTCCGGCATCGTCCTGTCGTGTTTCGTTCCCACGGGGTCTGCCAAGGCTGATAGTCTCACACCTTGTGTGCTGCGGCCCCCTGCGGGCGCCTGCCGTCCTTCCACGCAAAGACCGCCGGATAGGGCATGAGAGCCCTCGCGCGAGGGCCTTCTCACCGTGTGTGCCGAACACGGTCAGGCTGACCGGCAGGCCGTCGCCCATACCTCCCTGTAAGCAACGACAGGGTGTGTGGCGTTCCCGTCCGGTGTCTCTAGCGTAGGTCGCACCTCAAGGGTGGGTACATGGTGTTTCCGTAAATCTCCTGTCCGGGAACAGAAGGGCTGCAACGAAAAAGGAGCGGGGGTGACCCCGCTCCTTTTGAAGGCGATGCTCGCGCAAGGGTTACTTGCGGTTCAACTCCGCTTCCTGCGGGAAGATGGGCAGATAGCGGTAGGAGAGGCTGAGCACGAGGGCAGCATAGGCGACGATCATCACGCTGGCACCCCATTCGGCCCAGTTCGGCAGGTAGCTTTCCCACGAGTCGAAGGGCATGACCGGGATGGCGAGTGCCTGCACGGTCATGACGTAGCGGTTGATGGTGATGCCGATGCAGTCGAGGATGGCTGCGCTGTAGAACAGCACAGGGTTGTTGCGCAGGGCGGGCACGATGAGGATGATGGCAGGAACCAGACCGCAGTAGAACAGTTCGGCCCACAGCATCCACTTGCCGTAAATCCAGCCGCTGGTGAACATCTGATCGAAGGTCAGCCCCTGACGCGGGAGCAGGTCGTAGGCCCACGCGTAGGTGTCGGCGAACTTGAAGATCAGGTAGACCATGAGCATGGTACCGGCGATCTTGCCCATGAGGCTCTTCACTTCCCACGACACCAGCTTGCGGCCGGTCATCTTCTCCATGAGCGTGCAGACCAGCACCGTGAACACCGGGCCGGAGCCCACGGCGGAGAGCACGTACAGGAAGAAGGTCCAGGGCCAGATGAAGAAGCCTTCACGGTAGATGTAGGGACGGCCGAAGAGGACGCCGTACATGCCACCGAGCGAACCCTGGTGGAAGGTGGAGAGGAAGGCACCGATACCGGCGAACAGCGGCATCATGACGTGGAAGTTGTGCGCCACGGCATGCACCAGCTTGTTCTTGTTGAGCTGACGGTTTTCGAGGATCAGCGGGACGTACTCGATGATGAGCACGAGGCAGTAGCACGTGATGCAGAAGATAACTTCGGTGAGCATCGAGTGCACGTTGGCGTGCCAGTAGCCGAACCATGCGCGAAGCGGCTGGCCGATGTCGAGCACGAGCACGAGCATAGCACCCGAGTAGCACAGGAAGCCGATGATGACGGCAAGGTTGATGATGTTCTTCAGCGGGTCGATGTTCAGGATGTAGCGCAGCAGACCCGAGAAGAACGCACCGGCACCGAGGGCGATGACGGCAAGGTCGAACGTGATCCAGAGGCCGAAACCGAAGTAGTCGTCAAGCCCGGTCACGCCGAGGCCTTCGGCGAGGACGCGGTAGGCCGCGTACAGACCCCAGCCGAAGAACACGAACACGAAGGCCATCCACATCATGAACTTGGAGAGTGAGCAGCGCTCGCAGCCCTCCGGGAACAGTTCGGCATCGACGGGAAGGTTGTAGTTCTTGTCCATGACCTACCCCTTGACCTTTTCGTGTTCGAGATAGTTGTCGCCAAGGCGACGCACCCATTCACGGCGGCTCAGGTAGTACACCTGCGGGTCGGTGCCGAGGCGTTCGAGCAGCCTGAAGGCATACTTGCTCTTGTGGAGTTCATGCACACGATGCTCGGGGTTGTTGAAGTCCCCGAAGATGATGGCGCCGTTGGGGCACGCCTCGGTGCACGAGGTCACGTAGTCACCGTCACGCAGGGCGCTGGGGTCGCGTCCTTCGACACGGGCCTTGTCCTTGGCCTGCATGAAGCGGTGGTGGCAGAAGGTGCACTTTTCCACGACACCGCGCGGACGTACGGAGACGTCGGGGGTGAGGGTCTTGTCCATACCTTCGGGCCACGTGGGGTCGAACCAGTTGAAGTAACGGGCATGGTAGGGGCACGAGGCCATGCAGTACCGGCAACCGATGCATCGCGGGTAGACCTGGCTGACGATGCCGCCTTCCTCGTTCTTGTCGGTCGCCACGACAGGGCACACCGACACGCATGAAGGCTTGCCGCACTGCATGCACGGACGGGGCAGGTAGGCCACGTCGTGCTCGGGGAACGGCTTGCCGTTGTTGAGTTCGTACACCACAAGCCAGTTCAGCGACTTCAGCTTGTTGCTGGCATCAGGCTGCGGGGCGATGTTGTTCTCGGCCTGACAGGCAACCATGCACGCGCCGCAGCCCGTACATTTGTCGAGGTCGATGACCATCCCCCACTTGATCTTGAATTCCTTGAAAGAAGACATGACGTACGTTCCTTATGCTTTGGCGATGTTGACGCCGGCACCGGTCCAAACCGCGAGCCCCGTAACAGGCTCGGTGCTGGGTGCAAGCAGGTGCATCACGTTTTCGCCCTTGCCCTTGCTGAACTCGTCGAAGGCGGTGTGGCCGAAGCCGAGCGGCATCGCCACGGTGTCGTTCATGACACCTTCGAAGATGTTCACGCGGACCGTCACCTTGCCTGTGGGGTTGGACAGCACGACGCGGTCATGCTGAGCGAGACCCAGCTTGCGGGCGGTCGCACCGTTCAGCATCACGTAGCCTTCCTTGCCCTGAACTTCCCAGCGGCGGATGGTCTTCGTGTTGAACGGCGGAATGGCCGTCTTGCTGGTGCCCATGTTCAGCTTCATGACCGGGGCGAGCGCCAGCGGAAGGGCGGGGGCCTTCACGTCGAGCGCCTTGGAGAGTACGTCGGGCCGGAACGACAGGTTGGCACCTACAGTCGCGCGGCTGGTGAAGGCGGTGCCCTCGGCCAGCTTGTCGAAGTCGGCACCGTGGGCGGCTGCCTTGGCCTTGAGCATGTCTTCGAAGGAGGCTACGCCGAGGTCGAGACCAAGCTTGCCACCGAGGGCGATGAGCGCGTCACCGGCGGGCTTGGTGTCGAACAGGGGAGCCGTTACGGGCGTGGCGAGGCTGTAGACGACTTCGCCGCAACCGTAGGGCGTGCATACGTCGTCGAGTCGTTCAAGCCCCATGGATACGGGGATGACGAGGTCGCACTGCATGGCGGTCTCATCGAGGAAGCTGGTGAAGGCCACCTTGAAGGGAACCTTGGCCAGCGTGTCCTTGAAGGCCGAGCCCTGCGGGAGGGCGTAGACCGGGTTGGCCTCGTAGACCAGCATGGCCTTGGGCGCCTTCGCCTTGCCGGAGGCAATGGCGGAGGCCCACAGGGTGAGGTCCTGCTGCAGCATGGCCTTGCGGTCCATGCCTGCGGGAACGACCTTCCTGGCCACGGGCAGGGCCCGCAGGCCGCCGTCCCGGTTCACCGAGCCAAGCAGCATGTTGAGGGCGATGCCAGCCATGACGGGGGCAGCGCCTTCGCCCTGGCTGAATTCGGAACCCACGATGACCAGAGGATGCTTCGCCTTGGCGAGTGCCTGTGCAAGGGCCGTGAGGGCCTTCGCGTCGACACCGGTCTGGGCGGCGACCTTCTCGGGGGAGAAGGAGGCGGCGAGACTGCGGAAGGCGTCGAAGTCGGGAGCGGAGGACGATGCCCCCGCCTTGATGAGCAGATGGGCCAGACCGAGGGCGAAGGCCGATTCGGTCCCGGGGCGGATGGGCAGCCAGTCGTCGGCGCCTGTGGCGGTGTTGTTGAGCACCGGCCCGGCATAGACGAACTGCGCCGTGGGCTCGGCCCCGTGCGGGTGGCTGGCGCCGAAGGCATGGCGGTTACGGATGGCCGTTCCCCATGCTTCGAGGACGTTGGCACCGATGGCGAGCACGAAGTCGCTCTTCTCGATGTCGTAGCCGATTTGCCCTTCGCCGCCCATGAGGTCCCACGCCTTGGCGGCGGGCTGTGCCTCGCCGGGCATGAGGAAGAAGCTCTTCGAACCGCTCTGCTGCACGAAGGCGGAGAGCAGTTCGTTGATGGTGCCGTTGTCGTCGCCGGAGATGCAGGCGAGGGCGTCGCCGCCCTTGGCGGCCTTGAGGCCGTCAAGCAGCATGGCCTCCGCCTCTTCCCACGAGATCATCACATACGCGCCGTCGGGCGAACGCTTCAGCGGGCGCTTCATGCGCGCGGGGCTGTAGAGCATCTGCACTTCGGCGGCAGCGATGGAAGACACGCCGCCCTTGCTCAGCGGGTGTTCGGGGTTGCCGATGACGCGCACGGGGCGGCCGTCGACAAGGCGTACCCGGACACCTACGCCGGTGGGGCAGAGCTTGCTGACAGTGGGAACGTAGCTGTTGGCCCCCTTGATGTTACGGGGGATCCACGACCAGTTCTGGGACCAGATGGATACGTCATCGAGGCCTTTCCACACCACGGGAGTGGCGAGGATGCCTGCGGTGGCGCCGCCTATGAACTTGAGAAAACCTCTTCTGTCCAGTGCCATTGCACCACCCCTCTGTTACTTGTGGCACACGAAGCAGGCGTTGCTGGAGTTGGTCACGCCAAGGTGGTTCTCATTGGCGTGGCAACGCTCGCACTGCCACATCTTCATGGTCTGCTTGCTGTAACCGGTAAGCTTGTTCTCGTAGTGGGTCGGGGCCTTGTCGGAATCCGCCACGTCGAGGTGGCAGAGATTGCAAAGCTCCCTCTCCGAGAACTGGTGACACTGGTTGCAGCCGTCCAGAGAGTGCGCCGCATGGCTGAAGAACACGTTGTCGGGCTGATACTGGTAGACCAGCCACTTCACTTCCTTGCCGGACTTCACGTACTCAGCCACGAACCGCGCTTCTTCGGGGTCGGACCCGAGGACGTCGGAGTGGCACTCGGCACAGCTCGCGGTGGAGGGCAGGCCAGCAAAGGACCCGTCCTCGCGCAGGCTGTGGCACTGCTTACATTCCATGCCAGCATCATTGACATGGACCTTGTGGCTGAACCGGATCGGCTGTTCTTTCTGGCTGTAGAGCATTTCCGGGAATGCCCACCAACCGAAGACCAGCGCGACGACCAGGCCGACGAAGAACGGCGCTGCGCCACCACATGCGCATTTGCGACCGTTTTCGTTGTCTGCATTGGTTAACTGCCTGTCCTCCATACCCTTCGCCTCAGCAGGTTTGAAGATGGATAACGATAGCCCACACTTGCCAAGCAACCTTAATAGGCGGCTGCGAGAAACCTTGTCAAGGTGAAATATTTCACGAACTAGCGAGTATTTCGGCTAATGGACTGTCATCATTGGAGGGCGCCAGGGGCTGGATGAGAGGCGCATATTGTGCGTCATGTCAAACGCAGGCCCGGAACCGCCCCCATAGTCTCTATAGGATGACCGTGGGCGGACCTGTCCCTGTCGCGTTCGACATGCAGACTCCCTGCATGTCGATGCGTCTGAAAGAAAGGCTGGCATCTTTCGCGTGACAGTCGGTATACGACACCTTCGAAAGACGCTGCCCGAGAACTTCGATGCGTATCTAGGGCAGATGATGCCGGAAGGGGCGGAGGCGCAGCCGCTCTTGCAGGCGGCCCTGCGCACCCGGTTCTGACGCGGTTGGCGCGCCAGATGGTGAAGCCTCGCCATCCGCCGCCGAGTTGCGTCCTGCCAGCATGGGCCTCTACTTCGGCTTTCTACCGTAGACGTCCTCGAAGCGGACGATGTCATCCTCCTCAAGATATGGGCCGCTTTGCACTTCGATGAGTTCCAGCGGAATCTTGCCGGGGTTCGATAGCCTGTGCATGGCGCCACGCGGGATGACGGCCCACTGGTTCTCGGTGAGGAGGGTCTCGGTCTCGCCCACCTGCACCAGTGCCGCCCCGCTGACGACGACCCAGTGTTCGCTGCGGTGATGATGCATCTGCAGGGAAAGGCGCGCACCGGGAAGCACGGTGATGCGTTTGATCTTGAAGAGTTTGCCCTCTTCAAGAACAGTGTAGCTGCCCCACGGTCTGTGCACGGTGAGATGGACTTCGGCAAGCGAACTGCTCTCGGCCTTGAGCAGTTCAACGACATCCTTCACCCGTTGCGTCTTGTCGAGGGCGCACACGAGGGTGGCGTCACGGGTCTGCACGGCGACGATGTCCTTGAGGCCGATGCCGACAAGCTTTCCGCCCCTCGAGAAGAGCATGGAGTTTTCACAGTCGAGGGCCATGGTGTCACCGCGGCGCACGCAGCCCGATTCGTCTTTCTTGCCCAACCGGTAGAGGGCTTCCCAGCTGCCGAGGTCGTCCCAGCCGAAGTCCGCCTCCACGACGGCGATGCGGCTGGCGTGTTCCATGATGCCGTAATCCACCGAGATGGAGGGGATGGATGCATAGCCTTCGATGAGCGGACGGTCGCCCCTGCTTTCCCACCAGTGGCCAATGTCGGACTGGTGCGCGTGCACGGCTTCGATGAGGGACTGGCCGTTGAAGACGAACATGCCACTGTTCCAGAAATAGCGGCCATCCTTCAGGTAGGCCGTAGCTGTGGCATGGTCGGGCTTTTCGACGAAACCTTCGACCTCGAACGACCTGTCTGCGATGCTGTCGCCGCGACGGATGTAGCCGTAGCCGGTCTCGGGATGCGTGGGCGGTACGCCGAAGGTGACGAACCAGCCGTCATCGGCAAGGCGTGTCGCCTCATCGAGGGCGGCTTGCCATCGAGGGATGTCGCCCAGCATGTGGTCGGACGGAAAGACGGCGATGGTGGGCGGTGTCTCGCCTCCGGTGGCCCGCCATGCGGCGTCGAGGCCGAGAAGGATGGCGGGCAGGGTATTGCGCCCGCGCGGTTCGGCGACGACACCGGCTTCAAGACGCGGGGCGAGGCTGCGGGCCTGCGCCCGGACCTCGAAGACGTGTTCTTCGTTGGTGACGACGTGGATGTGGTCGGGCCGGAAATGGGTGAGCGCGCGCTTGAGGGTCTCCTGCAACAGGGTCAGGTCGCCATTGAGCGCGATGAGTTGTTTGGGGAACAGAGAGCGCGAAATGGGCCAGAGGCGTGTGCCGGAACCTCCGGCGAGAATGATGGCGTGACAGGCGGGGGACTTCGCGTTCATGCGTGCTCCGTGTCGGGAGTGAAGCTGAAGGGGGTGCGAAAGTCGCGGAAGGTGCCGTGCCGCTGGTCTTTGGCAGACAGGATGGGTGTCATGTCGGGCCATGTGATGCCGATGTCCGGGTCGTTCCACGGCAGCCCCTGTTCCAGTGCCGGGGCATAGTAGGCGTCGACCTTGTACATGACCTCCGTTCCCGGTTCGAGCGTCATGTAGCCATGGGCGAAGCCGCGTGGCACATAGATCCGCTGGAACGATGCGGCGGTGAGGGTGCAGCCGAACCAGCGTCCGAAGGTGGGCGAGCCCTCGCGCAGGTCGACGGCGACATCATAGATGGAACCCTGGACGGCCCAGACGAGTTTTGCCTGCGTCATGGGAGGAAGCTGAAAATGCAGCCCGCGCAGGACACCCGCATCTTCCGAACGCGCGTGGTTGTCTTGCACGAAGCGTTGACCGTGCGTCAGGGTGTCGAAGAACGACTCCCGGTAGGTCTCAAGAAAAAAGCCACGTTCGTCCCGGTGGGCCTGTGGCGTAAGCAGCCGTAACCCGGGAAGTCCGGTTTCTGTGATGTGCATAGGACATCCTTCATGCGTTTTTCAGCACCCTAACCGAGGCGTCGCCTTTTTTGAAGAGGCGGGGTAGAATAAGAGTCTATTGCCGTGCTCAGACAGATGGGGTAGGTAGCTGATTGTTTGTATCTCCATAATATGATTTTCTTTATATATCAGTGAATACCGTGGGGGCGGGAGGAATGGCGAGAGAGTTACACACTGACGGGGAAGGCGATACTGCGGCCCATGCGCGCATCGCTGCACTTGAGGCCGAGGTTGAGGCCTTGCGTGCACGGGAACGGACGTTGCGCGATATTCTTCTTTCCATTCCCGACATGATCACCGTGCACGACCGTAACGAGAGCATCGTGTTCAGCAACTGGAAGGGTGACGACCTCTACTGGGAGAACCTTGGCGGTGAACGGCACGGAAGTCGGTGCTACGGCTGCTACTTCAGGGGGGAGAAGCAGTGCGACGCCTGTCAGATTGCCGAAGTCTTCGATACGGGCGTGCAGAAGAGCATCGAGCTTTACAACCCCGAGATTCGGGCCTTCAGGTCCATCACGGTCTTCCCGGTACACAACGCCGCTGGTGAGGTCGTGATGGTGGCCGAGTATGTGCGGGACGTGACCGCCACGCGGCGTATGGAACGCGAACTGCGCGTTGCCAAAGAGGCGGCAGAGGCCGCGGACAAGGCCAAGAGCGAGTTTCTCGCCTCCATGAGTCACGAGATACGCACCCCCATGAACGGAGTGCTCGGCATGCTCGACCTTGCGCTCGATACGCGCCTCGACGATGAGCAGCGCGATTATCTCGAGGCGGCACAGAATTCGGCCGAATCGCTGCTCGCGCTCATCAACGACATCCTCGACTTCTCCAAGATCGAAGCCGGCATGGTGGAACTGGACAGTCAGGCCTTCAGGCTACGTAAACGCCTCTCCACCCTGCACACCATGTTCGTGCACCGGGCAGAGGAGAAGGGCCTCGCCTTCGGGTTCCGCATCGGTGAAGAGGTGCCGGACGGGCTGGTGGGCGACCCCATGCGGCTGCGACAGGTGCTGGTCAACCTGCTGGACAATGCCATCAAGTTCACCGAGCAGGGGCGGGTCTATCTGGACGTGCAGCTTGATGCAGCCCAAGGCGCGCTTCCGGCCGAAGGCGAGCCGATACTCCTGCGTTTTTCGGTCACGGACAGCGGGCCGGGTATTCTGGAAAGCCATCGCGAGCATATCTTCGAACGCTTCGTGCAGGCCGATGGTTCGCTGTCGCGCAGGCATCGCGGCACGGGGCTGGGCCTTGCCATCTGCAAACGGCTGGCGACGCTCATGGGGGGTGACATCACGGTGGAAAGTGCTCCGGGCAGCGGCAGCACGTTCACCTTCACGGCGTCGTTCGAACGCGCCTCCTTCGACGGTGCCGCTGACGACCGCAAACTGGCGCGTCAGCCGCAGAAGCCCGTGACCCCGGCGCGCATCCTCGTCGCCGAGGACCATCCCATGAACCTCATGTTCATCGAGAAGCTTCTTGCCAAGCAGGGCTACGAGGTACACACCGTCACCGATGGCACCGAAGTGCTGCCCGCGTTGCAACGCGAGCGGTTCGACCTTGTACTCATGGACATCGCCATGCCGGTCATGGACGGTATCGAAGCTACCCGTAGTGTGCGTCAGGCCGGGAACATGATCACGGACAAGAACGTGCCCATCATCGCCATGACAGCCCATGCCATGAAAGGCGACCGTGAACAGTTCCTTGCCGCAGGCATGGACGACTACATCGGCAAGCCCATCAATTCAGACAATCTCTGCAACATGCTGCTGAAGCACCTGCAGCGTGCGCGCAGGGCGGCGGAGTGCGCTTCGGCGTCATCTCCGGCTTGACCGGGAGCGCGCCAGAGGGCATAACGCCCCGGACATGCCCCTGCGGGGGCAGATGCGGAAGGGTGGCAGAGTCCGGTTTATTGCGGCGGTCTTGAAAACCGTTGTGGGGGGAACCCCACCGGGGGTTCGAATCCCTCCCCTTCCGCCAGAACGATGTTTACAGAGTGCCCGCAAGTGCCAAAAAGCGCTTGCGGGCCTTATGTTTATGCGTGTTTCGAGTGGCGGGGAGTGACAGCGAGTGACAGCAAATCGCGTTAACAGCCGGGGCAACTGGGGGCAACTTTGGGGGCAACGAAGCGCAGCTTGCAGGCCGTGCCCCATCTTCCGCAAGTCATCGTTCTGCCATCGTAACGAAGCGAACCCGCAACTGCCTGCGACAATTGCGGGTTCCTTTCTGATTCCGGTGCCAGCCTACTGCTGCCCCACCTGCACCATCTCCCGGATGACCTCGCGCAGTTCCTGTGCAAGGCGGCTCAGTTCCGTGACCGCTTCGGCGGACTGCGCCATGGCCTGTGCCGTCTCGGAGGCGATGGCACTTATCTCGTCACTGGCCCTGTTGATCTCTTCGCTGGCGGCGGACTGCTGTTCGGCCGCTGTGGCGATGTTCCGAACCTGGTCGGCAGTCGTCTCGACGATGCTGACGATGGTGCCGAGCGCCTTGCCCGCCTCTCCGGCAAGCCGCGTACTCTCGCCCACTGCCTCGGCCGCCTTGTCCATCTCCTGAATGTTTCCCCGTGCGCCGGACTGGATGGCGTGTACGGCCTCGCCCACCTCCCGGGTGGCGTTCATGGTCTTTTCGGCAAGCTTGCGCACCTCGTCTGCGACAACGGCGAACCCTCGTCCCGCCTCGCCCGCACGGGCCGCTTCGATGGCGGCGTTGAGGGCCAGCAGGTTCGTCTGGTCGGCGATGTCGTTGATGACCACCATCACCTGACCGATGGCGTCGGCTTGCACGCCAAGGGTCTCAAGACTGTGCTTGAGGGTCTCGGAGCGTTCTCGCACCGTGCCGATGGCATCGACGACCCGCTGCACCACCTCTTCACCGGAACGCGCCTGCCTGATGGCGGTGTCTGCCTGTTCCGCCGCAAGTGAGGCGTTGCGCGCCACCTCCATGGTCGTGGCGTTCATCTCCTCGATGGCGGTGGCACTCTCCGTGGTGCGTTCGCGCTGGATGTCGGACCCTCGCGCCGACTCTTCGACCTGCGAGGCTATCTCCGTCGCGGCCGATGACACCTGCTGCGAGATGGAGTCCGCGTGGTCAGCGGCCTTGGAGATGGCTTCGTTGGTGCGGCGTATGGCCTCCTCCTGCCGCTTGAGGTCGGTGAGGTCGAGGAAGAGGACGATGGCGCCGATGGCGTTGCCGTCGCGGTCATGGAGAGGGGCTGCCGTCAGCCGTGCCGTGCGCAGGTCTCCCTTCTTGGTCCGCAGGTTCTCTTCGGTCTGCGTCTCCTTGCCGTGCGAGATGGCGAGGGCAGAGCATGTCGGGCATTCATCTCCGAAAAGCTCTTCGGCCTTGCGTCCCTTCGACCAGTATTCGACCGGCCTGGGTTCGGCCATGTAGGTGATGAGATGGTCGTTGACGAAGGTGATGTCACCCTGCCTGTCGGTGGTCACCACGGGAATGGGAATGGCCCGCAGCACCCCTGTGGCGAAGCCGAGGCGTTCTTTCAGTTCTGTCACCATGCGGCGGATGGCTTCGGCGAGTTCGAGGAGTTCCCCCCTGAAGTCCCCGGCGAGTTGTGCGTCGAGGTCACCGCTGGCGATGTTGGCGGCAAAGTCGCGGATGGACGCCACGGGTCGCGTGACCGAACGCGCCACCAGCCACGCCACCCCGAGCATGACAAGGGCCACAAGCAACGCCCCGCCCGAGAGGGCAAGGTTCAGGGTACGCACCGGCTGGTGGACTTCGGCTTCATCGATTTCGGCGATGAGTGCCCAAGTCGTGTCACCGACCTTGAGCGGCGCGTAGACCGAAAGCACAGGGTTGCCGTTGTAGTCGTTGATGATGCGCGCGCCCGACGTGCCCGTCAGCGCGTCGCGGCTGGCCTCGGTATCGACGCCGTTGCGTTCCACCGTTCCCGCGAACGAGGCGTTGACGGTGCGTCCCTTGGAATCGAGGAAAGAATCTGACCTCATGCGCTTGTCGGGGCCGACGAGGTAGGTCTCTCCGGATGTGCCCATGCCGGAACGTTCCTGCATGATGGCGTTGATTTGCTCGTTGGAAATCTGGAGGACGACGACGCCTGCGACCGTCCCGTCGAAGGTGACAGGGGCTCCGGCGAACATGGCGGGAGCCCCCTGGGAGGGCTCGTAGGGCTTCATGTCCGACATGGCGGGCTGACCGGTCTGCATCACTCGTCGCCATACGTCGCGCAAGGGAGTGTCGATGCTTCCGGCTGCGGACGCGAAGTCGTTCTCCTTGGCCACGGAATAGACCACGTCACCCTTGGTGGCATCCAGCAGCAGGTCGTAGAAGCCTGTGGTCGATACGAAGTCGGCAAAGCCCTTGTGCAGCCTGTCATGTACGGCTTTGTACACTGGCGGGGCATCGAACCTGCCGTTGGCGTATCCCTTGAAACCGCCCCCCACACCGCCCGCGGCATTGAATGCCGTCGCAAGGTCTCGAAACGCAGGGCCCAGCCAGGGCGAACGGGCAGCGGTCAGGACGAACTGCTGACGTTCTTCGAAGAAGAGTCGCATCTGGTTGCCCTTGATGGTGCGGATGGCCGTGAGGCTGTCGTAGGCTTGCCGCATCAGCGCATCACTGCTCAATGTGGCGGCCCACAGACCGATGACGATGACGGGCGCGAGGCCAGCCAGTAGGAACAGGACGAGAAGCCTGTTACGCATGGAATCGAGAAGGTGCATGACATACCTCCGGCGTCGGGGCGCATACAGGTGAGGATACTCCAGCCCGGAAAGCGGTGGACATGATATTGTTGTACAATCATTTCATGACACTTCGGCAACATAGGGGCCGGATGGGGCGCGTGGCGCACGGGGTGGTGTTCCGGAGGGGTTTTGGCGTAAGGTGGCGGACAGGAATGGCGAGGTCGCGCGACCTGCCCGCTCTTCATCAATCGAAGGAGCCTACCAAGCGGAGAAGACCATGACCGGACGCATACGTGAAGGCGGCCTCGCTGTGGCCGAACCCCTGCACCGTTGTATCGAACGCGAGATTCTGCCGGGCACCGGCATCTCCCCCTCCATCTTCTGGGCGGGGCTGGAAGAGCTTGTCGGCACCCTCGGCCCCCGTAACCGCGAATTGCTGGCCCGACGGGACAACATGCAGGCGGCGATAGACGCATGGCACAAGGAGCATCAGGGGCGGCCGCACGATGCCGCAGCCTACAGGCGTTTTCTCGAAGACATCCGTTATCTGCTTCCCGCACCGCAGGACCTCGCGGTTGAAACGCAGGGGGTCGACCCCGAAGTGGCGACCATCGCCGGGCCGCAACTTGTCGTGCCCGTGACCAACCCCCGCTATGCCCTCAATGCCGTCAACGCCCGCTGGGGCAGCCTCTACGACGCCCTGTACGGCAGCGACGTGATTGCCGACAGCGACGGGGCTGCACGTGGCGCTGCCTACAATCCCCTGCGGGGCGAGAAGGTGGTGGCGTATGCCGCCGCGTTCCTCGACAGGACATTCCCGTTGGCCGGGGCGAGGCATGCCGACGTGGTGCGCTACGAGTTGACCGGGCCACCGGTGGGTCGCAAGCTGTCGGCCCTCTGTGCCGACGGTACGGTGACGGGCCTGCTGCATCCTGATGCGTTCGCCGGCTATACGGGGGGAGAGCGCCCGACGACGGTGCTGCTGCGCAACAACGGGCTGCATGTCGAATTGCAGTTCGACCGCAGGCACCCGGTGGGGGCTGTCCACCCTGCGGGACTCAAGGATGTGGTGCTCGAGTCGGCGGTGGCCACCATCCTCGATTGCGAGGATTCCGTGGCCACCGTCGATGCCGAAGACAAGGCCCTCGCCTATCGCAATCTGCTTGGACTGTTCCGGGGCGACCTTGAGACCTCGTTCGACAAGGGCGGGCGCAGCGTCTTCAGGCGTCTGGCAGCAGACAGGACGTACACCGCACCGGGCGGGGCAGCGTATGCCCTGCCGGGGCGCAGCCTGATGCTGGTGCGTAACGTGGGGCTGCTCATGACCACCGACGCCGTGCTCGACGCGGCAGGGCAGGAGATTCCTGAAGGCATCCTAGACGGGCTCGTCACCGCCTGCATCGGGCTGCACGACCTGCGCGGTGCGGGGCGTCATCGCAACAGCGGAGCCGGCAGCGTGTACATCGTCAAACCCAAGCTGCATGGCCCCGAAGAGGTGGCGTTCGTCTGCGAGCAGTTCAGACGCATCGAAGACATCCTCGGCATGGCGCGCAATACCCTCAAGATGGGGGTGATGGACGAGGAACGGCGAACCACGCTCAATCTTGCGGAGTGCATACGGGTGGCTTCGCAGCGTATCATCTTCATCAATACTGGCTTCCTCGACCGTACGGGCGACGAGATACACACCTGCATGGAGGCGGGGCCCGTCGTGCGCAAGAACGACATGAAGGCCCAGCGCTGGATGCTCGCCTATGAGGACTGGAACGTGGACACCGGGCTTGCCGCCGGTTTCGGCGGAAAGGCCCAGATAGGCAAGGGCATGTGGCCCAAGCCCGACAGGCTGGCGGAGATGGTCGCCACCAAGGGGGCGCACCCGCGTGCCGGGGCCAACTGCGCGTGGGTTCCCTCTCCAACGGCGGCGACGCTGCACGCCCTGCACTACCATGAGGTGGATGTCTTCGCGCGTCAGCGCGAACTTGCCGGATGTCACCGGGCGTCGCTGGACGACCTTTTGGCATTGCCGCTCATGGGTGAGGCGCGTCCCTCGCCCGCTGAAGTGCGCGAAGAACTGGAGAACAACGCCCAGAGCATCCTCGGCTACGTGGTACGGTGGGTCGAGATGGGGATAGGCTGCTCGAAAGTGCCCGATATCCATGACGTGGGTCTCATGGAAGACAGGGCCACCCTGCGTATCTCCAGCCAGCACATCGCCAACTGGTTGCGCCATGGCATCTGCACGGAGGACGAGGTGCGTGACGTCATGCTACGGATGGCGACCGTGGTCGACAGGCAGAACAAGGATGAACCGGGCTACCGGCCCATGTCTGCCGACCCCGGTTCCAGCGTGGCGTTCAGAGCGGCATGCGACCTCGTGTTCGAGGGGGCGCGCCAGCCCAACGGGTATACCGAACCCATCCTCCATGCCCGCAGGCGCGAGGTGAAGGCGCGTAGTCTCACCCGGTAGCGACGTGCGGAAGGCCTCAAGGCGTGATGCTGGCGGGGGGCTTCTCCTGTGAGGTCGCGCGTCCCCGTGTTGCATTCGCGCAGGCGCCAGCACGATGACAGCCGGTCTTCTGCCCGGTGTGCACCAAGATGCGACGCATGTTCCATGAAGGGCGGACTCTCGTTCTGGCGAGAGTCCGCCCTTCAGGTCGCTGATAAGGCAGGCAGACAGCGTGAAGCTGGAACTCGTGATCGTGGCTGCTGCAAGTGAATCTGCTCGTATCTCTTGTTCCGGCGTACAGGTGCAGGACATTGCGCAACCCCCGCACGGCGTTTTTCTTTCGTGCGCTGATGCGGGTACTCGCTGCATCGGAAGCGTGTCTTGTTGTCGCCAGTAGCCCTGTGATAGGCTGGCGTTCCTGATGTGGCGCATGTTCGCCTGTGTGCATCTCACATTGGAGCTTCCCAAGGGTGCGGCGAGCAAAATCTTCAGTGTTGCATCTTTTCGGGAATGTTCGTGCATGAATACGACACAGACGAGGTCTGTCACCGTTGACCGTGGTGCAGCTATGAGGCTATCTGGACTTCTCTGGTGGAGTTGCATGTCTCGCTGGATGGTTCCGTAATCTGGGGGCGCTATGACTGTTTTCCGAAACGTTGTCTTGAGCACATTTTTCTTGGTCTTTTCATGTGCGTATGCCGATGCCGCCCGCTATGTGGGCACGGCAGCGTGCAAGGACTGCCATGAAGGCGAGTACGAGCGTTTCGTCAAGCATTCCAAGAAGGCCGGTTCGTGGCACAGTGTAGAACGCATGGCCTCCAAGCTGACGGCGGAGGAACTTGCCGGGTGTTATGCCTGCCATACGACAGGCTACGGCAAGGGCGGTTTCGTCAACCATGAGGCCACGCCGCACCTTGCCGATGTGGGATGTGAGTCCTGTCATGGGCCGGGGGGCGACCACGTGGCAAACGGCGATGCCGCATCCATCGGCAAGCCCGACATGAAGACCTGCGAAGGGTGCCATGATGCAAGCCGCGTCCGGTCGTTCGGCTACAAGCCCCTGTTGCATAGCGGGGCGCATTGATGTGACGGCCCGGGGGCTGGCGCGGTAGGCCGGGCGGCGTTGGACTTCCGGCGGCAAATGCCGTATGGGGTCTGATTCTCCACCCGCTGCGACCCCAGCGCGGGCCGCTCCGGGCGTTTCTGCGCCCGCATCACACACCTTCAGGAGGCGCGCCGCCGCATGGCGGCACACGAGGCTATGCCCAGGCAGGAACACATCCGCAATTTCAGTATCATCGCGCACATCGACCACGGCAAGTCCACACTTGCCGACCGTATCCTCGAAGTCACCGGTCTCGTCAGCGACCGTGAGAAGCGCGATCAGTACCTCGACCGTATGGACCTTGAACGTGAGCGCGGCATCACCATCAAGGCCCAGACCGTGCGCATTCCGTTCACTTCGAAGACGGGGCGCAAGTACATCCTCAATCTCATCGACACGCCCGGTCACGTCGACTTCAACTATGAAGTGTCGCGTTCCCTTGCTGCATGCGACGGTGCGTTGCTCGTCGTCGACGCGTCGCAGGGCGTAGAGGCCCAGACGCTGGCGAACGTCTACCTCGCCCTCGACCACGACCACGACATCATCCCCGTGCTCAACAAGATAGACCTGCCCAGTTCCGATGTGGACAGGGTGAAGGCCGAAATCGAGGAGAGCATAGGCCTCGACTGCACCGATGCCATCGCCGTCAGCGCCAAGACGGGCATGAACGTCGACAAGGTGCTGGAAGCCATCGTCGAGCGCCTTCCCGCGCCGGAGGGCAACCTCAATGCGCCGCTCAAGGCTCTCATCTTCGACTCGTGGTATGACTCGTATCAGGGCGTTGTGGTGCTCTTCCGCGTCATGGACGGTGTGCTGCGCAAGGGCGACCGCGTCCGCATGTTCGCCACCGAGAAGAGTTACGAGGTGATTCGCCTCGGCGTGTTCTCGCCTGACATCGTCGACGTGGCCGAACTCGGCGCGGGCGAGGTGGGCTTTCTGTGCGCCAACATCAAGGAACTGGGCGACGCGAAGGTGGGTGACACCATCACCCACGCCGACAGGCCCGCCTCGGAGCCTGTGCCGGGCTTCAAAGAGGTACAGCCCATGGTCTTCTGCGGCCTGTACCCCACCGATGCCGCAGAGTATGAGCCGCTGAAGGCCTCGCTGGAGAAGCTGCAACTCAACGACGCCGCCTTCTCCTATGAGCCGGAGACGTCGCAGGCCCTCGGCTTCGGCTTCCGGTGCGGCTTCCTCGGTCTCTTGCACATGGAGATCATTCAGGAGCGGCTCGAGCGCGAGTTCCAGGTCGACCTCATCGCCACCGCCCCCTCGGTCATCTACAAGGTCGAGACCGTGGACGGCAAGACGCAGGATATCGACAACCCCTCCAAGCTGCCCGACCCCACGCGCATCACGTCGCTCTACGAGCCGTATGTCCGCATGGACATCCACGTACCCAACGAGTTCGTGGGCAACGTGCTCAAGCTGTGCGAAGAGAAGCGCGGCATCCAGAAGAACATGGGCTACATCGCGGCCAACCGCGTGGTGATAACCTATGAGTTGCCGTTCGCCGAGATCGTGTTCGACTTCTTCGACAGGCTGAAGTCGGGCACCAAGGGCTATGCCTCGATGGACTACGAGCCCGTCGACTACCGCGAGTCCAGTCTCGTCCGTCTCGACATCCTCATCAACGGAGAGGCGGTGGACGCCCTCGCGGTCATCGTGCACCGCGACAAGGCGTATCACTATGGCCGTGCGCTGGCCCTCAAGCTGAAACGCACCATCCCCCGTCAGCTTTTCGAGGTGGCCATCCAGGCGGCCATCGGGCAGAAGGTCATCGCCCGCGAGACCATCTCCGCCATGCGCAAGAACGTGACCGCCAAGTGCTACGGCGGCGACATCACGCGTAAGCGCAAGCTGCTCGAAAAGCAGAAGGAAGGGAAGCGCCGCATGAAGCGCATGGGTAACGTCGAACTGCCGCAGGAGGCATTCCTCGCGGCGTTGCAGGTGGGCGACGAATAACGCCCGCCACCGCCGCACGCAGAGTGCGGTTTCGGAGGCATCCTCAATGGCTCAGAAGAATCTGCTGCTGGAATACATCGAAGCGTTGCTTGTCGCCTTCGTCCTCGCCATGTTCATCCGTACCTTCGTGGTACAGGCGTACAAGATACCTTCGGGTTCCATGCTTGAGACGCTCCAGATAGGCGACCATCTGCTGGTGAACAAGTTCCTGTACGGCGTGAAGATACCCTTCACCCACGAGTACATGATCAAGGGCAAGGACCCCAAGCGCGGCGACATCATCGTCTTCGAATATCCCAACAATCCGTCCATCGACTACATCAAACGTATCGTGGGCGTTCCCGGCGATGTCATCGAGGTGCGCGACAAGCAGTTGTACCGCAACGGCGAGAAGGTCGAGGAGTCGTACATCCGTCACTCCGAAGGCGATGTGGTGCAGCCGGGCGTACGCGACAACTACGGCCCGGTGACGGTGCCCGAGGGCAAGTACTTCGCCATGGGCGACAACCGCGACGATTCGCAGGACTCGCGCTTCTGGGGATTCGTCGACCGTACCGCCATCCACGGCAGGGCATGGATCATCTACTGGTCGTGGGAAGGTCTCGGCAACGTGCGCTGGGAGCGTGTCGGCAACGTGCTGCACTAGCGGCGACAGTCAATATGCTGAAAAGGGAGGCGGTAACGCCTCCCTTTCTCATTGATGGAGTCCGATAGCATAAGGGGAACGGCTGGTGTTGCCGTATTGCGTATCTAGCCCCCTCGCCCGGAGGAGGGCGGTCTATGAAACCAATTGGGTATCTTCCCCTGCGTGCCATATCGCAGGTCAATTGCCACCATGGATGATGGTGTGATTGCGCGGTTGCCTCTCTTCACTCTCAAAGGGCGACCATCGTCGAAGAAATGTATGCCTCCCGGGTGCAGAGGACGCAACCCTTGCGCCACATGCACGGGGCAAGGAGCAACCGCCTTGTGTGGCGCGGGGTAGGACCCCATTCACGAAGCAGGCTCAGGGACAGGTCCCCTGAGCCTGTTGTCGCTACATGACGGTGCATTGACAGGCGGAGGTGTTTGGATCGCGTGACGCCGCGATTCTGGTCAGAGATAGCCTAGATGACCGGGAACCAGGGTGGCCAACTGCGGCACGAAGACCACCAGCAACATGGCGATGGTCATGGCAAGCACGAACCAGAGCACCCATGGCACGGTCTCCTCTATGCCGATGTCCGCGATGCGGGTCGTGACCATGAGATTCAGCGCCAGGGGCGGCGTGAACTGGCCAATGGCCAGACACATGGTCATGATCACCCCGAACCACACGGCGTTCCAGCCGAAATGGGTCATCACCGGCAGCAGAATCGGTATGAAGATGAACAGGATGGACACGCCGTCAAGGAACATTCCGGCGATGATCAGCACCAGAACCACGGCCAGAAGCGTCATCGTCTCGCTGGTCGAGATGCCGATGAGCGCATTGCCCATGGCCTCGAAGGCGCCCAGCGTGCTGCCTGCCCACGCGAAGACCGAGGACAGCGCGATGATCATCATCACCACGGCCGAAACTTCTGCCGACTCCACAAGCAGTTCGTAGATGCCACGCAGGGTCAGCGTGCGGTACACGAAGAAGCCCACGAACAGCCCGTAGAACACGGCGGCCACGGCGGCCTCGGTCGGCGTGAAGTAGCCGGACCGGATGCCGCCGAGGATGATGACTGGCGCGAGAAGCCCCCAGATGGCTTCCTTGAAGGCGATGAGGATGCTTCCGCAGGACGCGTCGTCGCCAACGAGGCCGAAGCCGTGCCGCACGGACAGGGCCCACGCCGGGATGATGAGAGCTATGCCCGCCAGAAAGCCCGGGATGAGGCCCGCCGCGAACAGGGCCGGTACGGACGCCTGCGGCACGAGCACGCTGTAGAGGATGAAGGCGATTGACGGCGGGATGAGGATGGCCGTCGACCCCGCGGCGGCGATGAGGCCAGCGGAGAATGCCTTGGGGTATCCCGCGGCCGCCATGCCCGGTATCATGACCATGGCCACGGCCGCAGCGTCGGCGGGTCCGGAGCCGGAAATGCCGCCCAGAACCATGCAGACCATGATGGACGCGATGGCCAGACCCCCGCGCAGCGGACCCACGAGAGCGACGGTGAAATTGACGAGCCGCAGGGCCACGCCGGATCGCTCGAACACCATGCCGGCGAAGATGAACATCGGAATGGCCAGCAGGGGATACTTGGCCACGCCCGTGTATACGCTGATGGGCACGGACAGCAGGCCGAGCTTGGCTGCGGCGATGGCCACCGTGGCGGATAGACCCATGGCCGTGGCCAGAGGCACGCCGATGAACATCATGACTGCGAACAGTCCGAAAAGGAGGATGGTCATGCCTTGCCCCTGCGCTGGAAAAGCATCAGGACAAGGCGCAGCACGATGACGGCGGCGGCCAGCGGAAGCCAGCCGCTGTACCACCATTGCGGCACGCCGAGGGCCGGAGATGTCACTTCGAAGGAGTAGTCGTCCCAGGCGACCAGGGCCGCGAGCCACGTCAGCATGCCGAACATGGCGACGTTGCACATCCATGCCAGAGCGTTGCAGACCTTGCGGCCTGTGTCGGGAAGGGAGTTCACGAACAGCGTGATGCGCACGTGGCGGCCTTCGGCAAAGGCGGACACGGCACCGACCAGAGTCAGGACCATGAGCAGAAAGACCGAGACCTCTTCGGTCATGGCGAATGAGACGTTGGTGCAGTAGCGCATGACGACGTTGGCACCCGTGATGAGCGTCAGCGCGGCCATGACCAGCGCGGCCAGCGCACGCTCGATGCGGGCGGGCTGTTTCTTGGTGGGTTCCATGGAAGTTCCTTGGCGTCGGCGAGAGACGGCGGGACGACCCGCCGTCACGGAAGCGGCCCGCCGCCGGGGCGGGCCGCGGGATTCCTAACGGGATGCGGCGATGGCGTCCTCGGCCTTCTTCACCAGATCCTTTCCGACCACTTCCGCCCATTTGTCGAAGACGGGGCGGGTGGCTTTCTGAAACGGCTTGCGCTGCTCGTCCGTAAGGCGGGTGACGGTCACGCCGTTCTTTTCAATCTCCTTGAGCAGGGAGTCGTCCTCAGGGGTGATGCCCTTGCGCGCGTCGATCAGGTTCTCGGCAGCCGTTTGCTTGGCCGCTTCAGCCACGATGGCCCGGTCGGCCTCGCTCCATTCTTCCCATACCTTCTTGCTGACCACATAGAACAGCGGGTCGGCCATGTAGCCCCAAAGGGTCAGGTACTTCTGCTCGACGGTGTGCAGCTTGGCGGCATTGAACACGGACAGGGGGTTCTCCTGACCGTCGACGGCCTTGGTAGCCAGGGCCGGTTGTGCGTCGGCCCAGCTCATCTGGGTCGGGTTGGCACCCAGTGCGGTGAAACCGTCGATGAAGATGGGAGAGCCGACAACGCGGATCTTGAGACCCTTCAGGTCAGCCGGGGACGTGACGTTCACCTTGGAGTTGGAAAGTTCGCGGAAGCCGTTTTCGCCAATGGCCAGCGGTACCACTCCCTGCTTGTCGAGGATGGCGAAGATGTCAGCGGCCACGGGGCCTGTGATCAGGGCGTCAAAGGCCTTCTCGTCGGGCATGAGGAAGGGCAGGGAGAACAGGTTGAGCTGCTTGACCTGAGGCGACCAGTTGATGGACGAGCCAACGGCCATGTCTATCACTCCCTGGCGGATGGCGGTGAACTCCTTGGTCTGGTCGCCGCCGACAAGACTTGTGCCGGGATATACCTTGATGTTGATCCGGCCTTCGGTCTTTTCGCGGACCAGATTGGCCCAGCGCTCGGCCGCGCGGCCCCACGGAAAGGCTGGTCCGAGAACCGTGGAAAGGCGATATTCCGGTTTGTACTCAGCAGCGTTCACCGTGAGCGAGGTGAACACCAGACACAACGCGAGCAGGACAACGAATCTCTTCATGCGCAATTCCCCTATGATGCTGTCGTTGATTTGCAAAAGCCCCCATGTTCACCAGACATCGGCTCTTGTACGGCCGGATGCCGCGATGCTCCGTCCTGCATCTGCTGTCCTGTTGGAAAGCGCACACAGTGCCGCATGGCACATAGAAAAGGCGTCACGCCATTGTAATGGCGCTCCACCGGCAATCGTTACCTGACGGTAGGTTCGTCAGGTGAAAAGGATGACGTCAAGTCATGGTAAAGCGGTACGCGATGGTCGTGGGGGGCTCTTCAGAAAGAAGAAATACCATATCAAATGTGGGGCATACCACCGAACCGCAACTTCTGGGGGAATCTTTCATGCTCAGGAAGAACCCTATCGTATCGGCATCTGAACTTAAAGCGCTTCTTGACGGCGATGAGGATGTTTTTAGGGGAATCGTCCCCGGTGGCGTCCCGCAATACTGGAAGCTGTGTTGGAAACAGCGCTTGCCGCAGCCAGGAGTGAGCGCATAGAAGGCCACCCGGCCTGTCGCAGTGGCTTGGATGGGCGCGCCCCTATCACCTCGTCGACAATCAAGAACCTCTCGAGTCCCGCAGGGCCGCTTGGGGTGTCTCTTCACCCAAGTCTCTGCACACTGCCGGAAAATAGCTGCATACGGGCTGTCGCGCATCGTGGGGACATGATGCGCGACATTGTCGTGTAGTTGCTCGTGGTGCCATTTGGTGGTGGGCACAACGCCTTGTGCATGGATTCTGAAGAGCGACCCGTGAAAGGGACCTCTACCCGGCCCGTTTGTGACAGGGGTACCCCGGAAGACCCGGAATCGCCTTGTCTCGTTACGGTATAGTATCCCGCTGGTATTGCTGTTTTCACTGCCGCGGACGTGCACCGTTCCCGTCGCGTTGCGGGTGCGGGCACTTTGCTATATCGAAAGACGTTTCCGATACTGTTTGGTTAACGTCGACGGGGGGATGTGACGCATCCTCCGGCAGGGGGCGTGATGATAGCTAGAGTGGCTTGCGCAGCCCTTCAGGGGGTGGACGCCACACGGGTAGACCTTGAGGTGGACTTCGCACGGCAGGGGATGCCAGCCTTCACGCTGGTCGGTCTTGCAGAGGGGGCCGTGCGCGAGGCGCGTGAACG